>OGOD01000012.1_pt1 | contig 189782 bp, 150 predicted proteins | sample 1573631 | NCBI WGS metagenome assembly OGOD01 (sample SAMEA2581895, study PRJEB24529) | metagenome | biome: Human gut stool | place: China | collected 2011
TTTCACCTATGCACTTTTGGAGCCCTTTTTCTGCATTTCTATTTTACCATAAACAGATAATTGAACTTAGAAAACATATGGCACTATTGAAAATGGTTTTGCACCTTGTCAATGCTATATACTATAAATTAGGAAATGATTATTGCAAAGCAATAAAAAATAACATTACATCAATAATAAAAATTGATCCTGAATATGCCGTAAAATATTATCACCCCTTTATTTATTAATGATAATGCTGATTTGAAATCACTGAAATCAAAAGTGCTTTCCATAGATGAAAGCATATGCGACGTTGATGATGTTATCAGCTCTATAAAATCATCAACGCAGACCCAAGAGGACAAAATTAAATCACTTGAGTCATTGAAAGAAAATATTAGTGAATACATTTCCGATGTTGTGACTATTGACTAAAATGCGGCTGATGCTATCAATAAGAGCAAGAATGACTTTTAAGAGAAATATGAGTACTTATAGCCGGATATTGATAAAAGCTGGTTGGAAGAGAAATTGGATAACGCTTGCGAGTGGTGCAAGGAAAATTGGCAGTCAATAGTTAGTGTGTTTGTGACTATTGTCATTGTTGTCGGTATTGTTATATTGAGTATTTCAACATTTGGAACGGCAATTCCAGTAATTGCTGTTGGTGTAGTTGGAGCAATCGTAGGCATTTCAGGTCAATTAATTAGTGATACTATTTCATGTGCGATAATAGGCGATTGGGATGGTAACTGGCAATCATATATTGGATCAGCGATAGGCGGTTTTGCTGGCGGTGTTTTATTATTGCTTACTAATCCAATTGCTGCTTGTTCAGCAGAGGCGGCAATATCAACGTTTTTTGGCGAAAATCTTGAAAATATCACTGGGGGACAAAAACGATCGACTTTTGAAATATTATTTGATACTGGTTTAAGCACAGAAACAGCAGCTTTTTTTAGTGTTGCTTTAAGTAAAATTACTGGAAAGCTTTCAAAAACTCTTTCGAAAAAAATTCCGGTGTTCAAAAGACTTTCAGGCATAAATAGCTATGATGCTTCATTTAAAATGGTAATAACAAAATTAAAACAGGGAAGTATTAAAAAATTTCATTATAAAACAATTAGAAATGGTGTAATTTCAGGACTTTCTGGAGGTGCATTGGAAAATATAGCAAGTGCTTTTTTGATGGGATTAAGGAATGGTATGACGAATGGAGAGAGTTGTCACAAAATTAATAAGAAATGAAGGAGGTCTGATCAATGAAATCAAAATCGAAATTTACTGTGAAGATACCGTCAGAGATTTATAAAGGTGAAGTTTTTATAACTGCTTTTTTCATTGTTTTAAACGTAATGTATACGATTTTTGGTAATCCTCCGCATTTCCCTATGTATATTTCAACAATATTATTCATTTTTATTCCAATAGCTATTTCATTATTGTGGATAAGAAAATTAAAAATTGTAGTAAGCGGCAGCAAAATAACCATTAGGAAGATTTTGGGATCCAAATATAGTGTGGATGTTTCAGAAATAACAAAGATAAAATGGATAATTAATAATACTAGATTAGGGGTTAATGAAAAAATTTTAATATATGTGAACTCTGAGCATTTTGCTGTTGAAACTCTTATGGACAGATTTGAAATAATGTCAGAATATCTTTTGAAAAATGTTGATCCTGATAAAATAATTTATATTAATAAAAAATAGAACATTTGGCAATAAAATAATCGGAATATGTTGTGCGTATCGACGGCGATGTCGCTGACGCTATTAATAAGAGCAAGAATGATTTTTATGATAAGTACGAATACTTAAAACCGGAATGCGAAAAGAGCTGGTTGGAAAAAGCTAAAGAGTGGATTGATTCAGCTTGTGAATGGTGTAAAGATTTATGGAATAAAATTATAGATTTTGATTTTTTTTAATTTTATAGGTAAATAAATTCATAGTGAAGGATTCAGGAATTTCGTAACCTTTGCAGTTGGAATATTTTATCAGATAGGTGGTGTCTGGCTGATAAAGAAAATTGCGGAATTAGGAACAATCGCTGCAGTATTTGTGAGAAAGCATCCGATTTTGTCTTCATATATTCCTGGATTGAATGTTGTTGCAGATATGACAACAGGATTTTTCTCCTTGACGTTGGGTGCAGATATGGATGATGATGGTATCTATCATATGAGACCTGATTGTTTGCAGCAATATGCACATTATACCACAGGCTATGACGATGTTTTCCGAGCTGCGGTTAACAAAGCTTCGGTCGGTGAAATAACCGTAGATGTTCATCAATCTCAGATTTTTTGGGTAGATCTTGACGGTGATAAATCCAAAGATGAAGGAGAAGAATTTATAATATGGTCATGGAAGGGCGACTATATGAACCTTGGAACAGGCGCTGAAACAGGTATTTATCAGGTGAAAGATGGAGAAATTGATGAGTATGGAAATTATATTATGGAAAATGGTGAATACTCATATCTTTATGCCGAAGTTAACAGAGAATATTCTGTTGATATGACTCTTGAATTATATCATGATTCTAATGGGGATGGAATCTTCAGTGATGATGAGCAGCTGTATAAACATGAACCAGATGAATTACAATGGTGGATAACGGGATTTGATCCGTTGGTTCAGAATGTTAAAGCTGAGGATCTCCAAGCCGTAACTACTATAGATTTTTCGAGCTTTGGAGAAAACAAAGATATAATGTTAGATTCTTTCAGAGAATTTAATGCAGGAGAAGTCGAATGGGATATTCCAGAAAAAGATTCGGGTTCATACATTGTAACTCTGACTTGGTAAGGAGAATATTATGTTAAAATTCAAAAACTTGCTTTGCTGCACAATGTCCGTAATATTGATGTTAAGCCTAATGTCCTGTTCTGTTGTAGAAAAATTGAACAGCCATTATGAAGGTGATCTCGTTATTGATCAGACGGAGAATGTGAGTGTTTCAGAAACAGTAATAAAGGCTTTGGAAAATAACGATGCGGACGCAATCAAAAATCTGTTTTCTGTTCGTGCCAAAGATCTTTGTCCGGATCTGGATGAAGGAATCGGATATATGCTCAGCATATATGAAGGCGAATTTGTTGAAGTTACGCAGAATAATTCAAGCTCAAATAAATATTCGAGCGGTGGTGAAAGATGTATTGTTTCTCCGGTATGCGTTTTTAAAACAACAGAAAACTACTATAAGCTTACTTGGAATGCGTGGACGATAAATGAAAAAGATAAGGAAAAAGAAGGAGTCTACAGCATGAAACTCCAGATTTGGCCGGATGCCGGACTGGATCAGGGAGGTGAAGATCTTTTTGTTGCAGGGGTAGTGTATCCTGCTAATTCCGAGGAAAGTGATATGGCGTTTACTCTTTGGAAAAACATTTATCAGCAAAAAAATCATGACGATCGCATAGAGAGATTTCGTGAGCTGCTTTCTGACAATATGCTGGCTTCAGGCGTAACGGACGATGAAATAGATCGCTTTTTTGATTACTGTCAGCCAATGCGAGAACTTTACGAAGGCTGGACGGAAATTGATGATGGAAATATCACCGTTTATATTACGTCCATGAAAAATGATAATCCGATATGTTTTTGTTTTAGACTTGACAAGGAACAAACGGATAAAATATCTTTTCTAAAATTTGCCGAGATAGACGATGAAAAGACTATCGGTGATTATAATTTATCGGAAGAAAATGCGGGAATTTATTTGCCGGATTAATGGAAGTGATTAATTATGAAAAAACTTATACTATCCGTTTTGCTTTTTTTACTGGTGGCGAGTTCTACAGGCTGTACTATATTAAACGATAGCCAAAGTTCAATAGAAAATGATGATAAATTAATTATCGATCAAACCTCAACGAAAAATACTTCGGATGTTCTGATACAAGCCTTGGAGACCAACGATGCTGAACTTTTTAAAAGCGTTTTTTCAGAGCAGACTTTGAAATTACAGCCTGATATTGATGAAGGTATCAAATACATATTTAATATATTTGAGGGTGACAATTTAGAGATAGTTTATGAAAATCAGTCATCAGAATCTTTTTCTGATTTGCAGGCAAAATGTGTATGGTCGATCTGTGTAATTAAGACTACTGAAAAATGCTATTCATTAACATGGACTGAGTGGGTACAGCAGGAAACTGATCCGTCTGCCCAAGGCGTATACAGCTTGATTTTTGAAGAATGTGAGGAAGAACAGAGAGGAGCAGGCGGCGGAGATCTGCTTGCCGGAATATATTACCCCGGATGTGAAACCGAGTCTGATATTTTAAACACATTTTTCGGGGCGATGCATAATAAAGACCGAGAAGAGCTTGAAACTATATTTTCCAATGAGTTTCTGGAGGATCTGGAAGCTGTGAAGAATATGGATAAATTTATAGAACGATATACTCCTTCATATTCTAATTTGTTAGCCGCATGGGAGGTCAATGATACTATTTGCATTCAACTAAGGCGTTTCGATGCTTTTATTTGTCTGCATTTTGATAATAAACAGACAGATAAAATATCATCTATTCGAGTATTTGACAGTACAACTGAAGATGAAGAAAGCATATCACGATACGATTTTAACCAAGATGAAATGGGAATTTATTTTCCAGATTAGTCAAATGCGTCTGAATAAGTATCAATCAGAAGCTCACGTATATGTTTATAGCGGAAGCAAATATGAATGTCTTGAAGCTAACAGTGCAACCATGATTTATTAAGAAGACGTTGTTGATCAATTGGAAAGGATATGAAACTGTTACGGCTTTCAGCAAGACTGTTTCGTGTTGATGAGCGTAGGTGGCAATTGAAAGGTGGTGAACTTATCTTAGAATAATTAATGTATAAAAGACAAATATTGTGAAAAGGGGTTAATAATATGAAAACAACAAACTATCTCGCCGGATTAGCGGCAATAACAATGACATTCACAGGCGTGGCTGCGCCAATATCGGCTTATGCCGATGATATCTCAAAGTCTGCAAGCATAGACTATGCAACATATGGCAACTTTGTGTATATCATAAAAGCTGATAAAACTGCTGAGATAGTAGAGTATAACGGCAAGGAAGAAAATGTCGATATCCCTGCTGAACTCAATGGATATACGATAACAGGTATAAGCGGTTGGTCGGGTAAACCTACAAATTCTCACCCTTTGGGTGTCATAACTGGTGCTTTTAAGAACAACAAGACAATTAAAACCGTAGTCATTCCTGATACAGTAAAATATATCGACGATGAAAGCTTTTACGGCTGCACAGCCCTTGAAAGCGTGACGTTTGGCAATGGTGTTGAAGAAATAGGCGATTATGCCTTTGAAAACTGCACTTCACTTTCCAAGGTATACATCCCTGTAAGCGTAAAGAAAATAGGCGCTGAGGCTTTTGGTTATACTTTCGGCTCAGAACTTACACTTAATAAAAACTTCTCAATGACCTGCGCTAAGGATAGCGCCGCTGAAAAGTATGCAAAAGAAAATGGTATTACATATGACACATATCAGGTAAAAATTGACGAGCTTGCTGTTTCAGGTATTAAGGACAAAGAGTACACAGGTAAGCCTGTTACGCAAAATATAGTTATCAAAAATGGCAATGTCGTCCTTGATGAGGGTACTGACTATACTGTTTCTTATTCCGCAAACACAAAGGTAGGTACTGTTGATGTCACCATAACAGGAACAGGTTCATATATCGGCGAGATAAAGTCAAGCTTTGATATACTGCCTGCAAAACAGCAGATACAGAAGCTTGAAACACGCTTCAAAGGCTTTTTCATAGACTGGGCGCAGAAAGGCTCTGCAACAGGATATGAGATAGAATACAGCACAAATGCTGATTTTAAAGACAGCACGGTTAAAAAGCTTACCGCAAACAAACCTGACACCCTCACTATAAGCGGTCTGACAGCAGGAAATAAATATTATGTTCGTGTACGTTCCTACACAAACGTTGGCGAAAAGGTATACTATGGAGCATGGTCAGACAGCAAAAATGTTACCGCCGCAAAGTATGACATTACAAAGTCAGCTATCTCAGGTATTTCTACAAAGACATACACAGGAAAGAATATCACGCAGAGCGTAAAGGTAAAATACAACGGCAAGACGCTTAAAAGCGGCATAGATTACACAGTTTCATATTCAAGCAACAAAAATGTAGGAACAGCCACAGTAAAGATAACAGGCAAAGGACAATACGGCGGAACTGTCAGCAAGACATTCAAAATAAACCCTGCCAAGCAGAAGATACAGAAGCTCACAGCGAAGTCAAAGGCATTCTTTATTGATTGGGCGCAGAAAGGCTCTGCAACAGGTTATGAGGTGCAGTACGCCACAAACTCTAAGTTTACAGGCGCAAAGAAGCTTGATGTTGCAAACAACAAGACCGACAAAATGACGATTTCAAAGCTTTCGGCAAATAAGAAATACTATGTTAAGGTACGTTCCTATACGCTTGTAAAGGGTACTAAATATTATGGAGAATGGTCGGCTGTTAAGAGTGTGACGACAAAGAAGTAATAAGCCTATAAAACCAAAGCCATTTTTTCGTATAATAAATTTTCGCCGACAATACACTATGTAACTGATCCTTCGAACCGCTCGTCATTAAATATGATTCAAAATCTTATGGATTTGTACAAACAGATATCAGGAGCTGATATTGATAGGTTAAAATTAGGACTATTCTAAATAGAATAAGCTGCCACAGATTTTTTCTGTAGCAGCTTATTTTTTGTTTATGCTATTCCTTCTTGCGAAGATATCCGTCATCATCATATTTCTAAGCTATATGCTGTGCAGCTTGCTAATCGCCCCATTTGTCTACAGCCTTATCCCAAATTGTCATATATTACAACCTGTTTTCTGAAAAAGTTTACATTTATCAACATGGAAGTTGAAATAGCCGCCGCTATTAACACCAGTTTGCAGAACTATAAAATCTCAGTTTTCCGTCCTTGTCCACGTCATAATTATATACTGACATTTGGTTTTTGAAAAATCTGTCCTTGAGATATGTGCCTTTTAGTTTGCATAGATACGAATATTCCTCGCTGTTCTCAGGCTTGCACTTTTCAAAACCGATTCTCTTCCGACGTGTATCAAACCATTTTTCATCATTCTGTCCGCCAAGACGTTTGTACTCGTCATAAGTCCTATTCTTTTGTATCAACAGTTTATCGTTTTCTCGATACTTCTTGGGATATATGGGGAATTCCTTTTCATCAAAGTCAGTTGTAACTCTCCAGCAATCCTCATTAACAGGATACACACCTACCACTATCTGCCTATAAAGTGCTAAAACATATTTTGCATACCTTGTACGCCTTATGTTTATATCCCAAAAGCCCCTTGCTGAATCGTATATAAAATCTTCCCTTTGCAAGTCGGCACATTTTTCCTTGTACATAAGCGGATAGCTTTTATTTATTGTAATGAAAACAACAGGGATATTTCCACAGTATTCTTTGAACTCCACTTCTCTTATGGCAACATTATCAAGAAAATCCTGCACATTTCTCGCTTTCGTTTTATATCCGTCAAGTGCGTGAGAGTGCTTTTCAGCATTGCTTGCATGACCATTAGAAATATTGGTGAGCGTTTCAGGAAAAATGTGATCATACATATTCATAAGCGCAGATTCGCACATAAATGCTTCATTTTCGGTCAACCCCCATTTTATTATGACCTTTTCAACCTTGCCGCTACTTTTAATGATAGTTTTTATTTTCTCAGATAATTTGGAATAATCGACATTTCTATCTCCGTTTTCTGAGCGTATAACTTCTAACAGCTTATCAGCGTCGTTTTCGTGACAAAACACTCGTCCGCCTTGCCCTTTGCCGATATAAAAAGGCTTTTCATTATCGTCTTGCAGCATATAAACATAAAACCTGTCTTCCATGTTCTCGCCCAATGTGTAACTAAGTCTTGTGAGTTCGTCATTCCGCTCGCTCAAAGCCTATCCCCTCTTTCCATACGTCTTATGAACATACTTATCAAGCCATACCTTGTCATCATGATCGCTGTATTCAGACATCTGACAATCGTTGTAAAGATCGTCTGCAAGGGTCAAAAGAACATCATGAAATTCCAAATTCGTCTTAAACTTTTGTGGTATTGCATTATAGCCAAGATATGCGCCAAGAATATTTCCGCAAACTGCACCTGTTGAGTCGCTGTCGCCGTTGTGATTTACCGCTGTGCATACAGCTTTATCAAAATCATCCTGATATCTCAGTGAACAATACACTGCAATAGCTAAAGTCTCCTCAGCCACCCAGCCCTCGCCAAGCTTATGTATATTGTCGAGGTCGCTGCCGTCTGACTGTGAAAGCTTGACCGCAAGCTCGATCAATTCCACAAAATCGTCAATATATTTAGCTCTGTTAAATATCTGCTGCATTGTCCTAACCGAACTCGTGACAGCTTCAAGCAGTGTGATATCATTATTGTGGGATAACAAACTGACCATATGAACAAGAGCCGCCGCAGGGATATATCCAAGCTCATGCCCATGAGTAATAGCGGCACAGTCAGCGCCTATCTTATCAATACTTGCGATATCCATTTTACCCTCTGAAAAATATAGCCCGATAGGTGCGACACGCATTATTCCGCCACAGCCTTTGCTGTTATTTATAGGCTTTTCTATAGTACCCTTTCCCCCTGCCGCCAAGGCTGACAAACAAGTATTTCCCGGTGCACGGTGGCTGAACATTTCAGGCAAATTCATGACCCAGCTATATTTCGTATAATTTTCTTCAATATCAACGGGATAATTTGCGGTCTGCGTCAGGTACCAACCTTGATACTCAAATGCCATGTAGGTCGAAAAGTCGCCCATTATCCCACGAAGCTTGCCCCTTGTTATCCCGTCCAGCAACGCAGTTGCAGTAAACATCGTCATTTGAGTATCGTCAGAAATAAGGGCTTTGCCATTTTTGAGCGCATATTCAGTTATGCCATTTTCTCCATATTCGCTGAAAATTTGTCTTTCACTGCAAAATTCCACGACATATCCCAAAGCGTCACCCACAGCACCACCGACCAGTGAGCCTCTGTATTTATCAAGCATATCAGCCATTTTGTTTTCCTCCTATGATCTTAATTTCTTTTATTATACCACATTTATAAAGGTTTGTGGGAAATAATTTTGTACAGTAAAAGTAACCGTCAAACTCTCCGCATCTACTCCACCGATGACTAAAGAAGTATAATAAACTTCAAGCAACTCCATAGAGTAAATTACCCAATCTCAAAAAGTCTATAGAGCTGCTTTGGTTTTGTCAATATCACTTGACACATTTTATTCGAACAAGAATTATGCAGCGAGAAAGATATGATCATAGTAGAGCTTTCTTCGGTCTTCCGGAGGCAGCCCACCGTTGGCGGTGCAGATTGTTCCGGAACCTTCGGACAAGATCTCATCAATAATCTGAGTTGTATTATTAAGGTGTTCTTTCCTTTGCTTGCAGATTTTGTCATACTCCCTTAAATCTGATATCTTTTTATCAAGTTTAGCTATTTCATCAGCCCGACAGGACATTTGTGTCAGAATGTATATTTCTCATTGAATTACGCTCCACACTGCGATAGTATTTTCTGTAATTTATCGGTGTAACGCCGTACAGCTTTTTGAATCTGCGGCAGAAATAGCCGATGTTCTCAAATCCTGTTTCATGCGCTATGGCACAAACGCTGTTTTCGGTATCAACAAGGAGCTTTGACGCACGTTTCAGTCTGTATTCTACAACGTAATTTATCGGCGATGTGTGCAGGTATATCCTGAAAATATTGAGGACACTGCTTTTGCTTATAAGAACTGTTCCTGCAATATCGTCCAGTGTTATCTGACCGCTGTAATTATCATGAATATACTGCATCATTATCTGAAGCTTAGCCTGCGTTTGTGCAGAATGCCCGGACACGGGGCAGCAGTCTGTTATTTGTATGCTTTCATATAACAGGCGCCATAGTTTCAGTAGCAGTTCTACCGTTTCCATTTCAGAAGCCGTGCCAGAACCCTGCACAGCAAATACCGACCTCATTGTTTCGATAATGCTGTGGTGCGCTGTTTCTTCAGCGGAAAAAATCACACATTCGGTAGTTGATTCAATTATCGGTCTGATGTATCTGCTGTATATAAGACTGCCCTGCGGCGCAAGCAGAACAGGTGAAAAAACAATGTTCGGAATGATGGCACTGTCTTCTGCTTCAAACCTGTGTATCACCTGAGAATTTATAAAGATCCCATCGCCCGAGCTTAGAACATACCTGTTTCCACCAACCAGAAAATCAGCCTTGCCATGCTGTACATAAACAAATTCGACCTCTGGGTGCCAGTGCCAGTCGATACAGTGAAAATCGAAATCCCAGATGTCCTCATAATAGTAGCTGAACGGATATTCTTCGCTGCCGTGACTTGCAGTTTCACGTAAGGTTTCGTCCGTTGTGATCCTGTCCTTTTTGATTTCATTTCCCATGTTCTCACCCGATTTACGATATTGTGTAATAAAAATGTAATTTTGTGTATTGAAATGTTACGATATTTACTATATAATCTGATTATATCATTTGTAAAGGAGTTTGTCAATATGGCTGTGAATTACAGAAAAACACTTATATCCTGCTATCTTGGATTCATCACACAGGCAATAGCGGCTAATTTCGCTCCGCTTCTATTTCTCACATTTCACAATGGCTATGGTATTCCGTTTGGAAAAATTGCCCTTATCTCGTCGGTATTCTTTGTTACTCAGCTTATCATAGATGTGCTGTGCGCACGTTTCGCCGACAAGATCGGCTATCGGAAATGCGTTATCGGTTCGCAGGTGTTTTCTGCGCTGGGACTTATCGGGCTTGCTTTTCTGCCAGAACTGCTTCCCGATCCGTTTTTAGGAATAATTATAAGCACGGTCATATATGCAATGGGAAGCGGTCTGACCGAGGTACTTGTAAGTCCGATAGTTGAAGCCTGCCCGTTTGAGCACAAAGAAGCTGCAATGAGCCTGCTGCATTCATTCTACTGCTGGGGTTCGGTCGGAGTCATACTCATTTCAACACTGTTTTTTACTGCTTTCGGCATAGAAAACTGGAAGTGGCTCTCTTGTATCTGGGCGATAATTCCACTGGTGAATGTTTACAATTTTTCAGTATGTCCCATTGCACACCCCGTCGAGGACGGCGAGGGAATGCGTATCCGTGACCTGCTCAGAGTACCGCTGTTCTGGCTTGCGATACTGCTTATGGTTTGTGCGGGAGCCTCGGAGCTTTCAATGGCGCAGTGGGCGTCGGCATTTGCAGAATCCGCTCTCGGACTGACTAAATCAGTCGGAGATATTGCAGGACCGTGTATGTTTGCGGTGACGATGGGCATAAGCCGTACACTTTACGGGAAGTACGGCGAAAAGCTCGATCTTATGAAATTCATGATAGCCTCGGCGCTGCTGTGTCTGATCTGTTACATCACTGCATCCCTGTCGGGAATACCTGTAATCGGTCTTCTTGGCTGCATAATGTGCGGATTCTCGGTAGGTATCATGTGGCCCGGATCTATAAGCATCTGTTCGGGAAAAATACCCACAGGCGGAACTGCAATGTTTGCACTCCTCGCCATGGCTGGTGACCTTGGCGGAGCACTCGGTCCAGCTATTGTAGGAAATATCACCCAGAGTGCAGGCGATGATATGCAGAAAGGTATGCTCGCAGGCTGCGCATTTCCCTTGATACTTATGATATCGCTTCTGCTGCTGAACAGAGCCAGACGCAGAAATAACTGATCGTATCCGGCAGGTTTATGCAAAGCTACAATAGCAAAAAAGGCATCATGTATCCAGACATGATGCCTTTTTGTTTTTTTATACGGTGTCAGCGGTCAATTTACGAATTTCATAGAGCCTGTTCTATACTTCTGAACTGCGACGGAGTAATACTCTCAAACCTTTTGAAAATCTTGCAAAAATAACTGCTGTCACAGAAACCTGTTTCTTCAGCTATCTGATCGACAGTTTTCTGCGTTTCCGCCAGAAGCATTTTAGCCGCCTGTATCTTGCGTTTTGTGATATATTCCATCGGTCGGCAGTTCAAGGTCTGCCTGAATAATCTGCACAAATGCTGCGAAGAAACGCCTGCGGCTTTACTTATGGATTCAAGGCCGGGCTGTTTCATATAGTTTTCGTCAATATATGCGATCGCCTTTGTCACCGCAGGGGCAATTTGTACACTGCCTTTTCCTTTCGCCGCAAGACGGCTCAATTCAATGAAAAAGCTGTACAGATAGCCCGACGCTCACCAAAAAGACGGGAAGACTGCTTTCTTTGCTGATTATCGGATAATCGTAGAATTTCAAAATTAATTCACCGCCTGTGCTAAAATCGTTATATCTTAATAATATCATTCATTGACTTGTATGTCAATAAGCGTTATAATCTATTAAAACAAGAAAGGGTGATTTTTTTTTGAGAACAGTAAAAGCACTCAATGATTTTTGGCGATTCACAAAGCTTCCCGCAGGAATGAACATATCAAAAGACAACGTTATCTCTCCCAAATATGAAGATGCGTCATGGCAGCCTGTTGTACTGCCGTATACATATAATTCTGAAGACGGTGCAGGCAGAATGGCAGCTTCAGACGGTGGGGACTACTACCGTGGAACTGTATGCTACCGCAGAAACCTTGCGCTGAGTTTTGAAGAATGCAGCGGAAAAGAACTCTATCTGGAATTTGAAGGTGCTAATACTGTTGCGGAAGTCTATATAAACGGCAGATTTGCAGGAGAGCACAGCGGAGGGTATTCTGCTTTCAGATTTGATATTACGGACTATATATATCCGGACAAAGACAATCTGATAGCTGTTATCGTATCGAATGCTCCCACCGATTATATTGCGCCGATAACCGACAATGGCGATTTCACGAAAATGGGCGGCTTGTACAGGGGTGTAAAGCTTATTGCAGTCGAGCCTGTTCATATTGCTCTGAAAGACAGCGGCTCCTGCGGAGTATATATAACTCCACGCAATATTTCAGAAACATCTGCGGATATAGGCATACTCGTCAAGCTGGATAAAGCTGAAACCGCAGAGGTTAAGGCTGTGATACTTGATCCGCATGGAATTCTTGAAACGGAACTTTTCGGCAGAGCGGACAAAGACAGGATAACGCTTTCGGTAAAAATCAATTGCCCGAAACTCTGGAACGGAGTAAAATCTCCCGCCCTTTATCATGCGGAGATAACCTTATTCTGCAACGGGGAACCTGTCGATAGCATTGGACAGGAATTCGGAATATGCTCGTACCACATAGACGCCGATAACGGCTTTTTCCTCAACGGCAAGCCATATCCGCTCCATGGTGTGAACTACCATCAGGACAGTTACGAATCCGGCTGGGCAATGACTGGCGCTCAGCGTGAGCGGGATTATCGTATCATTCGTGATATGGGCTGTACAGCTGTAAGAATGGCTCACTACCAGCATTGCGACCATGAGTATTCATTATGTGACAGGCTGGGTCTGTGCGTTTGGACGGAGATAGGCATAATCAATAAAATGTCTGCCGATGACAGCGACGCTCATGTCCTTTCAGACGGCTTTGGAGATAACGCAAAACAGCAGCTTCGTGAGCTTATCAGGCAGAATTACAATCATCCGTCAGTTATTGTCTGGGGATTGTCCAACGAACTTTATCAGATGACCAATGAAATATTCGGGCTTTACAGTGAGCTTTATGAAATTGCCTGTGAAGAGGACGATACGAGGCTGAAAACCTTTGCAGACAATCAGTTTTACGGCAGATTTCTGGAGCTTCCTGCTGATGTGGTCGGGTATAACCGTTATTTTGGCTGGTATAAGGAGGCGGGCAGTGCGGAGAATTTCGGCGAATGGCTTGACCTATACCATAACAAAAAGGAAAAACGCCCTGTCTGCCTTTCAGAATACGGCGGCGGTGGGGCAATTTCGCAGCACAAGGACAATGTAGATTGGGAAAGCGACATAGACCCTGTCGGAGTACGACATTATGAGAACTATCAGTCGCAGCTGCACGAGATATTGTGGAAACAATTCTCGGTCAGAAAGTACCTGTGGGCTGAATTTATATGGTGTATGTTCGATTTTGCGTCCTACGGGCGAACAGAGGGAGATACAAAGTCGCAGAACGACAAGGGACTTTGCACAAGGGAGCGTATTCCCAAGGACGTATATTTCTTTTACAAGTCTGTATGGAGCAGCGAAAAAACCGTTTATATAACTGAACGCAGGCATGAATTAAGGGCTTGTGATGTGCCTTTTGTAAAGGTTTATTCAAATGCGGACGCTGTGGAGCTATATATAAATGATGTTTCGCACGGCAGGATATCCCGGTGCGAACTTCCCGATGATGAGAGCACTGTTTTCGTGTGGGAAAATATAAAGATAAAACCCGGCACGAAAAACAAGATATGTGCTAAAGCATATTTCAGCGACGGAACATCAAGGTCCGACTACGCATTATGGACAGGTAAATAAACGTGTCAGTATGTTTTTATTCATCATAATAGAGTTCATATCAGGGAACTTCTTAAGAATAATCGAAACGGCATTGTTAAGGTAGGGCTTGCCAGAATTCCCAATACGCTTGGAATGCTGCTTGAAAATGCGGTTATATCTATAAGCCTTGCAAATTACTCGTTCATTCAGCCAATGATCCTTGTAACGCTTTTCGCGATAGGGCTGATCCGCAGAGAAAAGCGTTCACGGCTCAATTTGATCGGAAGTATTATCTGTATCGTGGGTATAGTGGCTTTTCAGTTGACGTAAATTGTAAATACTCTGTATCAAACTTACTTCTGAAAAGCTTTGATACTTATCACTCCAACTTTATATATTCTTAGAGGCTAAATTTCACAGTTCTGAACCACAGATTGAATTTTAATATATGCAGATGTTGCTGCAATGGGTTAAAAGTAGATGTTTATGGAAGCGGCACTAAGTGTATATCCCGCCCACAGAACCGCAACTGCACGGACTTAAAACCGCACTCTGCCGCACTTAAAACCGCACCTTTACCAATGCATTGACCGCACCTATTTGAGCCCTGTATAAATATTCATAGCAAACAAAAATGTGTGACTTGAATATAGGAGGTTCGGATATGACGAACTATCGAAAAATCTTAGAGCTTTATTCACAGGGGTATAGCCAAAGAAACATTGAATTCTCTGTGAGAAGCTCCCATCAAACAGTAAGAGCGGTGATTGACCGAGCAGCGAAATTGAACGTCACGGCAGCTGAAGAGAAGCATATCTTTCAGAAGAAAAAGAATTTATGCTGCCTTGGTGCCAATCTCCTTTGCGAGCTTTATTGCCTGCTTTTTAAACTCTTCATCATATTGTTTTCCTGTTCCCATTGATGACACACTCCTTTGTTTTTATTATACTTTGATTGTTTTGTATGTGTCAAGTTTTATTATACAGGATTAAATACAATATGATTAGGTATGTAGACAAAAATCTCAAATTCAAAGACGATGAATCAGACCCTGCAGGGATGGTGATCCCTTGCAGGGTCTGATTTTTTTGGGATAGGGTGCGGAGAATTTGATGGTTACGAGAAAACCTTTATTTGCAAGGACTTTTAACAAGCCATAACGGAGGGCAGAAAAGGATATCGTATCATTCACGCAACGGCTTCATCAAGGAAGGAAAAGTTGAACAATAAAAAAAACAACCGCTTTGTACTTTGGGAAGATTAAAGTACAGAGCGGTTGCTTTTTAAAAACTATGACCGTGAGCCATTCTTCCTCTTAATTGCCATATAAACAATATCTCGACATTTATTTTTGTCATCTTCACTTAATTCGGAATATGGCATCAAGTTTTTGTGTATCCTTTTCTTAGGATCTTTTATCTTTCCATTATCGGGAACACCTTGTTTCCAATAATTCAGATAATGAAAACGGCACCAACGTATATGTTCAAGCTCGGCAAGCTTTTCTGCATTTGATCTATCTGAAAGTTCTGTGATGACCTCATTAAAGTCCGCAGATGATATGTTAGAGTTCTTCAAGAAGCCCGAAAGTTCGTTCCAGTCCATTTTACCGCCATAGTTAACAGCATATTCTTCATTTAACTTTTTCGCTGTCTCTATCAATTTCTGTTTGCGGATATTATCATCAGTATAAATTTCACTATCAGCACCAAAACACTCAATATTATCAAGATCAAAATATTGGCACAAGCTGCTTGATTTATAGTAATAATATACTTTTCCGTAATGTGCGTTAAGAGCAAGTTCCTGCACCATTTCTGCAGTCACTTTATCAGCAGAAATAACTATATCTGCTTTTTTTATAACATCCCAAGCACTTTCATTTAAAGAAGTATAATGCACCAGATGATCGTTATTGAATGTTCTAAAATCCGAGTGCTTTATAAAAAAGTTTCCGCTTTTAGATATAATGTGATAAGTTACTTTTTGGTCTGTCGAGAACAAATTCAACTGCAATGCACAACTTAATATATGCTGTGCCAGAATACTATCGCCATATATAACTATATCGAGTTCTTTTTTATTCAATTCCCACACTCTGATCTTTTTCCACAAAACTCTTGCGATAGAATTATTCACATCAAAAATAGTGATATTCCCTGATTCCTTGATAAGCCCTGATTCAAGCTCCCTTAATCCAAGAAAGACAGCCTTGTCCTTGAGCCTATCCTTATTTTTAGCATAGAAATCAAAGTTCTTTAGATCAGATGAGAACAATAGTATGTGAGATCTCGCTGCCGTTTTAAATTCATTTCCTGGGTATATAGCTTTTGTGCCTTTTTCAAATGAAATGTCAATATCCGTATCTGAATAAACGGCTACGCTATCCTTTGAAAAGCACTTTATTTTCCACACTAGCGAGTTCCATATCTTGCTGATTATTGATAATATCAATGTTGCAGATACGAGTGGTGCTGTCCACCTGGCAAGTTCTATATAGCCGTTATGACTGTCAAAAGTCATACTCATACTATATAGTGTTATGCTGCCATAAAGGGAATCTGATACGTTTTCCCCAGCCACAATATAGCCAATAAAACCTATGACCAATGGCACCAAACATATTATCGGCAATATCTTTTTTATTACTTTCTCCATAAAATCTTCCTATAATCGATCAATGACGTTATCAGTACCAATATCAATACTGATAACGCCATAAGATCACTATACATTTAATTACAAACGAGGACGTTTAGCTAATTCAGGGTAACTTACCAAATGAAAAGTACTCTGCGGTACTCCACAGATATTGAGCATTTTTTTGATCTGACCAATTTTATCTTTAAATCCGTAGCTCGTTCCTACATAATACGTCTTTCCGGCAACTTCAAATTTTTTGCACGCTCTGAAATATGTAGGATATGCACGCTTGGTGTCATTTGCATACTCTACGGTATCAGCTAAAGCAACTGAGGTCGCATCGGTCATTGCTTCTGCTTTTTGAGGGAATCTCTTTGTAAGCGCTTCAAAGACGTCATACATAAGCTTGCCCTGCTCCTTAGAACCTGCACGATACTCTTCGCCGAATATTGTATACACATATTCATCTGTAACAGCAGTTGTCGAAGTGTTCTCTGCCGTCGTATGGACAGGCTCAGTTTTCACCGCTGGCTTAGGCTCTTCAGAACTGATATTATTTGAAGGCTTAGGAACAGTTTCGCCCTCCTTCAACAGAACAAATTCGTCGGGAGACTCACCGCATTTTTGGAACATTTTCTTTATCTGGGTCAACTTATCAGCCAAACTAAAGCTTGTTCCTACATAATAATCCTTGCCAGCAACAGTAAATCTTTTCTTTGTTCTAAAATATACAGGCGGATTATCATTGCCATCTACCTTTTCAGCCTGTATAACAGAACTAAACTCAGTCAACTCCTCTGCTTTCTGAGGATATCTTTCTGTCAGCGCTTCAAAAGCGTCAAACATCAACTGACCCTGTCCGCCAGAACCAGCGTAATGTTCCTTACCAAAAATAGTATATCTGTATTCAGAAGGGCTCTTTTTCTTGGTCGGTCTGTTGACGGGTGCTGAGACCTCCTGTTTTGTTTCAGATGTATCCGGCTTTGCTGCCTGCGGCTTTTCTATCTGTGGCTTTTCAACTACAACATTTTCTGCATTATTTGCAGGATTTGATCTTGATTTGTCACTAGATATTTCATACTGTTCAAGTACTGATGCCATTTCGTTGACTAGTGCGTCAATATCGTTATTAAAATCAGCGTATAATCTAAGTGCCTTGCAATCTATACGAACAACCTTACAAACAGCTTCATATGTCGTTATAAGCTTTATATTCTCACTATTAAGAATTTTTTCTTCAAATAGCTCTGCATTATTGCTTTCATCTTCCCAGATATCTATTGCGACAATTGCTTTTATCTTTCTTATTTTCTTTATTTTCTCTAGCTCGTCCTTAACAGTATCCTTTGTTCCAGAGTTCTCACTTCTAAAGAAAAAAGCTAATTGACACTTACCGACCGTTAATGCGCGAAACGCCGCATTACGCCAATCATTTTCATTATAAGGCATATTTGCTGTATCTATCCAAAGATTATAGCCTCTCTCATAGAGCTTTTTAAAAACAGTATGAACTATTGCCGAATCGTGATTATCGTGGGAATAGCTTATAAAAGCATATGGTTTTCCCGTATCACACGTCATTTTCTCAACCTGTTTTTTGTTTGCCTTAAGGTATTCAAGACCCTCCAATTCCTGTGCCATAATTATCCTCCTACTTCAATCTATAAATTCTAAGTCCGTCAAACATTTTGAGCATTGCAAGCATACACTCCATTGGGTCTGTATCCTTATCCTGCTCCTCTTTATCAAGTCTCTTATAATTGTTTTTAGCCTCTTGTAGCGATATCGTATATTCGTTTTCATTGTGATCTGGTACCATATCCATATGCTGTCTAAGAAAATCACGATCTTTCTTTTCTGGCGTTCCGTACACCCAGCCCATATCATAATGCTCCTGAAGCCATCTTTGGTGCTCAAGCACGCCTATGGTCACCATTTCATCTGCTGTAAAGCTTTCAACAAGCTCAAAATCAACAGGTTTATCAGTATAGAAACAGCCTATTGCATTCATATATTTTGCAAAAGCCTTCGCCTGATTAATGTTCGTAAGCTTGTATTCAAGTGAAAGCGACTTGAACGATTCCGAAAATTCTTTAATAATGTTCTCGTCCGACAAGAATTTTTCTTCCTGTCCTGCTGTCTTTGCTGCCTTCCAAGCTGCATTGTTCCAACGACCATTCAAGATCATCGCAAAATTATAAAGATTTATGAATCTGCTTTCAGACAAATAACTCGAATTGCCCTGATGTATATTCTGAGACAGACCTGTATCAACAGAAAGACGTATTTCTGTAAGATCAACTATCCTCTCTATATCTGCTTGGAATGAGGATATGCCATTATGCTTTATAAACATACCCGAATATGCTTTCATTTTAGGCTCTTCCATGCCATTCGGGTCTTGGAGCCATTCAATGTATGAATCTTTAAAGGCATTTATCTTTGGTATTTCCTTTTCATCATAAAGATATGTTACCTTGACATTGTTACCAGAAAGATCAAAACTGCAGCCCATCGGGTGAAGTTCTCTCTTGGAATTTCTGCCATATGCAGTTCTGTCCCAACATTGCAGCTCATCGCAAAGCATAAGCATATATGCAAGCGGATGCAGTTCAGCCTTAAAAGGCTTATTGCCTTCACTCTTATAATGAGCAATATTGAATTTATAGAGACTGTTGTGCATAAGTATCGCTGTCAGAGCGTCAAGATATTCACTATTTATTGTCACGTCCAATTCTTCAAACAGCTTTTTGAAAAGCACAGTTGAACTGAAATAAGCGTGATCCATAAAATAATTGAATTTATCTGGATGACCGGCTTTTTGCTGAAGGCACTCAAGCATTTCCTGCTCTGTGAATCCATATACATCACCGATCTTATCAGCCAAAACCTTTGCAAACAATTCATCAGTCGATGTGATATTATCTGTGCCAAACATATCATTTAGTGCTTTTGTCGTCTTGTCGCTCAGCTTGGTGAATGTGCCTATCGCTTGGTAAGCCATAAATGGTCCTTCTGAACGCTTCTTACCGTGAACTTCAAAATAAGAAGCGGACTGCTCAAACGGCAGCTCAAATGGATATCCGATATCGTGGAAAAGGGACGTTGCGCCCCAATATTGCAAGTAATGACAAGCCGCAGCGTGTTCATCTTTAAGATCATAATACTTGTTATAAGTATCTCTATATATCTTATTTGTTTGATATATAGCCAGTCCGAGACAGAATACATATACAGAATGAGAGTAATGATCTCTATGTCTCATAAGAAGACTGCTTCCGTTGGCCTCAAATTCTGAAAGCAGTTCTATCATTCTTCTGGTTTTCTCATAGTCGCCGATAAACATATCAAGATAACAGAAATACACATTAAAAGCGTCATCTCTTTTACCGGTTTTCAAAAACTGTGATACTGCATTTTCAAGACACAGTCTGTCAACATCTTTCTCCATATTATATGGTATCTGACCATATTTAAGGCTTTTTCCCTCAAAATCAAGCTTGTCAGAGTCGATGTTGACCGCCTTAGACATATCGAACCTCAGACCCTGACAACTATCTCTGATAAAATCAAGGGCAGCTTTCTCAAAACTGTTAGCATCCAGACATATCTTCTTCACAGGATTTTTTAGCATAGTATAGCTCATATCAGTTCCTCCATATCATATTATTTTATTCAAAATGTAACGACTACCTTGTTGCACATATCACAGCTATGATAATAGGCAAGATGATGCAAGTGAAGGTCGACCCCTGTCGATTTAATTTAAATAGAGCCAGTGAAACTATCGCTCCTATTATCGCACAAGCACCAACAGCTAATTTTTCTCCAAAAAGCCAATAAAGTGCAAGACCCCATACAAGCCAACCCGTGGCTGCAACGCCAAAACTCTGTCCTTGATTAAAAGCTTTCAAAGAGCTTTCTTTGCCAGCTTTCATACGTCTGTCACCTTTATTATTATCAAGACACCAATCATAAAATGACTTTCTGTATCCGTTATCAACAGCCGTGACATACTGACTTACATTGGTCTTGGTATTCAGCGGCTTTCCAACATTATCGACTCTATACTTACCCAACTCTCTGCGCTCATCTGAAGAAAGCTGAACATATTCCCCAGAGGCGATCCTGTACAGGATATTTACCTTATCTGTTTTCCTCATATTTTCTCTTCCCATCTAATACTATAATTTTCTTGTAATAGATCACTTTTGATCTTTATCTATTTAGTAAAAGCAGCCCCACCTCTGCGGCGGAGACAAAGCTGCCAACTGCAAAGAACACATTGTTTGCAGTTCCGTGAGCGTGAAAAAGATTCAAACTCACTCCACCCTTTAAAGGATACAACAGCCGCACCTTTCGTCTGTTAAAGATATCTGTCGCAAGATGTGACAGAAAACCGATAGTAAAATACGGCACGAATGGCACATACACAAGTCCGATAGCTATATCCAAAAGTACAAGCGCTAAAAACGAATGCATAAACGATCTGTGTGGTTGTTCTTTGCCAAAAGCACATACTGCCACAAATAAGATCACGCCTAAAACTATCCGCAATGTGCCGCTGTCATTTGCTACCTTATCCAAAAGCTTTATATTTGTGAAATACTCCAAAGCGATAGTGGCGATAACAACTAAGACCGTTAAACCAACAACTTTATCCGCCTCCTTATGTGACGCAGATGTGCCAACATCAATATCGCTTATGAGTGCACCCACAGCACCAACTCCAGCAGCTGTGATAATACCAGCCACACTTTGAGGACGTGTCAGTGCCAAGTTTGCCGCAATGCCCACCATCATATGTGTTTTTCCAAGCAAGCTATCCACACCTTTCAATATGTTATCTATGATTTTTCTATTTGTATATCTTATATATCACATTATCGGAGAATAAAAATCTTTTCTTTGACCTTGTGGTTTTGTTGAATATAAGCTTAGTGCACTATATACCACATTACCATATGGCACAAGCAAATAATCATCCGTAAAGTATTTGAATGGTCTGAGCATTTTATTATACTGGTCATCTCCATCAAAGGCTTTATACAAGCACATAGCATTTCCACAGCGATCAAAAGCAACAACAGTATTTTTTAACATATTGGTTATCTTTTTTTGTTGTTCTAAATCACAATGTTTCAAAGAATAACATATTTCATTAGAATGATTAAAATCATCAGTTAGTGATACAACATAATTTTTACCATTAAACGTCAATGTACTTCTATTCTGAGAAGTAAAAGTAAATATATAATCGATAAATCTCGGCTTTTGCCATATGTCAACTATCTCACCATATTTATTTATTCCTAATATCCTGCTCTTGCAGATATCTCCAGAAGTGTTTTCTGCATAGTAGATTATCTCATGTTCTGCATCAATAGCCACTACAGTATTTTTTTTCAAACCAGAATATACTTTATTTATCCTTGAAGATGTTTTAGTCTTAACATCATAAACGAAAACTGCCTTTTGTGCCGTTGTTTTCGTATAATATACTTCTTTATTTGTTATCGCTATAATATACTTGAGATCAGCAATCTTCTGCAAACTTTTATCCGAAAAATCATAATAATACATTTCATCAAGTCGAGGATTAAATGTCAGTAATCCGCCATCAACACCAATAGGACAAACAATTCTATATTTATAATTTCTAGGCATATTAAATCGCTTGACCAATCGACCATCAAGATCCAGGCAAAGAATATCATCCTGCTCATTTATATAGATCTTATAGTTATAAATTCCAAAATAAATCTCAGAGCCAAAATCATAAATGCTTTCTGGCAAAGCAGGATCCATATTATCATTCCATATGTTGCTTATCACATATCCGTTTGTTATTTTATGCAAAAAGCGATGAACCACGATCTCCGGTCCTCCAGTCAATGGCTTTTTGCATATACAATATGGTGACTGCCTTGTATTGTTACCTCCTGCGAATTTTGCATCTTTTTTGAAATAATATAAGTAACCATTATGCTGAATTATTGTTGTGTGTACAAAATCTTTCTTTTCAGCCTTGTAAAACATATCAAAATCAGGAATATTTTCCAAATTGCTAGCAAAGCTATAACTGCCAAACATAGCAAACTTATTAAAAACAACTGTATTCTTAGGCTGCTTAAAATATCTAAGCATTATTTCAGCATCTTTTATACCTTTTCCTTTTGCCTGAGTAAATAGCTCAATAAGCTCATCTTCACGACCAGTGCTATAATTGTTCCTGTAAAACTGCATCCTCTCACATGCATAAGCATAAGTTGCCATTGCGTGACCTTTTTCATATGCTCCGTATAGATACTTCATTTTTTTGCTATAATCAGGCTTTAGTATACACGGAACTTCCTTCATAGGTACAAACCTGTGTGGATCTTCCTTGGAGATCTCACGAATCTTTTTAACTCCAATATATCCAGAACCATACCAAAGGCTCATATAATACATTGCGTTTGCGTATCCTAGCTCTGCATATTTTTCTAATTCTGTCAAAGGTATGGATGAAATATTGTTATAGTACACTATATCTCCATTTATTGAGAAATCCATCTTGAAGTACTTTTCTTTATGGTTCTGTGGCTCTCTGGCATTTATCAGAACTTTTTGTTTACTTTTGGGTAAGTTAAGAAAATAGTCCTCCAAACGTATGCTACCAAAAAAATCACAATTTTTTTTCGCGTAAAGAGTATCATCTAAGTGCAGCTGGAGCAGCTCGATGTAATCATCAATAACATCTTCCGGAGAAAGCTCAACGCTATCCTGATTCTCTGCAGGTTTTACAACTTTCTTTATTGTTTCAGTTACTTTCTCCACAGGCTGAGTATTATCTAAAACCATTTCAAAACTTAGCTTTTCCAATTCACAAGTTTTCTCTATACCTTTCCATTTATCTTTTGTGGACAATCCTGTTTTTATATATACTGTCTTACCATTTATCTGACATTGTCTCGTTTTCCCTGTGTAAAGTGCCGCACGCTCAGCATCTGCTGTGAAGTGCGTTTCCTTTTTACCTACTATCCAAGGTGAAAGTGATATAAGTGCTATTATTACCTCTACATACAGTTTGGTGGGTGTATCCTCTGATATTTCTTTATTACAAACTTTCGCACTAAGTTTGTCCGGGTGCAATATAACGTCTGACATTTTTCCTACCATAAACTATGATTTTCTACATTTTTATGACCAATGCAAATATCCAAGTTAAATGTTTACGCATTTGTAAACAATCAACCAATATTATTATAACTTATTTTGAAGTTCGTGTCAATAGTTGCAGAAAAATGTCTATTTCAATTTCTGTAGTGCTACAATAGATATTGGATAAAAATTTAGAAAAAAACAGAGATAAGCAAAAGGGTAGAAAACAGTCTTTTTTTGTGGTATAATACTATGCACTGTTTTGTATGTGTCAAGTTTTATTATACAGAATTAACTATATTTTTCGCCAATAAGTTTACGCTGCTTTATATGCTTTTTACGAGAATTGGCAAAAAAATTAGGCAGCCGTTACCGACTACCTAAAGAACTTATTCTATTCTGCAATGACCTTGTATATGATAAATGCCCATAGTGCAAGAGAAATTATCATCACCATATAAAAATACCAGTGTTTTGTTTTGTGACGGAAAAATTCCATGCCCAGAAATCCTCCTGCAAAGCCGCCAAGCAGGCTCAGACCAAGGAGCGTTTTCTCAGGTATCCGCCATTTGTGTGCTCTTGCCTTGTGCTTATCTGCACCAAAAAGTATGAACGTCAAAAGGCTCATTGCGGAAAGATATATTATAATGTATTTCAGCATATCTTTGCCCTCATATAAACAAAGGGCGGAAAAGCTCCGCCCTTGTATTTTTGTTTTTTACTTGAAGTAAGCTACGCCGCTTTCAAATATCTTCTGATCCTTTTCACCAGGAACGTTCTTTGATACGCAGCAGCCCTTACGCTCTGAGTGACCCATTTTACCAAGAACACGTCCGTCAGGTGAGGTGATACCCTCGATAGCCTGGAATGATGTGTTAGGGTTGCAATGAATGTCAAATGTAGGTTCTCCGTCAAAGTCAACATACTGTGTAGCGATCTGTCCGTTTGCAGCAAGCTGTGCGATTTCCTCTGCTGTTGCAACGAAACGTCCCTCACCGTGTGAGATAGCCACGCTGTGGATATCGCCTACCTCACAGCCTGCAAGCCATGGTGACTTGTTGGAAGCGATCCTTGTGTTTACCATTTTAGACTGGTGTCTTGCAATGGTGTTGAATGTAAGTGTAGGGGAGTCGTCTCTCATATCTCTTATCTCACCATATGGTACAAGACCAAGCTTGATAAGTGCCTGGAAGCCGTTGCAGATACCAAGCATAAGACCGTCACGATTTTTCAGCAGGTCATGGATAGCGTCTGTAAGTCTTGGGTTTCTCAGGAATGATACGATGAACTTGCCTGAGCCGTCAGGCTCGTCGCCACCGCTGAATCCGCCTGGGAGCATTACTATCTGTGACTCTTTTATCTTCTTCTCCATTGCGTCAACAGACTCCTTGATAGCCTGTTCTGTGAGATTTCTTACAACGAAGATGTCAGCCTCAGCTCCTGCCTTTTCAAAGGCTCTTGCTGTATCGTATTCGCAGTTTGTGCCAGGGAATACAGGGATAAGCACCTTTGGCTTTGCCACCTTGATAGCAGGTGCAACTCTCTTGTCTGCCTTGTAGCTGTACTTTTCAGGCTTTTCGGCAGGCTCCTTCACATGAACAGGATATACAGGCTCAAGCTTGCCCTCCCAAAGTGTCTGGAGCTTGTCAAGGCTTATTGTGTAGTTGTCTGACTTTATCTCGTAGCTTTCTGTTGTTTCACCGATAACTCTCTCGTCAGTGTCAACGCCCTCTGCAAGCTCGATAACAAATGCGCCATAGCAAGCTCTGTAAAGCTCTTCTGCTGTGAGCTTGTCTGTGAACTTAAAGCCTATCTTGTTACCAAATGCCATTTTTGCAACAGCCTCAGATACACCACCGTAGGATACTGCCCAGCATGAAAGCACCTTGCCCTCAGCGATAAGCTTTTCTACCTTTTCAAATACTGCCTTAAGTGAATCGAAGTTCACAAGCTTGTTGTCGTCATATTCAGGCTTGATAAGGATCACCTTAGAGCCTGCTTTCTTGAACTCCTGTGAAACTACCTTGTCTGCGTCTGTTACTGATACAGCGAATGAAACAAGTGTAGGTGGAACGTCTATTTCCTCGAATGTACCTGACATTGAGTCCTTACCGCCGATAGAACCGCATCCCAGCGCTATCTGTGCCTTGTATGCTCCGAGGAGAGCAGACATAGGCTTGCCCCAACGCTCAGGATCATTCTGTGTTCTCTCGAAATACTCCTGGAATGTGAGCCAGCACTTCTCATATGTACCGCCTGTTGCGATGACCTTTGCGATAGACTCAACTACTGCACTCATTGCACCATGGTATGGGCTTACAGATGAGAGATATGGGTCATAGCCCCAGCCCATAATGGACGTTGTCTTTGTATTGCCGTGAAGAACAGGGAGCTTTGCAGCCATAGCCTGTGTAGGTGTGTTCTGATATTTACCGCCAAATGGCATAAGAACTGTGTTTGCACCGATAGTTGAGTCAAATCTCTCAATAAGGCCCTTCTGTGAGCAGATGTTGAGGTTTGATATCATAGACTCCCAGCGGTCAGCAGTGTCAGCGTCGTTGCTCTCTGCTGCGAAAACAGGAGCAGGGATAGAAATATCTGTGTGCTTTTCTGCACCATTTGAGTTAAGAAACTCTCTTGTAAGGTCAACGATAGTGTTGCCGCACCAGTTCATTTTAAGTCTTGGCTCAGCAGTTACTCTTGCCACCATTGTTGCTTCAAGGTTTTCCTTTGCAGCCTCAGCCATGAACTTTTCAAGGTCGCTCTTTGCGATAACAACAGCCATTCTCTCCTGTGACTCAGAGATAGCAAGCTCAGTGCCGTCAAGACCGTCATACTTCTTTGTAACAGCGTCAAGGTTGATAGAAAGTCCGTCAGCAAGCTCGCCGATAGCAACGGAAACTCCGCCTGCACCGAAGTCGTTACAACGCTTTATCATTGAAGTAACTTCAGGGTTTCTGAACAAACGCTGAAGCTTTCTTTCCTCAGGTGCGTTACCCTTCTGTACCTCAGCTCCGCAGTTTTCAAGTGAGTGGAGGTTGTGTGATTTTGAAGAGCCTGTTGCTCCGCCGCAGCCGTCACGTCCTGTTCTTCCGCCAAGGAGGATAACGATATCCTCAGGCTCAGGTCTTTCACGTCTTACGTTCTCAGCAGGAGCAGCGCCGACTACAGCACCTATCTCCATTCTCTTTGCAACATAGCCCGGGTGATATATCTCGTGAACGTGACCGGTAGCAAGACCTATCTGGTTGCCGTATGAAGAATAACCGTTTGCCGCACCAACAACTATCTTTCTCTGCGGAAGCTTACCTGTGATAGTGTCCTCAACAGGAACCAGCGGATTGCCTGCACCTGTTACTCTCATTGCCTGATATACATATGAACGTCCTGACAGAGGGTCTCTGATAGCACCGCCGAGGCAGGTAGCCGCACCGCCGAAAGGCTCGATCTCTGTAGGGTGGTTGTGTGTTTCGTTTTTGAACATGAGCAGCCAATCCTCAGGATTGCCGTCAACGTCAACAGTTATCTTAACAGAGCAAGCGTTTATCTCCTCACTCTCGTCAAGGTCTTTGAGCAGACCAGCCTTTTTAAGCTGCTTTGCGCCGATACAAGCAAGATCCATAAGTGTAACAGGCTTGTCAGTTCTGCCTGCATAAAGGTCTTTTCTTGTGTTGATATAGTCTGCAAAGGTAGCAGCTATGTAGTCTGAGTCGATAGAAACGTTATCGACGATAGTGGAGAATGTAGTATGACGGCAGTGGTCAGACCAATATGTGTCTATCATTCTTATCTCAGTGATAGTAGGATTTCTCTTTTCAACGTTCTTGAAATAATCCTGACAGAACTTGATATCGTCAAAGTCCATTGCAAGACCCAAGTCTGTGAGCATGAATCTCAGGTCATCGTCTGTTGAATAGATAAAGCCCTCAACAGTCTTAACTGTGGTAGGGATAGTATACTTGATATCGAGTGTATCGAAGCAGTCAAGGGAAGCTTCTCTTGACTCAACAGGGTTTATCATATAGTGCTTGATCTGGTCAAGCTCTGCTTCTGTGAGTTTGCCAGAAACGATATAAATTCTCGCTGACTTGATAGTAGGTCTTTTTCCTCCGGTGAGAAGTGAGATACACTGTGCGCAGGAATCAGCTCTCTGATCGAACTGACCCGGCAGATACTCAACTGCAAAAACAAACTCGTCAGCTTTTACAGCAGGCAGGTGATCGTAAGTAACATCAACAGCAGGCTCAGAGAAAACGACTGGTGCTGCAAGGTCAAAATCATCTCTTGAAAGACCCTCTGCGTCATAGCGGTTTATAACTCTCAGACCTGTAAGGTTTTCAAGTCCCAGAGCTGACTTTATTCCGCCGATAAGTGAATTTGCTTCAACTGCAAATTCAGGCTTTTTTTCTACATAAATACGGTAAACAGACATGGCTACATCTCCTTATAATAGTTACTTCTATTATACTACATTTTTCGCATATTTGTCAATAAAATTCTTATTATTCGGCAGGGCATATAATTATGTGTGACTAAGCGTTGGCTCACTTGTTGATTTTTTTAGTTCATAAAAGCAGAAATACCGCACCATTACAGTGCGGTATCCCTAAAAAATTAATCTGCAAACGGATTTTCTGTTGGATAAAGCATACCCTTTGGCTGATTGAAGCCTATGTCTGTCATGCCAAGATATGTCATAACGCTGTGGAGTGCCTTTCCATAGTGACCAAAAGCAACAGCACCGTGGTGAGGATAGTTCTTCTGAACAAGAACATGGCGGTAAAATCTGCCCATTTCGTTGATAGCGAAAATACCGATAGAGCCAAATGAACGTGTTGCCACAGGAAGAACTTCGCCCTCTGCAATATATCCTTTGAGCTGTGCGTCAGCCGTTGACTGGAAGCGGAAGAATGTGATATTTCCGTCAACGATATCGCCCTCGAGAGTACCTCTTGAAATATTAGGCTCGCTGTCTGGCTCAAGATTTCTCTTCATGATACGCTGGAACTTCATCTCAGGCTCTTTTACAAGGCATGAAGCTGTGTTTCCGCAGTGGAAGCCCATGAATGTATCCTTATGTGTGTAAGGAAACTTTCCTGCGATATCATCATTGTATATGTCCGCAGGAACAGTGTTGTTGATGTCAAGGAGCGTAACAGGCTTCTGCGATACACAAATGCCTATGTATTCGCTGACAGCACCGTAGATATCTACTTCGCAGGCAACAGGAATGCCTATCTTTGTAAGTCTTGAATTAACATAGCAAGGAACGAAGCCAAACTGCGTCTGGAATGCAGGCCAGCACTTGTTTGCAAATACAACATATTTCCTTGAGCCTTTGTGAGCTTCTGCCCAGTCAAGAAGAGTAAGCTCATACTGCGCAAGTCTTGGAAGGATGCCTGCCATTTTATTGCCCTTGCCAAGCTCTGCTTCCATGTCAGCCACAACAGCAGATATTCTCTCATCGCCGGCATGGGCGTTGAATGACTCGAAAAGGTCAAGCTCTGAGTTTTCTTCTATCTCAATACCCATATTGTAGAGCTGTCTGATAGGTGCGTTGCAGGCAAGAAAGTCCTGTGGACGTGGTCCGAATGAGATTATCTTCAGATCCTTAAGACCGAGGATAGCCCTTGCAACTGGAACGAACTCGCTTATCATCTTTGCACACTCGTCAGGTGTACCAACAGGGTACTCAGGGATATAAGCCTTGATGTTTCTCAGTGCAAGGTTATAGCTTGCGTTGAGCATTCCGCAGTAAGCGTCGCCTCTGTTGTCGATAAGTGCATCACCGCATGGTTCTTCAGCAGCTGCAACGAACATAACAGGACCGCCAAACTTCTTTGCTAGAAGTGTTTCTGAGGACTCAGGTCCGAAGTTTCCAAGATATACAACAAGTGCGTTACAGCCTGCTGTGTTTACCTCGTCAAGGGCTTTGAGCATATCATTCTCGTTCTCCACAACTGTAGGACATTCGTAGATATCTCCGTAATCTTTTTTGTACTCCTGACAGACCTTGATACGTCTTGATTCTGAAAGCGACATAGGGAAGCAATCTCTTGAAACTGCTACTATGCCAAGCTTCACCTCTGGAATGTTTTTCATTTTCTAACCTCCGATTTTCATTTATTTATGACTTTATTCTAGCATACCTTTGTGCTGTTTTCAATAGCTTTTTGTGCAAATTTTCGTGAAATTTAGTTAGCTGCCCAGCATGAAAAAGTGCGTTAGCCCAAGCCACTCTCTCACCCAATATGTGAACAGGTATCGTGGCTCGGTGTAGGCTGAATAAGCGGTGACATTATCCACCCCCTGAGCCTTTGCGATAAGGCTTGCACGGTATTGATGAAAGCCGTCTGTGACGATAGTCATATCATGGCTCATGCCGAGTTCATCGAGTATCTTGAGAGAGTTTTGGATATTTTCGTAAGTTGAAGTGGACTTGTCCTCCATTATTATCCTATCGCTGTCCATGCCTTTTTCTAGCAGATAGTTTTTCATTGCCAAGGCTTCGCTTATTTTCTCATCATCACCCTTGCCACCTGAAACTATACAAAGCGTATCGGGATTGTCGTTCATAGCCATAATTGCAGCGTCAAGTCGTCTGCGTAACATTCGCGAGGGGCGTTCGCCTTTTACCTGACAGCCAAGCACAACTATAACATTGGCTTTTTCAGGGCGGTTTTCCTGTGCTTTGTACATAAGTATGGAAAGAATAACCACATATATTATCCCAGCAAGTATCAATGTGCTTACAAAGATAAGCCCGAATTTACCTGCGCCATGTCCCCATATTTTTGATATAATACCGCAGAATTTTGTCCAGTTTGCCGTTATGAGCATTAGCATCACCGAAACGATGATGCCAAGCAGGTTGCCCGAGCATATAACAGGTAATGGTACAAGAAACAGAAACAACAGCAAAGTTTCCAGTGCAAGCAATATTATTTTTACGCTCATTAGTTATCTCCTTGTCTTTTTTGTACTATTATAACATATAGCTCTTGTGATTACAAGGGCAAAAGAGAAAAGCGCTCCGCAGCAGCAGAACGCTTTTATAAGGAATGATCTAAGTTGAGATCAGATCACCAAATTTTTCGAGAAAATCACGCTTGTCGTCATATTTAGCTACCAGCGATACAGTTTTCTTTGTGCCAAGACCGAAAATACCCATAAGTGATTTTGGATTGAGTATTTTTGTTCCTGACTGCACCACCAGATCGTATTTGCAGCTTAAAGCCGCTTCATGCAAAGTCTTGATGTCATTAAGATCGTTTATCCTGATATAAGCTTTGATCATGTTCGTGATTATGCCCTATGGCATATCCTCCTTTCGCAATAATAACCTCTGAAAAACTAAAAAGAACCGAAAATTCCTGAGATTTTCGTTTCTTTTTACATTGGCAACAGCAGTTCTATACTTATATGTCACATATCTTAATCCATATATAATTATATGCCAATGTGAACAAATAGTAAACAGATATTGTGTAAAATATTATATGCGAAGATATTAATATGAATTTTACTTATTTCATGTTAATTTATTATATAAAATTTGGATAATTAATCATATTAAAACGTTTTAGTTAATGTGGAACTTATATAAAAGCTATAACAAATCAGCTAAAAGTTTTCTTATTACGAAAATACCAAACTTTTTATATGCGCTTTGAATGAAAATACAACAAAAGTAGAAAGTGTATATTCGTAAATATATTAAACTATATGATGAGATTTTGCGATAAAAAAAGCACTGAGCTTTTAAAACTCAGTGCTTTCATGATATCAAAGTTTAGTCAACAATAAATTCTTTGATCTCGTCAAGGAATTTAGTAGCGTCGTCTGTGTGTGCTACGAGCTGGATAGGATTTGAAAGGTCAAGGCTGAAAATACCCATAATTGACTTAGCGTCAACTGCATATCTTCCTGACGCAAGATCCACATCAAAGTCGTACATAGAAACTACGCTTACAAACTTTTTAACCGCTGCAATGGAATCGAGCATGATTTTTACCTTTGTCATAAATATTCCTCCTTCAGAATGATCGGTATATCCGATCTTGATTCCCACATAAATTCTGTAGATCTTTTCTCTACAATTTATATTATAAACGATTTTTCTGATTTGTCAATGGATATTTGCAAAAAAAATTAAAATATGGTACAATAGTCAAGAGTGATAAAAATCAAAGTTTAGATTTATGCAATATGCACATATATTACTGTGATTTCTTGTGCATTATAAACATTTGGCTATTGAAAGGAAATCAAATATGAAAGCCTTTTTCTATACATTCGGCTGCAAGGTAAATCAATATGAAACAGAAAATATAAAGGAAGCAATGCTGTCCGAGGGGTATGAGGTCACTGAGGATTATGCTGATGCAGAGGTCTGTGTTGTAAATACCTGCACTGTTACCGCTCCGTCGGACTCAAAATGCCGACAGCTTATCCACAAGATAAAAAAAGCTAATCCTGAGTGTCTGATAGTTTTGGCAGGCTGTTTTCCGCAGGCTTTTGAAAAGGAAGCTTCTGCTCTTGACGAGTGCGGTATCATAGTTGGCACAGGTGCAAAAAAGGAGATACCTGCCCTTATAAAAAGGTATATCACAAGTGGCGAGCGTATTATCGGGATAGTTCCTCGTGAGAGGGGAGAGGCTTTTGAGAAAATGACAAACTCAGGTGCTGACCAAAAAACTCGTGCGTATATCAAAATTCAAGACGGCTGTGATCAGTATTGCACCTACTGTATTATCCCCACTGCGAGAGGACACATCTGCTCAAAACCTTTGGAGGATATCGCTCCCGAAGTTCAGCAGCTCGTTGACTCAGGTCACAAGGAGATAATCCTCACGGGCATAAATCTTTGCTGTTACGGCAGAGACTTCAAAAACGGCACACGGCTCATTGACGCTGTTGAAGCCGCCTGCGGCTGTGATGGCGATTACAGAGTGCGTATCGGCTCTGTTGAGCCTGAGCTTATTTCAGATGAAGATATCCTGCGAATGTCAAAGCTTGAAAAACTCTGTCCACATTTTCATCTTTCCCTGCAAAGTGGCTGTGACGAAACTTTGAAGCGCATGAACCGCCATTACGATACGGCGGAGTATGCTGAACTTTGCGAGAAGCTTCGCAGGCATTTTCCAAACTGCGCTATAACCACCGACATAATGGTGGGCTTTCCACAGGAAACTGACGAGGAATTTGAAAAGTCGCTGGCATTTGCAAAGAAGATATCTTTTGCAGAAACGCATATTTTCCCGTATTCACGCAGACCTACCACTGTTGCCGACAAAATGAAAGGTCAGCTCGACCGCAAGACCAAGCACAGTCGTGCGGCTCAAATGGCAGATGTATGCAACGAAACAAAGGCTTTGTATCTCAAAAGTCTTGTGGGCACAGTTCAGGAGGTTTTGTTTGAAAAGGAAACAAGCTCTCAGTGGCACCAAGGTCATGCGCCAAATTATGTGACAGTGAAAATACCGAGGACGAGTGAAGAAGTTTCCTTAAGGCGACAGCTTTTAGAGATAGAGATAACCTCGTCAGATGGCGAGTTTTGTTACGGAAAACTTATATGAGTACAAAAAAGAGGACCGCAAATGCGATCCTCTTTCGTTATATCAGATTTTTCTGTGCTCAGCCAAGCTTTGCAAGAATTATCTCTTTCATCTTTCCGGGGTTAGCCTTGCCCTTTGAAGCCTTCATGCACTGACCTACCAGATAGCCCAGAGCATTTGTCTTTCCGCCCTTGTAGTCATTTACAGACTTTTCATTTGCGGCAAGAACTTCGTCAGCGATCTTTTCAAGTGCGCTGTCATCAGAGACCTGTGCAAGACCCTGCTCCTCGATAATGTCGCTTACCTTTTTGTCCTCCTCGAGAAGAACTGCAAAGACTTTCTTTCCGCCAGCGTTGGAAATGGTCTTTGCCTCGATAGCAGCGACGAGGTCAGTAAGATTGTCAGCAGTGAGCTTTGTATCTTCGAGAGTCTTGCCTGTTGCGTTCATGTACTTAACAAGGTCGCCAAGTATCCATGTTGTATAGCACTTAGCAGGGAACTTGTCCTTTGCCATGCAATCGTCAAAAAGCTTTGCAAGGGAAACAGACTCTGCTATAAACGTTGCGTCCTTTATGTTCAGACCGAACTTCTTTACATATCTGAGTATCTTTACGTTCGGAAGCTCTGGGATACTCTTTTTGAGCTCGTCAACACGCTCCTGCTCAACAACGATAGTGAGCAGGTCCGGCTCAGGGAAGTAACGATAATCCTGTGCGTCCTCTTTTGAACGCATTGGAATGCTCATGCCCTTTTCATCGTCCCAACGGCGAGTTTCCTGCTCGACCTTTCCGCCTGCTTCAAGAACAGCTATCTGTCTTTCTACCTCGTAGTCGATACCTCTTACAGCGGCAGAGAAGCTGTTTACGTTCTTCATCTCAGAACGTGTGCCGAATGGCTCGCCAGGCTTGTGAACAGATACGTTTACATCACATCTGATAGAGCCTTCCTGCATCTTACAGTCGCATATGCCAAGATACTGTAGGATAGATTTCAGTGTTTCAAGATAAACCTTTGCTTCCTGTGAGGAACGCATATCAGGCTCAGAAACTATCTCGATAAGCGGAACACCGCAGCGGTTAAGGTCAACAAGTGATACACCATGGAACTTGTCAGAGTGGAGAAGCTTACCTGCGTCCTCCTCAATGTGTATTCTTGTGATACCTATTCTTCTTTCCTCGCCGTCAACAAGGATATCAACATAACCCTTGCCGCAGAGAGGAACTTCTGCCTGTGATATCTGATAAGCCTTTGGCAGGTCAGGGTAGAAATAGTTCTTTCTGTCCTGCTTGCAGACACGGTTTATCTCGCAGTTGAGTGCGTGACCCATTCTTATTGCATAATCAACTACCTTTTCGTTAAGAGTAGGCAGTGTGCCAGGCATACCCATGCAGATAGGGCAAACCTGTGAATTGACTTCAAGACCGAACTGGTTCTTGCAGTCGCAGTATATTTTAGACTCGGTATTAAGCTCAGCATGAGTTTCAAGACCGATTACAACTTCGTAGCCTTTTACCATTTTTGTGACCCCTTTCCTTAAAGCTCAGGCATTTTGAATCCGCCAACAAGCTGCTCGTAAGCATAAGCTGTGTTAAGCAGACGCTGCTCTGTAAACTTTCCGCCGATAAGCTGCATACCAACAGGCAGACCCTTGTCGTCATATGCACAAGGAATGCTTATTGCAGGCAGACCTGCAATGTTCACGGTAACAGTGCAGACATCGTTTGCGTACATTTTAAGGGGATCGTCAGTGTTTTCACCGATCTTGAATGCTGTTGACGGAACTGTAGGAGTAGCGATAACATCAACGTCAGCGAACTGAGATGCGAACTCCTGCATTATTCTCTTCTGAACGAGCTTTGCTTTCTTATAGTAAGCGTCATAGAAACCTGATGAAAGCACGAATGTGCCGAGCATTATTCTTCTCTTTACTTCGTCGCCGAAGCCCTCTGAACGTGTTCTCTCGTACATATCAACAAGTCCGTCATATTCTTCGGCTCTGAAGCCGTATCTTACACCGTCAAATCTTGCAAGGTTTGAAGAAGCTTCTGCAGAAGAAATGATGTAGTATGATGAAAGTGCATAATCTGTAGACGGCAGAGAAATCTCCTTTACAGTTGCGCCCTGCTTTTCAAGCTCTTTCACAGCGTTCATTACAGACTGCTTAACAAATGGGTCGATACCCTCGCCGAAATACTCTTTTGGTATACCTATCCTCAGACCCTTTACGTCAGCCTTGAGGTCAGCCGCAAAATCAGGATACTCTCTATAGGAAGAAGTAGCGTCATACTTGTCATGACCAACGATAGCGGACTGTACCATAGCAACGTCCTTTACGCACTTGCCGAGAGGTCCGATCTGATCCAGTGATGAAGCGAAAGCAACAAGACCGTATCTTGAAACGCTGCCGTATGTAGGCTTCAGACCTACAACGCCGCAGTATGAAGCAGGCTGTCTGATAGATCCGCCTGTATCAGAGCCAAGGGTAACGATAGCCTCTCTTGCTGCAACAGCGGCAGCAGATCCGCCTGATGAACCGCCAGGTATCCTCTCTGTATCAAATGGGTTTTTAGTAGGCTTAAAATGTGAGTTCTCGGTTGATGAACCCATAGCGAACTCGTCCATGTTGAGCTTGCCTGTTACAACGATATCGTCAAGCTTGTTCATTACAGTTGCATTGAAAGGCGGAACATAGTTTTCAAGCATTTTTGATGCACAAGTTGTTCTCAGACCCTTTGTTGAGATATTGTCCTTGATACCAACAGGTATACCTGCCAAAGGTGAAAGCTCTTCGCCCTTAGCAAGTCTTTCGTCTATCTCAGCGGCTTTTTTCATAGCGTTCTCTTCGTCAAGTGTCAGATAAGCGTCTACCTTGCCCTCAACTGCTTTTATTCTGTCAAAAACAGACTTTGTAAGCTCTGCGGAGCTTATTTCCTTGTTCTTTATCATTTCTGACAAGTCGCAGGCATTTCTTTCAAAAAGTTCCAATTATAACACTCCTTACTCTACTGTTTTAGGCACGACAAGACAGCCTGCCTTTACCTGAGGAGCGTTCTGCATAAGCTCCTGTCTTGTGAATTTATCCTGAACAGCCACGTCTTTTCTGAGTATCATCGGGTTGTCAGGGTCAAGGGTCATTTCTTCCTGAATGTCGGGGAGCTTTTCAACCATTCCCACGATGTTTTCCATTTCTGACTCAAACTTATCAAGCTGATCGTCTTCGATGCGAAGTCTTGCCAGCTTGGCAATGTGTTTAATGTCAATGTTCATTTTACATTCCTCCTGTTTTATTTATATAAAAAGATATTATCTTATTTTATCATATCCTTGAACTGTTCTTCGGTGATTATTTCGATACCGAGCTGCTGAGCTTTATCAAGCTTGCTTCCTGCTTCCTCACCTGCAAGAACATAGTCCGTTTTTTTGGACACCGAGCCGCTTGCCTTGCCACCGTATTTCTCAATGAGTGCTTTTGCTTCGCTTCTTTTCAGTGTCGGCAAAGTGCCTGTGAGAACAAAAGTCTTTCCTGCAAAGCGGTCGTCTATCTGTATCTTCTCATACTTTGTGTTTATCCCACATTCTTTGAGCCTTTGGATAAGCTCTATCATATGCTCTTCATGGAAAGCGTTGTAAACGCTTTGCGCCATTACGCCGCCAAAGCCGTCTATCTCGGATATCTGCTCAGCGGAAGCGTTCATGATGTTGTCTAGGTCGCCGAACTTGTCGCACAGAAGCTTCGCAGAAGCCTGTCCGATATTTCTTATGCCCAGACCAAACACCAATCTGTCCAAAGAATTGGACTTTGACTTTTCTATAGCACTAAGCAGATTGTTCACTGATTTTTCCTTGAAGTTGTCAAGCTGTAAAAGCTTGTTTTCGCTGAGAGTGTAAAGGTCAGCCACAGAGGTGATAAGCTTGTTGTCAAGAAGGGTGTGAACTATCTGCGGACCAAGACCGTCAATGTTCATTGCGCCCTTTGAAGCAAAGTGAACAATGCTTCTGAATATCTGCGCAGGACATTCAACGTTCGGACACCTTACCGCCGCTTCTTCCTCGGACTTCACAAGCTTTGTTCCGCATACAGGACAGCACTCAGGGAGCGTGAAAACTCCGTCGCCATGCTTTTCCACAGAGCCAAGCACCTCAGGGATTATATCTCCAGCCTTGCGGACCTTGATGATATCCCCAACGGAAATATTCTTTTCTCTTATAAAATCCTGATTGTGTAGAGTCGCCCTTGAAACGCTCGTGCCTGCAAGAAAAACAGGCTCAAACACGGCCACAGGTGTTATCGCACCAGTTCTGCCCACGTTAAGCTCTATATCAAGCAGCTTTGAGGTCTTTTCCTCAGGCGGAAACTTGTAAGCCACAGCCCACTTTGGCACTTTTGCAGTTGCTCCAAGCACTTCACGCTGTCTGAAATCGTCAACCTTTATAACAACGCCGTCAATGTCGAACGGCAGGTCAAAACGCTTTTCTCCGATAGCCTTTATGCAGCCTATGACCTCATCAGCGGTAGACACACGCTTGTAATCAGGGATAGTCTTGAATCCCAGTGTTTTCAGATAGTCAAGAGACTCCTTGTGGGAAGTAAGCTCCTTGCCCTCTATTTGCTGAACATTGAACACAAAGATATCAAGCTTTCTTTTTGCCGCTATCTTAGGGTCTTTCTGTCTAAGAGAACCTGCGGCGGCGTTTCTAGGGTTTTTAAAAGGCTGCTCGTCATTATCCTCCTGCTCTTTAACAAGCTTCAGAAAAACATTTCTCGGCATATATGTTTCGCCCCTGACTTCTATCAAAGGCAGTTCATCGTTTATTTTTATAGGAATGGACTTTACAGTTTTCAGATTAGAAGTAACGTCCTCGCCCACAAAGCCGTCACCACGGGTAGAACCTATGGCAAGCTCACCGTTGTGATATTCAAGGGATACCGAAAGTCCGTCTATTTTCGGCTCAACAACGAATAGCGGTTTATCCACAGCCTGCTGAACTGTCTCAATAAAGCTTCTCACCTGTTCAAAGGAAAAAACGTCCTGCAAAGAACCCATTTGCACACGATGTGTGACTTTCTCAAATATTGATATCGCCTTGCCGCCTACACGCTGAGTAGGGGAGTCGCTTCTGATAAACTGCGGAAACTGCTCCTCAAGACCCTTTAGTTCCTGCTGGAGCATATCGTATTCATAGTCTGTGATCTCGTTCCTGTCCTCAACATAGTAAAGCTGAGAGTGATAGTTCAAAAGCTTCACAAGCTCGTCTATACGTTTTTTAGCGTCCTGTTCGTTCAAAATAATACAACTCCATTTCTGCCAACTTTTTACGGCATATCATACGCAGGGCAATACCACATAAGGATTGTACGCAAGATGCGTAGCCGGATTTTTCGTTAGCTTGTATAGAAACGATGTAGGAATACTTTCGTATTTCAAGGAGTTTCTGTGCGAGATAACGGAAAATCTGCAAGCAGATTGCGTGCAAAGCCGTTAGGCGTGCCTTATGCGGTATTGCCCTTTATATTATACCATAATTGCTGGTGAAATACAAGCCTTTTTTCTATAAACTGCGAAAAAATCAGCCTTTTCCCTTGTCTAAGTACATATCAGGTATCTCCCCTACGATAACAGTTTCGCTAACGGGATAGTCATAGCTCACCACGATATCCGTAGAGTGTGCAGGAAGAATGGCTGTCATTTCTATGGTCACAGTGAGATAGAGGCTGTATTTTGTCTGATTTATCCCAGCTTCCGTTAAATCGCTTTTAAGCTCTGTTTTTGCCGCACCTATCTGATGAAGCCGCAGTGGTATGTCAAAACCTCTGCCTGTGAGGATATTTATTCCCGAAAGTGTGCCGATGGGTACGCTGAGTTTTGTACCCTCAAGCTGTGAAAGGCTTTCGTTCACAGCCCTTGAAACACTGCTTTGAAGCCTGTTCACAGCGTTCGTATCGCTGTTTATGGAGGTTATCCTGCCGTCAGTTTCAGATATCTTTATATAACTGCTCTGGGGCAGTTTTTCCAGCTCTCTGCTTATGGCCGCATTTATCACGTCAAGTGCAGCCTGCTTGCTTTCAAACTCGCTTATTTCGCTGATGTGCCTTGAAAGCTGTGCAAAAAATACCGTCGTGAGCAGTGCAAGAATAATAACGACAGCAAGAATTATGTATGAAATTCTGTTCTTGAAAGAACGCTTGTGGACGCTCAAAAAAATCACCGCCTTTGGCTTATTATATACCAAAATGCGGTGATATGTGATTATTTTACTTTAACTCAACGATAGTTACGCCGTCCTCGCCCTCGCCGTAAACGCCTTTTCTGAATGATTTTACAGACGGGTGGTGTTTAAGCGTACGCCTTATGGCGTCACGGAGAATACCAGTGCCTCTACCGTGGATTATGGTGAGCATCGTCACTCCTGACATGATAGCGTCAGAAATAAACTGCTCCATTTCGTGAACGCCCTCGTCAGCGGCATAGCCCCTGATATCAAGCTCGGTGGATACCTTTCGTGTCATACGGCTCTCAATGCCGCTTTTGGATACTCCGCCTTTTTTTACAGGCTTCTTTGATTGCTTCTGCGGCTGTTGCTTTTCGATAAGCTGAAGCTTTTTTACATCAATCTTGGTTTTCATTATGCCTGCCTGAATGAAGCACATTCCGCTGTTGTCAGGGGGCGTTATAATGATACCCTTTCTGTTTGTGTCAACGATAAGCACGCTGTCACCCTTTTTCAGCGGCCTTGGCAGCACATATCCCTCGTTCCTGCTTTCAGAAACAGGGTTAGCCTCGCTGTATAGCTTGTTCATTGTGGACTTCTGCTTGTGCCTTGCATCAATGGCTTTCTGAGTGAAGTTCGGATTTTCTTTCTCTTTTCTCAGCTTGTCAAGCTCGTCAACAAGCGCCTGCGACTCACGCTGAACACGATTTACGATCTGCTGAGCCTCACGTCTTGCCTTTTCAAGCTCGGCTTCTTTCTGATCGTAGAATTTTTCTTTCTGCTCTGCAAGCTCTTTTCTGAGAGCCTCGCTTTCCGCACGGTATTTCTCTGCAAGCCTGTTGTTTTCTTCAAGCTGCATTCTTGTGCGTTCAAGATTGTCTATGATAGTTTCAAACTTTCTGTTATCCTCAGAAATAAGCGACTCAGCGTACTTAATTATATCCTTGTCGATACCAAGACTTTCAGAGATAGCAAAAGCGTTGGACTTACCGGGCGAGCCTATGATAAGCCTGTATGTCGGGTGCAAGGTCTGCACGTCAAACTCGCATGAAGCGTTCTCAACGTCAGGAGTGTCGATAGCGTACATTTTAAGCTCCTGATAGTGAGTAGTTGTAACTAGCGTCGCACCAAATATCCTTATGCGTTCGATTATAGCCACCGCCAGTGCAGCACCCTCCACAGGGTCAGTGCCTGAACCAAGCTCGTCAAGGAGCACAAGGCTTTCGCTGTCCGCTTCGTCAAGTATGGTCTTTACTCTGCTTATGTGAGAAGAGAATGTAGACAGATTGTTTTCTATAGACTGCTGGTCGCCGATATCAACGAGCACGTTTTTATATACTGATATCCTGCTTCCGTCTGACGCAGGAATGAGCAGACCGCACATTGTCATAAGCGTGAGCAGACCCACAGTTTTAAGCACAACTGTTTTACCGCCCGTGTTAGGACCTGTTATTATCAGGGAGTGATAGTCAGTGCCAATAGAAAAGTTTATAGGCACGACCTTTTTGGGGTCGATAAGAGGGTGACGTGCCTTGTTCAGCACAATAACACCGTCATTGGATATCTCAGGTAGCATTGCTCTCATTTTTGCACCAAGATTTGCCTTTGCAAAATAAAGGTTAAGCTCTGTTACCGCATTGTAGTTTGAAATGAGCTGGTCTTTCATTTCGGCACATTCCATGGAAAATTCAGCGATTATCCTGTGTATCTCGTCCTGCTCCTGACCCTGCAAAATTCTGATATCATTGTTTGCCTCCACAACTGACATAGGCTCTATAAAAAGCGTTGAGCCTGTTGCTGAGGTGTCATGAACTAGACCGCTGACATTGCCCTTGAACTCAGTCTTTACCGGAAGAACGAAACGTCCGTCACGCATTGTGACAATGCTCTCCTGCAAATATTTCTGAGTGCTCGGGGATTTTATCATCTTGTCAAGGGTCTCTCTTATCTTCAGCCCTGAACGTGTTATCTTCTGTCTTATGCTTCTCAGCTCCGCACTTGCGTCGTCAGAAAGCTTTGTGTCATCTATGATAGCCGTTTCAAGCCGCTGCTGCAAAAACTTGTTTGGATAGAGCATTTCAAAGAGATATGAAAGGGAAGTGTCCTTGTTCTCACACTGCTCATACCAGTGGTGAAGCTCATAGGTCTGCGCAAGCAAGCGTCTTATCTGGATAAGCTCTCCAAGAGAAAGCACACCGCCTGCCTCGGCTCTTTTGATGTAAGTTGATACGTCATTTATGTTGTAAAAATTCGGCGTGCCGTATCTCACGCTGAGTTCAAGTGCTTCGGCGGTCTTGCCTGTTTCTTTCTTGACCGTGTAAAGATCAGAACAAGGCTTTATCCCCAAAGCCATTTTTTTTGTTTTTTCGTTGGAGCATTCTTTTGAAAGCATTTCAAGAATTTTGTTCAGCTCCAGCGAATCGTAAAATCTTTCGTCCATTATATATACCTCAAAATATGACAATAGGCAAAGCTACGCAATGCCTACAAAAGTCTGTAAAAATCAAGCGACGGAAACTTGCCTTTCAGATTATATCTAACAAACCGCTCTGTAAAAGCGGTCAGCTTTTTCTGATATCTTTCGCTTATCTTGAAAGCAAAAAGCCGCTCATATTCCGTCAGTGCAATAAATCGGACTATGTATAGCATAGTCCTGTCTAATTCAATATCGTAAATGCTGTCAGGATTGTAACAGCACTTGTCACACTCCAAGACCCCTGTTGACAGATTGAAGTGCATAATGTCAGCTTCATACGCCATGCAAACCGAACAGCCAAGAAGCGCAGGTCTTAATCCTGCTTCGCACAGCAGACGAAACTCAAATATAGATTTGAGAAGTTCGTTATCCCTGTCGCCTTTATCGAGAAAATAAAGTGTGTTCAGCGTCAGCCGCATTATCTCGTCACAGCCGCTTTCCTCTGTTCGTATATACATGAGAAGCTCAGAAAAGTAAGAGGCAAGAGCCGTTTTCTTAGGGTCGAGCCTGATGTTGTAAAAAAGCTTCTCTGATTCACTGCTATTGAGAAAAAACATTGATTGGTCTTTAGCGTTCTTCTTTTCCTCAACGCACAGCTTAGAGTATGCAAAAAGCTGCGTTGATGACGCATTTTTCGTGCTTTTCCTGCCTCCACGAACAAATATATCTATGACTCCACGCTCTGCTGTGAGGACAGTGACGGATTTGCTTGTTTCGCCCCTGTCATTTTCCCTCAGTATCAGTCCCATAAAGGTCAGCATTGTCAGTATCCTCTTTTCTGTGTGCGGCATATGTGAGATAATCCTCTATCCTGCCGCTTTCAAAGAACTTGTCCCATAAAGTCATGATATTCACCGCCTTACTGATATTATCAGCTTTTTTGGCGGTCATTATAAGCGGAAAAATATGTTGCCTTTATTCCAAACCGAAATTCTTTATCATGCCCTCGCGGTTTCTCCAGCCCTCTTTTACCTTGACCCAGCACTGAAGATTTACTTTTATCTGGAAGAAATCTTCAAGGTCAGCTCTTGCTTCCTGACCTATCTTTCTAAGCATAGAGCCACCTTTTCCAATAAGTATGCCCTTGTGTGACTCTCTCTCGCAGTAAATAGTAGCGGAAACGTCAAGTATAGCTTCACCGTTTCTATTTTCACGCTCGTTAAGCTGTTCGATAGTCACAGCTATGCCGTGAGGAACTTCGTCATTAAGGTTATTGAGTGCCTTTTCTCTTATTATCTCAGCCATTATGACCTTTTCAGGCTGGTCTGTGAATTTATCATCAGGGAAGTAGTGCGGACCCTCCACAGCATTCTTTTCAAGATCTTCCATAATAATATCGAGGCCGTCCTTTTCAAGAACGCTCACCGGTACGATATCTATAAAATCATAAAGCTTTGAATACTCTGCTATCACTGCGATAAGATCCTCTTTGTTTTCAAGAAGATCTATCTTGTTCAGCACAAGTATCACCTTAGTCTTGCCTGTCTTGAAGCCCTTTACAAGCTCACGCTCGTTTTCGGATATTTTCTTTGTGCAGTCAGCCATAAGGATAATAAGGTCAACCCCTGCAACAGACTCGTTCACAGCGTTGAGCATATGCTCGGAAAGCTTGTTTTTAGCCTTGTGCATACCGGGTGTGTCCATGAAAACGAACTGCGTTTCTCCCTTTGTGAGAACACCTGTTATCTTTGTTCTTGTTGTCTGCGGCTTGTCGCTCACTGCGGCTATCTTTTCGCCCACAAGTGCGTTTAGCAATGAGGATTTGCCTGCGTTCGCACGTCCAACAATGGTGACGAACGCATTTTTTGAATTTGCATTTTTCTTGTTCATATATATTTTTCCTTATCTTTTTTATCTTTGTCAGCAGGCGTTTTGAACACCCATACGAGCCACAGTATCACACCTGCGGCTAAAGCTATCCCTAGCCATATGTTTCTTGCAAAATAAGAGGCTATAGCCATAAAAGCATAATAGTCCCAGAATATCCTTATTCCCACAGCCACAGAAGCTATCGCCGCAATGAGAACAGCCCCTGCCGCACAGTCTTTAGCCTTTTTAGCAAGGGGGTTTTTATCTTTACACGCCATATCCACAGCGGCTTCAACAGCCGTGTTCACAAGCTCTAGTGAAATAACAAGCCCTATGCAGATATAAACTGCGGCAGTTTCGGCGGCGCTAAGCCCGTAAAATCGCATTAGCAGTATCACAAGCACTGCAACGCCAACGTGAAAACGCATATTGCGCTCTGTTTTTATACAGCTCACAATGCCCTCAAAGGCATAAACAAAGCCCTTGAAGAAACGTCCTATCCCTGTTTTACCTGTGTTCATGCTCGCCTAAGAAAGTGGCGTCACGGGATATGCCCAGATTGCCAAGTATAGCTTCTTCCTTTTCACGCATTATCCTCTCCTGAAGATTGCTTTCTTCATGGTCATAGCCAAGGAGATGAAGCATTGAATGTACTGTCAAAAAGCCTATCTCTCTTTCAAGAGAGTGACCATATATCTCAGCCTGACGGTAAGCAGTTTCAAGGCTTATGACTATATCTCCCAGCAGGAAAGCACCTGTTTCGTGGTTCATGTCAAAATCACCGTTCTCGCCAAGAGGAAAGCTCAGCACGTCTGTTGAGCGGTCTATGTTTCTATGCTCCTTGTTAAGCTCATGTATCTGCTCGTCATTCACAAAAGATACAGAAACTTCAAAATCGTCATTGTGACCCTCATATTCCAACACAGCATGGCAACAGCGTCTTACAAGAAGCCTTATGCCAACAGGTATCTTTACCTCTGTCTGGTTGTTGGTTATCATTACTTTTACCTTGCCCATTACTTTTTCACATTCCTTTTTTGTTATATTTTTCATAAGCAAGGATTATGTCCTGCACAAGCTTGTGACGGACAACGTCCTTGTCGGTAAATCTGTTTATTGATATATCGTCAATGCCTTTGAGTACGTTCATTGCCTGAATAAGTCCTGACTTTCTCTGGTCAGGCAGGTCTATCTGCGTTATATCGCCTGTTATGACTATCTTTGAGTTGAATCCAAGACGTGTAAGGAACATCTTCATCTGCTCGTGAGTGGTGTTCTGCGCTTCATCAAGGATAATGAAAGAATCGTCAAGAGTACGTCCTCTCATGTATGCCAGCGGAGCGACTTCGATACAGCCACGCTCCTGCTGTTTAGCGAAAGTGTCAGGACCGAGCATTTCAAAAAGTGCGTCATAAAGCGGTCTGAGATATGGGTCTACCTTACATTGCAGGTCGCCCGGAAGAAAGCCCAGCTTTTCTCCTGCTTCAACCGCAGGACGTGTGAGGATTATCTTCTCCACCTCGTGCGCCTTGAAAGCTTTTACCGCCATTGCCACCGCAAGATAAGTCTTGCCCGTTCCCGCAGGACCAATGCCCATGACGATAGTCTTTTTCCTTATTGCTTCAACATATCTTTTCTGACCGAGAGTTTTCGGCTTGACGAGCTTTCCGCTCACCGTTACGCACACGCCGTCATCAGACATATGCTTTATCTCATACTGCTTGCCCTCACGCACAAGTGTGAAAACATATCTTATAGTCTGCTCAGTGATAGCCTCGCCCTTGTTGATAAGAGCAATAAGGCTATTTATAGCTTCCGAGGCGTTAAATACGTTCTCCTCATCGCCTGTTATCTTGATATCGTCACCTCTGCCGAGAATCACAACATTATACTCTTTTTGGATAAGATTAACATTCTCGTCATAATTGCCGAAAAGGCTGAGTACAGTTTCCATTCTGTCCACGCTGATAAGTTTTTCCGCCATTAGCACAACTTCCTCTTTTTTTGTTCTGATATACCTATTATACAAAGTTATTATATCACATTTTTCCTCTGATTGCAACAATCTCAGTAAGATTTAACACTTTTTTTATGCACCTTTTCACACTTTTTGATCATTTCTTAATAAAAAATTCCACCTCTCTGCAAAGCTCGCCATATAGGGTGTATGTTACAGTAGCGGTTACTCCGTTTTCTGTCACATTATCCTCCACTTGCCGGTCTTTAATCTCATAGTCTGAGAGAAAATTTTCCTCATATAAATACGCCTTTTCATGAACGGCGTCAAGTGCCTGCTGTTCTGTCAGGGTGTCTTGTGAAAATTTATATTCTTCAAGTTCGCAGGTGGTTATGCCAAAAGGCATTTCAAGTCCGAAAAGCGACAGAGGAGAATATCTCTGCTCATTTTTCCAGTAACCCTCAGGCTTTGAGAAAAAAAGAGGGATATCAGCGTCAAACACAGTGAAAAAACGCTTTGTATCTCTCTTGCCTGTCGTCTTTTCTGCCTTGTCCTCAAAGGGCTGTGTGAATGTGACAGTGCGCTCAAAAGTGCCTAGTATCTTACCCTTTGAGCGTGCATAGCTTGTCTTTGTTTCAACGTTTTCCTTGCCGTCTATCCAGCTTGATTTTGACGTGACTATCTCACCGCCTACAACGATATCGCCCTTTGTCACACCGCTTCCCACAGGTATCTTTAGCTGTCCGTCATAAACCTCGATTTTTTCGATAACTCCGTTTTCGCAGGCAACAAGATTTGAGGGATAGCGGTTTGACTCACGCTTTGTGTCACCCTCAGTTTCGATAACGTCGATTATCAGCGTGTCCCCCTTGCGTGTTATGCCTGCCCATGATATGCCCTCCACTTTTTGCTTTAACGCACGTTCTGTGACTATGAGATCAATACTTGGGATATAAGTGCCGGTTTCAACGCCCTCCTCTTTAAGCACCGACATAACGCCTTTTCTGATATTTTCATCATCACTGAGTATGTCAAACCTCACCACCACGTTTGATATATAGAAGCACGAAAGCATGACAGCCGCAGTGCCTATGACAAGTCCTCCTCTTCCGAAAAAACGTTTTGCAAGAACAAAGCTTCCGTGACGTTTTGTAGCGGTGTATTCAAGCCCAAGTTCATCGCATAGTCTTTCAAGTGCCTTACAGTGTTCCGCAGGCATACGCAAAGTGAGCTTTCCGTTCTTTTCACACATTTTGCTAACGGGAAGCTTATCCGACATTATCCTGCGGAAAAACTTTGTGAAGCTGTCCCCTGTGATAACATAGTCTATATAACCGAAAATCATTATCCTCTCTCCCTGATACTTCTTGACACAAGCTTGACCGACTCTATTTTTCCTCTTATCTCCACGCTGTCAGAGCAGAAATTTGACATTGTTAGTCCGCTGCCCCATATCTCTATCTCAAAAGAGCCTGTCAGCACCTTTGCCATTATCTCACTGCATTCAACTATCTGCTTGCAGTTTTCGATAACGGCGGCTCTGTCGTCAGTTATGCTTATGTATGAGCTTAGTGTGGTCAATTCTTTTGTCATGCCGAAAAAGCTTAAAAATGGTATCTTCCTCATTTTTGCGTCCTCCGTTCATTGTCTTATGCTTAATTATATTATTAGACAGACTGACATATACTTAAAAAGTAAAAGTAGGGAGGTAATAAAAATGTTGAAAAGACTTGCAAAGGAGCTTTGCGTATACATACTTTCGGGGGTGGTCATATGGTTCTGCATTATCACCATATCAGGGGGCGAGAGCGTAAAGCTTGGTATCTCCGAAGCCGTTGACCGCTGTATGAATATCATAATCCCGTCGCTGTTTGTTTTTATGGCTCTGTCGCAGATACTTGTTTCAAGTGGACTTTACTACTGCGTTTCAATGCCTTTTTATCCTATATCGAGATTTATAATGGGCATACCGCCTCAGCTTTTCTTTGTATTTCTTCTTGGCAATACCGCAGGCTATCCTGTGGGAGTGAAGCTTCTTTCGGATCTGTGTCAGAGAAAGATAATATCCCAGCGTACTGCAAAGATAATGTCCTGCTTTTGCTGCTGTGGAGGGCCTGCTTTCTATTCTGGTACAGTGGGTCTTGCAGTGTTTGGTTGTACAGGAGCAGGCATTGCAGTGTTCGTATCCATACTAGCGGCAAATTTTCTCACAGCACTTGTTCTCGGCAGAGCTATAAATGAGGATAAGAAAACATCAAAGCCGACTTTCAGACTTGACGGCAGAATGTTCACCGACAGCGTTATCTCGGCAGGAAAGTCGCTTTTTGTTATCTGCGTTATGATAGTCTTTTTCGGAGCGTTTATGTCCTCTCTTGAATACTGCGGAGCGTTCAGCTTTCTGAAAGATGCGTTTTCACTGTCAGAAAACGGACTTGTGCTTGTTAAAAGCTGTCTTGAAATAACTTCTCTCACTGAGCTTTCGGGTAGTCCATTTTATCTTCTGCCATTTATAGCCGCTGTATGCTCCTTCGGAGGTCTGTGTGTGATTATACAAATATCTGCACTTGGCGTGGATTTCTCCCTTGTGCCGTTTTTTATCTCACGTTTGACATCAGCCTTTTTGTCTGCTGTCATATGCCGTTTTATCTATCCTTTCTTTATTCCTGATTCAGCTTTGACTTCTGTTACAAATAATGTCAAATTCGTCAAAGTGAACAATTTTGTTCCCTCGTTTTGCTTGATTATGATGATTTTATTACTAACTTTGAAGAAAAGACTAGCATTTTCTAAAACAGTATGATATAATTAATAACAAATGAAAAAAGATTAACTTATCTTAAAGGAGTTGTATAAATCATGGCAAAGAAGAGCTATTTTGGTAACAGAATTTCACCGTCATGTTCTTACTGCCTTTTCGGCAACAGATCAAGAGAAGGAAATAAGGTCCTTTGTGAGAAGCAGGGTCTGGTAGACGCTGATTATAGCTGTAAGAAGTGGGTCTATGATCCTATCAAGCGTGTTCCAAAGAAACAGCTTAACATTCCAAATCAGGAAGACGATGTTATCTGATACATAAAATATGCCGTACATTTTTTGATGTACGGCTTTTATATTGCAAAAGATCCGCAGAGCGTTTTGTTTCGCCCTGCGGATCTTTCTATCTTGTATCCTTATATCTTTTTTATCTTCGTGTAATTTGCCATTATCTTCTTTGTGCCACGATTATCGAATGCTATCTCAACAAGAGTATCGTTAGCCATAGGTTTTGAGCTTAAAACAGTGCCTTCGCCGAATATCTTGTGCAAAACTCTGTCGCCCGGGGCGAAAGTTTCAGTATTAACAGAAAAATTGCTTTTATCAGCCTTTCGCTGAGCCAATTGCTGTTGCAGACTCATGCTGTGAGGCTTTTCATAGCCGTTGAGATAAGGTGAAGCCTTTGTTTCCTCGGCTTGCTTTTCTATGCAATCGGCAGGAAGCTCTTTTATAAAGCGTGATATCCTGTTTCTGTCAGTGCGACCATAAAGCATACGTTCCTCTGCGTGGGTAAGATAAAGCTTTTCCTTTGCTCGTGTCACCGCAACATATGCAAGTCTGCGTTCCTCTTCCGTGTCAGCCTCTGATTCAAGACTTCTTGATGACGGGAAGATGTTGTCCTCCATGCCTACCACGAAAACTATGGGGAACTCAAGGCCCTTTGCAGAGTGCATTGTCATAAGCACAACATAGTCAGCGTCAGAGTCGAGATTGTCAACGTCAGTGTAAAGTGATATTTCCTCCAAAAATCCCGACAGCGACGGCTCGTCAGCATTTTCTTCGTAGCTTGACATGGTGGATTTAAGCTCGTTGATGTTTTCAAGACGTGTAAGACCCTCGTCGCCCTGCATTTCAAGATGACGCTTGTAGCCTGTCATATCAAGAAGCTTGTCCAAAAGCTCCGCAAGTGGCAGAGTGTCAGAAAGCTCAGTAAGCTCTGAGAGCATATCGCCCACAGGCATAAGCTGTTTTGAACGCTTCACAAGGGGTGCAAGCATATCGGCTTCCTGCATGATGTGGATAGGTGAATCCCCAAGGTCTGAGGTTATCTGCTCAAGAGCGTTTACAGTGGCTTCGCCGATACCACGTTTCGGCTCGTTGATTATTCTTCTCAGACGGAGAAAGTCGAAATGGTTGTTTATAACAGAGAGATAAGCAAGTATATCCTTTATTTCCTTTCTGTCATAGAATTTCAGACCGCCTATTATTTTATATGGTATTCCACTTTGTATGAACGTCTGCTCCAAAGCGTTCGATTGTGCGTTCATTCGGTAGAGAATTGCATGGTCGTTGTATTTTCTGCCCTTGTTTATGTCCTCAAGAATGGTGTCAGCCACGAATTTTGCTTCACTGCGCTCGCTTGAAGCCTTGTATACTGTTACCTTTTCACCGTCACCCGAAGCTGTCCACAGATTTTTGCCCTTTCTGCCCTGATTGTTGCTTATAAGCTGATTTGCGCAGTTAAGAATGTTCTGGGTCGAGCGGTAATTCTGTTCAAGCTTTATAACATCAGTGTCAGCATTGCAGTTGAACTGCTCCTCGAAGTTGAGGATATTCTCGATAGTCGCACCACGGAACTTGTAGATACTCTGGTCGTCATCACCCACAACGCACAGGTTGTTATACTTCTGTGACAGCAGCGAAACAAGTTTGAACTGAGCCTTGTTGGTGTCCTGATACTCGTCTACCATTATATATTTATACAAGTTCTGATAGTGGTCGAGCACGTCAGGAAACTGCTCAAAAAGCTTGACTGTGTGGCAGATCATGTCGTCGAAGTCCATAGCGTTTGCGGCTTTGAGCTTCTTCTGATAGTGCTTGTATACCTTGCCTATGGTCAGATTACGATAATCTCCTGCGGCTGAGGCGATGTATTCATCAGGCTCTTGGAGCAGGTCTTTAGCGTGGGATATCTCGCTGAGTATCGTTCTCGGTGGAAACATCTTCTCGGATATGCCAAGCTCTCTCAATATGCTTTTTACAGTTCTTTGAGAATCGTCAGAATCATAAATGGTGAAACTGCTTGAAAATCCAAGCTTGTCACATTCACGCCTGAGTATCCTTGCGCAGGCGGAGTGGAAAGTCGCCGCTGTAATGCTTTGACCTGCCTCTCCCAACATTCCTGCAAGACGTTCTTTAAGCTCGCCTGCCGCCTTGTTTGTGAACGTGATAGCAAGTATGCTCCACGGCTTTATGCAGTCATATGCCACAATGTCTGCGAGGGTATAAGCGTCATTTGTCTTGCCGTCAATGTAGTCTTTGAGAAACTGTATGTCCTGTTCAGAGGGCGTGCCGTAGGTCTGCTCTGTGTTGTATGCGTTACCAAAGTATATCATGTTTGCGATGCGGTTTACCAAAACAGTGGTCTTGCCGCTTCCTGCTCCTGCCAGTATAAGGAGCGGACCCTTTATTTTGAACACAGCCTTGCGCTGTTGGTCGTTCATTCGTGAAAAATATTTTTCAAGTGCTTTTCTTTTAAGAGCCGTAAACTGCTCCATTATATACACCTCCGTAAAATTTCTTTTATGTCGTATCCTACATTATAGCATATTTTTTCTTTCTTGAAAAGGGCGGCGGCAAATTTTTTTCACATGAATAACAGTGGTTATGTTTTCCAATAATACATTAAATCAAATATTATGAACGGAGGAACATATATGAAAGCTGTTGTTTTATGCGGAGGACGTGGAGAAAGATTGATGCCCATGACAGACAGGCGACCTGCGGCTCTTCTGAGATTATGCGGAAAAGAAATTCTGCTTTTTACTCTTGAAATGCTGGAGAAAGCAGGCTTTGAAGAAGCTGTCCTTGCGGTGGGCTATGGCTCTGAACAGGTAGAAAGGCTTCTTGATGAAAAATACTCAGGTAAGATAAAGCTCCATATGATAAACACCGCAGGCAAAAGCACTGCGCAGGCTGTGAAAATCGCAATGGGCGACGAAACAGAGGTGCTTGCTGTGGAATGTAACTGTATATGCACTCACCCTCTTGATGAGATTATAAAAGTTCATTTGAGCCACGATACCTTTTGTACGGCTCTGACTTATGATACTGAAAACAAACCTGCTGGCATATATATAGTGAAAAGAGAGCTTTTTGATAGTCTTAATCCTGAAAAGCCTATGGATGTGACGGAGGATATAATCCCCGAAGCTGTGAAAAGTGGCGAAGCTGTCCTGCTTGACGGAAAAGGCTATTATAAAAGGATAACCACGCCTGAGGCTTTTCTCGATTGTCAAAGGCATATGCTTTACAACGAAAATATGTCACAAAGGCTGACGGAAAATAATTTCAGCGGTGCGGCAATAGGTGAGCCTGTTTATATAGGTGAGAACGTTTCTGTCATGTCAGGGTCGGTCATAGAAAGCGGAAGCGTCATAGACAATAACGCTGTTGTAAAGGGCGGCAAGGTAAACGGATATGTTGGCATAGGCTCGGTGGTGTCTGAACGCTGTGATATAAACAGTGCAGTGGTATGCCGTGGGGCTGTCCTTGACAGCGGTGTGAAGTGCAGTGAATATTCCGTCATAGGCGAAAAGGCTCATATCGCAAGTGAAGCCGTCATTGAAAAAGGAGTGGGCATATGGTCCGGAAAAACTGTTGAAAAGGGCGCAAGGCTTTATGAAAACGTGAAAAGATCATCTGACAGCCGCCTTGTCATAGACGAAAACGGCGAGTGCAGTTTGTGGGGCGGTGAAGCCACAGCGCAAAAGGCTATGCTTTTTGGACTTTGTGCCGCAAGTGCTGCAAAAAAAGGCGGAAGTATAGTGACGGCCTATGGCTCTGACGAAAGCCTTTTGCTCAAACAAGCCCTTGACTGCGGCATATGTCAGGCTGGAGTGAACGTGTACAGTATAGGCAGAGCAGGCATTTCAGAGCTTTCTTATGCGGTGAACAGATTTGGCGGAGAGTTCGGCATACTCATAGGCGCAAACATTTCAGGTCATGCAAGGCTTATTTCGGCTGGGGGAATGTTGCCTGATGAAAAGCTTCTTGACCGCATTGGAAGCATAGCTGACGACAGAGCTTATCGCAGTGTGGGGCTTTCTCAGACGGGTTGTGTGACAGATTTTTCAGCGGTGAGGGAGATATACGTCGCAGAGCTTGAAAAAATACTTCCTGACCGATTTAAAGGGGTAAATGTGGATATCCGCACATATGATGTTAGAAAGGCAAGCATTGCAGACAGACTTTTTCACGTCAGGAACGATATAGACGGTGAGCGTATAATATTCAATCTTTCCGCAGACGGCACAAAAGTATCAGCTTACAGTGAGAAAACAAGCTATGTCATGTGGGAAAAGCTGGTGGCAATGTATGCAGGGGTGTGCTTTGAAAAGGGGCTTGCGGTGGCGTTGCCTGAGGATTTCCCCTCTATTGCCGATACCGCTGCTGAAGACCACTGTGGCAGGCTTTACCGATACAAAAGCAATGCTGACATAGCAAAGGACGTTGCCGTTTCGACCCATAATATGTTTGCCTATGACGGACTTTACCTTGCGTCAGCGGTGACGTCTTATCTGTCAGAGCAGGGGATAACGCTACAAAAAGCTCTCTGTGATGTGCCTGACGCATACACTTCAAGCCGATTTGTGGGCATAACAATGAGCCGTGAAAACAAGGAAAAGATATTTTCAGAGCTTGGCTGTTCGGCAGAGGGTGAGATAACAATGGGCAAGACACACGCAGTTATCAGACCGCTGAGGGATAAAAAAGGTATAACAGTGTTTGCAGAAAGCGTGAGCTGCGAGCAGGCGGCTGCCTTTTGTGAGGATATAACAAGCAGGATAAAGGGCATATTCAGATAAATGTAATAAATTGCTATTGACATTGAGACGAAAATGGAGTACAATATAATCAGATATTTTTGTTCGGACAAAGGCGGCTCATGCCGCTGTATTTAAACTGCGTTCATCACACCATTTTGTCTTTCTTTGAGGCTTTAAGCGTTTTTGACAGCACATGATAATAAAGCCCAAACGCAGCGGTATATTGAATCTAAACGGAAAAATCGAATATTATTTGAGCATGATAAAATGCAGCAGGAAGGAGATAATTGCTCCTGCCGTATGTTTGTGCTGCTTTTTTGCGGCATTTTGTGCCTTTGAAGGCTTAAAAGCGGAGTACAGCAGGGCAAAGTACATTATTTTATGAACGAAAAGAACAACACAGTAAAAAATCCTACACAAAAACGTTTTTTCAGAAAAAAACAGAATAAGAGCGAGATACCTCTGGCTCAGGCTTCAAAAGAGCTTGACCGTGTAAAAAGTCAGAGAGCTTCGGGCAGTGTGAAAAAAACGCTTCAGCCGAGAAATGAAACTCCACAGAGAAAACCGCAGAATACTCAGCAAAGACGTCCAAGACCTGCGGCGAACAGAGTGAAAGAGCCTGTAAGAAGAACGCCTGTGAAGATAATCCCTCTTGGCGGTCTTAACGAGATAGGAAAGAACTTCACTGTTATCGAGTGTTCAAATGATATGTTCGTTATCGACTGCGGATTGGCTTTTCCTGACAGTGAAATGCCTGGAGTTGATATCGTTATCCCTGATTTCTCATACGTCGAGAAAAATCAGGAAAAGCTCAGGGGCGTTGTGCTTACACATGGTCATGAGGATCATATCGGTGGACTGCCTTATTTTCTCAAGAAATTCAACGTGCCTGTTTACGGCACAAGGCTTACCCTTGGTCTTGTTGAGGGCAAGCTGAAAGAACATGGGCTTTTAGGAACTGTAAAACTCAACGTTGTAACGCCAAGACAGACAGTTAAGCTTGGCTGTATGGCGGTGGAGTTTATAAGAGTAAACCACTCTATCCCTGATGCCGTGGGAATGGCTATCCATACCCCTGCTGGTGTGCTTATCCATACTGGTGACTTCAAGGTAGACTATACACCTATCGAGGGCGGTATAATCGACCTGCCTAGATTTGCAGAGCTTGGAAACAAGGGCGTTTTGGCTCTTATGGCTGACTCTACAAACGCTGAAAGACCAGGCTATACCATGAGCGAGCGCAAGGTCGGCGAAAGCTTTGTGAAGCTTTTCAACAAGGCTGAGGGCAAGAGGATAATCATTGCCACTTTCGCTTCAAACGTTCACAGAGTTCAGCAGATAATAAATAACGCTGTCACACACGGCAGAAAAGTGGCTGTGTCAGGCAGAAGTATGGTGAATGTTATCTCAAAGGGCATCGAGCTTGGCTATCTTAAAGTGCCTGACGGTGTGCTTGTGGATATCGACACTATATCGAGATATGCACCTGAAAAAATGGTCATCGTCACAACGGGAAGTCAGGGCGAGCCTATGTCGGCGCTTACAAGAATGTCGGCAAACGAGCATAGGAACGTTACTATCACTCCTATGGACTTTATCATAATCTCGGCTAATCCTATCCCCGGCAATGAAAAGTATGTCACAAAGGTAGTAAACGACCTTATGAGATTGGGTGCAGAGGTAATATACGAGTCAATGTACGAGGTGCACGTTTCAGGACACGCTTGTCAGGAAGAGCAGAAATTGTTGCTTTCTATCACAAAGCCAAAGTTCTTTATCCCTGTACACGGCGAGTATAAACATCTTATGAAGCACAGAGATACGGCGCTTTCTGTGGGAATCCCTGAGAGCAATATAATCATTGCTGATATAGGCAACGTTATCGAAACAGACGGCGTTGATATGAAGATAACAGGACAAGTGCCTGCGGGCAAGGTACTTGTGGACGGTCTTGGCGTTGGCGACGTTGGCGCAATAGTTCTCCGTGACAGAAAACATCTTGCTCAGGACGGACTTATCATTGCCGTGGCGACTATCGACAGGGCTTCGGGAGATATCCTTGCAGGGCCTGATGTGGTTTCAAGAGGCTTTGTATATGTAAGAGAGAGCGAGGAGCTTATGACCGAAGCTCAGAAGCTTCTTACCGAAACACTTCAGGATTGTCTTGACAGAAATATGAAGGATTGGAATACCATAAAGGGCAGAATGAAGGACAATCTTTCGGACTTTATCTTCACAAAGACAAAGAGAAGTCCTATGATTTTGCCGATAATAATGGAATTATGACCGCCTGACAACAGTGCGGCTGTTTATAGAAATGCAGGAGCTTTAAAATGAAAAGTAACAACGGATTACAGATCATAATAAGAATAACAGTGTGCGTTACCATGCTTTCGTCACTTATAGGCGCTTTTATGCTGCATTCTACTCCGTCTCACAGAGAGTCGGGCAGTGTGCTTATCCTAGTGTCTGTGGCGGCGGCTGTATTGTGGGTGCTTGAAGAAGTGGTTTTCCACAATCACACTCGCAAGTATGTGGCAAAGCTTTCCACGATGATCTCAAAGACGGAGAGAGATTCTCTCCTGAATTTTCCTGCTCCTGCTATAATAATCGACAGCGAAAACGTCATCGTGTGGTATAACAGACTTTTTGGCAGACAGGTCTACTCTGAGGAAGAGGCTTACGGCATTGACCTCACAGAGCTTATGAATATCGATATGGATAAGATATACACCTCTGACGGCGACCTTGTTTGCACAAATTCTCATTTCTATAAGGCAAAGGCTATACATACCGATACAAACGGTGAGCTTTCAATGGTCTATTTCAATGACGTTACCGATTATGTGGAGCTTGAATATGAGTTCAGAATGTCCCACAAAGCGGTAATAATCATAACTATCGACAACTTTGACGAGCTTATGTCAAATATCAGAGAGAGCGAAAAGGCTCACGTTGTTGTTGAGATAGAAAAGCTCATAGAGGATTTTTTGGAGAATACTACTGCGGTGTCAAAGAAAGTAGCAAGCGACAAGTTCTATGTTTATATGGAGGAACGCCACCTTGCACCTATAATCGAGCAGAGATTTAAGATACTCGAGCAGGCAAGAAAAATAGCCGTTGGCGAGCGTTCTAACCTTACATTGTCCATAGGTGTGGGCAGGGATGGTGCAAACCTTGCGGAGAGCGAGAAGTTTGCAAAGCAGGCTCTCGAAATGTGCCTTGGACGTGGCGGAGATCAGGCGGCTGTCAAGGAGGACGGTGAATTCAAGTTCTTCGGCGGCATTTCTTCTGCACCTGACAAGAACAATAAGACCCGTATCCGTATGGTGGCAAAGGCTATGCTGGAGCTTATCTGCAATCACGATAAGGTGCTTATAATGGGTCACCGATTTGGCGACCTTGACAGCGTAGGCTCAGCAACAGGCTTCTGCTGTGCTATCAGAAACATGGTAAAAGAAGCTTACGTTGTGGTAGACCCTGAGCAGAATTTGTCGAAAACGCTTATAAATTACATAAATGAAAATGAGTCGGAGCATTATTACATAACACCTCAGGAGGGTCTTGAAAGACTTGACGATAACACGCTTCTTGTGGTAACTGATACCCATAACCCTGCACTGGTGGAGTCAAAGGAGATACTTGCAAGGGCGAAAAATGTGGTAGTTATCGACCACCACAGAAGAATGGTGAACGGTATCGAGCCGACTATAATGTCGTTCTTAGAGCCGAATGCGTCATCGGCCTGCGAGCTTGTGACGGCTCTTATCGAGTATTTCGGCGAGGATTCCAATATCACAGTCCATGCGGCGGAGGCTCTGCTTGCGGGAATAATGCTGGATACAAAGAATTTCATTATGAAAACAGGCGTAAGCACTTTTGAAGCGGCAGCGTTTTTGAAGAAAAAGGGCGCTGATACCATAGCTGTCAAAAAGCTTTTTGCAAACTCTATCGAGACTTATCATCAAAAATCGTCGCTTATAAACAGCGCTCACCTTTATAAAGAGTGCGCAGTGGCTTATACAGAGGAAAGCTTCTCTGAAATAAGGATAGCGGCTTCACAGGCGGCAGACGAGCTGCTTGGTATAACAGGCGTAAAAGCTTCGTTCGTTATCTATGAAACGAACGGTGTGATAAATATCTCTGCACGAAGCATGGGTGCTTGTAATGTGCAGATCGTCATGGAGTCTTTGGGCGGCGGCGGTCATCTTACTATGGCGGCAACTCAGCTCAACTGTTCAATGAATGAGGCGAGAAAACGTCTTGCAGACGCCATTGACGAATACTGGGAAAATAATTCGCAGGAATAAAAAAAGAAAGGCAGAGTGAATAATATGAAAGTTATTTTGTTAAAAGACGTAAAGGGTTCAGGCAAGCAGGGAGATATCATCAACGTTGCAGACGGATATGCAAGAAATTTTCTTATCGGAAAGGGTCTTGCACTTGAAGCTACAGCTAAAAACCTTAATGACCTTGCAGGAAAAAAAGCTTCCGCTCAGCACAAGATAGATGTTGAAACAGCCGACAATAAAGCTATCGCAGAGAAAATAAAGGATAAGGAAGTTCTGGTAAAGGCTAAGGCAGGTCAGGGCGGAAAGCTCTTTGGCGCAGTTACAGCAAACGTTATTTCAGATTGCCTCAAGGCTCAGTATGGCGTTGTTATCGAGAAGAAGAAGATCAATCTTACAGCCGAGATAAAGGCTTTCGGTGACTATACTGCACAGATAAAGCTTACTCATGGCGTATCATGCAGCATTAAAGTAAAGGTCGTTGAGGAGTAATCATGGCTGATAATTTCCGTGGGCTTACCACAGGAGCGACCCTTGGCAGGGAACTGCCTTTTTCTCAGGAGGCTGAGGAAGCCGTTCTGGGAGGAGTTCTTCGTGATCCTTCGGTGCTTCCGAAGGTCATTGAGATACTAAAGCCTGAAAGCTTTTATCGTCCACAGCATCAACAGCTTTTCTCCATAATAATGAGAATGTTCACCACAGGCAGCAAAGAGGACCTTATCACGGTAATTAATGAAGCCGTCACAATGGGTGTTTTTGAAACGTCTGCAATGGCTAAGAATTATCTTCTTGGTATTATGGAAATGGTGCCGTCAACGGATAATATTGAGAGCTATTGCAAGATAATCGAGGAAAAAGCAAGGGTAAGGTCGCTTATAAATGCCGCTAATCAGATTCTTGAAAAGGCATATGACGGCGGTGAGGATTCTCAGACGCAGCTTGACGCTGCCGAGCAGTCTATATTTGAGATAAGACAGGGCAGAGATGTTCAGGGTCTTACACGAATAAGCGACGTTATCGTTGATACATTTGAGCATTTGCAGGAGATATCAGGTCCTGACGCAGGCGAACATCTTGGCGCAAAGACAGGCTTTGGTCAGCTTGACGCAATCACAACAGGTCTTAACAGAACTGACCTTATCATTATCGCTGCACGTCCTGCAATGGGAAAATCTGCATTTGCACTTAATATTGCGGTGAATACCTGCAAGGCGACAAAGCGTGACGTTGTTATATTCTCTCTCGAAATGGGTAAGGAACAGCTCGTGTCCCGTATGCTCGCTTCAGAGGCGCTTGTTAATAATACCCTGCTTAGGTCGGGCAATCTTGAGCCTTCTGATTGGGAGAAGATAGCAGGTGCGGCAGATACGCTGTCACAGCTTCCTATATATTTTGATGACGGTGCAGGCTGTACAGTGCCGCAGATGAAAGCAAAGCTCAGAAGAATGAGAAATCTTGGACTTGTGGTCATCGACTACATACAGCTCATGCAATCAGCAAATAAAAACGCCAGCCGTGTTGAGGCGGTGTCTGAGATAACACGTTCCTTGAAGCTTATGGCTAAGGAGCTTAATGTGCCTGTTATCGCACTTTCACAGCTTTCCCGTAGCTCAGAGAAGCGTGACGATAAAAGGCCTATCCTTTCAGACCTGCGAGAATCAGGTTCTATTGAGCAGGACGCTGATATCATCATGTTTCTCTATCGTGACGCTTACTACAGCGATGAGGGCGACAAGTCCGTGGCTGAGTGTATAGTTGCGAAAAACCGTCACGGACAGACAGATAAGGTGCAGCTTGGCTGGATAGGCGAATATACCCTGTTCAGAGGTCTTGATTTCAGGAGAGATGATGAATAATTTTCTTGTAAAGGTAGCTTCTACCATAGAGAAATTTAATATGGCAAATAAGAGCGAACGCTTGCTCGTTTGCCTCTCAGGAGGCGCCGACAGCGTTACGCTCCTTTTGTGTTTATATGAGCTGGGCTATGATGTATGCGCTTGTCATGTCAATCACCACCTCCGTGGGGAGGAAAGCGACAGAGATCAGCATTTTTGTGAAAAGCTTTGCGAGAAGCTTGGGGTCGAGCTGAAGGTGTTTCATGCCGATGTTGTGGGTTATTGTAAGGAACATTCTGTTTCCACCGAGGAGGGGGCAAGAAAGCTTAGATATGACTTTTTCGACAGTATAGGTGCAGACAAGATATGCACAGCACACAGCCTTTCGGATTGTCTTGAAACTGCCATTTTCAATCTCGCAAGAGGTACAGGTCTGAAAGGTATTTGCGGAATACCGCCTGTGAGGGGAAATATCATAAGACCGCTTATAAATTGTACTCGTCAGGAAATCGAGGGCTTTCTCAAAGAGAGAGGACAGGACTTTGTTACTGACTCCACAAATCTTACTGACGATTATACCAGAAATAAGATTCGCCACCTTGTTGTGCCAAGGCTTGCGGAGCTTAACAGTTCGCTTTTTGGCTCATATTCCATGACAGCTGACAGGCTTAGAACAGACAGTGACTATCTTGAAAGTCAGGGGCTTGAAGCCTTTGAGAAAGCGGTCTTGCCAAAGGGTTATGACGCATTGTGTCTAAGACAGCTCCACGAAAGTGTACGCCGTCGTGCAATAATGCACATTCTTGAGAAAGAGGGGCTTACTGTGAGCCATGACAGTATCGAGGATATCGACAGGCTGATACTTGACGTGGGTAAGGCGAACGTCAAGGGCGGAGTCTTTGCGGTCTGCTCAAAAGGTGTGCTCAGCTTTGCAAAGGGCGAGATGCTTGAAAACAGCACTCTCAGGAGCGTTAAGGTAAGCGGCGAGGGCGTTTATCAGTTTGGCAATAGGGAGATAGAGTTCAAATTCTATCCTTTTGACGGGAAAATCGCAAATGTTCATAAAAAGTTTGCAAATTGTTGCCTGGATTATGATAAAATAAAGGGTGAGATTGTTGTCGAAAATCGCAGAGAGGGCGAGAAGATACGCCTTGTGAACAGAGATTTTGACAGCGATGTGCGAAAGCTGGTGAACAAGTCCTTCAGACTTGAGGACAGGAGCAGTGCCGTTATCCTAAAAGATAGTCAGGGCGTTGTTTTCGTTGAAGGAAGCGGTGCGGCTGAAAGGGTGAAGATAGACTCTGAAACCGTTAAAATATTGGCTTTTATCATAAAGTGAGATGAATATCACCCTAAGCTGAAAAGTTTTTTGTGTGAACTTGTATTTTTTCACTTTTCTGTCACATTGATAATATATAATCAGAGAGGTTGTTAGTTAATGAACAATATATCGGTTCTTTATTCTGAGGAAGAGCTTGCATTGTCTGTGAAAAAGCTTGGAGCAGAGATAACTGAAGAGTATAAAGGAAAAAAGCTTCTTGTTGTGTGCGTTCTTAAGGGAGCGTTCGTGTTTACTGCTGATCTTGTAAGAAGTATCGACAACGATATGCAGATCGCTTTTATTACTGCAAAGAGTTATGTTGGCACAAGCTCAACAGGAAATGTTTCAATTTCAGGAGATCATGATTTTATGGGTCTTGACCTGAGAGAGTGGGACGTTTTATTGGTTGAGGATATTCTCGACACAGGAAGAACGCTTTGCGAGTTAAAAAAGAAGTTTGCGTCAATGGGTGCGCCAAGTGTTAAGATAGCTGTTATGCTTGATAAGCCGTCAAGACGTGTTGCAGACATAACACCTGATTTCAAATGCTATGAGATCGAGGACAGATTCGTTGTTGGCTGTGGTCTTGATTATGATGAGAGATATAGAAATCTTCCTTTTATCGGTATAGTTTCCGAATAAGGAGCCAAATATAATACAGAACAAAAGGTTGTGATCGATTGAAAAACAATAATAATGGAAAGACCCTGTTGATCTATCTGCTGGTATCGGTTGCCATAATCTGCGGATTGGTCTATATGCTAACAAGCATGAGCACAAAATCTTCCGACAAAAAATATTCGGAGATAATGGAACAGTTTGACAGCCTGAACGTGTCACAGTTTGAGCTTGATCTTGGCTCCGGACAGCTTAAGTATAAGCTCAAGGGCGAGGATAAGGTATATAGTTATACAGTTCCAAATGTTTCACTGTTTGCAAATGAAGTCCTTGGCGGTGAGGACGCTGAGAACTATCGTAAGAAATATAATACTGAAAATCCAGACGATCCTTTGCAGTATAATCTTATACCGATATCGGATAACAGCTTCTGGCTCAATCTGATACCGACGCTGCTTATGCTGGGCGTTATGATATTCTTCTTTGTTTTCATGATGAAGAATGCAGGTGGCGGAAAGATGTCATCTTTCGGAAAAACAAATGCCAAAATGGCACCAAGCAGCAAGAAAGCTACCTTTGATGATGTTGCAGGTGCAGACGAGGAAAAGGAAGAACTTAAGGAGATCGTTGATTTTCTCCGTGATAATAAGAAGTATACCGAGATCGGTGCGAGAATACCAAAGGGCGTTCTGCTCCTCGGCCCTCCGGGTACAGGTAAAACGCTTCTTGCAAGAGCCGTTGCAGGCGAAGCAAAAGTTCCATTCTTCTCGATCTCAGGTTCTGACTTCGTTGAGATGTTTGTGGGCGTCGGTGCTTCAAGAGTAAGAGATCTTTTTGAGCAGGCTAAGAAAAACGCTCCTGCTATCATCTTTATAGACGAGATCGACGCAGTGGGCAGACAGAGAGGCGCAGGCCTTGGCGGCGGTCATGACGAGCGTGAGCAGACCCTTAACCAGCTTCTTGTTGAAATGGACGGCTTTGAGGATAACGATTCTGTTATTGTTATGGCTGCAACAAACAGACGTGATATACTTGACCCTGCACTTCTTCGTCCGGGCAGATTCGACCGACAGATACTTGTGGGCTACCCTGACGTTAAGGGCAGAGAAGCTATACTGAAAGTTCACACAAGAAATAAGCCGCTTGCTCCTGACGTTGACCTTGAAACTATTGCAAAATCAACTGTAGGCTTTACAGGTGCAGACCTTGAAAACCTTGTGAACGAGGCTTCGCTCCTTGCGGCAAGAAAGAATAAAAAGGCTATCACCAAAGATGAGCTTGAGGAAGCTTCTATCAAGGTTGTGGCAGGTCCTGAGAAAAAGTCTAAGGTCATCACAGAGGACGAAAAGAAGCTTACCGCTTATCACGAGGGCGGTCATGCACTCTGCACATACTACAGCAAATCACAGGATAAAGTTCATCAGGTATCTATCATACCTAGAGGTCAGGCTGGCGGTTTCACAATGAGCCTGCCTGTCAAGGATAAATCTTATGTTAGCAAGAACGAGATGTACGAAAATATCGTGGTTCTTCTTGGCGGACGTGTTGCTGAAAAGCTGATCCTTGACGATATCTCAACGGGTGCTTCAAATGACCTTGAGAGAGCTACTTCCACAGCTAGAAACATGGTAACACGCTACGGCTTCAGTGACAATCTTGGTCCTGTTGTATACGGTCAGGGCGATCATGAAGTATTTCTTGGCAGGGATTACACTAATACGCCAAGCTATTCCGATAACGTTGCGGCTGAGATCGATAATGAGATAAGAACTCTTATTGAAAGTGCATTTACTGACGCTGAAAAGATACTCAACGAGCATATGGATAAGCTTCATGTTGTGGCTAAGTATCTTATGAAGTATGAAAAGGTTGACGGTGCAACATTTGAGAAGCTTATGAATGGCGAGCTTACAGAGAGCGAGTTTATGGGCGAAGCTGATAAAACACCAGAAATCCAGGATACTCCTGAGATAGTTGATGATATTTCAGTTGACGATAATTGATATGAAAGATCAGACGTGTAAAAGCGTCTGATTTTTTTGTGATGTCTGCTTGATTTTGCAGTAGGGATAGTGTATAATAAGGGTAACTGTAAAATGCAGTATAGAACGGAGATAGCAAATGAACTTACTTTTTATCGGAGATGTTGTGGGACAAAGCGGCTGCGATTTTCTTGAAAGCAGAATGTATAAGCTGAAGCGTGAATATGATATAGATGTGACCGTGGTGAACGGTGAAAATTCTGCTCAGGGCAATGGTATCACACCGCAGTCTTACAGACAGCTTCTCAACATGGGGGCTGACGTTGTAACGACAGGAAATCATTCTTTCAGACGACGTGAGGCTGAGGAGCTTTATGACACAAACGAGCAACTTTTAAGACCTGCCAATTACCCTGAGGGCGTTATGGGTCATGGTGTGACTTATATCGATATGTTTCCTTATAAGATAGCCGTGGTAAATCTTATGGGAACGATGTATATGGAAGCAGTGGAAAATCCTTTCAACTATGTTGACAAGCTTCTTGAAAGCATTGATACGCCTAATATAATCGTTGATTTTCATGCGGAGGCAACTTCTGAGAAAAAGGCTATGGGCTTTTATCTGCAAAAACGATGCACTGCTGTGCTTGGCACTCATACCCATGTTCAGACGGCTGATGAAATGATCTTAGGCGGACATACCGCCTATATCACCGATGTTGGAATGACAGGCCCTGAGCTTTCTGTACTTGGGGTAGACAGTGATATAGTCATAAATAAGTTCAAATATCGCACCCCTGTGAGGTTTTCAGAAAGCACCAACGATTGCTTTATAAACGGAGTTGTGGTAAAATTTGATGAAAAATCGGGAAAAGCAACAAATATACAGCGTGTTATTAAGCGATAATAACGAAAAGTATTAATAAAGCTTGAAATTTTATTATGTATGTAGTATAATATAGTGTGTATAATAAGTGGGGTAAATTCTTTGAATTTACTTATGGAGGTATTCAAGTGGAAATTCTAAAGGTTTCTTCAAGGTCTGTCCCTAATTCGGTGGCAGGAGCAGTTTCGGGCGTTATCCGTGACAGCGGTGCAGTTGAGGTACAGGCAGTGGGCGCAGGCGCAGCCAATCAGGCGATCAAGGCTATAGCGATCGCAAGGGGCTATCTTGCACCATTGGGCATTGATCTTATTTGTATCCCTGCATTTGCAAGCGTTTTGATCGACGGCGAGGAAAGAACTGCGATCAAGCTTATTTGTGAAGAAAGATAATAATGCGGCAGCAAGGCGTGTTAAAGTCTTGCTGCTTTTTGCTACAAAGGAGGGGACAGCATGGAAACTGTTTTGCAGACTTATGGGCTTACAAAGCAGTATGGAAGCTTTACAGCGCTGAGCAATCTTGACCTTGCGCTGGAGAGGGGTAAAATTATCGGTCTGCTAGGGCCGAACGGAAGCGGAAAAACAACATTTATCAAGCTTTGCTGTGGTCTTATAAAACCTACGGCAGGGGATATACTCATATGCGGAATGCCTATTGGCGTGGAAACTAAAAAAGTGGTTTCCTATCTGCCTGACAGAAATTTCATACCTGACGATATGAAAGTAAATGAGATGCTCAGGTTTTTTCAGGATTTTTACAGCAATTTCAATGTAGCAAAGGCTCAGGATATGATGAACAGGCTGGGGATAAACCCTGCGGCAAAGTTCAAGACAATGTCAAAGGGTACAAAAGAAAAGGTGCAGCTTTGTCTTGTTATGAGCCGTGAGGCTGACGTTTATCTTCTTGATGAGCCAATTGCAGGCGTTGATCCTGCGGCAAGAGATTATATCCTCAACACCATAATCTCAAATTACAACGAGCGGGCGGCTGTGGTAATTTCCACCCACCTTATTGCAGATATCGAACCTGTCCTTGACGACGTGGTGATGATACAAAATGGTATGCTAAGGCTGCATAAATCTGTTGACGCTATCCATAACGAAACCGGCAAGTCTGTGGATCAGCTTTTCAGGGAGGTGTACAGATGTTAGGCAAGCTTTTGAAATATGAGCTTAAACGCTCGGCAAGAAAGTTTTTCCCTCTTGTGTTGGGATATATGATAGTTGCACTGATATTTTCTCTGATGCTTCGTTATGGCGAGAGCGTTAAAAGCCCTAATTTTCTGGTGATATTCATTGTTGTGTGCATTGCCTATGGTATTGCCGTGGGGGCGTTGTTCACTGTGGGCTTTACCATATCGCTGACCAACTTTCACAAGACCCTTTTCACTGACGAGGGCTATCTTATGCTGACAATACCTGTCAAGCCATATTATCACATTTTCACAAAGTTCATTTCTTCTGTGATATGGTCAGCGGCAAGCATGATCGTTTTTGTGCTTTCGCTGTTGCTTATCGACCCAACAGAGTATCTTGACTCTGTGGGAGATTTTATAAACGCTTTGGGCAACGGCTTTGCTGAAGAACCGCTCACTTCGTTTCTAATATGCCTGTATACTCTGACGCTGTTTGCAGGCTTGCAGATTTTCTTATATTTTGTTATCTCTCTTTCAAACTGTTTCAAACACAAAGTTCTAGTAGGCTTTGCCATAATCTTCGCTTGCAATATGTTATCCTCAATGATAAGCAATCTGGCAGGCGACCTTTCTCTGTGGAATATGCTCTTTATGCCAACGTCACGATTGCCCGATACAGAAGTGGCATTCAACCTAAGACTTGTGTTTATGACAATGTATCAGTTCGCATATATCTTGGCATATTTTCTGTTGACAAACTTCATAATAACACGCAAACATAATTTACAGTAAAAAAAAGGCAGACGATGAGTCTGCCTTTTTTGTGTTGTGATCTTTAGTTAAGTATCCAGATCTGAGCTGAGTTTTCAGGCTCAAGGTCAGCAAACGAGAGCTTTCCGCCCTTTGAGTTTGCAAGCACCTTTACATAGTCTGTGGACTCAGTGGATATTCTGAAACGTCTTTTTCCCAGCGCAGTGACCCTGAACTGAACAGGCTTGCCGTCTATTTTCAGATAGTCATAGCCCTTGCATGAAGCGTTTACATATCCGCCGTCGCCTATCTTTAAACCGAATGTGCCGTCCTCTGTAAGACAGACCGTCAGCTTCTGTTCAAGCTCCTTGTCAGGCTTTTCAAGTTGCAATCCCTTTGGGGTAACAGTGAGTACAAGTCCCGATATCTCGTTTTTGAATGTGTAAGCCTTGCCGTCAAGTATGTAATTGCCTGCGTCAGAGGTGCAATCGTCATAGAATTTCAGAAGAAGCGCTGTGACATTCTGCTGTGTGACCGGCAGAGTGTTCTTTGCAACGTCATCAAAAGCTCTTGGGTCAAGGTGAGAAATGGTGTCAACGAACTTGCCTGCGTATTTTACAAGCTTGTTTGCTGCCTCGCCAAAGTTATCCTTGCCGTAGTATTTCAGCAGACGCTTGTCGAAGCTGTCGGCTGTGTGTCTTGTGCAGGTGGTGGAAACGTGCTTCTCAAAAGCGTAATGCACGTTGTTTGCCTTGTCCTGATATTTCATGTTTGCAACGTGAACAGTGCAGCCCATGTCTGAAATAAAATGTGCGGCTCTGCCGAGAACACGCATGGCGCTTTTTATGTCACCGCTTTTGTAAAGAGATACTGCGGCGGTGTAGTTTTCTTCGAGGCAAGTTCTTGCGCTCACTGCAAGGTCACCAAAGCGGTTGCGGTAATAGCCGTTAGTTTCAGGAAGCTCCTTGCCCTTTGGATTAACGCAGGAGTAATAATGCTTGCCATGACCTTTGTCCATATCGTTCTCCTCGTCAGGCTGTGTGCAGCCCTTGAGTATCTCGCTGTGATAGTCTTTATAGAATGTCACCTGCTTCTGCTTTTTCTCCTTTTCCAGAAGTGCAAGTGATTTTTTTACAATGTCCTCGTGAGTAGTGCCGCTCCATGCGTACGCTTTGATAGGTCTGAGCCTGTAGCATACAGCCAGCGCAACTGCGGCTGTGAGAATTTTTTTCATAACTCTATTTTCCTTTTCTGATATTTTTGTTGTTTTTCTTTTTCCTTACTGAGTAGCCGAACGTGCCAAGCTTTTTGCCAAGACCGTAATACTCTCCGTGAGCGTAGGCAAGAAGCCCCGCTTTATCAAGGCAAAGCTTTCCTTTTTCGTCAAGCAATTCCTTTGCAACGTCAAGCCCCACGATATCCGCAATGAACATATCATGCGTTCCAAGGTTTACCACCTCTCTTACTTTGCACTCGATATTCACAGGAGATTCTGCCAGCAAAGGTGCCGATACCTTTGCGGACGGTTCTGCGGTAAGGTGCATTTCCTTGAACTTATCCACTTTCCTGCCGGTTTTCACACCGCACCAATCCACAGCTTTCACAAGCTCTCTGGTCGGCAGATTTATGACGAACTCACCGCTTTGAGTGATAAGCTCGTGGGAATATCTCTCAGGTCTGACGGAGATGTAGGTAACAGGCGGCTGAGTGCAGAGAATGCCTGTCCACGCAACTGTGAACACATTGGGTTTATCCATACTGCCGCAGGTAACGAGAGTAGGTGGCAGGGGAGAGGTTATGACGCTGCCTTTCCACTGCTCCTTGGTGTATTTTGTGTACTCCATTATTTCACGCCTTTCTCGTTGTTAAGTCCAAAATTATGTACTCGTCTGTATATTTTGTCATAGTCCTTATAAAGAAGCTGAGTCTGATTTTCAAGAAAATAGTAGTGCTTTATATAAGGCACAAGCAGTACGAGAAACGCAATGGCAAGGGGTATGAGTATCATGACCTGCCAAACTGCAATGGCAATGAACGTCATGACAGTACAAAGTGCAAAAAGCACCGTCACGATAAGATGTATCAGCCGTTCATGCTGAAAAAAAGCGATATGTTCTTTGTGATAATCAAGGAGCTTTGCAAAGTCGCAGTCTTTATCATCAAGACAGCTTGCAACAAAACTGCGGTAACGCTTGAAATATTCCGTCATGATATCACCTACAGTTCAATAAACTCAGCGTCTTGTATCTCAAGGTCACGGAGCTTGGTCTTGTATGAATTTTTCTTTTTAAGAGCCGCACGTTCCTGCTCTTTTTTCTTGACGTCCTTTGCAACTGTCATAAGCATTATATTATCGATAGTTTTATAGTGCTTTGAAACACGCTGAGCAAAGCTTTTGCGCTTTGCAGGCTTTTTCTTTTTGCCGTCAAAAATAATGGCAAGAACAACGGATATCGTCATTGCGATAATAGTTTTCTCTGCATTTGAGTTCACAGAGATAACTCCTTTTTTCATACTATCACCATTCCTTCTGCCTGAGTTTTCCTATCAGGACAACAACATATAAAGTTATTATACTATATTATCCCGAAGATTTCAAGTATTATCTATTAATAAAAAAGTAACGGTGTTATTATGAGAGCTATCGTTTTTGTTGTGCTTTAACGGTCACGGAGATGTTGGACTGTCAAAAAATGAATGCCATATGTATCAAAAAAACTACCGCTTGTGCATTATTTTTACCGCTTGTGCAAATATTGTTGACTTTTTGTTAATAAGAATGTACAATTATTGTGAACATTAATGCTATTTAGCAGGAATGTCTGGCTAATGCGCAAGCAGGAGGAAGAAGATGGAGAATAATGAGAACAAGGCAAAAAAACAAAGGATCATAATAGCTGCACTTATTCTGGGTATGATGTTTTGCATAGGCATTACGATTTGGGCTGTGTTTTTCAGAAAGTCAGAAACAAAATCTCTAGTACCTGATTATGCACCTCAGCAGACAGAGCAGAATGCTGAACCTTTGGATGACAACAGCAGAAGTCTTGATGTGCCTGAGGGTGGCGGAGGAATTTCTCTTGAATACGAAAATACAGTGAATATCAAGCTTTCTGATAAAACAGCTTATTTTAGTTATAAGCATCCAAGCAGTTCAACTCAGGATATCGTGCTTTGTATCGAGGTAAATGGTGAGATCATCGCACGCTCAGGTACTATAAAACCAGGTAATCAGCTTAAAACGCTTCCTTTGCTTGAGGGCGAGGCGGACAAACTTAGTGAAGGCACTTATACAGACGCAAATTTCAGAGTTTTAAGTTATGATCCGCAATCAGGTGAAAAAGCAATGGTCGATATGGTGGCAAAAATAACTGTCACTGTGGAAAAATAAATAACGGAGGAATTTATCATGAAAAACAAATTGGCGATCATTGCTGCATTAGTGCTTGCAAGCACTAGCGTGGTTACAGCATATGCGGTAAATTCAGAAAAAAATGACGGCAGCGAACCAACAAATATCAAGGTTACAGGAAGCTATATTGATTCCAAGTCAACGACAATGTCTGTGGACGTTGAGTGGGAGGAAATGAATTTTACCTACTTTGGCGGACATAAGGTATGGGATCCTGAAACACATAGCTATACCACAGAGTCTGCATGCTGGTGGGATGAGCCTAAGGCGATAACTGTAACAAACCATTCAAATTCGGCTATTAAAGCACAGTTGAATTTTGCATCAAAGGTCGAAGGACTTAACGGTATGTTTGATGAAGATGTTATTTTATTGGAAACAGCCGAAGGCACTACTGTTGACGCTGCACCTAAAGATTCAACACATTTCAGTGTAAGTGGAGCAGGAATAGAAACAAACAATACAGATCTTGGCACTATCACAGTAACGATCTCTGAAGACATTCAGTAAGTAACTGACGCAATGGTTGCTTCTACTCATGTTGATACAACTCTTTATTATGTAACAGGATCAAATGGAGCATGGAGGGTAGTAAGAAACAATGATATTGGGATTGTGCCGATAGCGTGATTAAAAAAGTATTCATATCAGGGGGCTTATGATGGATAAGCAAAAAAATGACGGGAAGCTGATCGTATCAGTGCTTATGATCTGTTTTGCAGTTACCATTGGCGTGATGATATTTGCATTATGCCGTCCAAATGATAAAAAAAGTGCAGAATTTACTCCACCGCCTTTTGAAAGCACAGCACAGCATGGCAAGCCTGAGGTTTCGGAAAATTTAGGCTATAGCTCTCCGAACAGAGATGATATGAGCTATGATTTTGCGGTGTGCGGAAACGTCACTATGGAAGGCGATAAGGCAATAGTATATCTTACAAATATCGAGGGCAACAATGCCTGGATAAAGCTCAGAGTGTTTGACGAACAGGGAAATATGCTTGGAGAAACGGGTCTTATCAAGCCAAACGAGTATGTGAAATATGTTACGCTCTCAAAGACGCCGGAGGTCGGTACAAAGATAAAGCTTAAGATCATGGGTTACGAGCCGCACACTTATTATAGTGCAGGTGCGGCTTCCTTGAATACACAGATAGGGGGTCAAATAGACCAATGAAAAAAATGACTTCATTTCTTGCTCTTGTGCTTGCATTAAGCATACCTTCTGGTGCTTATGCGGCAGAGGCAAAGCTTGATGATAATAATACAACTGCAAATGGAAATGTTTATGCGGTCTATACAGAAGATGTTCCATGGAACAGTGTGCCTGTTGACGACGATGGAAATGCTGTTATTGATTTTCCAGATGGCACAAGCGTGAAGATCGAGAATGCCGATAAAGATAAAAATCTTGTGGTGGATCAGGTCACAGAGAAGGAAGCTCTTGATTGGTTAAACAGCGTCATGGAAAAAAAGTCTGAAAACACCGTAGCCTTTCATATTTATTACATTGACGGAGATTCTATTCTGCCGTCAAATGGAATAACGGTCACAATAAACACAGACAAAGATCAGGCACATTCCGTTAAAGCTGATGGTACAGTAAGCAGTCTTAAATGTGAAGAGTCTGATGCAGAAATATCCTTTGTCACAGACGATGCACCTTTCTATGTCCTTGGTACAAAAACACCTGAAAGTTCATTAGATACATCACCAGAAAGCACTGGTAAAAAAGATGATAGCTTACAAAACAGTTCACAGACAGCAGTTCAAAATGTAAACAAAGACGGTGATAAGTCACCTAACACAGGCTTAGGAGCAGGTGCAGCATTGACAATGTTGCTGCTTGGTGCCGTGGCCGTAAGCGTGTCAAAAAAAACAAAGGATAAATGATCTGATATTCATAAGGCTCGCCGTTTGCGTTGGCGTTATTAAGCAAAAAAAGACTCGCACGAAATTGTGCGAGTTCTTTTTTATGTAGCAGATATATAATACAGTTATATTTCAATATAATCCCAAAGCTCGGAAACAAGTTTTTCTGTAAAGCCCTTGCACAAAAGAAGCTCGTTAGGGCTTTCGTAATAGGATATAAGCTCACGAAGTTCTATGACAGCATTCGCCTTGTCCATATCAATTAGCAGCTTGTCTGATATCTCCTGAGCGTCAGCCTTGTTTATGTTCACTTTCTGCCTGACTTTCTCAGTAGTTTCAGCCGTTGTAACAGTTTGCTCCTCTGTGGCCGGAGGCTCTGTTACAGTATCAGCAGGGATTTCTGTTTGAACAGGCTGAGTTTCTGTGACTTTCGTTTTCTGCGGCATATCATGGTAGTCTGCGCTGTCAACATAAAAATAGCCTTTGAGAAGTGCAAGTGTAGAGTCTCCGATGCCGTTTACTTCAAGAAGCATATCCATGTTGCTGATAACACCAACTCTGTCACGATATGCTATTATCCTGTCGGCTGTTACCTCGCCTATGCCGCTCACCGCCATAAGCATTTCCTTGTCAGCTTTGTTTATGTCAGCAGGAAAGCTGTATTCCTCTTTGGTTTCAGCAATATTGCTTGTGACGTTTTTTGATGTCATTGTTTTCTTTGTGGTGTGTGCCTTTGCAGTCTTGCTAATGACATTTTCACTGCCTGAATTGTCCACCTTGTCAGCCTGAGAGCTGTCAGCAGGCGGTGTGAGTATCACCACATCATCACGCTGTGGTCTGTTAACAAGCGCAGAAGCGATCGCTGTAGTAATGGCGATCGCAACTGCGATCACGCCTACGAAAAGTTTTATTCTGCTTGTTTCTACTTTTGAAGCATCATTTTCTGTCACATTCGATTTTTCGTCTTTGTTGCTGTCTAACTTGCCGTCCATAATTGGTTATTTTTCTGCAAGCATTTCGTTGAGATTTTCCACCATTTCTGACATCTTCGCTCTTGTGATGTCCGGAACATTTGCAAATGTAACAAGGGTTCTCAGCGGCATATCTCTTATCATTGCTTCCATCATTTCCTTTGCAGAAGCGCCAAGATCATCGGAAGCCGTGTCGCCAAAACCACAGTCTATTTGGCTTAAAATGTCCTCGAACATAGCTCTGCCCTCTGGGATAGAATTTATCTCGCCACAGGTGGTGTTCAAGGTGAAATGCACTGGGAGTTTTGTATCTGAAGATACATAAACAGAAGTCGAAAGTCTGATATCTCTTGAAGAAGAGCCTGCCTCGATAATAAACTCACCATATTCAACGAACCAATCGTGTATATCAGGCTCGTAGTATGCAAATGAACGCTTATCAAGGTGGAACACAGCCTTTTTGGTCTCGCCAGCTTTAAGGAAAAGCTTTTCAAAGCCCTTAAGCTCACGGACAGGTCTGCGAACTGAGCTTTCCTTGTCGGAAACGTAAAGCTGAACGATCTCCATACCGTCTCTGTCGCCTGTGTTTGTTACGTCCACCATGACCGTCAGGGTCTTGCCGTCTTTTATCTCGTTTTCTGAAACAGTAAGATTGCTGTATTCAAAGGTTGTGTATGAAAGTCCGTGACCAAATGGGAACAGTGGCTTTATGCCCTTTTCATCATAATATCTGTAGCCCACGAAAATTCCCTCGGCATAGTCAACATCGTCCATATTTCCCGGGAAATTAAGATAAGACGGATTATGTGAAAGCTTTTCAGGGAAAGTTTCCGCAAGCTTTCCGCTAGGGTTAGCTTCGCCAAAAAGCAGAGCCTTTTCAGCAGTGCCGATGTTCTGTCCGCCAAGATACATTTCAAGTATGCCCTTCACCTTATCTGCAAACGGCATTTCAACAGCCGAGCCGTTGTGGAGAACGATAATAACGTTCTCGTTTACCTTAGCAACTTCATCAATAAGCTTGAGCTGACAATCAGGCATTCTCATATGCTTTCTGTCAAAGCCCTCAGACTCAAAGCTTTCGGGCAGACCTGCGAAGATAACGGCAACATCGCTGTTCTTGGCAAGCTCAACAGCTTCATCGAGAAGCTCGTCAACAGTTTCATCACGGTCTGTGACGAAGCCCTGTGCATATGTGATATTGTCCATGCCCTTGACAGCTTCAAGAGCAGAAGTCACCTTGAATGAATTTATGTGAGAGCTTCCGCCGCCCTGATAACGTGGCTTGTCGGCAAATTCGCCAATGAAAGTTATCTTTGCAGACTTGTCAAGCGGAAGTATCTTATCATCATTTTTGAGCAGTACCGCACATTCGGACTCTATCTTGCCTGCAAGTTCATGCTGTTTTTCTTTATCCCACTTTGTTGCAGGGGCATAGCCGTCCTCGGCTTTCTGAATAAGCGTAAGCACGTTTCTCACAGCCTTGTCAAGGTATTTCATTGAAAGCGAGCCGTTGTTTACGGCTTCTATGATAAGCTCGTCATTCTTGCCGTTGCTGGTAGGCATCTCAAGGTCAAGACCTGCGGCAACGCCAAGAGGTCTGTCATCAACTGCGCCCCAATCGCTAACTACAAGTCCATCATAGCCCCATTCGTTTCTGAGTATATCAGTGAGCAGAAGCTTGTTCTGCGAGGAATATTCGCCGTTTATGCGGTTGTATGAACACATCACTGTCCAAGGCTTTGCTTCCTTGACTGGTGTTTCAAAGGCACTTAAATATATCTCATGGAACGTTCTCTCATCAACGTTGGCAGAATAGCTCATACGTCTTGTTTCCTGATTGTTCATGGCAAAGTGTTTAAGGGAAGTTCCCACGCCCTTGCTCTGAACGCCCTTTATGTGTGCTGTGGCAAGCTGTGAAGCAAGATAAGGGTCTTCTGAGAAGTATTCAAAGTTTCTGCCGCAAAGTGGTGAACGTTTTATGTTACAGCCAGGGCCAAGTATAACGGAAACGTCCTCAGCCTGACACTCCTCGCCAAGAGCCTTGCCGAGAGTTGTAAGCAGCTTTCTGTCAAAAGAGCAGGCAAGTGCGCAGGCACATGGGAAGCATACTGCCTTGATAGCTTCGTTAGGATTGTCTGTATCATCACGCATTTTTCTAAGTCCGTGAGGGCCGTCAGACACCATTATGCTTGGTATATCCAGCCTTTTTATTTCCTCAGTGTGCCAGAAGTCAGAGCCTGAGCACAATGAAGCTTTTTCTTCGAGTGTGAGTTCCTTCAAAATCTTGTCTATGTTCATTGTGAAAACCTCTTTTCTATAAAACTATAGTTTGATTGTAACACAATTTTCTATGAAATTCTATATATTTTGTGCATATTTTACATAAAGTTAATATTATCTTCGATCAGTTTGGTAAGAGCCACCCTGAAATCCTCGTCCTGCTGTTTGGTGCGCTTTGGCGGACCTTTGAGCCTGCCGCCGCTTCTGCGTATCTTCTTTGCAGTATGTCTTGATAGAAGCAGTGCATCGATGTTGGAGCTGTCATATATCCTGCCGTTCTGGTCCAGAGCAAGGACGTTTCTTGCAAGACACATTGCCGCAAGCCCATAATCCTGCGTCACGGCAATATCGCCCTTTAGAGCGATGTTCACAAGCTTCATGTCTGCACTGTCTGCACCCTTGTCGACAGTTATCACCTGTGCATAGTCAGAACTGAAAATATGCGAGCTGTCGCAAACTATGATACATTCAAGCCCATGGCTTTTGCTTATAGAAACTGCAATATTCGTAACAGGACAGCCGTCAGCGTCTATAAGTATCCTCACGCCTTGCCGCCCTCTATGTAAAAGGTAGACTCCATATCTGCAATGTGGGTCGCCAGTGCGAGAGGATACATTTCAAGGGCAAGACCGATACTATTCTTGTTTTCTTCTCCTGAAAAGCCCATGTGCCAGCGTATAGCCATGGCTTCCTCACGGGTCAGTCGCATATAGCTGCTTACTATGTAGACCGACTTTTCACCGTGACCATATGGCAGTGTTTCGTGAAATTCATAGTATGGGACTTTCTCCCACACGCCCTGTTCGTTCTTGGCGTTGCGGTAGCTTACTCTGTAAAGATTTACCTTGCAGATGTCATGAAGCAGTGAAACGATAGCAATGCTCTCGTCAGAGTATTCCATGTTGTAATCTTCCTTTACACGCTCACGCTCCAGATAGCTTTTCAGACACTCATAAACGTGTATGCTGTGTTCGCACAAGCCACCCTCGTATGCTCCGTGGTATCTTGTAGAAGCAGGTGCAACAAAGAAGTCGCTGTTTTCTGAAAGCAGATAATTGAGCAGCTTTTCCGAACCCGGGCGCTTTATGTTTTCCGTGTAGATCTCAACGAATTTGTCTTTAAGTTCTGTTACCTTTGACATAGTTGACCTCCTGTAAAAATATTATATTATGATAAGCTTTAGCGTTTTAGTTTTACCAAACTAATTATAACATATTTTTTGTAAGATTAACAGTACTTTTCGCTAATTTTTGCATTTGCTATTGCTTTTTCATGCAAAATATGCTATGATATATTATATTTATGTGGATATGGTTTGGAAAAATATAAGAAATTTAATGATTTTTAACAAATGAGAATGAAAGGAGTTGCTTATACATGTGCGGAATAGTTGGCTATGTGGGAAAAAAGGATTGTACAAAGGTGCTGCTTGACTCACTGTCAAAGCTTGAATACAGAGGTTATGACTCAGCAGGAATAGCTGTTTTTGAGAACGATGCTATCAAGACAAAAAAGACAAAGGGCAGACTTGCTGACCTTGAAGAAAAGCTTAAAAGAGAGGGCTGGCTCAACGGTACTTGCGGTATAGGTCACACACGTTGGGCTACACACGGCGAGCCGTCTGATATAAATTCACACCCTCACGGAAATGCGAATATTTCTATCGTTCATAATGGTATCATTGAAAACTACAGAACTATCAAGGATTTTCTGCTGAAAAAGGGATATATCTTTGAATCTCAGACAGATACAGAAACAGTTGCAAAGCTTCTTGATTATTATTATGAGGGCGACCCTATGGCGACAATACAGAAGGTTCTTGCTGAGATAGAGGGTTCATATGCTCTCGGTATCATATTCAAGGATTTTCCAAGAAGAATATATGCAGTAAGAAAGGATTCTCCTCTTATCGTTGCAGTTGGCGAGGACGAAGCTTTTATAGCTTCTGATGTGCCTGCAATACTGAAATATACGAAGAATTACTATCTTCTTGACGAGAACGAGATAGCTGTCCTTGACGACGGCAAGGTGGAGTTCTTTGACGTTCATGGAATGCCGGTTGAGAAAGAGATGCTTGTTGCTGACTTTGATATGGAAGCCGCTGAGAAGGGCGGATATGCTCACTTTATGCTCAAAGAGATTCACGAACAGCCAACAGCTATAAAAACAACTATCACACCAAGAATAGTTGACGGTATGCCAAACCTTGAAGAGTGTGGTCTTACATATGACAGACTCAAGGGCTATAACAACATCTTCGTTGTTGCCTGCGGTACTGCTATGCACGCAGGTCTTGTGGGCAAGTATGTGCTTGAAAAGATTGGCAGAATACCTGTCACAGTGGATATGGCTTCCGAGTTCAGATACAGAGATCCTATCATTGCAAAGGGAGATCTTGTTATTCTTGTTTCACAGTCAGGTGAAACAGCCGATACTCTCGCAGCCCTTAGAATGGCTAAGGAGAGGGGAGCTGAAACACTTTCTATCGTAAACGTAAAAGGCTCGTCTATCGCAAGAGAGTCTGATATGGTGCTTTACACCCATGCAGGCCCTGAGATATCTGTAGCTTCCACAAAGGCATATATCGTTCAGCTTTCTGTATTCTATCTACTGAGCTTTGCTATAGCATACGCTCACGGAGCTATCTCAAAAGAGGAGTGCATGAGACTTACAGCAGAGCTTCAGAACGTTCCTAATATGCTGGAAGTTGTTCTTAAAACCCCTGATAATTGTCAGTATGTTGCTTCACAGCTTGTAAACAAGGAAAATCTTCTTTATATCGGCAGAGGTCTTGACTATGCGCTTTCTATGGAAGGCTCACTGAAGCTTAAGGAGATATCATATATCCACTCTGAGTCATATGCCGCAGGCGAGCTTAAGCATGGCACTATCTCACTGGTAACGAACAATATGCCTGTTATCGCAGTTGCAACACAAAGAGAGATTCTTGACAAGACCATAAGCAATGTTAAGGAGGTCAAGGCAAGAGGAGCGTACGTTGTCCTTGTTACTCACGGATATATCAACGTTGACGATGAGGTGGCAGATTATAAGATCGGTCTGCCGACAATAGACGATCTGCTCATGCCTATGCTGACAGTGGTTCCTTTGCAGCTTATCGCTTACTATACCTCAGTTCTCAGAGGCAATGACGTTGATAAGCCGAGAAATCTTGCAAAATCAGTTACAGTTGAATAAAATACAGGGCAATCCGCAAAGGGTTGCCCTTGCTGTTTGAAAAGGAGTTTATTATGAGCAAATACAGATACTTTGTTTTCGATTTTGACCTTACTCTTGCAGACTCTTCCGAGGGCATTCTGGAGTGCTTTAAGCACGTTTTGAAAGGGTTTGGTTATCCGCCAAAGGACGACAGGACTATCTACAACACCATAGGCATGACCCTTGTTGACGCTTTCGACCTGCTGACAGATATGCCCGACAATCCTCAGCGTGAGGATATGCGCAAGGCGTATGTAAAAAAGGCAGACGAGGTAATGGTGAAGAAAACATATTTTTATGACGATACTATCGCAATTTTGCAGACCTTGCAGAACGCAGGGGTAAAAGTCGGCATAGTTTCCACGAAATATCGCTATAGGATAGTCAATACTTTCAATGAGCAGGCAGGCTCTTTGCCTGTAGATATCATAGTTGGCGGTGAGGACGTCACAATGGCAAAGCCTGACCCGCAGGGACTTGACCTGATAATAGAGCGTTTCGGTGCGGATAAATCGGACGTGCTTTATATAGGCGACAGCTACATCGACGCTGAAACTGCACTCAATTCAGGGGTGGATTTTGCAGGGGTAACAACTGGCTCTACCACTAAAGAGGATTTTGAAAAATACCCTTATATCTATATCGGCTCGTCGCTGTTGGACATATTTCAGAATATATAAATTTTAAGTAAATATAATTTTAAATAAATGTGAAAAACTATTGCTATTTACGGAGCTTGATGTTATAATATAATTTGATGTACTATGTTAAGTACCAAGCGGATAACATAAATATTATTATATGAAAGGACGGGTATGCTATGATAAAAAGCATGACCGGTTTCGGCAGAGAGCATATCGTGGCAAACGGCAGAGAGATAATCGTTGAGATACGCTCTGTAAACCACAGATATTATGAATTTACTTCGAGAACTCCGAGAGCCTACGGCTATCTTGATGAAAAGCTGAAAGGCTTTCTTAAAAGCGGTATTTCCCGTGGTAAGGTAGAGGCTTCCGTTTCTATCTATAATCAGGAGGGTACTGACGCTGAGATAGAGCTTAACAAGGCTGTTGCAAAGGGCTATCTTGACGCACTGAGAGGTGCGGCTGACGAGCTTGACCTTGATGACGATATCACACTGTCACATATCATGAAGCTTCCTGATGTGTTCACAGTTGTGAAGAAAACAGATGACGAGGAAGTAATCTGGAACGAGGTAAAGGAAGTTGCTCAGGTGGCGTTGGACAGATTTGTTCAGATGCGTGAAACTGAGGGCGTCAAGATGTATGACGATATCAGCGGCAGACTTGATTATATCGAGGAAACTGTGGGCAAGATAGAAGATCAGTCACCTAGCGTTACTGAAAGCTACAGAGAAAGACTTTATGCAAAGATAAAGGAAACTCTCGGCGATAAGGACATAGACGAGCAGAGGATACTTACAGAAGTGGCTATTTTCGCCGATAAGGTGGCAATAGACGAGGAAACAGTAAGGCTCAGAAGCCATATCTCACAGTTCAGAGGGCTTATCAAGTCGGACGAGCCTGTGGGAAGAAAGCTTGACTTCCTTGTGCAGGAGCTTAACCGTGAGGTGAATACTATCGGCTCAAAGGCTAACGATCTCACTATCACAAAAATGGTGGTGGATCTTAAGGCTGAGATTGAAAAGATCAGAGAGCAGATACAGAATATCGAATAACGGCGGTGTGAGATATGCAGCTTATTAATATCGGTTTTGGAAATATGGTGTCCTCCGCAAGGGTCATTGCCATAGTTTCCCCTGAGTCTGCGCCTATAAAGCGTATCATTCAGGAAGCTAAGGATAAGGGTACTCTTATAGACGCCACCTACGGCAGAAGAACAAGAGCGGTGCTTATTATGGACAGCGACCATGTGGTGCTGTCGGCAGTTGCACCTGAAACTGTAGGCGGACGTGCCGCTGTTGACGAGGAGGACGATGACAATGTATAAGAACAATGCAAAGCTGTTTGTTATATCAGCTCCCTCAGGCTGTGGCAAGGGAACTATACTTGCAGAGGTCTTTAAAAACAGAGATGTATTCTATTCTATATCCTGCACAACAAGAAAACCCAGAGAGGGCGAAAAGGACGGCGTTCATTATCATTTTATAAGCGATGACAGCTTTAAGAAAATGATAGACAGCGGTGAATTTCTTGAACACGCGGGCTATGTTGGTCATTATTACGGAACGCCAAAGAAGCCTGTTCTCGCTAATCTTGAGCAGGGCAGAGATGTTATACTTGAAATTGAAACTAACGGTGCTTTTCAGGTGAAGAAAGCCTTTCCTGAAGCTGTGCTGATGTTTATACTTCCACCGTCTGTTAAGGAGATAGACAGACGGCTTAGAAAGCGTGGAACTGAGTCTGACGATGTTATTGCTGACCGTGTAAGTCAGGCTGCCGGTGAGATCGGCAAAGCCGGCGGTTATGATTATGTGATAATGAACGACGGACTAGAGGACGCTGTGGAAGATTTTGTTGCAGTTATGAATTCCGTGAAAGCCGAGGACGGCAAGGCGGATAAATTCAGATCAGAAAATGATGATACAAAGAAATTAATTGACGAGGTGCTTAATTATGATGCTTAGACCGGCCGTAAGCCAGATTTTGAAGAACAATGAAAGCTATTATTCTCTAGTTATTGCAGTTGCAAAGAGAGCAAGAGAGATCACAAGCGACGCTTTTGACAACAAGCTGGTGCTTGATGAAAAGCCAGTAAAGACAGCAGTTGACGAGCTTTATAATGGCGAATACAAAATAATCGAGGATCCAAGCCTCAGAAAATAATCGAGGCTTTTTATGGGGAGGTGTACGGCTGTGCGTGGAGTTTTTATCGTGGCAAAGGTTGCAATAAGCCGTGCATCATACAGCTTTGACGCACTGTATAGCTATAGTGTGCCGGAGGAGCTGGCTCAGAAAGTGAAAAGCGGAGTGCGTGTGCTTGTGCCTTTTGGCAGAGGAAACCGCAAAGCCGTAGGGTTTGTTGCGAGAACGTATACGGAAGCCGAGTATAACGATAAGCTGAAGCCTGTTATTTCAGTGGTGGACGGGGAAAGCCTTGTCACCGAGGAAATGATGAGGATAATAATGTGGCTGAAAGAAAACACTTTCTGCACCTATTATGACGCTTATAAATCCGTTGTGCCTACAGGCTTTTCCTACACTTTTTCACAGCATTACAGCCTTGTCAATACCTACATTGACGAGGATACTTTAAATGAAGATGAGAAAAATGTGGTGGACTTTCTCCGATGTGCAAAAAGTCAGAGGGAGATAGACAGCTTTCTTGACGTGCATAATGACGCACGAAAGAAGAAAACTGTGGATTCTCTTGTGGATAAGGGCTATGTTGAGATCAGCGACGCTTTGAAAAGAAAAGTCGGTGATGAGAATGTCAGCATGGTAAGGCTTTCTGACGAGTATGTGTCAGGGGAGATACAGACCACTCTTACCCCGAAGCAGACCCTTGTGGTGAAGCTTCTTGAGGAGGGTGGCTGTGCCTCTGTGAAAGAGGTCTGCTATATGACCAACTGCACTTCAAGCATATTAAAAAGGCTTGCTGACAAGAAAGTTATCGTGCAGTATAAATATGAGGTCATGCGTGACGCCATAGGCGAGCTTGGCGAAAGGCAGGACCCTGACGATATCATATTAAATGATGAACAATCAGCGGCATATGAGGGCATAATGGGGCTTATAAAAGCCGAAAATCCCGCAGGTGCGTTGCTTTACGGCGTTACGGGAAGCGGCAAGACCTCTGTGTTCATAAAGCTTATAAAAAGCGTTATGGATATGGGTAAAACAGCGGTCATGCTCGTGCCTGAAATATCCCTTACGCCGCAGATGCTCGGCAAATTCAAGTCACTTTTCGGTGATAAGATAGCCGTTATGCACTCGTCATTGTCATTGGGACAGCGTACTGACGAGTTCAAACGTGTAATGCGTGGGGAGGCAAGAATAGTTATTGGCACAAGAAGTGCAATATTTGCTCCTGTCACCAACGTGGGAATAATCATCATGGACGAGGAGGGCGAGCCGTCATATAAGTCGGACTCAACGCCTAGATACCATGCACGAGATGTTGCAATACAGCGGTGCGGATATAATAACTGCGTGCTTTTGATGGCTTCTGCAACTCCGTCTTTGGAAAGCTTTTATTACGCTCAAAAGGGCAGATATCACTTGTTTGAGCTTAAAAACAGATATTCAAAGTCGCCCCTGCCGGCAGTTGAGATAGTCGATATGCAGGAGGAAGCGGCAGAGGGCAATGACAGCTTGCTCAGCCGTGTTATGTGTGATAAGCTCACAGAAGTGCTTGCGAAAAAAGAGCAGGCTATCCTGCTTTTAAACAGGCGTGGCTATACAACGTATATCACTTGCATGGACTGCCGTCAGCCTGTGGCTTGCCCAAACTGCAATATACCCCTCACCTATCACAAGAAAAATGATCGGTATATGTGCCACTACTGCGGATATACCATGGATAATATAGAGCACTGTCCACAGTGCGGCTCACAGCGGCTCAAATCAAGCGGTGTGGGAACTCAGCGTGTGGAGGACGAGCTTGAAAGGCTTTTCCCGCAGGCAAGGCTTCTGCGAATGGACGCTGATACCACTTCTTCAAGATATTCTTATGAAGAGAATTTCAAGGCGTTTGAGAAAGGCGAGTATGATATAATGCTCGGCACTCAAATGATAGCAAAGGGACTTAATTTTCCGAACGTCACAATGGTGGGTGTCATATCCCTTGACAAGGCACTTTTCACAGGGGATTTTCGCAGCTATGAGAGAACATTCTCACTGCTAACTCAGGTGGCAGGAAGAAGCGGCAGAGGAGATAAACCAGGTGTCGCATACATTCAGACCTTTGTGCCTGACCATTATGTGCTTAACCTTGCGGCAGAGCAAAATTATGATGAGTTTTATAAAGAGGAGATAGCACTGAGAAAGTCGCTGACATATCCGCCTTTTTGCGATATATGCGTCATAGGCTTTTCAGCACCCCTTGAAAGCAAGGTAATAGGCGCTTCACGCTGGGTGACTCAGCTTATAAAAGAGTATATCTCACAGCATAGGGTGAATTTTCCCCTCAGAGCGCTAGGACCTGCACCATGTACATTTGAAATGATAAATAATCGCTACAGATACAGACTTATCCTGAAAACACGCAATACTGCGGATTTTCGTGAGATGATAAAGCACGTTCTGGGCGAGTTCTATAAAAATAAAGATTATCAGACAGTTCGTATCTATGCCGACATAAACGGTGATATCGGGCTTTAAGAAAGGATAGTTAAATAAATGGCACTCAGAAAAATACTTAATAAGAGCGACGAGATTCTTCATAAGGTCTGCAAGCCTGTTACAGAATTTGACGACAAGCTTGGTCAGCTTCTTGACGATATGACAGAAACCTTGAAAAACGCCAACGGCGTTGGTCTTGCAGGTCCACAGGTGGCAAAGCTGAGAAGAGTGGTCGTTATAATAATCGACGATAAGGTTTACGAGCTTATCAACCCTGAGATAACATGGCAGAGCGAGGAAAAGCAGAGAGTTCTGGAGGGCTGTCTTTCATGCCCGAACGAGTGGGGCTATGTTACAAGACCTATGAGAGTTAAGTTCAAGGCGCAGGACAGACACGGCAAGTGGTACGAAATGGAAGTATCAGAGCTGTTTGCACAGTGCGTTTGCCATGAGCTTGCACACCTTGAGGGTCATCTGTTTACTGAGATAGTTGAAGAATTTGTAGAGGTCGAGGACTAATGAAAATAATCTTCATGGGTACGCCTGATTTTGCCGTACCAACGCTGAAAAAGCTTTATGACAGCGGATATGAGGTGCAGGCTGTTTTCACTCAGCCTGATAAGCCAAAGGGCAGAGGCTATAAGCTTACTCCGCCCCCTGTAAAGGTGCTTGCGCAGGAGCATGACACAACTGTTTATCAGCCGCAAAGCCTTAAAAAAGACGGCGAGGAGTATGTTAAAATTATCAATGACCTTGCCCCTGATTGTATCGTGGTGGCGGCTTATGGCAAAATGCTCCCTAAGTCGGTGCTTGATATACCAAGACTTGGCTGTGTGAACGTCCATGGCTCGCTGCTTCCTAAATATCGTGGAGCAGGTCCGATACAGTGGGCTGTGCTTAATGACGAAGCTGAAACTGGAATTACAACGATGCTTATGGGCGAGGGCATGGATACGGGAGATATCCTTGTGGAAAAGGCTACACCTATTGGCGAGAACGAAACAGCTGCTGAGCTTTTTGACAGACTTGCTGAAATGGGCGCAGAGGTGCTTGTTGATACCCTTGAAAAGCTTGATAAGGGCGAGATAACCCCTGTTAAGCAGGACGAGAGCCTTGCGACTTATGCACCAATGCTCTCAAAGGAGCTTTGCCCTATAGATTTCACAAAGCCAGTGAGAAAGATACACAAACAGATATGTGGTCTGTCTGATTGGCCATGCGCTACTACAGTGCTTGAGGGCAAAAGGCTGAAAGTATACAGATCTGAGATAGTTTCCACAAAGCCTTGCGGAAAGCCTGCGGGCACTGTGGTGGATAACAGCGACTTTTCCGTTGCCTGCTCAGACGGAGTCATAAGATTTACTCAGGTGCAGGCTGAGGGCTCAAAGAGAATGGATACCGCTGATTTTCTCAGAGGCAGACATATCGAGAACGGCACTGTGCTGGGATAATTCGGAGGAACTATGGGAAACGCCAGAAAAACGGTTTTAAGGCTGCTTACAAGGCTGGAAAACAGCGGCTCATATTCAAATATACTTCTTGACGAGGGTCTTGAAAGGTCAGACCTTTCACCTCAGGACAAGAAATTCGCCGCAGCGCTTTTCTACGGCGTTTTGGAAAGACAGATAACTCTTGATAACATTATTCGGGAATATTCACGCAACCCTAAGAATAAGCTTGGTACTGAGGTCAGAGTTATACTGAGAATGGGTCTTTATCAGCTTTTGTATATGGACTCTGTCCCTGACAATGCAGCTGTGGACGAGTCTGTGAAGCTTGCAAAGAAAAACAGAAACCCTGCGGCAAGCGGCTTTGTGAACGCAATGCTAAGGGAGTTTATAAGAAACGACAAAAAGCTTCCAAAGGGTAGAAATGCCACGGAGGAGCTTTCTATAGAATACTCCGCACCGGTTTGGCTGACGGAGAAGTGGACAAGGGAATATGGTAAGGACATCTGCCTTGAAATGCTTAAAACATCTGTGGGACAGGCACCTGTCACCGCAAGAGTGAACACAGTCTTTCATTCTCTTGAAAGCACACTGGATATGCTCGCTGAGGAGGGCATTACATTTGAAAGGCTGTCCGTCCTTCCTGATTGCATAAGGATATGCGGCGCAGGAGCGGTGGAGCATACTAAAGCGTACAAAGAGGGCAGGATACACGTTCAGGATCTTTCGAGCCAGCTTTGCTGTGCGGCTCTTGATCCTAAGGATAACGATACAGTTCTTGACCTTTGTGCCGCACCTGGTGGAAAGACCTTCACCATTGCCGAGCGTATGAACAACAAGGGCAGAGTGCTTGCTTTTGATCTGCATAGAAATCGTGCAGGGCTAATTGAAAGCGGTGCCAAAAGGCTTGGGCTTGACTGCATAAGCGCAGGGGTCAACAACGCAAAGGTCTATGACGAGAAAATGCCAAGGGCTGACAAAGTGCTTTGCGACGCACCTTGTTCCGGACTTGGCGTAATAAGAAGAAAACCTGAGATAAAGTATAAAGAACCCTCAGATTTCGACAGACTTCCTGAAATACAGTATGATATACTGAAAACGTCAGCGGAGTATGTAAAAGTCGGCGGAACGCTGGTGTATTCCACCTGCACGCTGTCAAGGGCGGAAAATGATGAGGTGGCAGACAGATTTTTGGCTGAACACCCTGATTTTGAGCCTGCACCGCTAGGCGAGGCTTTCGGCAGCGACAGCGGTCTTTGCAGAATGTCTATCACACCTGCAAAATATAATTCAGACGGATTTTTTATTGCTAAGTTTATCAGGCTGAGGTGATCTTTTGGTAGCATTTGATGATAATGGAAAAATAGATATATTGGGGCTTCTGCCTGACGAGCTGGAAGCTGAGATACTAAAGCTTGGAGAAAAGAAGTTCCGTGCAGGGCAGATATTTGACTGGCTTCATGTAAAGCGAGTGTCAAGTTTTAATGAAATGACTAATCTATCTGTACAATTAAGGAATCTGCTCAATGAAAAATTTTGTTTAAAATCACTATTTGTATCAAAAAAGCTTGAATCTCATACCGATAATACTGTAAAATATCTATATGAGCTTGAGGACGGAAATCATGTGGAATCCGTGATAATGGAATACAACTACGGAAACACCATATGCGTGTCAACTCAGGTGGGTTGCAAAATGGGCTGTCGCTTTTGTGCGTCAACTATTGCAGGCTTCAAGCGTGATCTGACTTCCTCGGAGATCCTGGGACAGATATACGCTTCTGAGCGTGACAGCGGAAGAAAGATATCAGGCGTGGTGCTTATGGGAATAGGCGAGCCTATGGATAACTTTGATAATGTGGTGAATTTCCTTGAAGTGCTGTCCTGTCCAAAGGGCTTTAATATGTCGCTAAGGCACGTTTCAGTGTCTACCTGCGGCATTGTGCCGAGGATATATGAGCTTGCAGAGAAAAAGCTGGGCATAACATTGTCTATCTCTTTGCACGCTTCCAATAATAAGAGCAGGAGCGAGATAATGCCTGTTAATGACAGGTATGATATTAACGAGCTTCTTGCCGCCTGCCGATACTATTTTAAGGTAACAGGCAGGAGAATTTCTTTTGAATATGCTTTGATAGACGGGCATAACGATTCTATGGAGGACGCAAGGGAGCTTGCGGAGCTTCTGGGCGGATTTGTCTGTCATGTGAATATAATCCCTGTTAATAAGATAAAGGAGCGTAATTATCATTCTGACAGAAAGTCAGCCAACAGATTCAGAGGATATCTGGAGAAGCTTGGGATAAACGCTACTGTGCGGCGGACCTTGGGTGCGGATATAGACGCTGCCTGCGGTCAGCTAAGACGAGAATATGAGATCTGATAAAAGGTGGTGAATCGCTTGTTTATAGCGTCTGATACAGACATCGGAAAAAAACGCAGTGAGAATCAGGACAGAGTGCATGCTGAATTTCTTGCTGACAATGTTGCCGTTGCGGTGGTCTGTGACGGTATGGGCGGAGCGTCATCAGGCGGAGTTGCCAGTCAGCTTGCCATTGACGCAATAGTAAAACGTATCAAGGAAAATTTCCGAAAAGATATGAAACCAAATTCCATAAGAAATCTTATGCTCACTTCAGTACATTATGCGAATACGATCGTGTATGGCAAGAGCAAGGAGGATATTGACAAAAACGGTATGGGTACTACCTGCGTTGCGGCATTGGTGGTGGATAAGACCGTCTATATGGTGAGCGTGGGCGACAGCCGTGGATATCTTCTTACCAAGGACGGTATAGCTCAGATAACCACTGACCATACTTATGTGGAAATGCTTTATAGGTCGGGTCAGATAACCAAAGAAGAAGCGAAAAATCATCATATGAGAAACGTTATCACAAAGGCTGTGGGCGTTGAATCAGATGTTGAGGTCGATTATTTCGAGCTTGAAGAAAATGATAATTTTGCGGTGCTGCTTTGCTCTGATGGTCTGACCAATTATTGCACAGATAATATGATATATGAAACTGTGTTTGGCAATAATCTTGACGAGGCTATAAAACAGCTTATTGCTTTCGCAAACGAATGCGGCGGTAAAGATAATATTACTGCTGCGGTAATAGCAAATTAATGGAATGACAATAAAACATGAATAATATAGGAGTTGAATTACATGGATTCTAATATCGGCAAAAAGCTAGACGGCAGATATGAGATAACCGAGCTTATCGGCGTGGGCGGAATGGCTGACGTTTATAAGGCAGTTGACGTTATGGAAAACCGTACTGTTGCGGTAAAGATACTTAAGCCTGAGTTTTCACAGAACGAGGAATTTCTCAGACGCTTCAGAAACGAGAGCAAGGCTATCGCTGTACTTTCTCACCCTAATATCGTAAAGATATATGACGTGGGATTTTCTGACGAGATACAGTTTATCGTTATGGAGTATATCGACGGCATCACCCTTAAAGAGTTTATCGAGCAGCAGGGCGTGCTTAGGTGGAAAGACGCTTTGCACTTTGTAACTCAGATACTCCGTGCTTTGCAGCACGCTCATGATAAGGGTATCGTTCACAGAGATATCAAACCGCAGAACATAATGCTTTTCCCTGACGGAACTATCAAGGTCATGGATTTTGGTATCGCAAGATTTTCAAGGATCGACGGAAAGACACTTTCTGACAAGACTATCGGTTCTGTTCACTATATCTCACCTGAGCAGGCAAGGGGAGATATGACAGATGAAAGATCTGACATATACTCTGTAGGCGTTATGCTCTATGAGATGCTCACAGGCAGAAAGCCTTTTGACGGTGAAAATCCTGTGGCTATCGCTCTCAAGCATATGCAGGAGGATCCGGTTCCCCCAAGAGAGATCATGCCTTCTATTCCAGAGGCTCTTGAAGAAATAGTTATGCACGCTATGGAGAGAGATCCTGCAAGACGTTATCAGTCAGCAGCAGAGATGATAAAGGATATAGACACATTCAAGCTCAATCCATCTGTTGTTTTCGGATATAAGAACAGCCCTGTTCCTATCCCTGTGGCTGATAACAATAACAAATATTTTGACGATGAGCATAGTGAGAACTATGACGACGATGAAGAATATGAGGACGATGACGAAGAAAACGACGACGAGGAAGAAGAGGAAGAAAAGAAGCGTTCTTACGTTGTTCCGATACTCCTTGCTGTGACAGTTGCAGTAGTTATCATTGCAGCGTTCGTTATCGTAGGAGTTGTATTCAAGTCATTCAGCGGTTCAAACGGTATGCACACAGGCACAGTTACACTGCCAAACTTTGTGGGCAAGAATATCGTTCAGGTAGAGCAGGATTATAAGGATAAGCTTAAATTTGATATCACCGAAGAGTATAATGACCAGTATGACGAGGGAATAATCACATTCCAGGGTCAGGCAGCAGGAAAGTCTGTTAAGGAAGGCTTCACGGTTACACTTACTGTAAGTAAGGGCAAAAAAATGGCAACTATCCCTGACATGGTGAAGAAAGACGGCACTGTGGCTGAAAGTGAGCTTAAGGCTGCAGGATTTATGGTCGTTAAGAGAGATATATGGTCTGAGGATATAGCTTCAGGTCTTGTTGTGAAAACACAGCCGGCAGCAGGCGAGCAGTATGCCGTAGGTGCGACTGTTGCTTTGTTTGTAAGTAAGGGTCCTGTTGAAACAAGAGTCAAAGTACCAAGCGTTGTAGGTCTTACAGAAGAAAAGGCAGTTGCAATGCTCAAGGAGAACAAGCTCAAGGCTGAGGTCAAGGAGATCGAGCATGAGGGCGATAAGGGCAAGGTCATCGAGCAGGATACAGACGAAGGCACATATGTTGAGCGTGACACAACTGTTACTATTTACGTTTCGACCGGAGAAACTTCACCTGTTGAGGTAACATTCTCACTGCCACTCCCAAGTGGTATCCACGGCTCATATTCTATAGACATCTATAATAACGGCAACGTTGCATATACACAGAAGATCGGTAGTGGAGAATCTGTTGCAGGCGGTTCTGTAAATGTAACTGTAAAGGGCAAGAAGACAGAAACTCTGACTATTTTCATCACAAATGATGAAAATCAGCAGAAGTGCCGTTATGCAGTATATGACATAGATTATGATAAGCAGACAGCTACTCTTAGCGGAAGCCTGAATGAAAGCGGTCTGATCGACATTACTCCGACAACGACCACAACTACTACAACTACGACCACAACAACTACTACAACTACCACTACTGAAGCACCTGCACCGGAGCCTCAGGAGCCAGACGAGCAGGGTCAGTAGTTCATGAATGGAATAATCGTTAAAGCTATCGGAGGCATCTACTATGTAGAAGCCTCCGACGGCATTTATGAATGTAAGGCAAGAGGAGTATTCAGAAGAAAAAACATTTCTCCTGTAGGCGGCGACAGAGTCGAATTTTCATTGGAGGACGACGGAAGCGGAGTTATCGAGAAGATAGAGGAAAGACGCTCATTGCTTATAAGACCGCCTCTTGCAAATCTTGATATGCTTGTGTTCGTTTCGTCTACCTGCGAACCAAGACCGAATCTGCTGTTGCTTGATAAGTTTATTGCAATAGCTGTTTTCAAAAAAATAGAGCCTGTGGTAGTCTTTACAAAGATAGACAAGGAAAGCTGTGACGAGCTTGTGGACATATACAAGGGCGCAGGGATAAAGACCTTTCAGGTAGATAATACCACTGGCGAGGGCAGTGAAGCTGTTAAGGCAGTTCTGGAGGGTAAGCTGTCGGCATTTACAGGAAACACGGGCGTTGGCAAATCGTCACTGCTCAATAATATGTTCCCTTCGTTGGGGCTTGCCACCAACGAGATAAGCAAAAAGCTTGGCAGAGGAAAGCACACCACACGCCATGTAGAGCTTTACAAGCTGGAGGGCGGTGGCTATATTGCCGATACCCCTGGCTTTTCGTCGTTTGATACCAACAGATATGATATTATTTTCAAGGACAAGCTTGCAGGCTGTTTTCCTGAGTTTCAGAAATACGAGGGCAAGTGCAGATTCCCTGATTGCAGCCACACAAAGGAAAAGGGCTGTGCGGTCATAGAGGCGGTAAAAGATGGCGAGATCGCAAAGTCAAGGCATGAAAGTTATGTGGAAATGTACGAGCAGGCAAAGCAGCTTAAGGAGTGGGAATATAAAAATGACTAAGAAATGCACTATCTTTTCAGGCGGTGAAGCGGTGTCGGCTCAGTGTGTGGCAGAATATAAGCCTTTTATCGACGATTCTCTTGTGATATCCGCTGACAAGGGCTATAAGCTTGCACAGGCAGTTGGCGTAAAGTCGGACATTATTATGGGCGATTTTGATTCTGCTGAAAAACCTGTTTTTGATAATATCGAGATCTTCCCCTCAGAAAAGGACGATACTGACCTTATGCTTGCCATAAAGCAGGGCTTTGAGTCGGGTTGTGATGATTTTCTCATATTCGGTGCAACAGGCGGACGAGTAGACCACTTACTTGGAAATATCCAATCTCTGGGATATATTTTATCTTGTGGCGGTGAAGGAATGATAGCCGCAGATAGGGAGATAATTCGGCTTTATCGTGCAGGCAGTTACAGGATATATGACCGTGAGGGCTTTTCGTTCTCACTGGTGGCATATACCGATAAGGTAGAGGGTCTGACCATAAAGGGTGCGAAATATGAAGTAGAGGACTGTCTGCTGACCAATGCTTTCCCACTTGGCATATCAAACGTGGTGAAAGGCTTTGATGGGCAGGATAGAAAATACGCTGAGATATCATTCAAAAGTGGCTATCTGCTGTCAGTACAGTCAAAAATGGTAACCGATTTTTGATTTTTGAATAATATAAACTATAACTATTCGGGAGGTAATACTTATGAAAGTTGTAGTTGTAAAAAGTCCAAAGGTCATATCGGGTTTAATGAGGCTTATTTTCAAGATCAAAAAGGAAGAAGAATAGGATAACTGGCGGTACTCGTGTGAGTGCCGCCAATTTTTTTGCTATAGCAGAAAAGCTCTTAGATCACAGGAACGATCTAAGAGCTTTTTTTATTTTGTTATTTTATGATTCATCATGATGTGCTTTTGACGGCAAAATTACGTTATTCGTATAACGATAAATAACTATTTTACGATACTTTTTAAGCTTTGCTCTGTCGAACTTTGTCAAATCCTCTATTTTACGAAAATATTCAATTATCAAGTTGCAATTCTATTGCGGAAAGCAAGAGTGTAGGAAGCCCTAATACGGCTGATGACATGAAGAAATAAAAGAAATGTGACTGATTGGTAGATAAACGGACAAAAAAATAAAATCGGACTTCAAAAAAAGCCCGATTTTACGATGATTTCTGGTGCCGCTAACCGGACTTGAACCGGTACGGGTTTTACCCCGAGGGATTTTAAGTTTTTAAATCGGTGAAGCGTTTTAATTTCTTTTGTGGTCTTTTGTTCCCTTTTGTGCCCGATTTTTCGAGCTTTTTGAGTATCAAAAATTGAAAAACACCGAATTACAGCAGCTTTCAAGAATCATAAAAAACCATGTTTTTTGGTAGACTTTCGGTAGATTTGTGGTAGACAAAAGCCGATAACTTGACTTGGTAGACCTACGGTAGACACACGAAATAAATTTAGTTTCCTGCGAAAAATGCCGATTTTTGTAGAAGAAATTGGCACAAAGGATAGGAAATGTCTCGTGTATTTGCAACACAAGAAAATGATAATCTATTGTTACAGATAAAGCGGATTTGTGCTTTTGACCTCTAAAATCAAATCAAAAAATCAATCATTTGGCGGACGATGTTCCATATAATTGGAGCGTTGTCCGCTATTTTTATGCCTGAAAACCGAATACAGAGATAACGCTCCTCAGCAATGGGGGGCATTTTTTATTGTCAAAACTTATGAATCCCAGAATCACCATAAATATCAAGCTTGATAATCATAGCTGCACATTATTTTGCTGATGTATCACTTTATTACATTATATCATGTCTGCTGTTTTAATTAAGCGAAATGAAAAATAGGAGGTTTTTTATGTCTGAACGCCAGATCATCACGATCAGCGATGATAAGCTGTCCTGCGAAGCAACAGCTATACTGCTGAGAATGCTCAATTTTCCCGATTCGGACTATCATACCGCAGAGGAGCTTTGTTCGTTCTTTGAGAATGATTCTCTGAAAACTATCAGGAACGCTCTGAACGAACTTTACAATGCAGGCTACCTCCGACGCAGCTGTAAGACCTATATGGTCAATAAGGTCAGGATCACACAAATGAAGCTCGCTTGAGCTGAAAACAGGAGGAAAATGGATATGTCTGCTAAAAAAATAAAAAAGGTCAAAACAACGCCATCATCGGTGTGCCGTGTCAATAAAAATGCAAACTATACAGTAATGAGCAACTATCATCTGCGGTCAACTAACCTCAGTCTGAAAGCAATCGGGCTTCTGAGTAAGGTTCTTTCTTTGCCGGAGAATTGGGATTACTCTATCTCAGGTCTGACAGCTATCTGCAAAGAGAAAGAAACAGCGATCAAGGCAGCATTGGACGAACTGAAGCATTGGGGTTACCTCACTGTGACTAAGCTGATGCCGAATGAAACGAAGAGCGGTCGTATAGAGTATGTCTATGACTTCTATGAGTATTCAGAAAAGGATTCGCCTGATGCAGACCGGGACGATGATGATACATACGGTGAGGACGAAGAAACATCCGCTGCCGAAGTAAGTTCCATAAAAAAAGCTCCGCAAGGAGCAGAAAAACAAGGCATAGAAAATCTACCTTTTGAAATTCTACCCGTAGAAATTCAAGAGGTAGAAAATCAGGGACAAATAAATACTAAGAAGATAATAAAGAAAAATCAAATACTGAGTGATCAAGTATCTATCAATCAGTCCCACTCCGTCAGCGGAAAAGCTGTTGAAAATGATGAAAAGCAGACAGACGGACGGATTGATGGATATATCTGCGAAAAAGAGATTTATACCGAAGTAGTGAAAACCAACATCGACTATTCCTACTTTGCAGAATGGCTCGGTGATGAGGAAGAAGCTGAGGAGATCGTTCAGATGATCGTTCGGCGGATATGTTCCCGAAAGAAAACGGAGCGTATCTGCGGACAGGATTTCCCCAGGGAAGTTGTCAAGTCCGCTATGCTAAAGGTTGATATAAACGTTCTTGAAAATGCTATTGAGCAGATGAAGCGTACAGACAATGTGCGGAACTATGAGAGTTATCTTATCAGCACTCTGTTCAACGAAGCCAACGGCAAGCGTTTCAAGGAAAATGCTGAGGGACGATGGGCTGAGTATGCTGTCAAGAGAGATTTTGGCGGTTATGATGACTGAACGTTCCTGAGAGGAGGTGGTGGCTATGGGAGCGGAGAAGAAACCGGACGTAGCTGCTTGAAAGACGGCAAATGAGCTTTTTTGAAAGGAAGGTGAAGATCATGGCTAAGTCTATTCTGACACCGGAGGGCGATCTCGTCAACTACGATAACCTGATTGCGGTCAGCGTCGAAGTGCGTCCTGTCGGTGTCGATGAGGAGCATTCGGAAGATGAATACTGTATCGTTGGCACAGATGTGACCAACAAGGAAAATCTGCTGTATCACTCGCCCGACTATGACAAGGTGATGAGTGTCCAGCGTGACATTACCCGTTGGCTCCAGAGTGAAGCATTTTCAACTTTTGAGATGCCGACCGCAGACGAAGGCGGTGATGCGTAATGCCGTCCGACTATGAGAACGGTGCGAAGAAAACCATTGACATTTCAATCAAGGCGGAGAAAATGACCGCTGATGTGCTGAAATCGGCATTGCAGGAGTTTATGTCGGGCAAGGCAGAGAAAAAAGGGCGAATGACCTATAAGCAGTTGCAGGCTAAGTCGCCGTCAAAGCTCGACAGCATTGAGGTTTCAGACCGAAATATCGGGGATTTCCTGAAAACCGCACGAAAATACGATGTGGATTTTGCTCTAAAAAGAGATAAAAGCACCTCGCCGCCTACCTATCATGTTTTCTTTTCCGCTGCTAAGACAGAGGATTTCAAGAGGGCATTTTCGGAGTATGTCGGCAAGGACCAGTGCAAGACACCGAAGCGTGGTGAGTTCACCCGTGAGAAGATGCAGCAGCAGGCTCAGAAACTCAGGAGCAAACCTCGAAAACAGAAACAGAGAGAAAAAACAAGGGAGAACAGACGATGATCTACGGCTATTTCATGCCTGTGCCCGTTCCACGGGCAAGGGACGATGATGTTTTTACGGCGGTTTTTGATGCCGATACCAACAGAAAGGAAAGGTCTGCGAATTGCAGATCGACACGAGAAAACTCAAAAAGCTGATCATCAAGGCTATCCCCTATGTAGCTTTCTCTTATGTGGGTAACCTGATTGGCTTTGCGTACCGAACCGCTGAGGGCGACGGCTTTCAGGAAAAGCTCCTGCCCTTCATGAGCAATCTCGGTGTGGCATTTGCAAGAATCATTCCCAGTTTACACCCGTTTGATATTCTTTTCGGCTTGGTTCTTGCGGGTGTAATGAGGCTCGTCCTCTATGTCAAGTCGAAAAACAGGAAGAAATTTCGCCAGGGTGAGGAGTACGGCTCTGCCGTATGGGGCGGTGAAAAGGATATTGAGCCGTATATGGACTTATCCTGCCCCGAAAACAATGTAATTCTCACAAAGACGGAATCTCTCACAATGGGCAAGCCCTCTGCACCGAAGTTTGCGAGAAATAAAAATATCCTCGTTATCGGTGGCTCAGGCTCAGGTAAGACACGATTTTTCGTAAAGCCGAACCTGATGCAGATGCACTCCTCCTATGTAGTCACCGATCCGAAAGGCACGGTGCTTGTGGAGTGCGGAAGAATGCTCCAAAGGGGCCGCCCGAAACGAGTTGACGGAAATGTTGTGTACCGCAGGGACGATAAGGGAAACTATCTGAAAGATAAAAAAGGCAGATATATCCCTGTCTATGAGCCTTACAAGATCAAGGTGTTCAATACCATTGATTTTGCGAAGTCGATGCACTACAATCCGTTTGCTTACATCAGCAAGAAAAACCGTGAGAAGGACATTCTCAAATTCGTGGAAGTCCTTATCAAGAATACTTCTTCTTCTCAGCAGCCGTCCGGCGATGACTTTTGGGTGAAAGCAGAGAAACTGCTCTATACTGCGTATATTGCACTGATTTTTGCTATGTACCCCGAAGATCAATGGAACTTTGAAACGCTGATCGACATGATAAACAATTCGGAGTGCCGTGAGGACGATGAGGAGTTTAAGAACTGTATTGACCTTGAATTTGAGATCGTGGAGTGCTGGCTGAACGGCACAAAGCACGAAGATCCCGAAGTCATGGCTGATTACGGTGACATCTTTGAAACGAAACCCGATGCCGAACAACGGCGCTTGGGTGCATTTGCACTCAAACAATTCAAGGCGTATAAGCTCGCTGCTGGAAAAACGGCTAAGTCTATTTTAATTAGCTGTTCGACACGACTTGCGCCTTTTGCAATAGATGAGGTCTTGGAGATCACCTCCTACGATGAGCTGCACCTTGACAAGCTCGGTGACGAGCTGAGTGCGCTTTTCATAATCATCTCCGATACAGATGCCACATTTAACTTCCTTGTGGCTATCATGTATTCTCAGCTATTCAACCTTTTGTGTACCAAAGCGGACAATTCAAAGGGTGGAAAGCTGACCTATCATGTACGCTGTTTGTTAGACGAGTTCGCCAATATTGGCGAAATTCCGCAGTTTGAGAAGCTCATAGCGACGATCCGAAGCCGTGAAATAAGTGCGTCGATCATCTTGCAAGCTAAGAGCCAGCTAAAGGCTATATATAAAGATAATGCAGACACGATCGAAGGCAACTGTGATACGATGCTGTTTTTGGGCGGCAAGGAGAAATCAACGCTGAAAGAGATCTCCGAAAGTCTCGGCAAGGAAACTATCGACAGTTTCAACACCTCTACCAATCGTGGACAATCCGAAAGCTACGGTATGAACTATCAGAAACTCGGGAAAGAACTGAAAAGTCAAGACGAATTAGCGGTCATGGACGGCGGTAAATGTATCTTACAGGTGCGAGGAGTGCGTCCGTTCTTCTCGGACAAGTTTGACATTACCCGTCATAAGCAATATCCAATGCTCTTGGACGATAATCCTGAGATGGGGTTCAACATCGAAAAATATGTGAGTGACCAAAAGGCGATGCGTTTGAGACTGTCTCGACAGGAAAAGTTCACGGGGTATGGTGTTGATATGACGGACGCCGGACAGGAAGTTACAACAGTATCGGCAAAAGAAACAGATAACGCTGATACTGCAATATCTGAGGAAACCGAAGAAAAAGAGATATATGTCGGCTTTTAACTCAGACAGTGAAGAAACCGAATAAAAAGAGAATCGGTTGAAGCTGCGGACAATCTTTACTTTATTTTTTTTGAGGGAGACTTTTTACCTATGAACGAACTGAATATTTCTGCGGTCGATGCAACCGCAATGGAGACAGCAGCCACTACCTCTGCATCGAAGCACAAGTGGCTCTCTAAGCTCACCCGTGGTGCAAAGAAGGCAACCATGTTCTGCACAATCGCAGGCGTTATGGCATCTGCCTGTGCAACTCAGGCATTTGCAGCAGGCACGGGTGCTGTTGATACTTCTTCTTTCATTTCTACTGCGTGTACCGTACTCAAGAGCGTTATCTGCCTGATCGGTGCAGGCGTTGGTGTATGGGGCGTTGTAAACCTTCTTGAAGGTTACGGTAATGATAACCCTGGTGCTAAATCCCAGGGCATGAAGCAGCTCATGTCAGGTCTTGGTCTGATTCTCCTTGCAATCGTCCTTGTTCCTGTTCTTGAAACAATGATGACGGGCGCAATTTAAGTGACGTTCTGACCTAAATATAAGCAGATTAGCTACATAGCGGTGGGTTTTGCAATGCAATAATGGGTTTTGGGTAAGCAATCTGCACTCTCAGATATGAAAGGGAGTGAAAATATAAATGGCAATAAATATCGGATATTTAACTGCCAATAAAACAAGTGCAGGAGATGAAGTGTACACTCCATTCTATGCGGTAGAGCCGTTAATGGAATTTCTGCCGAAAGACAAGAAAATATGGTGCCCGTTCGATGAAGAATGGAGTGCGTTTTATCAGTATCTTACCGAACAGGGGTTTTATGTGGAACGAAGCAGCTTGAAAGATGACAAGGATTTTTTTCACTTTGAGCCTGACGAATGGGATATTCTCGTAAGCAATCCCCCATTTTCTAAGAAGAATGAAGTCCTGAAACGAGCTTTTGCCTTTCAGAAGCCTTTTGCTCTGCTCTTGCCCGTGAACAGTATTCAGGGTAAGGCACGATACAAGATATTCAATAATGAGATTCAGATGCTTTGCTTTGATAGTCGGGTTGACTATCATACACAGCAGAATATGCTCTTTACAACAAAGGGCAATCATTTCGGATCTGCGTATTTTTGCAGAAACCTTCTCCCCACAAAACTGGAATTACGTCAGCTTGTGAAATATGACAGACCATTGATGAATTCCTCGGAGAGGGGTGATGAATAAATGGGAGTAATCAGCGATGCGATTGATGCTTTGGAGGATTGGTGCTGTGACTTATTCAAGGACGGCATAAAATCTCAGTTTGACGGAATTTCCGATCTTCTGACTGATACATTTGCTCAGACAACAGGTTCGGGAGCAAAGGGAAACCTTGTATCAAACTTTCTTACAAAGCACCCTGCTCAGTTTACGGGTACTGCCGGAAGTGCGCCGACAGGCTACGGAATTTGGGCAACTATCGAAACGCTCTGTAACAATGTTGTAGTCCCTATTGGAGGTTTCATTCTTACAGTCATCCTCTTGAATGAGCTTTGTCAAATGGTCATTCGGGGAAATAATTTCAAAGACTTTGACGATTCGATCTTTATAAAATGGATCATCAAAGCCGTATGCGGTGTAATACTTGTAGCAAACACATATTACATCGCTTCCGCACTATTTTCGTTTGGCACAAATGTATGCTCCAACGGACTTGCCACGCTGTTCGGCAGCGGTGACTATCTATCTAAAAGTCTTGCGTTAAAGAAATCAGCTCTCAATAGCTTAGGCTTGGGAGAACTGATGACGGTGTGGTTCATATCCCTTATTGTTCATCTGGGAGTGATGATACTTATTGTTGCAATCGTAATTACCCTTGCAAGCCGTATCATCGAGGTGTTTATGTATCTCAGCATTGCACCTATTCCTATGGCAACAATGATGGACAGCGGAGAATGGGCAAGCATCGGTAAAAACTGGGTAAAACAGCTCTTAGCTCTTTCTTTCCAGGGGTTCTTTATCGTAGTCGCACTCGGTATTTTCAAAACGCTGTTTAGCAATATGATCGCTACGCTCAATTCAAGCAAGGACGGTATGATAATGCAAATGGCAATGCTAATGGGATACACGGCAGCACTTATCTTTACCATTCTGCGTACAGGAGCTATCAGCAAAAGTGTGTTCAACGCACATTGACCTTGAACAAGATTGGAGGATTTATGGCACATTATGTACAAATCCCTAAAGACCTGAACGACATCAAAGAGAAGTTCATTATGGGATTTACCAAAAGACAGGTAATATGCTTTGGTATCGGTCTTGTTCTCGGAGCGCCTGTTTTCTTTCTGACGAAAACAGCTATAGGAATGTCCGGGGCAATCTTCGCTATGGGTGCAGTCGCTGCTCCTGCGATACTCTGCGGACTTTATAAGAAAAATGGTGTTTTCTTGGAGAAACAGGCAAAATATATGCGTGAATACTTTACAAGACCCCGAAAGCGGTATTACCGCACAACAAACATATTTGAGTGCTTTGAAAGGCATATCGAATACACAAGAATCAAGAAAAAGCTGAGAGATGCCGAAAGAAAAGGCTGATACGGCTTCCTATTATAGTACACTTTCGGTGTCTACGCTTTTGAATACAAACGGAGGTTACCAATGGGATTTAGAAAGAGAAATGCCAATAAAAGTGATAACCGCAGCAAGTCTAAGGTTGTCATGGGCAAGCCAGCCTCTCAGCTTACAAAAGAGGACAAAAAAATACTTTCCGCACGAATGGCGGAAATCAAGAGTGCTAATGGCGGTAAGACTACGGTGCAGAACACGATTCCATATATGTGTATGTATAAGGACGGTGTTTGCCAGGTATCGGAGAACTTCTTCTCTATGACGATACAGTTTTATGATGCCAATTATTCTATTTCGGAGTTTGAGGAACAAAACAATATTTTCTCAAAGTATTGTGATGTTATCAATCTCTTTGACAACACAATCAAATTCCAGCTCACCTTTGAAAATCAGAACAGATCAAAGGAAAAGCTCGTAAAAACGGTACAGATACCCGAACAGGACGATGATTTCAATGCGATCCGCAAGGAATACAGCGAAATGCTGACCGATAAGCTGATGAAAGGCTCTAACGGTCAGTCGGCAAGAAAGTTCCTGACATTTGGTATCGAATCCACATCATACAAGGCAGCAAGGGCAAAGCTGATGAGCATAAAGAATGATATTATCAAAGGCTTTAAGGCTTTTGGTGTTGAAGCTGAATTACTTGACGGTAAGCAAAGGCTCGAAGCCCTGTACTATGCTCTCAATCCCTACAGAAACTCCCCCTTCATTTTCAATTGGGACTCTATGCTTAAAGCTGGAATGGACACGAAGGACTTTATCAGTCCTCCATCACTAAAATTCAACAAGGCAGATTTTGAGATCGGCAATGCCTACGGTGCTGTATGGGGTATGAATATCCTTGCCGGAGAGCTGTCGGACGAGATATTAAAGGACTTCCTTGAAATGCAGAACCTTTTCTGCGTGAATATCCATGTTGATCCGCTGGACCAGATAGATGCCCTGAAATTCGTCAAAAAGAAGCTCACCAATGTGGAGCAGATGAAGATCGACGAACAGAAAAAGGCTTCGCAATCGGGTTACGATCCCGATATTCTTCCTCCTGCAATCAAGATGTATATCGAGGACATTGAAAAGCTCCTCGCTGATCTGAACAGCAAGAATGAGCGTCTTTTTCATATCAGTATTTCACTGAGAGCTTATGCAAAAAGTAAAAAGGAGCTGAAACTTCTTTCTGAAATACTGAAGCGTGTCTGCCAGAAGAATAACTGCACGATGTTTCCCTATGATTATCGACAGGAACAGACACTCGTTTCCACACTTCCGCTGTGCTATAACGAGATTCCTGTCCGCCGTGAGATGCACACAAGCGGTATCGCTATCTTCGTACCGTTTACCACAAAAGAGCTGTTTCAGGACGGACAGGCTACTTATTACGGTATAAATACGTTGTCGGGAAATATGATCCGTGCCAACAGGTCAAGGCTCAAAAATCCGAATGGACTTATCCTCGGTACGCCGGGTGCAGGCAAGAGTTTCAGCGTAAAGCGTGAAATACTCGACTGCTTTCTTACAACAGTTGATGACATAATCATCTGCGACCCCGAAGGAGAGTATTTTCCGCTTGTTTCGGCTCTGCACGGACAGCTTATCAGAATTGCAAGCAATTCCGAACAGCATATCAACCCTATGGATATTACCATTGACGATTATCTGTTCAGCAATCCTATGGAAGTGATCGCAAATAAGTCCGATTTCCTGATTTCGCTTTGTGAGATCATTGTCGGAGGTCGCTACGGTCTTTCCGCTGAGGAACGCTCTGTTATCGACAAATGTGTTCAGAGCATCTACAAGCATTTTATCGAGAATGAGCCGACACCTGAAAAGATGCCGCTTCTCTCCGATTTGCAGCAGGAGCTTAATAATGAAGGCGAAGTTGCTCTGCGTGTAGCAAATTCTCTTGAAATGTTCGTAAACGGTAGCCAGAATCTCTTTAATCATCGTACCAACATTGATATGACAAACCGCATCATCTGTTTCGATATTAAGGAGCTTGGCAATCAGCTCAAGAAGGTCGGTATGCTGATCGTGCAGGATACGGTATGGAACAGGGTTTCCGCAAACCGTGAAAAGAAAAAAATCACTCGCTACTACATTGATGAGTTCCACCTCCTTCTGAAAGAGGAACAGACAGCGAAGTATTCGGCTGAGATCTGGAAGCGTTTCCGTAAATGGGGCGGTGTGCCGACAGGCATCACGCAGAATGTCAAGGACTTGCTTTCTTCTCAGGAAGTTGAGAACATCTTTGATAACTCGGATTTTGTATATATGCTGAACCAGGCAGCCGGAGACAGAGACATTCTCGCTGAAAAGCTCCATATCTCAAAGGAGCAGATGAAGTTTGTAACAAACAGCGGTCCGGGCGAGGGACTTATCCGCTATGATAAAGTGCTTTTGCCGTTTACAGACCATTTTCCGACGGATACAGAAATGTATAAACTCATGACCACAAAACCTACTGAGGGTGCGTAAACTGTGCAGAATGGAGGATTTATGAGCTTACAGAGAAAAGAAAATAACCTCCGCAAAGCGCAGGCACGTTTCGATAAAGTCAGCAGACGGTCGAAGCAGTTTCAGATAGACTTCCGCCGTGAAGCAAACAGCAGAGGTCGCTTTCATACCCGTGCATATATTGTCCGTGGTGAGAAAATGCACCACGGCGGTCGGGGCATCATTCACAAGGCTGCTAATGCAAAATACCGTATCACGGGCGATAAACCCTCGGTCACAAGAACGATCAAATCATGGCAGCCAAAGACCATGAAGGGCAAGCTGTTCAAGGCAAATGCCCGTGCTATAAACTTTGCAGTTCACGATGTTACACAGACGGCGGTCGATACAGCACTCGCTGCGGAGACTGTCGGTCTGAAAACAACGGATACTGCCCAGCATGAAGTCCACAACAAGCTCAAACAGAAATACACCCGTGAAGCGGTTGACGATTATCACCGTGGTGTGTTTCTTGTGGGTCGCACGGCGGTCGATGCTGTCAAGGGTACGCACAATCACCTGAAAACAAAGAAGCAGTATAAGCTCGAAAAAGCGAAGTTACAGCTAAAGAAAGCTGATAACAAGCTCTATAAGGCGAAAACTCAGAAGCCGAAAATGGCTGCGACAAAAGCCGATTTGAAGAAAGCAAAGGCGGAGTATAAAGCCCGAATTGTAAAAGATAAGGGCAATACGCTCCGCAAGGCGATGAACAAGCGCCGATTGCAGGCATATAAGCAGACAAAGCGTGAACTGAAATTTGAGCGTAAACAGCTAAAAACAGAACAGCAGTTCCGTGTTAAGGAACTGCGTAATCAGAAAAAAATCACCAGAAACTCCCGTCCCGGCTTGCTTGCATTAAAGCCTGCCTCATATTCGGTAAAGCGAATGAAGGCTTCTGCGTGGCAGAAAGCTGTCAATGAAGATCAGGATAACGATATGCTTCACGCCATTGACTCTGCAAAACGCAGAATAGCTGAACCTGTCAAAGATAAGATAAGTAAGCCTCAGCGGTTACAGCGAGAAGAAAAAAAGCGTGATCGCCTGTCCGATGAAAAGTCGAAATCCAATAAAAAACTCAATCGGCAGGAAAACAAGCTGAATGAAAATCACGATAAATACAAGCAGAGAAAGAAGCGTAAACCCAAAAATAAGAAAACTAAAAAAACGGTGGCTGAGAGATTCAAGTCGGCTTTCAAATTCGTGAAAAATGTCTATGAAAAGGAAGTCAAAAAGTTCTTTGCAGCAATAGCTGTTCCGATACTTATTATCTTTCTTGTGTTTGCTTTTATCATCATGATTTTCAGCTCCATAGTTTCAGGCGGTGGTTTTACTCTCGGCACTTATGCGGCGCAGGACTATGACCTTTCCGAAGCTGAAAAGTATTACACGGAGCTTGTTTATAACTTCAATCAGAAAATACTTAAAGTCAGCGATACTTCTGATTGGAAAAAAGGTCTGACTGCTTTTGGTGCTAAGAAAAAAGACCTTAAAGATAAACCCGACAACTGGTACTGGGGCAAATCTTCGGTCTACGATTGGAAACCGCAATATGATTTCGATTGCTACAAACTGTGGGCTTTTCTGTGTGCGTATTACTATGATTTTGATGCCGATGATAACGGCGATATTAAGTATTGGAAATTCAAAAGCGATACAGAGGATTTGCTTGAGGACATTTTTAATGCGGAGTATGAGTTCGTATATTGGTATGACAATAAATCCCGTTGGGAGGAGCTTGACACCTATGTATATTTCGGCGGTGGAAGCAGTACCGACGGCAGTTACTATTATTGCGAGCAATCAGCAAGTAAAAGCAACGGAGCTTGGACTTACAAATTCAAGCCGTCTTCTTATACCTCAGAGCTTGGTCAGTATCTTGACGGTGACGGCTATTGTTATATGAACAGCAATTATCGTGTACTGAACCCAAACGAAGATTATGCTCTCACGGGCTATTATGTTCTTGATAACCGCTATTATGCAGACAGCGCACATACAAAGCCACCGTTCTATTGGATAGATGATAACGGCAAATTTTTCTTCCAAAATCATGACGGAGATAATCAGTACCGTTCGTTCTACGGTTGGGAGAACGATGATGCTTGGTTCATGATTACAGAATCCGATGCGAGATCGTGGACAGGCGACAGCAATTGTTCAGCTCTGTATGGTTATGTGCAGAAACAGTATTGGAAAACGGAGTGCAAGCTCTACTACAATGTCAAGCAGAACAAGACCTTTGATGAGGTCATTGCCGATAAGCTCGGCAGTATGTCACATTCCGATGAACGCTTGCAGTATTACAGTCTGCTGATCGGTACGGACGGCTCTGCTTCGATGTACGGCAACCACCAGACTTTGCACAATCTTCTTCCGGGTGCTACTGTCCGTGACTATGACCTGAAACGTGAGTTCGGTTATGAAATGACGGGCTGGAACACCGACAGTGACGGATTGTATCAGGGCATCAAGGTGTACTGCACCAATGGCGATAAGCTCAAAGCTCCGTTCAAATGCAAGATCACCGATGTGAATACCGATGAAAACAAGATCACTGTCCGCAAGGACGATGTTGAGTATTGGTATGACGGTACGGGCGGTACTGAGCGTGATACTGAAGTCACCATTGCAAATGCTGTGCTTCTGAGTGGTTTCTCTGAGGGCGATACGGTCAATGACGGACAGGATTTCGCCAAAACAACAGCAGGAAATGTGAATTTCCACATTTATATAGACACGGACGGTTACGGTTGGGACTACATTGATCCCCGACTTGTGCTGTATTAACGGAGGGACTATGGAGCGAATAGACAAGAAAATCGCTGAAAATCATCAGCGACAGGACTTCCTGCGAAAGCGAATCCAGTCCGATAAGGAGGAGCTTGCAAAACTGGAGTCCGAAGCGAGGGTGCTTGAACACTCTCAGCTCGCCGTAGTTTTTAGCTGTGAGATCAAGGACGTAAACAGTCTTGTGACAAAAGAGCATGACACGCTCATGCGCCTTCGTTCACAGGGCATTACGGACGATATGCTTGAAGCGCTTGCAAACGGCGAAATATCAATCAATACAAATTCCGAGGAGGATACAAATGAAAGCAAGTTTTTTTAGTGCTATGCTTGCAGCTTTCATGCTTGCAACAGCAAGTGTAGGCGGTATTACCGCTTCTGCCGCTGAGAGGGCTTCTGCCGGAGAGGATACAGCGGAGACTACTGCGGTCGATGAGGACAGCTCGGCAGATACTACCGAAACCACCGCAGATACAGCGGAAAGCTCCGATACTGAGGAGACTTCTTCTGTTTCAGATGAATCCGATGATATGGAGAAGTTTCGTGAGGTCATGAGCGACCTTGCCGAAGCAGGGGCAACAGAGGTCGCACCCGACTATTACGGTGATGATTACTATGACACGGACGGAAACGCTACTCTGATCAAGTCCGAAAGAATTGTCTACAATTCCGAGGAGATGCAGTTCATCGCTGTGACCACTAAGGACGGTCATGTGTTTTACGTGCTGATAAACTATTCGGCGCAGAATGCCGACGACCAGGTTTTTTTCCTGAACAAAGTTGACGACTATGATCTGTACGCACTTCTCTACGCCGGAGCTGAGGACGATGATGAGAAAAAGAAGATCACGCCCGAACAGGCAGCTCAGGCGGCTGAAAGGGCAAACGGCAGAGTGCAGTCCGGCGACGGTGCAGATACCGCTGATACAGAGGAATCTGAGGAGGACGGCGAAGATGCAACAGATGCTCAGGTCCAGGCAAAGCCTGTGCCTATGAGCAAGAACAGCATGATGCTCGTTTTCGGTGCTATCGCTCTGATCGGTGTCGGCGGTGCAGGCTTCTTCCTGATGAAGAAAAAGAACGGCGGCAACAGTAAGACCGCTATGCAGGATGAGCCTGAGTATGACGATGATAATGAGATCACTGAGGACGAGGACGATATGAAGTTCTACGATGATCAGGACGATGAAGAATAAGAAAGAGAGGGCAAAAGAATGGGAAAGATGAAGAAGATCGGTGTATGTATGGCAGCGGTGGCAGGTGCCGCCGGAATTGCGGGACTCTCCGCTAAGGCGGTCGAGGGCGTGAGAAAGAAGTGGTTTCTCCGTGGCTTCGAGGCAGGACAGTTCATCGGCAATCTCACCGCTGCTGAGAGCTTTGCTCAGGAAAAGACCGTGATCCAGCAGAAGTATGACAAGCTCTGCAAGGAGTTTGACGAGCTTCAGGAGAACTATAACGAGCTTTGTGAGGACTACTACGAAGCCTGACCAACTTTGAACCCACTGGATTCAAAGTTCCCGACAACAGAACAAACAACATAAGACAATGAGAAAAGAGAGAGAATTTGTCTAATGAAGGTACTCAGCTTATTTGACGGTATCTCCTGCGGTATGCTTGCTTTACAGAGGGCAGGCATACCCGTGGAGTGCTATGATGCGTTTGAGATCGACAAGTATGCCGTCACAGTCTCAAAGCGCAATTTCCCCGTAATCGTTCATCACGGGAATGTTTATGACGGCGACTTTACGCAGTTTCGGGGGTATGACCTTCTGCTCGGCGGTTCGCCCTGCACCTACTGGTCTATCGCCAAAAAGGACAGAGAGGTTGACTGCAACGGTGAGGGGTTCAGGCTTTTCAAGGAGTATGTGAGAGCCTTAGAGGAATCCGGCTGTAAGTATTTCCTCTATGAAAATAACTACTCCGTTCATCAGCGTATCAAGGACGAGATCAGCAAAACGCTCGGTGTTGAGCCTATTATGATAAACTCGGCGCTTGTGTCGGCTCAGAACCGCAAACGCTGCTACTGGACGAACATTCCGTTTGCTTCTTTTCCTGCGGATAAGGGTATCCTGCTGAAAGATGTGCTTGAAAGCGGAGTTGCTTGGCAGAATAAGGCTTATTGTATGACCGCTTCTTATGACGGTGCGGTACTGTATAACACTTTGGAGCGCAAGCAGCGGACTATGGTCGCAGAGCCTATCCCAATCAATACATATCAGGGTACGGACAAGTCCCGCACTGTCATGGCAGGCTATCACAAGTACGGTGAAGCGACAATTATCAAAAACTCAGGTTTTAACGGTGGTACAACTGCGGTCGCTATGCCTGTCGGTGCCGCCCAGCGTGGAAGATACGTTGACGGAGAAAAGACCGAACAGCATATTGAAGTGCGTGAGGACGGCAAAGCAAACTGTCTGACAACAGTGCAGAAAGATAGCCTTGTATGTACTCCCGTCCGTGTCGGGCATTATGGCAAGGGCGGACAGGGACAGCGTATTTACTCCGTGGTCGGCAAGTCTGTCACACTTTCTGCCAACGGTGGCGGACAGGGTGCAAAGACAGGTCTGTATAAGATAGACCTTCCTGACGGTGACTATGTGATACGCAAGCTCACACCGATTGAAGCGGAGCGTTTGCAGACACTCCCCGATAACTACACGGCAGGCATTTCCAACACTCAGCGATACAAGTGTATTGGCAACGGGTGGACGGTCGATGTGATCACACACATCTTGGGAGGACTTCACGATGCTTGATGAAGCCCTGAACAAGTGCGCCGATAACAACAACTACACCATTTACACAAGTATGTGCAAGGCACAACGCATACTGATGCGGTCTTATTATCCTGTGTGCAGTATAAGCGGCGGTTCTGACAGCGATATTGTCCTTGACCTGATTCACAAGGTCGATGAGGACGGCAAGGTCAAGTATTTCTGGATAGATACGGGGCTTGAATACTCCGCTACAAAGGAGCATTTAGACTATCTTGAACAGAAATACGGCATTATCATTGAGCGTGTCAAACCTGATAAGCCTATCCCTACCTGTGTGAAGCAGTATGGTGTTCCTTTTCTGTCGAAATATGTTTCCGAACAGATGATGCGTTTGCAGTCTCACGGATTTCAGTGGGAGGACGAACCGCTTGAAGTGCTGTTGCAGAGATACCCTCGGTGTAAAACGGCTCTGCAATGGTGGTGCGGAGAGCGATACTCTGACGAAGACGGTGTTCAGAAAATCAGCAGATTTTCAATTTACCGCAACCGTTTCCTAAAAGAGTTTATCATGCAGAATCCGCCGGATTTCCCCATATCCAACAAGTGCTGTGAATATGCGAAAAAGAAGCCCGCAAAGCGTATCGTCAAGGAACATGATGCAGACTTGGATATAACAGGTATCCGACAGGCTGAGGGTGGTATCCGTTCCGCAGCTTTCAAGACTTGTTTTTCTGAGTGCAAGTCTAAGGGGTGCAACACATTTCGTCCGGTATTTTGGTACACGGACGGCGATAAAAAGGACTATGAGCAGATGTTCGATGTTCAGCACTCCCGATGTTATACGGAGTATGGCTTGCGGCGAACAGGCTGTGTAGGCTGTCCTTTCAGCAAACATATCAATGAGGAGCTTGCAATTATTGAGGAACATGAGCCGAATCTTTACAAGGCAGCGGTCAATATCTTCGGCAAGTCCTATGAATATACGGCGAAATACCGTGTTTTCGTAAAAGAAATGAAGGCAAAGGAAAAGGAGCAGAAAAAGAAAGATGTTTGATCCTGACATACAGAGGAAAGCAATCAGCCTTATCATGGGCTTTATTATGGAGTTTTCGGGAGTATCTTCCGAACCTGAACCGATTGAGCTGACAGCAGATAACTTGAATGTATCGACTGTTTCTGTTTCCTGCCTGAAAGTATCATGGGATTCTGAGCCTAACCGTGACTCTTCTGTGAGCTGCACGTCTCATGATGATAACTATGCTTACGGCGATAATATGTACTTTGCTTTCAAAGGCAATGACCTTTGCTACATAACAGGTCTGCGTGAGAATACAGAGTACACGGTGACAGTCGAGCCTATTCTTTCTGAGGAAGAAAAAGACGGATATTCCGTAACACCTTCAACTGCTGACGGCAAGACCGAAACAGTCAAGGTCATATATGACTTTCCGTATGAGAACGGCTGGACAAATTGCTTTGCAGGCGAAAGAGCTTCGGGACTGACGGCTATGCCCAGCTCAGGGGCAATATACGGTTCAAAGGTCGATACCATAACAGAAACAGGAATACGCCGTGACGAATACGGAGATTACTGCTGTGCTATGGGTGTATGGTACGGATACTGCGGAGATCGTTTCCTGATCGAACTTGAAAACGGTACGCAGTTTACTACAAAAATATGCGACAGCAAGGGTTATGCCGATGATGGTGAGGGTAAATATCACAACTTCGGCGGCAGCGGAAAGTGTATCGTTGAGTTTATCTATGACGATTATAACTTACCGTCCTGCGTGGCATTCTCAGGCTCATGGGGTTTTTACAATTGGAACGGTCTTGACCTCGGAGCTAATATCAAATCAATCAAAAAAATTAACTACGGTGAACCCGTAGAATACTGAAAATGTGGAGGTTTCTATTATGAACGTAAAGAAGATCATCAAGGGAATTGTCGGACTCGGTGCTATGGCAGGTGTTGCATACGCTGCATATAAGTTCGGTGAAAGCAATGGCAAGATCAACGAGCGTTTCCGTGAGAAGTACGGCGATGACGAGGACGATATTGAGATTGACGATGATGAGGACGATGAGTTCAGGTTCTATGATAATATGATCGAGCCTGACGATGAGTGCCTTGCCCCTAATAAGGAGAAAAAGCCTTCTTTCTCTGTAAGCATACATAACTTTGCTCCGCTTGATTCCGTAAAGGTTGAGGGCATCTCGGAGAAAGATATGGATATACTTATCTATCATATCTCGCATGACAAATATACCTCGAACAAGCAGATTCGTGAGTGGCTTGAGGTTGACAAAGATACCGCTGCAAAGGTTATCTATGCACTCAGAAAAGCAGGATATATCGGGGACGAGTATTCCAACTATATGATTCCGGTCAACATCACAACTGAGGTGTATTTCCGACTCAGGTCGTACAACAATTCTACAAAGTAAAAGCACACTCCCCATATCAGGAAATGTGCTTTGATAATCAGATGCTTTTCTCCTATTTTTTCTCCTACAAAAAAGGTTTCTCCTATTATGATATGAAATGTAGGAGAAAGGTGTTTGCTGTCTGTTTCCCAAACTTGTGAATTTATTGATTTTGGGAAACATAACGTGTTATGTGTTTGTGAGCCAGTCCGAAAAGTCGATGATCTTTATGCCTTCATACTGATAGGCATCGTGGCGTGTCCTTGCGATCAGCATCTTGGGATAAGCATCCTTAATGGACAGCAGCGGTGATACCTCACGCTGAAAAGTTTTTTCATCGGTGATACTATCCGAAACCTGAATATACAGCTTCTCATCACGCTTGATCGCTACAAAGTCAACCTCTTTCTTGTAAAGGACACCGACATAAACCTCATAGCCACGGCGAAGCAGTTCAATAGCTACAATATTTTCAAGCACTCTGCCGTAGTCCATATTCTTCGTTCCGAGCTTTGCATAGCGGAAGGAATGATCGCTGAGGTAGTATTTCTCATTTGTCGAGAGACATTTCTTTCCCTTGATGTCATATCGGCGTACTTTATAAAATGCAAAGGCATTGCAGAGATACTGCATATATGAGCTGACAGTCTTATGGTTGATCTTGTCCTTATGGCTGTTAAAAGTATCAGCAATGGATCTGGCAGATGTGAGGTTCGAGATATTATCCATGAGAAAGTCAGCAAGTCTGTCCATAAGAATCGTATTGCGAATTTTATACTTTTTGCGAATATCCCTGACGATCAGAGTATTAAAGACTTCTGCAATATAGTCATATTTCGCTTGGGCGTTCTTATACACATAAGAGCCAGCCATACCGCCTTCGCAGACATATTTATCAAAGGCAGTGTAGAGGTCAGTATATGCAAAGTATTTTACATATTCAGCAAAGGAAAACGGATAGACCTTGATCTCGAAAGTTCTTCCTGTGAACAGTGTTGCAAGATCGGAGCTTAACAGAAACGCATTAGAGCCTGTGATATAAATATCGAATTTTTCTGATGCGTGTAAGCCATTTATTGCCTTTTCAAAATTATTGCACATCTGTATTTCATCTATCAGGACGAAATTATCAGCGCCTTCCTTGTAGGCTGCGTTGATATAGTCATACAACGGTCTATATTCTGTCAAATCATCAAAATCGGGCAAATTGAAGTTGATGTGTATGATATTGGCAGTCTCGATGTTAGCACTTACATAGCTTTTGAATGCTTCCAGCAATTTGGACTTACCGCTTCGGCGGACACCTGTGATGACCTTTATATCAGGCGTACCGATCACATTGATCATTTTTTCCAGATAGTCTTTTCTTTCAATCAGTTTCATAAGCACTCACGCTCCTTTAACCTTATTATACCACATCTATTTCCCAAAATCAAGTATTTTTAGAGTTTGGGAAATAAAAATGAAAGGAAGTCGATATATGGCAATTCTAATCGTGGGCGAAAAGCCCAGTGTAAGCCGTGCAATCAGTTCTGTAGTAGGTGCGAACGCTACAAAGAAAGGTTACACCGAAGGCAACGGGTATATTGTATCGTGGTGTGTCGGTCATTTTGTGGGCTTGAAGTTCCCGAATGACTATGGCAACGGCTGGAACCAGAAATGGAGCTTTTCTCAGCTTCCTATGATTCCCGACAACTGGCTGTTTCAGATTACGGACAGCACAAAGGCTCAGTACAATCTTCTGAAAAACCTTATGAATAAGGACGAGGTAACAGAGATCATCTGTGCGACCGATGCGGACAGAGAGGGAGAATGTATCTTCCGCTATGTGTATAACATGGCTCGGTGCCGCAAACCTGTGAAGCGTTTATGGATTTCTTCTCTTGAGGAATCCGCTATCCGCAAGGCACTTTATAATATGAAGCCTATGTCCGCATACGATAACCTGTTCAATGCAGGCTATGCCCGTGCAAGAGCAGACTGGCTTGTGGGTATGAACGGCTCTCGACTGTTTTCTGTCCGATATGGCGGAAAGCTCAATATTGGCAGGGTGCAGACACCTACTCTTGCAATGATCGTTCAGCGTGATGCGGAGGTAAACGGCTTTGTAAAGCAAAAGTATTACACGGCTGACCTTAACTGTGGTGCTTTTACGTTATCATCTGCAAGGATTGATGATGAGAAGTCTGCCGATGCACTTGTATCTGCCTGTTACGGCAGTACGGTCACTATCAGTTCTGTCAAGCGTGAGGTCAAGACCGATAAAGCTCCGAAGCTGTATGACCTGACCACGCTCCAAAGAGAAGCAAACAAGGCTTTCGGCTATACGGCACAGCAGACACTTGACTATACGCAGTCGCTCTATGAGGGCAAACTCGTCACTTATCCTCGCACCGACAGCCGGTATCTCAGCGATGATATGTTGCAGACTGCTCTTGAAGTTACTAAGCTCTGCGACAGCTATTTCGGGTTCGGAATCTCCCATACTCCTGATATAAAAAAGGTCATCAACAACAGCAAGGTATCGGGACATCATGCGATTATACCCACAAACAGTATCGTCACGGCTGACCTTTCTTCTCTGCCGACAGGTGAAAAGAATATACTCACGCTGATCGCCGCAAAGCTGATTTGTGCAACGGCTCCGGCGCACAAGTATGAAGCTGTCAAGCTGACAGGTATCTGCAATGGTACGGAGTTCACGGCAACAGGCAGAACCGTCCTTGATATGGGGTGGAAACGCTTTATCAGGCAGACCGACAAGGAAAAGCCCGATGAAAAAGCTCTGCCTGCGGTATCTGAGGGACAGACTTTCACGGTAGCAGCAAGCAAGGGCGAACATTTCACAAGTCCTCCGAAGCCCTACACGGAAGATACGCTGTTATCTGCTATGGAACGTGCAGGCAACGAGGACTATGACGATGATACGGAGAAAAAGGGACTCGGTACTCCTGCGACACGGGCCGCAACCATTGAATCACTTGTGAAAAACGGTTATGTGGAGCGTGACGGCAAACAACTCAGGGCAACAGACAGGGGTAAGGAGCTTATCAAGGTTGTTCCCAATGAGGTAAAGTCTGCAAAGCTGACGGCTGAATGGGAATCAAAGCTACAGCAGATTGAACACGGTGAGCTGCCCGAAGCGGTGTTTATGTCCGGTATTCAGCATTTTATCGCTGATATGTGCAGAAAATACGGCTCTGTGGATAAGTCTGTTTCTTTTTCTGACGGCGGTCATGAGCCTATCGGCAAATGCCCGAAATGCGGTGCAGATGTAGTCAAGGGTAAATTTGGCTGGTACTGCAAGGGTAAGTGCGGTATGAATATCGCAAAAGTGTATGGGATATCTCTCTCCGATGCTCAGATCAAGGGACTGCTTGACGGCAAGTCCACAAGCTACACCTCTAAGGGCAAAAAGACGATCGTCTGCCCTGAGATCGTGGAGAATCCGTACAACGGAAAGATGTACTATCAGTGGAAAACGGAGAGGGGTAAATAAAAAAAACAGCAAGGGTGTCCTTGCTGTTTGAGTGTAGTTCTACAAACTGGAATTTGACGCTCTATTAATGCTATTAAACCCAATCAATAGCATTCTTTACAAGTTTGACAAATGGTTCACAGGTCAGATTTTGGGTATTGTGTGCAGGAACGATACAGCAGATTTTTCCCTTGCCATAGGTGTGAATCCATACAGCAGGCTGAACGCCGTTCTTTGAAACGGTTTCTGCAAGAATCGTTGTATCAGCATTCGGAATCATTTTCATTACATAATGTTCGTCAAAATCAGGGAATGTGAATTTGCCAATGCCTTCAATAATCGGATGTTCTGCTATCGGTTTTACAGTAAGCGGACATTGTTCGGGATGAGTGATAAAGTTACTTCTTACAACATTTGTGAGGATTGCGTGATTTTCTGGGTAATCAGTAAGTGATGCGTGAAACATAATCGTTCCCATACCATTCTGAACATCATTCAGAAATTTCTCCGTCCATTTTTCATCACACCAGATTGGAGTAGGAATCTGATCATTTTCAATAGGATCTTTGAAAGACAAAAACAAATCAAACTGCCCGTTGAAATAATCATTTGGGTTCTTTGTGAATGTTACTTCATAATCTGCGTTAAACAGATAGTCCATCATAGGCTTGATGGAATCATCATGATGCCAGTAATCGTGTACCAAAACAAATACTTTTTTACTCATAAGTTATACGTCCTTTCATCACCATTTTATGGCTACGTTTCTATGAATTCTCGTTTTTTAGATGTGCGTTAAATTCCGATTTGAAGGGCAGTCGCCTAATCACTTATTTACTCTATTATAACAAACCGCCCCGAAAAAGTCAATCGCTTGCAGGGCTGAATCCAGAAAGGAGTGTTCTTTATGAACAACAACCAGCTTGCGGAAGTCGCAAAGATCCTCGGTGTCTCCGAGGACAGCATTTCCGCTATGAACGATGAGATCAAAAACAGTATGACGGCAGTTTTTGAAACTGTTGCTATCAGAAATGACGAGGACAAAAAGATAGTCTTTGAAGCACTGGACGATCTGTGGCAGAAAGGCTCTATCTACATTGAGCTTGCAGAGGTCGCAAAGTCCACGGGTATTACGGTCGAAACGCTTCGCAGCCTTGACTATGATACTCAGCAGACAATCGTTTATGAGTTCATGATGGATAGCTCGCATACAGAGCGTTTTTATGACCTTGTGAACAAGGCACTTGCAGTTTCAGAGCTTGGCAATGTTGCAAAGCTGATCGGTGTTACTGTGCGTGAGCTGAGGTCACTCCCTCGCCGTATTCAGGAAAATATCTGCGGTGCGTACACAATGGAGTACGATACCGACAGCACAAACATTGACCTGATTGATCACATCAGGGAGATGATCGCACCGTGACAGAGTTTCTATATATCGCAGGCATAGATATTGCTTCTATTGCCAACAAAGAGTTTATCCGCATTGATACGGATAAGGCGCAGGAGATATGCGTAGCCCTTGACAAAAGCGGTATTCCTTTTTCAGCCCGATACGGTGAAACAGAAATGGTGCTGACTTATGACGGCAGTTTCAAGGAACAGGTCGATGATATTATCGCAAAAGTGGAGTCCGGCAACTACGAAGCATTGCTAAGTGAACTGCAAGTCTGCGGAGAGCCTGACGGTTATTATCGTCTCTTAGGAGAAGTTGCAGAGCTATTAAACACAACAATCGGAGCATTGAAAAACCGTCCCGATGAGGTCCAGCTTGCACTCTGCAAGACCTATGTGGATTTTTGGCTCTGCGATACTCCCACGCTTCAGCGTGAGCTTGACCGTGTGATCTCCGTGAACGGCATAACGATGTCGGATATTCAGGAGCATGAGAAAATCAAGGAAAAAACGAAAGCTCCTGCCGTCCCTGAGCAGAGTGCAGCGGATACAGTTCCGACTTTGAATGAGCTGTTTGATGATTGTTTTCGCCGTAACAGTCATTCGCATTTTTCAAGAGAAAAACATCAACACTTGGCTGAGATCGCCCGACGCAGACAGCAGGGCGAACAGGAGCGTATCATTCAGATTGAAGAAAGAGAAAGGAAGTTCAAAACATGAAGAAGATTATTATCATCGGAAGTGCCGTTGTTACGGCTGTGACCGCAGCGGTTATCATCATCGTGAAGCACACAAAGTGAGGTAGCCTATGCCAGTACAGGATAATGACGATAAGAGAACCGCTGACCAGCCTGCGGTCGATGCGGAGGAGGAATTTAGAAGAAAACAGTCGCAGGCACAGGAACAGCAGCAGGAGGAGTCCGGCGCTCAGAAGTCGGGCAAACTTCTTCCTCTACTTAACGCAAAGGCGGAACATCATCAGAGCCGTATCGACTCTCTTGATGAAAAAATCGCCAATCAAACGGATAAGATCGACCGCAACAAGGCAAATATTGAAGCCCTGAGTGCAAAGGCTGACAAGCTTGAAGATACCAACCGTATGCTGAAAGCCACTATCGGCAATCTGCCGGGTATCGGTGCTATTATCGCCAATAACGAGAAGCGTATTCAGGCTATCCGTGAGGTCAAAATCCCGAACCGACAGGAGAAAGTCAATCAGAGTTGGAAGAAAATCGACGCTCTGACAAACAAGCGTGACCGTATCGAACACAAGCTGAATCGTGTGATTGCTCTCAATGACACGATCAAGAGCTTCGGTATCCACTTCAACAAGGAGCGTCGTGAAGCCTTTGCCGATGCTATGACACGGCTGAACGGTGCAACTGTTGATTGCCTGAGCGATAAGAAAGCAACACTTGAAGAAAAAAAGCAGAAAACACTTGATACCTATAATGATTCTGCAACAAGTGTTGTTGACAAGTATAATCTCTCCGAACAGCTCAAAGATGTGAATGAGCGTATTTCAGCACTTGATGATAAAATCATGAAGCTCACCCGTCCTGAAACGCACTATGAGGAGCAGACCAACGATCAGCTCGATGCTACTATGAAGCTGACTGGAGATAAGCTCGGTGAAATGGTTCAGAAAGGTACTATGGATATGCCGACACTTGCTGAGACAGCTGTTCAGGCGGCACAGGAGGTCGAAACGCTTGACCGTTCTAAGGTGGCAGAACTTGCAGATCAATTCAATATTCAGCCCCTTGCCAATGTGGAGATGCACCTTGAAGATGATTACAACATGATCGACGGTATCATCAACAACGGCTCTAAAGAGAACATTGACAAGGTAAAGAAAGAGCTTTCTGAGGGTATTAAGTCTATGAAGAGCCTTGCGGACAATCCTTTTGTTTCTGAGGAAGTCCGTGCTTTTGCGGCTGAGGAGCTTGCAAAGCTGAAAAATCAGCTTGAACTTCTCAATATGCACGATGAAGTTGAAGTCGATAGCTGGCTCTCGGATATGCTTGAAAGCGGTGCTGCCGTTATGACCGATGACGGCGGTTTCAAGGTCAACCCCGACTACTACAAGGAGTTGCCGAGAAATGATCGTCATGTGGAGACTATGACGGAAGTTCAGGCGGTCGAGGTCATGTCGGCACTGACTGCCGCAGGCGTGACATATTCCGCTGCCACTAAGGGTGAGGATAATGTCGGCATTACTGTTTCAAAGCAGGATGTTCCTGTGCTGAATGCTGTGATGTACGCATCTATCGGCAAGATCGCCCATACAGAAGCCGCAAAGGAAAACGGCGGTAAGGGTGAAAAGGGCAAGTATCAGACAATCAATCCTGAATACTATGCTTCACTCGGCAAGGAAGATAAGCATACCCGTGTTGAGCCTATCAGCACAGCAAGGCAGATCGTGGCAGAGCTGCAAAAGCAGAATATTCCGTATTCTGCGGTAGTCCGCAAGAATGACACGGTAGCTGTCACAGTCTCTAAAGCGAATGCCGAAGCCTACAAGCAGATTGAGAGTGCTGTCAAGGGTGAACGTGCCGTAGAGTTTGTAAACTCAGACTTTTTCAAGGCACTCCCGAAACAGGAGCGTTTCACCCAGCGTATGGACGAGGGGCAAGCTCGGAAGAAGTCGGCAGAGCTGACAGCTAAGGGCGTGGAGCATTCAGCGGTGTTCGGCGGTGAAAAGTCCGCTGTAACAGTCGCAAAAAAGGACTCGCAGAGAGCTTTCTTTTCCCGTGGCAAGATGCAGCGTGACGCACAGCGTATCAGTGGTCGTGGACAGCATCAGAAACCTCAGCAGAGAGAACAGACACCCAAAAAGAGAAAGAATCAGGGGCTTGAATAAATGCGTGTAACAGATGAACAGAAAGAAAGGGCGGCATACGTCAATCTTCCTCAGTTCCTAATGGCTCACGGCTTTGACCTGAAAAAAGTCGGCAGAGAGTATGTGTGGAAGGATCACGATAGCCTGCACATCAAGGATAACGGTCCGGGTGAGCGTGGTCAATGGTTCAGGTTCAGAGAAAACAAGGGCGGCGACAATATCGGCTTTCTCCGTGAATACATGGATATGTCCTTTATAGATGCAGTTGAAGCTCTGACCGGTGAACACATTGACCGCACCTATACTCCGTCCCGCACATACGAATCGAAACCTGTTCAGCAAACGGCAAGGGAGCTTTCCCTTGCCGAAGCTGATAATAGCAGGCGCATGTTTGCATATCTGTGCAAGACCAGAGGGCTTGACTATGATATGCTTTACGCACTTGTGAAGAAAGGCACTATCTCTCAGGAAGAAAAGACAGGCAATGTGCTTTTCAAATATTTCGGTACAGACGGAAAAGTCATCGGTGCTGAAAAGGTCGGCACATCAACGGAGCATAAATTCAAAGGCATTGCAACAGGTTCGGCTGGCGGTCACGGCTTTGAGGTAGTACGCGGCACGGGCGAAAAGGCTTTTTTCTTTGAGTCGGCAATAGATATGCTCTCCTATCTGCAAATGCACGATCAGGAGCTTGATAATTGCAGGCTTGTTTCCATGATGGGCGTGAAGCCGAATATCGTTCTTGATACGATGCTCCGTCATAATATCTCCCCTGAGAATGTATTTTTATGCTCCGATAACGATACCGCAGGCAATGATTTTGCCCAGCGTTTGCAGGAGCAGTATCCTGACATGAAGCGTGTTATCACTCCCGATACATATAAAGACTGGAATGATATGCTCAGAGGTATTCCAAAAGTTGTAGAACAAGAGACTGAAAAGAAGGAGGTTGACAGCGTGGCTGATATTATTACATACGGCAACCAAATGTGGCACAAGGCAACAGATAACAGAGACAAGAGCCTTGTGACGATTCAGACTGCGGATTTTGAAAGATTGCAGGAACAGCTTGATGATTCGGGCATTAACTACTATGCCTATGCCCGTGATAATTCCGTCATTATGGCGATCAATGATAAAGATGTGGAGTGGTTCAGGCAGATTGCAGGCACTCCCGATCTTATACCGAACAAATCAAACAGACCATATTCTCCACCCGAAAAAAACATCTTCGGTTCAACAGAGTATCGCTATATTCCGCAGAAAGAGTATCTTTCGGCTGACCGTGATTTAGTTCTGAAAATGGCAGAGATCATGTCAAAGCGCAGTATGCAGTTTTCGGGCAGAGTCTATCCGTCCGGCAAGGGTACGCTGACGGTATCTCACGCTGACCTCTTTGCTGTCCGCAACATCAGGGACGAAGTTGTGAATATGCGTAAGCAGTTTGCAATTCCCGATAGGGCGCAGGAAGTCGGCAACCGTGACTATCGTGCGAACCGTGATACTCATTATTATATGAGCAAGCTCACACCTGAACAGTTCGGAAAGGTCAAGCCGTTCCTCGAAACAAGTGTGAGCTATCATGCTGTTGTCCGTGACGGCAAAGTAGCTTTTGCAGTGGATAAGGAGAACGCTCCTGCATTTCACAGGGCATTGGAGAACGCTGTCCGTGAGACAAATATGCTCCGCAAAATGGCTGACCTCGGTCTGCCTATGGAGCAGAATATCGCACTTTCACCCGTAGTTCACCGTCTTGCCGTTGAGGATATGAAGCTTGACCTTGCTGATTTCTTTGACAGCAGATACGATGAAGCACAGTTCGGTGAGATGCTTTCGCTTGTGAACGCATATATCGCTCAGGCACCGGCTGAACGATACGGCGAAAACAGCAAGCTGACCGATATGCTTGAAGCAAAGTCGAGTTTTGACCGCAGTATTGAGCTTTCTGACTTCTTTTCTCAGCACGATTTCTCCGATGAACAAAGGGCGGCTATTACCGCTATGTTTGTCGGTAATGTGACGAGAGGTCAGATCGACAGCATTGACGAGACTTTCACGGCTGAGGATATTCAGGCGTATGACGAGATTCTGCATAACGCTTTGCAGGAATCCGATGTAGCTGACTTTCTGACTGCCCATAAGCAGGCAGTTATTGACCGTAAGAATGCAAGCAGAGTTCCGACTGAGGAAGAAGTATTATTCCCGAAGGCTGACCTTGCGAAGTTCTTAGCGGAGCGTACACTGTCCAGCGATGAGTGGGAGGATATGGCGTATCCGCTGTTTGACAGCGGTTATCTCGACAAGCACAAGCCCAGCGATAAGGCGGCTTTCGGCTATCATCTGAGTGAGTCTGCGTTCTATGACCTTGCCCGTCGTTTTCATGACGGTGAGGATATTCACAAGGAGCTTGCACTCGGTCTTTTAGAGGGCGGCAATTCTGCGGATATTGAGTTCGTCTTTGAACAGGGCGAGATCTCAGACCGCACATATTATTATGCTGAAAATCTCCGTCACTCTCTGCATACGGAGAGGACTGAGGACGGTTACAAGTGCAGTTTCGGCGGTATGGAGCGTTTCGTTTCCTTTGAGGAGATCGGACAGGCGTTCATAGACCGTATCCATGAGGAATATGAGGACTTGGCATATTGGGCGGTGCTTGATTTTATCAAGGACGATATTCCCGATATTTCCGATGATACGGTAAAGGAGCTTATCTCTGCATTTGACGGTGCCGCACTCCACGGGTGGGAGAACGGCGATAATATCCCGAAGCTCAACCGTATCAAAAAGGCTCTGTTTGATGTTCTCGGTGATGAGGACCAGACAGAGAAAGCGTTTGCTTGTATCGCAAAGCACAAGTACAATGTGACCTTTGAAGCTGAAAAGCCCGAAAAGCAGCCGGATAGCCTGTCCTTCTATTTCGGCAAGAATAAGGGCGATGAATGGGTAAGCGAAAGTGACATCGTTCACGATTTTGCCCTTGCACACCCCGATTGCAGTTTTGCCCTTGGCAATGCTGTCCTCGAATACCTTGACGAGAAACAGCACTCGGAGAGAAATATTCCTGAGCTGAAAGCAGGTTGGTATAAAAAGACAGATTTCAGCATTACTGCCGTTATTGGCGGTGAGGAGTTCAATTATGACGGTCGCTTTGACATTGGTGACGGCAAAGGCACGGGCGGCGGTTCGCTGATCGACCATATTCGCACTTACAATGAGGGTATCCTCGGCTATACACAGTACCCGTTCAATCAGCCGGAATATAAGGAAAGAGCGCACAGAATGCTTGACATTTTCGTTCCTTTCCTTGAAGCACACTCTGAGCTGACGGCTGAGGAACAGAAGATACTTAACGATTTCAAGGAAAAAAATCCTATCCGCACCATTAATGATGTGGAAAAGGCTCAGGGCAAATTTCAGATTTATCAGCTCCCCGGCGGCGACAAGTATCACGGTATCCGCTTTGCGGGTATGGACGAGCTGAAAGCTGAGGGCGTACAGCTCAATCACGATGATTATGAGCTTTTCTATGAGGGTGAAGTCGGAGAGTTCAGGGGCAATGCAACTCTTGAAGCACTCTATACGCAGTTTAACACCAAACACCCCGAAGATTTCAGAGGTCATTCTCTGTCTGTTTCCGATGTTATTGTCATTTCAGTTGACGGCAAGGATACAGCTTATTTCTGTGACAGCTTCGGCTTTACTGAAATGCCTGAGTTCTTCCGTGAAAAGGAGCTTGTGCAGGAGAAGCCCGAAACTGCAAAGGTGTCCGATCTCGCTGTCGGTGATACTATTCTATATGAGGGCAAGCGCCGTGAGGTCGAGAGTATCAGTGACAAGAGCATTTCGCTGAAAGACCTTGATGCACCTGATTACGGCGGTATTCTGCTTGGCACTTCCGATGTGCTTGCCTATGACGGCTGGCAGCAGGATATGGAGAAAAAGGGCTTTGAGGTTCTGTCTAAGGCTGAAAAGCCTGCACCTGTTGTTGATACTCCCGAACAGGCAGAGCAGGAGGATAACGGACCAGTCTCTCTGCGAAAAGTCGGTGATTTTTACGAGATGTACGGCAAAAATGCGGAGGTCGGTGCAGAAGTCCTCGGACTGCGTATGCTGTCAAAGAACGGTTCTCCTATGGTTGGTTTTCCCGATCATGTTAAGGACGAATACTCTGCAAAGCTCCGTGAAGCAGGATATACCGTTCTGATCGAACAGGCTTTTGAGCTGAACCCTCCGAAGCGTGAGGATGAGAAGCTCCAGACATTACAGCAGGTCGTTGACAAGTTCTTCGGCACTGACTGCGAGTCTGCGGAAACTGAGGGCGGCACATGGAAACTGGCTATCGCTGTCGGTGATAAGGTCGGTGAACTGTTTTACGGCGGCGAACCTGTCTGCGGTATCTATAACCGTGGCGATAAAATGGAGATCGAGCCGTACCGTGAGCTGTCCACATTCCTGAAGCTCCTGCAAACTGCAATGCTTGAACATAATCCCGATAAGCCTGTGGAGATCATGGATTTTCAGCGTACCTTTGAAACTCCGCTTGACAAGGCAAAGTGGCTTATCAACGACTTCTGTGAAGCGGAATACCGTCAGGGTGCTGATTTTGATGATCTGCACAATGTCGGTCTTGCGTTTACCACGCTGACCGATGATGAGCTGCCGATTCAGGTAACGGCTGACCTTGTGGATTTCAAGATCACTCACGAATTTGACGGCGAGGTTTACAATACGGAGCAGTATGACAGTATCGAGCAGATGATCGAGAACGGTCTGACGGGACTGGACTTCTCCGACCTCGTTTCCGTTCCCGATGAAGTCATTGAGCGTCATACTGGCAAGGACGAACAGACGGTTGACCTTATGAGCGATGCCGCCGATATTTCCGATATTTCTTCTCATGTCGATGATGTGCCTTCGGTCACGCTGAAATACAAGGGTGATGCTGAAAGCCTTGACGAGATCAAGGACAAGGCACTTTCCCACGGTGCAACTGTTATTATAGACAACGCTGAGGGTGTCATTTCCATTGATACCTATGCAGACCACAAGGACGAGCTTGAAGGTGCAGCCTATGAGCTTGGTCTTATGGCAGCCGATGATGCTCCTACGGTGGAGACAACTACTGCAGATATTGACCGTCCTCTCTTTACGGATACAGCTGTCATTGACGAAATTCAGCGTAACGAAAATGCCGATGTTCCGTTTTGGGAAATGCCCGAAGCACAGGGCGAACAGCTTTCTTTATTTGGCGATTCCGAACCGCTGACGGCTTCAAATACTGAAAAGGAAAAATCAAAATCCGAGTTTTCCAAAGGTCCGGTAGTTGACGGTGTTCAGGTCTATGAAGCATTGGCCGCTGAGATCGACCGTGGTACAGGCTTTGTTCACGGTAAGCTCCGTGTGCAGGACTTCTATGAGGAACAGCACCCGACTGTACAGCAGTTAGCCGATTTTCTGAAAAAGGAATACGGCACAGGCGGTCATAGCGGTGAGGGGAAAATCTCGCTCGTCGATTATGACAGCAAGGGGCTGACGTTCTCCTTTGAGAATGGCGAGAAATTTCGTCATTCGTGGTATAATGTTGCGACAATGACCGAATCACGGCTCAGGGACGATACATACCTTTCTGCCGAACAGAAAGCAGAGAGGACGGCGCTCAAAGCAGAGCAGTCCGCTGAGGAACAGTCTCCCCATACCGTCGAGGTTGGAGACCGATTTAGTCACAAAATTACTGGCGAGGTTTCTGAGGTTATTTCGCTGACAGGTGCGCTGCCGTTCTATACGGACGATTGCACAGTTCAGCGTGACAGCGGCGGCTTTGCTATCACGGAGAATATCTCCTATGATAAGCTCCTTAACAGCGGTCTTTATGAATATATCGGCAAGGCTGAACCTGAAAAGGAGCAGTCTGCACCTGTGAAGTCTCAGCCAGCGGTTAATCCCGAAGCGGAAAAGCCTGAGATTCCGACGGTCAAGAATCTCTCTCAGCTCAAAAAGGCTATCAAGCCGGGAATGATGTTTGAGATCACCGATTATCTCCGTCCTGAGTGTATCGGAGAACGCAGAATCGTCACGGGTGTAAGCACCGTTGATTTTACTTCCAGAAAACTCGACGAAAACGGTGAACCTATGGGCAAAGACCTTCACATGGATTTTGACCGTGCGAAAAACTGGGCTTTTGACGGCGGTGAGCTGACTTCTCGGCTCGACAACGGCGATATGCTGATGAGTTTTCATTTCATTGATAGCCTGGAGCATGAGCAGACAGTACAGGTTGATAAAGAGCATGAGCTTGCACCCGAAAAGACTGCTCCTGAGCTTTCTGTCGGTGACTATCTTGAATACAAGGGCAAGGAGTACAAGGTCGAAAGCCTTGATATGGGCGGATTTATCACGTTGACCGATACGGAACTTGAAGATGCGCCGAGACTTATCTCCCGTGTGACCTTCCTTACTGATGAGTTTATCCGCAGTGGTGAATATATGGTTATTACGCCTGAAAAGGGTGAGGTCGAAGCTCCTGCACCGGATAAGGGCGATAATTTCACTATTACCGATGATACCCTCGGTGAGGGCGGTGCTAAGACGAAATTCCGTGCAAATGTCGATGCGATCAGAACGCTGAAAACACTTGAAGCGGAAAAGCGTCCTGCAACGGCTGAGGAAAAGGAAACCTTGTCGAAATATGTCGGTTGGGGTGCTTTGGCTAAGGCTTTTGATAAGAATGATGAGAAGTGGGCCGCAGAGTATAAGGAGCTTTCCGAGCTGCTGACTCCGCAGGAGTACGCTCAGGCACGTTCAACAGTCAATGATGCGTTTTACACCAGCCCGACCGTTATTGATGGAATCTACGAGGCTCTCGGCAATTTCGGTTTTGAGGGCGGCAACGTATTAGAGCCTGCAATGGGTATCGGAAACTTTTTCGGACGTATGCCCGAAGATATGCAGGCACACTCTCAGCTCTACGGCGTTGAGATCGACAGCTTATCGGGCAGAATCGCTCAGGCACTCTATCCCGATGCGGATATTGCGATTCAGGGCTTTGAAAAGAACCGTTTTCAGAACGGCAGCTTTGATGTAGCTGTCGGTAATGTTCCGTTCGGTGAGCTTGGTTTCCGTGAGGAGAACCCCATAAAAGTACACCCAAATATTATTTACTCCACATTCTGCGGAAGCAGAATGTTTCTTTTCTCCGTAAGCCCTTTGTCAAGGAACTTGTAAAAGATGTGAATCTGCCTGTCCTCGTCCTTGCTTTCGGGACGATCACCAATCACGATGTACTCGATAAGCTCCAAACAAGTCTCACGGGTAAGCTCCTGAATATCGACATACTTCTTGATATTTTCAATGTATCTGTCAATATCCTTTTCAGCCTGTTCAGCGGTTTCGCACTTTTCTTTCAGTACAGCGACTTTCTCTCTCAGCATCTTCTGCTCATCAAGATACTGATTCAGCATTTTCACGCAGAGTTCTTCGGGTACAGTACCGAGGAGCTTTTCTTCATAGGTCTTACTGATAAGCGTTTCGAGCTGTGCAAGCCTTTTCTCACCCTCATGGAGTTCCTTGCTGTTATGCTGGCTCTCCGCATCGGCAGTAGCCTGTCTGCGTTTTCTAACGGCTTCACGGAGTGCGTCCTCGTCCTCAACGGCAAGTCGTGCCTTTGCTCTAATATCGTCAACAACAATCTGTGAAATTACTCTTTCCAAAATGGAATGAGGAGTGCAGCCGTCCATTCCGCTTCTAACATAAGTACCACAGCGATAGCTGACAGTCTCATATGTTCCACGCTTCTTAGAGGTGTGCATGGTTCTGTTCATTTTCATCTTGTAACCGCAGTCTGGGCAGTACATAAATCCTGACAGCGGAAGAATCACGCCTTCTTTTGTTGTCTTGCCGATACTCACCGATGCGTCAACCTCTCTAACCTTGTCCCACAGCTCTCTTGAAATGATAGGTTCATGATTATTTTCAATCACTATCCATTCCGACCTGTCCTTGCGTATCTGCTTGTGATTTTTGTAGGATACCGTTGTCACTCTCTGCTGTGCGAGATTTCCGATATAAATCTCATTGTTAAGAATGCCACGCACCATACAATCATTCCACAGATGTGAAGTCACAAGGGGATTATCTTTGCCTTTAAGCTGATAACGATGATCCGAGGGAGTTGCGATGCCGTCCTTGTTAAGCTGTATAGCGATCTGCTTCGGACTTAACCCTCTTGCCCTCTGCTCAAATATACGTCTTACGATAACGGCGGCATCTTCATCAATCAAGGGCGTATGCTTTTCATCATCTGCCTTGATGTAACCATAAGAAGCTGAAGCCGCCAGATACTTGCCCTGCCGAGAATTTGCTGCCATGACACTGCGTACCTTCTTTGACGTGTTGGCGGCGTGCCATTCGTTGAATAAATTCATCACAGGCATAAGATCCATTGCCGAACTGTTTCTGTCAAGCGTGTCTACATTGTCGCTCAGGGCGATGAAGCGGATATTGAATGAAGGAAAAATGTAATCTATATACTGACCGACCTCGATATAATTTCTTCCGAAACGTGAAAGGTCTTTACAGAGGATAAGATTTATCTTTCCCGACTTTGCATCATCAAGAATCTGCTTGATACCTGGTCTATCGAAACTTGTTCCCGAATAGCCATCGTCCTCGCATATCTCGATAAGATTCCACCCCTCCTGCTTGCTGACATATTCCGTCAGCATCTTCTTCTGATTTTCAATCGAAAGGGATTCGCCCGCACGTTCGTCCTCCTGCGACAAACGCACATAGATCCCGACATTGTAAGTAGTTTGCTTTGCCATAATAACTCCTTTCCAATCAAAGCAAACCATATTCGATGATACAACTATTATAGCGCAGAAAACCGAATATGGCAAGTCTTTTTTCAAAACTTTTTAGTTCTTTTCGGTTTTCTGAAACGCTCTTTTGAAAGCAAGTTCATAAAGCACCTTATCAAGGTCTTTTTCACCCACGAAATGACTTGTCACAGCATAACGCTGACCGTCCACTTCGTACACGGCTTTGCTGGTCGGCTTATCTTTATATCTCTCATTCAGCTCAGCCAAAGTAAATCCTGTATCTTTTCTTGGCAAGTGTCTCCTTTCCGCCTGCGATTATCTATCTCTACACGCAATGGCTTTTTGTTGCAGGGGCGTTACGCCTGCACAGGTGCTGTACGGAACGGCAGAGCCGTCCCTTACACAGCAATCGTTTTGTTGTCGGAATATATGTTACTCCGAATAGGAATGATCTGTTTCTGAAAAGCTCATCTGCTTAGCGTACTTTTCGGAATAGCTTTCGTCCGAGCTGTTGTCAGCATCGGCAGAACTATCGTCAGCCAGCTCACCAATCTGCTCATAGGTCATACCGCTTGCTGTCAGCTTGCCGATCAGCGTATGCTCCGCAGTCACAGCATCGAGAAGTGCCTGTCCCTCCGCACCGCCGTAAAGCTGTGAGAGCTTATCGTAGGTGTAGAGCTTGCTATCAATGATGACCTTGCGCCTGCGCTCCTGCACAGCTTTGATAGACTTTTCGTAGCTGTCGAGCTTTGCCTGATTCTCCGCAAGAACAGCATCCGTAATGATAACAGCGGACTTCTCATCAACCTCGGTCTTAGCTTTCTTACTCATTCTCATCACCTCACAATGTATTGGATTTAGGGATAATACCCTATGCTAATATTATAGCATTCTCGGACAGCAAAAGTCTATTCGCATTGCGCAAGAAGTTGAGTGCGCCATAAAACTTCTTCATTCGTGAAATTGTTATGGGGAATTTTGCAGAAAGCAGACCGAGCATTGCAAATCCGAGCCATATCACATTGACTGCATACTGCATAGGTCACCATTTCTGATTTATTCAATACGGAGAATTATTATCACGGAGCAACTATTTTTATAAAAATCATGCCCGTTTCCTGATTGAACGTGCTTGTATATATAGAGGGGGTTTTATCCGAGTGCCGCCGTGACCTATTCACATTCTGTATAGAAATATGCTGTTGAATTTAGGCACAAGGGAGAACCGTCATGAACAAAGTGTAAACTTTTCTGAAAAACAACGCCATTTTCTCAAAAACACCGGTAGAAAAGTGAAGGGCTTTGACGTTGTGACGATCACACGCACCCCTGCATATCATTTTCATCATAAAATTTTTCTGCGGTATACTTAACGAAGCGGTCAATAATTTGGTATTAACTTATGGGAGCATATTTCATAGGACTGCCGCCCAGACTGCGCAATAACTGCGCTGAGCCAGTTTACAATTTCAAGAGTGATGATATTGAGTGCATCACGCAGGAGCGTGAGCGAGTATGACCGCCGACCTAAGCGGCGGAGAGTTTAAGTCGCATAGCTCCAAATTCGCTGACGGAGCATCGAAAGCCTGAGTGATATGAAAATCCCACAGGCTGGAAAATAGCGCTACAGCGCAACAAAAATAACAAGCATTGTATTTTGCGCCGCACAGCGAGCGAAAATACCAAATGCTTGTTAGGGACACCCCAAGCCCCGAAACGACCGCACAGCGGTCAAGAAAATCGGCTAACGCCGAAATACAAACAAAGGAGACACCACTATGAAAACCGAGAAAAAGAAGCGTGGAAGACCGCCCAAACACAAGGCTATGGAGTTTGAGGGTATGACCTACGAGGGAGCAATCAATCACGCACTTGACAAAGAGGTCAGAGCCGACCTTGACAAGTGCCTTGCCGACAAGGACGAGAGCCAGCTTACCGACGATGAACGCAAGTACCTGAAACGCAAGAAGGAGAAGAAGTCCTACACCCTCAATGTTCGTTTCACCGAATCGGAAATGCAGGACATTCTTTCCAAGTGTGAGCAGTACGGTTACAAGAACAAGACCGAGTATATCCGTGATTGTGTTCGGGCGAGGGTTGATCTCACGCCCGACCGTTCCGAAATTGCCGAGTGTAACCGTCTGATGAAACGCATCGGAGCAAACATCAACCAGATACTTGTCCGACTTTACAGCACAGGTCACATCTATGCCGAGGATATTACCGAGATAAAGAAAGGGGTAAACGAAATTTGGCATACACTTCTATCCATACGATCAGGGCAACAGTCAGCGCAGCGATCGCTTACATCACAAGAGATGATAAGACCATCGACGGTTTATATGTCAACTCTTATGCTTGCCGAGCCGATAGCGCAGGAGCAAGCGAGGACTTCCGAGCCGTCCGAAACACAGGAACAGGACGCACCCAAATCCTTGCCTACCACATGATACAGAGCTTTGCCCCCGGTGAAGTCACGCCCGAACAAGCTATGCAGATCGGAGAGGAGCTGTGCGACCGTTATCTGAAAGGCGATTATCAGTATGTCATTGCTGTTCATCATGACAAGTCGCACCTGCATTGCCACATCATTTTCAACAACACAAATCTGTATAACGGTCTGAGCTTTACCACCGAGCATAATCAAGGCAGAAAGTCTGAAAGAGCGTGGGCAGAGTTGCGTGAGATTTCGGACGAGATATGTGCTGAACACGGTATATCTGTTATCTCCGAGCCTGAAAAGGGACATGGGGTATCTCACTTTGAGAGGAATATGCAGAAAGAGGGCAAGTCGTGGAAAGATAAGCTCCGTGTCAGGATTGCGGAGGTCATGCTTTACAGCCGTGACTTCAAGGATTTTCTTGAAAAATGTTCGGAGTGCAGTATCGAATATGTTTACAAGCCAAGCAATAAGGTCAAGCTGAAATTCCGTTTATCAGGTGACGGTCAACAGAAGTTTACAAGAGCCGACACCCTGGGCGCAGACTTCACCCCCGAACGCATAGCCGAGCAGATAGCGGAGATACAGGAAAAGCTGTCAGCGGCGAATGTCACTCCCGATATGCTTATCGAAGCGCCGAAGCCTGTTGTTCCAAAGACCGAGCCGAAGCCGACACAGACAGTCACCGCACCGACAAAGCCGAAACAATCTGCCGAGCCTGAAACTATCACCGAAACAAGTGAAACCGCAAAGAGAAAAGCTGCTGCGGAACAGGTGGAGAAGTTCTTTGCAGCCCGACGAGCAAGACGGCAGGCACAGCTTGATATGCTTAACGCAACTGCTATCAATCCGAAGCCTGAACCGTCTGCCCGGACACCACAGCCCACACCTACGGAGAGTAAAGCACCTGAAAAGAAAGAAGATCCGTGGAAAGCTATCAGAGGTATGGGCAGAGCAAACGAAATCATCGCAGACCTTGAAGCTGGTGGCGTTATGTCATTCAGCGAGCTGTCTGGATTCTTCTTCAATACACCTCACTCCGATGACCACACAACTGAGCGTGCCGATCTGAAAAAGAAGTTTACAGCTATCGACACGCTCATTGCAAAGATGAAGCACCGTGACGAGCTGGAGCCTGTTTACAAGGAGTATCAGGGCAAATCGGGCTGGTCGCAGAGCCGTTTCAAGAAGAAAAATGCCGCCACTATCGAGGACTACGAGCAGACGGTCAAGTACATCAAGGAGCATATCAAGAAGTATGCTGTTGACGGCAAACCGCCGACGATGCTTGACCTTTTGGAGAAGTCCAACAAGCTGAAATCGAAGTGGAACAGGCTTAATGTCGAGCATACCGCATTCCTCACCAAGCGTGAAACGGCGAAGAAGTACACCCGACAGGTGCGCCAGTACATCAACGAACAGCAGATGAAGCGTGAGCGTGAGAAAAGCCGTCAGAGGACACAGGCTAAACATAGAAATAAAAATACACTTGAATAAAGAAAGGAAACAACAACTATGAGCAAAATAGGTTATATCCGTGTTTCTACGGAGCATCAGGAAACAGCGAGACAGCAGGAGATCATGTGCAGTTATCAGGTTGACCGCATCTTCTCCGAGAAGCTGTCAGGAGCGAACACCGACCGCCCTCAGCTCAGGGCAATGCTTGACTATGTGCGTGAGGGTGACACCCTCTACATCGAGAGTATCAGCCGTCTGGGACGCTCCACAAAGGACTTGCTGAACATCATCGACACCCTCACAGACAAGGGAGTAACGCTCATCAGCCACAAGGAGAAAATTGACACCGACACTCCTGCGGGCAAATTTATGCTCACCGTGTTCGCTGCACTCTCACAGTTGGAGCGTGAGCAGCTCAAACAGCGACAGCGTGAGGGCATCGAGATCGCTAAGGCTCAGGGCAAGTACACCGGGCGAAAGCCTATCCCCACCGACTGGACGAGGTTCGGTCAGCTCTATGGGGAATGGAGAGCCAAGCACATCACGGGCAGGGACTTTATGCGGAGAATGAATATGTCAGCAAATACTTTCTACCGCCGTGTGCGTGAGTATGAACTCCGTCACGGCATCACCGAGCCGACCTCAGCTTGACCGTCAGGCGAACGGAAATGCCACACATCACTATCCGAGCCTGCGGAGCGGAATTCTAACCGCTGAAAAGAAAAAGCCCTCAGAAACGCTTACAAGAGCATTTCCGAGGGCTTGCGGTTATTCAGTTCCAATAGAGTTTGTGCCTGTTGTGGTGTGCCCCACAATGCCTATTCAGACTTGTGTGGAACGAAAAATATAGTATTTGGCAATAAAACAAGATAACAATAAATTTATAGTTTAGTTAACTACATAGACATTTCCCTTTATGGCGATTTCGTTTATTATGGCACTACGGTTCAAATCTTTTTGGGACAATAAAACAATACCTATAATATTAATATCAGATTGCTTAATAGTATCTTTACCTGTATTAATACCGTTTCTTATGTTTTCAAATTCGTCTTCCAAATAAGCGTGTTTATCATTTATTATATTAACAAACTTATCTAATGGTGAAATGAGCTTTTCGCCAGCATAGAACAACGGGATACCATACACTCCTCTTTCGTCATTTTGAGGATTTTGAATCGTTGGTAGTGTTGAATCAGAATCATTGTAAGTATCGACCCAAAGCCATGTCACTGTTCCGTATTCACTATATTCATCTATTACAGATGATATATCTGATGAATTGATTGCATTCTTGAATGATACATATATTTTGCCTTCGCCAAGGATTGTTGAAACATCATTATCTTCTTCTGGCGTGGGGAGAAAAAAACGTTGATATTGAGAAGAATCATTTTCTTTAATAAGACAATTAGGAAAGTCTGTATTTGCGTTTACTCCGCTTGTGCCTGTCAATAAGCCGATTTTTTCAAATATGAATTTCTGATCAAGACTCACTTTTAATCTGAATGTAAATTTGTTAGTGTATTCTGTTGTGCTAAAAGGATAACTAAGAATAGAGTATTGATATTCATTACTGCTCTTTTGCTTGATGTCAAGCTCATTTCCATTTGGACAGCTTATATAATAATAATCTTGTATATCTTTATTCATTTGAGTCATCATTTTATCTCTGTTGTGATACTTAGATAAAACAAAAGTGCCTGCCGTAACTAATAATGATATAATTATAATTATAATTGTTTTTTTCATTGCTTCAACCTCTACTTCAAGGCTGGACACCGCTTATAAGCTGTTCATTATAAAAAACAATTATTTTATCATTTGGCAATAGCTGTTCTGTTCCCATTGAATAATCATTCGATGTATCCCAATTAGACCAATCTGCTGCATTTAGTCTAAAATGGATTACAAACTGTTTATTAGGTTGAAGTTCAACATCGGTATTAAATTTGATTTTTGCATATGTATTTCCGTAATCGTCATTAACAAATTCACAAACCGAAGTATTACCTAAGTATTGATTATCTACAGCAAGCCAGTCGCAATGGTATTCAAGGTTTTCTTTATTGTCTGCATTAAATACATAATTTATAGTTATATCACTCATTTTTAAAGGCTTGTCAGAGTTGTTAGTTATAACTATATTGGGATTTATAGTATTTGAGTTACTAATACCTGCATTGCAAGATTCTACTGTTATTTCAGGTGATTTCTCATCATCTTGAATTACCCCTGGATTGATAGTTGGCGTAACAGTTGTATCTATTTCACCATCATTATCAAGATCAATGTTAATAAAAAATGAACCATCTGATAAATTTAAGAATAATACAGATCCACTATTCACAGAGATATTGGTATACAAATAGATGTTTCCATCAATATTGCACATAATATCAGTGTTTTGATCAGCAAGTGAATTGATTTTACAATCATAATTATCATCAGCAAATTGAGCCAGTAAAATCGGATTGCCAACTGATGTTAAAGGGTCAAATTTAAAATTATTCCCTTCATGAACCTCTGAATTTGTGTAATAATATGAACAGGTTTCGTTTGAAAAGAATAAATCAAAATAACCTGAAATAGCAAGCTTATTTGAAAGTGTCTTGGTTTCTTCTATGGCATTAGATGTAAGATTGTTATTTGCCATTTTTGTTCTCATGGGCAGCTTCATAAATGATTTTGTATCTTTTATGTTTTTTAATATCTCATCTATGCATTCCTGACTCTGTATTAACCCCATATGATCTTGATCAAAGATTTTTATATCCAAAAGATCGTGATTAAAATTCATTGTTGCACTTTCAATTGGAACTACACTATCGCCAATACCATATTCTGGAACGAATTGCAATCCTCTATCGCCAGGACAATGTTGAATAGTTGAAATGGTATTTCTATTACTTCCTACTAATGCTATTCTTTTCAGATTATTAGTATTGTTTTGGGATATTTTTATGCGGCTATGGTTATATTTTCCATCTATCCAAAGATAATTATTATAATCATCAGAAATCAGCTCATCAAATTCGTCAAATGTAAAATACGTAAAATTGCCGTTATCTATAAAATAATCATACCAATGATCATAAGTTCGTTTATATGAATATATCCACTGCCAGTCATCTGTATAATCTTTATTTGGCAACAAATCATAACAACTGCCTAAATTCACCAAAACACTTGGAAGTTCAAATGAAGTAAATAATGATTCTGCTACCCCGAGTCCTCCTATGATATATGATAAATCACCAGTGCTTAAAACGCAAAGCATCGTTGGCGCACCCCAAAATGGTGTTCCGGCAGTTATTTGTTTAGAAATATTATCAGCACCATATTCCGAAATGTATTTTTCTGTAACAATACCACCCATACTATGTGCAACAAAAACTACCTCATTATAATCACTAATAAGATCATGAAGATTATTAGCCGTTATTTGCGCTCCCATTCTCCAATCATACGGGAAAAATAAGATATCATACTTATCAGAAATATCAGTATCATTATTTAGTGATTCAATTATTCCTTTATAAGTATCATCATATCCATAATTATTAACAGGATATAATTCAATATTACTATTACCGTAGTAATCGCATTTGAGCGACTGGAACGCATTGTGAATTTTTTTAACATCATCAAAGTTACTTGGCTGTTCAATCCAAGATCCCCATACACTTTCATCATTTGATGTTTTTGCAAGATCTATTCCCATTATTCCCGGTACTACTACAACGGCTCTTTTCAATTTAGGAATTGTTATGTTTTTGGTTATTCGCTTTACTTCTGTATCACCGGTCTTGGCAACTTTGTATGATAATTCAAAATCCAATTTTGCATTTATATCAGAATTATGTTTTGAATCTGTTGGAACTATAAATTTCAAAGGAATTGAATAGCTTTTACTTGGCTTTATTACCGAATAATTGTGTGTAAGTGAGGTTCCATACTTTGGTTCAAGGTTATCAGCAGTGATTTTTATCGATACATCTGTCACATCGCCATCTCCAATATTATCCAAATATACATTTGCATTTATATCATCATAATTAAAATTGGAAATACTAACCTTATTATCAGCGTATACACTTAATGCTAACGGAGGAATTAAATTCTGTTCTAACTCACTCAATCCATAATAGGTAACAAATTCTCGTGTTTCACCACTGGTGAAAGTATCTTTGTTCCATGTGATGGATACTGCACTATCTCCATTAGATCGTCCTGGCTGAGTCACATAATCCCATAGCGTACTTGTTACATTTCCCCAATTAGTAAATTGTACTTTATCAGGTTTTCTGTCTCCCGATTTGTAGAATGTACCTTGTGCTACTACACCGGGATTAGTTGCGGAATCAAAGGCTTGCCATATTTGCGGAATATTAGAACCTGAATATACGGTTTCAGTTGTTACATCAGATCCGTTTACTCTGAATGGCGCAGCATCATTACCACCGAGCATAGTGTCCATCATAATTCTTATGCCCACTTGTTTGGCGTATTCTGTATCATTTTTGACGATATACTTAATCTTAACAACATCATCTCGTCCAGTCGCCGAATTCTCAATAATAGATAGTTCTTGTGTGACATCAACACCATCATAAGAAGCTTTGGAAACACTTTTAGAACCATCAGCATCATAAGTTACATTTGATGATGTAAACTCATTTATGCTTTCACCAACAACAATTGTTGTTTTTGATGTTCCTCCACCCGGATGACCGAAAAGCATCTTTTTATTATCATCAGTTGAACTGTTAGGGTTTCCTCCTATTGTACCAATAGTATAGTGACCATTACTTGCAGTGTTGAACTCAATGTAGTCATTTGCTATTAAAGTATTATTTTTGAGAATACTTTTAAGCATTCTATTTTGGGGAACACTTACAGCAGAACTTGCCAGATTTGATTTCCATTCTTGGTACTCTTCACCATTAGGATCTAACGTTGAGTAATATTGATATTCGTCAACATAATCATCGGCAAAAGCAGGTAAACTCGTAAGCATAGTTGTAGATAACGCAATACAGCTAAGACCTGCCACGATACGTTTCAAAATCTTATTCTTAACCATTTCATACCCCCTTTCTGCAACACACAGTTGCCAATTATTTCTTGTTTACATAGTTTCTCAGCTCTTCTGGCTCTACAGGTTGTGCGAACCAATGGAAGCAAGCACTCGGAACTGATGTGGTAGCTACCACCAGCGCAAGAGCCGCCAGTGCCGTAGAAGCCTTCTTTGCTATGCTCATCAGCTTTTTCATTACAAATCCCTCCTTTCAAACAGTTCAGATAAGTCAGGCTCTTTCGGTTGATAAAACGTAATACCGCAAACGCTGCCATTTGAGATATACAGCACCAGCCTTACAAGAGCAAGAATTACAATCGCCAAAATACTCCGTTTTTCTCTTTCCTTATCATCGTTTACTGTTATCACCCCGATTCAAAAAGTGACCGAGCAGTGCCATGATTGCTGACAGCAGCATTCCGCTTGATACATAAAGGCTTAGTTTTTGATATTGGAATACAAGCAGTGCAATCGTGACAACGGATAGGGTAACAGCTAAGATGCAGCTTCTTTTCCTTAGCTTGACACTCTTTTCCTCTGACATCGGTTTATTCGGATGCGGAACGGGAGCAATACATAGAATGATTGGTAATGCTATCATTATGAAACTGATGCTGAATATTGGCGTAATATGTCCGCTTACATTGCAAATGCCGTAAGAGAAAACCATCATCACCATGACAAGCGTGAACATACAACTAAGATGACTGTTAGCGTGAAACCCACCTACAAACTGTCTCAACCCCATAAATACGGCTATGAATACAACAACCGCAGGCAGCGTATGGGAAAACAGAGCAATCAGCAGGACGATAATGGTATTCAGCACATCAGAGATCAGCAGCTCCATTCCATATGCGTAGATCACCTCTTTGGATTCTTCCGTTATGTTCTGAACCACAAAAAAGTGTGCTATGCTTTTTGCAAGTTTTGAAATCATTTCTGAATCACTTCCTGCAAAAATCATAACACAAGTTGCAAATTTTTTCAATAGGTTTTGAGAAAAAAGGTCTCAAAGTGTCCCCAAATGTCGTCTTCTTGTCCCGAAATGCAAATAGTTAAATTTGTAAACAATTACGAACCATAATGTTCAGCTTAAAAATTCCGTCATCATAATCGAAACTTACTAACCCACCCAATCTATCAACGGAGGATTTGATACTGTTTATCCCTATGCCGTGAAGCCCTTGTTCTTTCTTTGTTGATGTTAAAACAGATGTATCTACCTTATCTGATGTATTTGTAATGACAATAAATAGCTTCTCTCGTTCTTCCATTAGGCTTATCCAAATATGCTTATGTGATACACCAGCTCTCTGGCAACCTTCTATTGCATTGTCAAGAGCGTTTCCGATGATACGGCACAACTCCAATTCGTCTGCCTTGATATTTGTTATGATATTGACCTTGCAAATAAACTCTATACCGTATGTCTGAGCAAGAGAACCCTTGATGTTCACAATAGAATCGACGGCATTATTACCAGTATAGCAGAGTCTGTTAGCAAGCCTTACAAATGAGCTTAGCTTGACAAGATATTCCTTAGCAGAATCAGTATCATTGTTTTCCAACATATCATTCAGAACTAAAAATTGATTTTCAATATCGTGTTTAAACTCTCGTACTTGCTTGTATGACAGGGTAAGCAGCTTATAGTTTTCCTGTTCCTGTTGCTTTATTGTTTCAAGGTATTTTAACTTTATCTTATCTTCAAAACTTTCAAAGAAATTAAACATAGCAAGGTTTATAAAGATAATTCCTGCAAGAGAAACGCCCAAAGAAACATAACTATAAGTGTTGCTGCCAACAAATCCATCAAGCATTGTTTGTAAAAGAAAAATACTTATGATTGGAATAACTATTATCAATATCCAATATTTTATCGGCAGTTCACGAATTTTTTTGTTTATTATGCGGTGCATCAATCCTATAAGCCATAAATAAATTATATTTGTGCCTACCATTCCGAGATAACGTCCTAAACCAGACTCTAAGAATTCATCTGGTGTTCCCATATTAGCAATGCAAAGTAATCCAATCACAATAGGTTCAGATATAGATATAATCAGTAAAAACAATATGTTCCAAAATATTTTATGACGGATTGAATCATCATAACAAATAAAGGACATGGAGCTAATAAGAATAATGGTTGTAATCAGATACACTAAAATATTATCTGTCAACAAAACTGTCGCTGACAGTATTACAGTAGAAAGAAGATACGACAGATAAAGAACTGCTTTATTAACTTTTGCCTTACTCAACAAGGAAAAGTATAAGAATACCAACATCATTTCAATTGCTACATTGACAATCTCAATGATATTTTCAATCAATACGGGCAACTCGATCATCTCCCTGTTGCATAGTTAAGATAGCGAGCAACTATCTCATCTTTATATGTTTTGCCTATGGGGATTTTTCTGCCGTTGCTTAGAATAATATCGTACTTGGTAATATTCTGTATATGGTCAAGATTTACAAGTATTCCACGGTTTATAATAGCGAAATTGTACTTTAACAACTCGCCACACACAGTTGAAAAATCGCCGCCGTACTCCAATTCACCATTAACTGTGAATAGTGATACCTTTCTTCTATGTCCCTCAAAGTAAAGAATATCTGTCAGCCTGAACTTGAATGACAGATTTTTATTATTGAAAGTGAAAGTTCTAAATCGCTGCTGGCACTCAGCAATGATAGAATTTAGCTGTTTGGTATATACATAGTCTGGCTGATTTTTCAATATATAGCGAAACGCTCCCACATCGTAGCCCTTAACGGCAAATTCGGCATAATTCGTCAGGAAAGAAATAATAACTGAACCATCTATCTGTCTGATTCTTTCAGCGGTCTGCAATCCGGTCAGATCGGGCATTTCAACATCGAGTATGATGACTTCATACATTCCCTTGACATAGAAACTCAATAAGTCTCTCCCGCTTGTAAATTCGTGTATTTCGCAGTCGGGGAGTTTCATTTCTCTTAATCTGTTATGAAGTTGTTTTAAGAATACAGGTTCATCATCAACGATAGCAATATTCATAGCAATCACCTCACAATTGGTCATGCTTTATGTATCAGTTATCATTATACCACATCGGAGAGATTATTTCAAGAGAAAAAATAGCTATGCCTCCATTAATAGTTTCGGAGACATAGCCTCATGTTGCGTTATTTTATATTCATCGAATATGGTCTATTGCCTGATTTAAGAGTGGGTGTACTTATAAGTGCTTCACAGATACCGTCCATGATACCACGAAACTCCATGATTTCTTCTTTGCCGAAGCTCTCTCAAAGCTCAAAGACGGCGGTATCATGGCATTCGTGACCTCGGCAGGCACACTTGACAAGCGAGACGAGACTACAAGGCAAATGTTGGCTGACAAGACTGACTTCGTCGGTGCAATCCGACTTCCGGGCGGTAAGAACGGTGCTTTCAAGGATAATGCAGGCACGGAAGTCACCACGGATATTATCTTTTTGAAGAAGCATGAAGGCAAGTCACTTGCCGAAATGTCCGATATTCCCGATTGGGTACACATCGGTGAAACTGCTGACGGTCTGCCAATAAACAAGTATTTTGAACAGCACCCCGATATGGTGCTTGGCACTGTGGTCGAGGGCAACAAGCTCTACGGCTCAGGCACTATGGTTGTTGCTGAGGACGGCTTTGACCTGAAATCTGCACTCCATGAAGCAGTCGGTAAGCTCTCTGCGGAGATCAGTCATGAGCGTGGCAGAGATGTGTATGCTAAGACCGCTGACGGCGTTCAGGTGCAGATTCCGTCTAATCTTCGTAATTACAGCTTTTTTATGTCTGACGATCAGGTGTTCTTCAAGAAAAATAACGCTGCCTGCGAGTTCCGTTTTGATAAAGGAACAGCACAGCACAAGCGTTTCAAGGCATTTATTGAGCTTCGTGACCTCACCCGTGAGCTGATCGAAGCGATGGAGCTTGACAAGCCCGATGCTGTCATTAAAGACTTACAGGCAAAGCTGAATGTGGCATACGATGATTTCTACAAGAAGTTCGGGCTTATCCACTCTCAGACCAACAAGCGTTATTTTGCGGAAGATGTTTCGTATAACCTTGTGGCAGGATTGGAAAAGAGCTATGATAAGACAAAGCTCCTTGAAAAGTCCGATATTTTCACAAAGCGGACTATCGTGCCGCCGAAGGCTGTGGAACACGTTGACACAGCACTTGAAGCTCTCACGCTCTCCATTGCGGAGAAAGCAAGGGTTGACTTTGAGTACATGAGTGGACTGACGGGCATGACTGAGGACGAGCTGAAGCACGACCTGACTGGCGAGATTTTCAAGATTCCCCATACGGAGAACGAGTATCAGACTGCTTCGGAGTACCTTTCGGGCGATATTCGCAAGAAGCTCCGTGAAGCTGAGGAGATCGCTGAATATGATCCCGACTTCAATATCAATGTATCAGCACTGAAACAGGCTATGCCCGAACCGCTGAAAGCCGGAGATATTGACATTAAGCTCGGTGCCGCTTGGCTTGATCCGAAATACTATGAGCAGTTCATGTATGAGCTGTTGCAGACTCCGGCATATCAGCGGAGTGACAGTCCGTCTGCCCGTTGGAACAAGTCTGCTATCGTCGGTGTGGAGTATTCCGTTCACGCTAACTCTTTCCATGTAAGCAACAAATCTTCCGACAGGTCGGTGCTTGCTACTCAGAAGTATGGCACTCACAAAATGAACGCTTATGACATCTTTGAGCATCTTCTGAACTTGCAAGAGCCGAAGGTCTATAAGACTATCGAAGTGCCTGACGGCTTGGGCGACACAAAGGAAAAGCGTGTGGTGGATATTGATGCTACCCGTGTGGTACAGCGCAAAGCTGACGATATTCGCAAGGCTTTCAAGGCGTGGATTTTCAAAGATCCGCAGCGCCGTGAAGCTATTGTGGAGAAGTATAACGAACTGTTCAACAGTATCCGCCCCCGTGAGTTTGACGGCTCGGCTCTTTCTTTCCCGATGATGACTTCGGACATTAAACTTCACGATCACCAGAAGAACGCAATCGCACACGCTATGTTTGGCGGTAATACGCTGTTTGCACACTGCGTCGGTGCGGGCAAAACTTTTGAAATGATTGCAACATCTATGGAAAGTAAGCGATTGGGCTTGTGTACCAAGAGCCTGTTTGCTGTCCCGAATCATCTGACGGAGCAAATCGGTGACGATTTTCAGAAGCTCTATCCGGGTGCAAACATTCTTGTTGCAACAAAGAAGGACTTTCAGAAAGCGAACCGACAGCAGTTATTTGCTAAGATAGCTACCGGAAACTACGATGCAGTTATTATCGGTCATTCTCAGCTCGGTAAAATCCCTGTTTCTAAGGAAAGACAGGTCATGACGATCCAGAGCCAGATCGATGATATTCTCCGTGGTATCGAGGAGCTTAAAAAGAGCGAAGGCTCTAAGTTTCAGATCAAGGCTATGGAGCGTACCCGTAAGAGCCTGCAAAAGCAGCTTGACAAGCTAGAAAAGGCTAATCAGGACGATACGCTGACCTTTGAACAGCTCGGAATCGACCGTCTGTTCATTGACGAAGCCCACGAGTTCAAAAATCTGTTCGTCGCCACAAAATTGCAGAATGTAGCCGGAATTTCCAATTCGGCTTCACAGAAAGCACTTGATCTTTTCCTCAAATGCAGATACCTCGATGAAAAGACAGGCGGCAAGGGCGTTATCTTTGCAACTGGCACACCTCTCAGCAACAGTATTACAGAGCTGCACACCATGATGCGTTACTTGGAGTATGACTTCCTGCGTGACCACGGCTTACAGCACTTCGACAATTGGGTTGCGGTGTTCGGTGAGCAGAAAACAGACTATGAGTTAAAGCCTGCGGGCAATGGCTTCAAGGAGCGCACCCGTATCGCAAACTATACAGGTCTGCCTGAACTGATGAGTATGTTCAAGCAGGTCGCTGACATTCGTACCGCCGATACGCTGAAACTTGATGTGCCTGACTGTGATTATCAGGTGGTTCAGGTCGAAGCTACTCCTTTTCAGCAGGAGCTTGTTCAGGAGCTTGCCGACAGAGCTGATGCTATCAACGCAGGAAATGTTGATCCCACGATCGACAATATGCTCAAGATTACGTCGGACGGAAGAAAGCTCGGTCTTGATCCTCGTCTGATTGATCCGTCATTTGAAGATAATCCCGATACAAAGCTCAACCGCTGTGTAGAGAATGTTGCCCGTATCCACGCTGAAACGGCTGAGGACAGACTCACGCAGATCATCTTCTGTGATTTGGGCGTTCCTCACAAAGCAGCAGGAGAAGCAGAGGTCGAGGGCGAAGATGCCGACGATGTGAAGGATAAGAAGTCTATCGCTGAGGTCGAGTCTCTTGAAGAAGAATGCGACTTCTGCGTGTATGATGATATTCGTGATAAGCTAATCGCAAGGGGTATCCCTGCGGAGGAAATCGCATATATCCACGATGCGAAAACCGAACAGCAGAAAGCTGACCTCTTTGATAAAGTCCGCAGCGGAGAGATCCGTGTACTGCTCGGCTCAACCGCCAAAATGGGTACGGGTACGAATGTCCAGAAGAAGCTGATCGCAGTCCATGACCTCGATATTCCGTGGAGACCGGCTGATCTGGAACAGCGCGCCGGAAGAATTATCCGTCAAGGCAATGAAAACAAGCAGGTGCAGATATTCCGCTATGTTACCAAAGGCACATTCGATGCTTATTCCTATCAGACTTTGGAGAACAAGCAGAAATTCATCTCTCAGATCATGACAAGTAAGACTCCTGCGAGAAAGTGTGAAGATGTGGACCAGCAGGCACTCACTTATTCCGAGATCAAGGCTCTCTGCACAGGCGATGAGCGTATCAAGGAAAAGCTGATGCTTGAAAATGAAGTGAAGGAACTGAGGGTACTCGCTGCGGAACACCGCAACACGGTATTTGAAATGGAGGACAAGATCGCTCGTTTCCCTGAACAGGAACAGAAACTTACTGCGATTCTTGCTGATCTCCATACAGATCGTGAAGCACTCCGCAAGCTCCCGATTGATCCCGAACGCAAACTGCCCGTATTCAAGATCACCATTGGTGAAACTGAGTACACCGATAGAAAAGAAGCTGCTAAGGCTCTTGAAGATGCTGTGTTGGCTATCAAATATGCCGATACTCCCGTGAAAGTCGGCTCGTTCCAGGGCTTTGACCTGAGCGTTACAGTAAACAGCAACATGATGGGCGGCGGTATGTCGGCTGGCCTGCAAGGTGCCACTTCACATACCACGAAGCTGATCGAGAGTTTTGCCCACAACTTGAATCGTCTTGAAGCTGCCCTCTACAACATCGACGGCAGAATCGAGAGAACGCAGGATAACCTCGCAAAGCTCAGGCTTGACCACGCAGAAGCGCAGAAGATCGTAGCAGAGCCGTTCCCCCAGCAGGAGGAGCTTGATACTAAGGAGCAAAGGCTGAAAGTCGTAACTGATGAGCTGAATCAGGCGGCTATCGAAGCAAAGAAGAACGCTCCGAAGCGTGAAAAGACTTGCTACTTTGAGAGGGCGAAGATGAAGCGTGATGCCGCAAGGCTCGGCAAAAAGCCAAAAACGCCGAAGGACCAGACAAAGGGCAGGAGCAAGAAGCAAGGAATTGAATAAGCAACTATAAGATTATTCTAAGTAAGTATGCATCCCAATAAGTGAAAAATGATATAATTCACATTATTGGGATGCAATTTCTATCTTGACAGAAAGAAAAAAAAGATGTATAATATATACAATGGGGTTTGTGTACCCTTTTGATGTTTTCAAGTTATAATCCACACAAGTTGGCTTGTGTAAAATATTACTTAAATACAATGCGAGGAAAGGAATTATCATGGCAAATAAAGAGAAAATGGGCCCTCCTACATTAGAAATGATTCAGGGCAATCCGTACAATTATACTTTTGATGAAGTAGCCAAATGTATGGGAGAAGAACGAGCTAAGTCTTTATTCAAAACCTTGTATAAAAATGGCGTAAGTCCTAAAAATCAAACTATGACTATAAAAGACATATATGTAGGGGGAGATACTACAAAGTATGCTTTTGAATTACAAGATGGCTACTGCATTGAAACAGTATGCATTAAAAGAAGGACTGGCAATACGGTATGCGTTAGCACTATGGTCGGTTGTCCGGTGGGGTGTATTTTCTGTGCATCAGGAAAAAATGGATTTATTCGCAATCTTTCACCAGCTGAAATAGTTCAGCAAATCGTTCTTTTGAAAGAACGTGTCAACAGAATCGTTTTTATGGGGATGGGAGAACCTCTCTTTAATTATGATAATCTGATTAAAAGTATTCATATACTTCGTGATCGCAATGGACTTAATTTTCCTACAGATGGCATAAATGTATCGACTGTTGGACCAGTTGAACAGTTGAAGCGACTGAGAGAGGAGCATTTAAAGATTCAGTTTACACTCTCTCTTCACGCAACGGATCAAGCAACTAGAAACATGATTATGCCGCACATGAAATCCAATAGCATTCATAGTGTTGTCGAAGCTGCGCTTTCCTATTCTGAACGACATAACAGAAAGATTACCATTGCATATCTGCTCGCTCCTGGAATTAATGATAGGGCTTCAGACGTAAGACAACTTGGTAAATGGTTTAGAGGAAAAAATGTACTGATTAATCTTTTACAATATAATGAAACTGCCTGTAAGAGAATCAAACGTCCTAACAAGCAACAATTGGTTGCATTTAAGATTAGACTAGAGGAGGCTGGCTTGGAAGTAAAACTTCGGGAATCAAGAGGTAATAGAATAAAAGCTGCCTGTGGTCAATTAGTAAGTGATTATAATAAAGGGAACGACGCTCCTACGTCTGATTCACCTGAAAAGATGTCGCCTGTGATACACAAGCTTTCTGACAATAAAGCTGATACAACAAGAGGGATAAGAAAAGAAAAACGTCACCCTTTTGCAAAACATAAAGCCAAAAGGAAACGTAAGAAAAACTAATGATGAATTATCCCTCTAACCATTGTTGACTATTCTTTTAATGGTTATCGTTTGCGCTCACCATAATACTATGACGCACGGACGCACCTATGTATGCGCCCGTGCTAACCATAACATGAAAGGTGGGTGTACTGTCTTTCCTTTGCACGGCAGTAGGTGTGTCTCTACAATGACAATATAATGCAATTATTTTTGTGTATAAAAAAAGCAAGGAATCGAATAAGCAACTTTGAACCCAGTGGATTCAAAGTGAAAGCGGAGGTGACGATAAAGTTCCTCCGCTTTTTTACTCTGATGTATTTTTATACTTAACAAAAGGGACTTGCTTGGTTTTAGCTCCAATTTTAATGCGTTTAAGGCAGAAAATCATGTCTGGAGTTCTATAGAAAAATCCTGTTCCCTTTAGCCAACTAATACCACATTCACAATGCTTTAGCCCTATAAACTGCTGCCGCATCTTTCTACCGCATTCAGGGCAAAATGAGCTGCTTTTCATTGCTTCATATCCTTGATAGTTTTATAAGCGTTTCGGCTATAGCTTTTACTTCTTCCTCGGTGTTGTGTTTGCCAAGGGTGATACGAATAGTACCTTCGCAATAATCCTCCGGTACACCGATAGCCTGTATTACATGAGAAACTTGCTGATTATGACTGTCGCAAGCTGAGCCTGTAGAAACGCATATACCTTTAAGATCAAGCATATGCATCAGTCCTTCGCCACTTTTCCCTTTTATTGATAGATTTATATTGCCGGGCAGTCGGTTTGTTGGATGCCCATTAAGAATGAATGGGACATTTGATGCTTCTAATATTGAAAGTAATTCTTCTGATAAACGACGCAAGTGTTTTGCATTCTGTTCCATTTCAATTATGTTTTTCCTTAATGCAACAGCCATCCCTACGATTGCAGGAACATTTTCAGTTCCAGCTCTCATACCAAACTCTTGTGAGCCACCATTATGAAAAGGCTGTAATACCTTTTCTTTACAGTACAAGAAACCAATACCTTTGGGACCGTTGAACTTATGAGCGGATGCGGATAACATATCAATGCCCAGCACTTTTACGTCAATCGGAATATGTCCGACTGCCTGAACTGCATCTGTGTGGAATAAAGCACCATGAGAGTGTGCTATTTGAGCAAGCTCTTTGATTGGTTCTATTGTTCCAATTTCGTTGTTTGCTGTCATGACGGAAACAAGCCCTATTCGATCTGATATGTACCTATTTAATGTATCTGTTGCTACAACACCTTTGCAATCTACTGGCAAGTATGCAACAGGGTGCTTAAGTCTTTCAATGTCGTAACAAGAATTGAGGATTGCGTGATGCTCGATTTGCGAAGTGATAACAGCTTTATAGTCATAATCAGAAAGAGCAAAGCCCTTAATTGCCCAATTATCGCTTTCTGTACCGCCAGAAGTAAAATAGATTTGTTCAGGTTCAGCATTAATGCATTCGGCAATCATCTTGCGAGCTGCTTTTATAGCCTGTTTTGCTTTCTTTGAATAGCTATACGCTCCTGATGGATTAGCGTAGTTTTCAAGCAGAAACGGCTTCATCGCTTCAAATGCATCTGTATCTAATTGAGTTGTTGCCGCATTATCAGCGTATATCACCATACTTCACCTCACAAAAACAACGTACAGCCTTCTTCTTTGAATTCTTCAATCTTATCTAATATATCTTGAACACCTACATCAAGTACGCTTGCAAGGCAATCAAGACAGTAGAAGTTTTCTGTATCCTCTCCTATAAGTTTAAGATTGATACCAACTTCATCTTTAGATAGATCCTTTTTACCGCACGATATACATGGTGATGCCTTTACTTTTTTCATTCTTCGTCAAGTTCCTCTACATCAAAATCGGGAACAGTTTTCCCTTGTAACTTCTCGTCAGAAAAGCCCATTTGAATGCGGACTATTGCTCTCATATCCATTGCGGGCTTTAAGCAATAATTCCAAAAATCGCTTCTGCTAATGTCACTTGGCTTTCTGACTTTAGGGAATAGTAACTTCAAGAAGGCTGTGCAGATTTTCTTGATAGCTTCTGTATCTCTTGTATCAGAGTCGGGTGGCATTACGATAAGCTTATCGACAATGACTCTGTACGATGCATCATCACGAAGCTCGTGCATTATTGTTGCAAAGTATTCCGAGTTAAGCGCCCAGCCCTGTGCCTTCATATCATCTTTCATTCTTGGTAAATCCCAGCCCTTTATGAAGCCGTGAATTCTGTCAAGGAATTGTGGCTGGTGGAAAGGCTTCGGCAACTCTACACACATATTGACGTATTCGTTCTGCTTATCAGAAGATATATTACCAAGAAAGATGATTCCTGCATCGACATTCACTTCATGATTATCAGGAGCGCGATATTTACCGTTCTCCATAATTGCTTGAAGTGCAGACTGAATCTCGGCATCTTTCATGTATTCAGCTTCTCTTATCTCGTCCAAAGCGACATAATCTCTGAAAGCGACAACTCCTTCTTTTTTAGTTGTCAGATCATATATTAGCTTTGAACGTGTAACTTTTCCTGAAACAAGCCAACCATACCTTGAAATCTGACCAAACAGATAAGACTTACCCGTTCCAGGAGGAGCAAGTTCCATAAGGTTAACTCTTTTTTCAACGAAAGGCAGAAGACGCTGAATCATAGTGAGCTTTTGCTCAAAGGACTCATATCCTTCCGGATTATAGTCAACAGCAGAAAGTATAATGTCTACCCACTCTGTCAGAGAGAAGTCCTCGTTTGCAGACTTATAATCTTCCAATGATACTTCATAGGGACAAAAATCCTGATAGCTTACAAGTTTGATCTTGCCAGGATCTTTTTCATCTTCGGGCATATAGTATCCTATTTCAATAATGCCCCAATTCTCCTCGGATTTCAATAGCTCATCGCAACATTCATCCCAAACTTCTCTCGGAATAATTGTTTCTTTGAACTCAAGACCGAAATCCGGCAGCCTAAACGTGACAAGCTGATTCTTGATATTTATGTTTACAGAGATTTTTCCCAAGAATTTGACTGTCTCATGGAAATTCACAACACGGTTCAGAATGCTTTTCCATTCTTCTTTCTTTGGAATGAATTGCTTAATAAACTCACTCGCACCGTCTGTGTCTATCTCTCCATCTTCATCTTGAAAGCGCTTAATTACCCAATCACGCATAAATGATGGCAATTTGAATGAGGAAATGAAGTTGCTCTTTTTCAGGTCTTTATACAGAACCATTTCATCAAACGCATCTCGAAGTCTATCAATGAAGTCAGCACTCTGATATTTTAATTCGCTCATACAGACCTCCGATTATGAAAAGAAATCCTTTGCTGTGCCTACTGCTTTCTTTGTTTCAAACGTCATATCTTGTTGTATGAGTGAATCGCCATCATACAAATCAGCAGTAAATTTTCCACTACGTTTTATTTCAGGAATATCAAACTTGTAGTGTTTAGTATCGACATTTCCACTACAACTGCACTCACAGGAGAATGCAGGATTTGCAATGCCCTTGATTATCAGCTTTGGAGCTGCTATCATCAAGTTAGAATGAACCACAACAGAAACAATTTCTTTGTTATGAAACTCAATATATTTGCTTACGAAATAAATGTCCGTCTTTTCAGGCTTTAATGTAAGTTCAATGATAGGAACAACGGTTTCTTCGAGTGTTGCTCCGCCATGTACTTCAACATTTGCCGGACGACCGCCTTTGAAACGATCATAATTTGCAAGGATAGCAAAGCCATTCTCATATACACCCTCAGAAATGTTTGGATCAGAAGATGTCGGACAGCATCTTCCGCTATGACTACCGTTGCATTCTAAAGTGTGCATCTTACATTCTGATTGGTGTATTACAGATAACCTGCTTGCACCATGATCTGATATAATGATTATCTTCTTAAATTCCTGATTAATGAGCATCTCTTTGAGCTGTTTAAGTTCTTTATCAATAATCTCAAGCTCTAAAAACAGATGAACCGGCTCTTTACATTTTCGATAATCGAATTCTTTACTATGGTGCTTCAGCTCATCAAGTTCCTTAGTGCCAGGCAGTTTTAGCTCTCCATTATCATCAGGAACAAGTTTGAAGAATTTCTTGAATTCAAGATTTTGTGATGTTATAGAGGGAAGCTCGCAGTGAGCTACATGAATGACAAACTGCAATCCATATGTTTTGCATCTATCAATAATAAATGCTAAGTATTCCACACCCAAAGCATCAAAGAAATGGATTTGAGCATCACTTCTATCAATATCATTCACGATGCTGATTCTTGGAAGTAATTTAGTAAATGGACGCATTACAGCGTTATTATCAACCACTTCCATGAACTCAGGATAAATCCTGTTTGTGACTTTTTGGAGTTTATAGTCATGGAAGTAGTCTGTGAGCATTGATAGCAAATCCGTATCATTTGACGGGTTAGGTGTGTTTCGCTCATCGAATTTAAACCCATTCAGGTAAACATATAAATCGTGGAAAGCATATTCGGTAACAGTACGAATCTCAGATTCAGTGTATGAATACTCTGGTTTTCCAAGATAGAATAAAAATGCTCTTTTTTCCTTATAGCTTAAATCTGTAAGATAATAGATAGCATTTTTTTCGTATTTTCCTACATGATCGCAGTACTCTTGCGTTAATACGCTATTATCGGGGAGCTTTTCTATAATTCGTTTCCTTTCTTTATACAAGGATACAAAATTTGAATCATCATGCTTATAATCCAACAGCATCATATAGACCAAATCTATAAGCTCATTTAAGGACTGACTTTTCTTTACAGCAAGGGAGAGATAAGTGTTTTCCTTAACGCCAAATATCTTCATTGCAAGCCAAAGATACCATGCCTTTTCCGATTTCAGATCATCAAAGACATCATCTATCAGCATAGACAGATTAACGGTACTTCCTAATACAGTATCAATAGCAGCGGATAATGAACCGTGTTCTTTTAATATGTTTGATAAGCTCGTCCATTGTGCGTCAGTACCCCAGCTTTGCTCCAATGATGCCTTTATCTCCGGATGATTTCTGCACAAAATTGCGAAAATACCATTTATGGTATCCACAGGCATCATTGCGTTTTTGAATAGCGTAGATGAATAATGAGTATGAACAATAAGCTCGGATTTCGACGAAGAATCATTACAATATGACATATTCTCTAACATGGAAAAGAGTTTGGAAATTCCCTTTATCACCGAAGAATCCTTCTCTAATTCAGATGATTGTGTCAATGTTATCTTAGGTAAACAGATTTGTGGCTTCTCTAATATAACCGTGCGGTGGTCAGGTCTTCCTCCGTCAGCACTAATAGCATTACTTAGAATGCTGCTACAACCGTAGATGATTATAACAACATGACCATGTACTGACATCTGCAGAAGTGTTGATACAGATTTCTTTAACGCCTGTTCTCCACGAAGCATATAATATGACGATAATCCGAGGACAACTCCATTGTCAGCAGAAGCGACATGAGTGAGCAATTCACTTTCATTAGGAAGATTGTCCCCATTACAGTAGTCTGATACCCTAATAATCTTTTTATTACTGTCCGCTTGCATTTTAGAACAAATATCTTGCAATATCGTTGCATCATCTATATTAGCTATGAACGGATAACCGCTTACCTCGGAATTAAAGTAAGCGATTATCTCGTTGAAACAGCTTTCTGCATCGTAACAACGCATTATTTACCATCTTCTCCTTTAAGAATCTGTATGCCGAATTCAGCATCTTCATCAATTCTGCGTTTCAAATACTCTCGGAGTTGAGCGGTATCCATTCGATCAATTATCTGACTTGCCATTTCGCTTCCTCGGAGCTTGTACTCCTTATCAACCATAGACTTCAGATATTTCTGGACTTCACTGCTGCCGAACCAATAGTAAGGCGACTCCTGCAATAGCTTAGCTCTGAGTTTACTTCTTATATCGTTGACATCGGTCAAAAGGACAGAATTTGTGCCTACAATAAGCTCCATAAAGAGTCTGTCTCTCTCACTGCCATCTGATAATCTATCGTAGAAATCAGCACTATTCATAAACTCAATGGCAGCTTTTGCGTCATCCTCAGAGGGATTTGAACTCTTAATAATATCGAAAATTCTACGAGCAATCGGTCGCTGTTCCTCTGAAACCATGCATAGAATGGGGGTATTATACTTTTCAGACCATTCCACTGGATCTTTGGTACCAGTCTTTTCAAGCCAAAGTGCCTGCATTTTCTTCTTCCATTGGCTTAAGATATACTCATCGATCTTACTCTGAACAAAATTATAATACTCGGTTTTACCTTTTGTGAACTGTCCGGCAGGTAGACTGTTATAAATCTCAGCAATTTCGTAATCACTCAGATCACTAAGTAAAGAGTTAGCATCAGCCTTGAAATACGGAACTTGATCCTTATAGAAAGCATCGAAGTTTTCTCTTTGAGTAATAAGCAGATCATAGAACTTCTGCTTATTCTGCTCTGCAATTGCGTTATTTCTCTTAATAGAACTTAATTCCCAAAGGAAAAGTCCTAAATCGCCAACCTGCTTTGCCACAACCTCACAAGGCATTTTAATGTTGTTAGTACGTCTGTTCCACTCTGATATAGTATCCTGCAATGTGGTGCAAGTGGAAAGGCTCTTGTTGCTTTCTTTGATGATTTTGTATTCAAGAATTACATCTGAGATTTTTTCGTCTGCTGTTTGGGTACTCCACACCCAATTACCATCACCTGCATTGAACTTTTTCTTTACTTCATCAATGTAAGCTCCGTTATCGTTGATTTCAGCAGCTAATTGTCTCAGTTCTCCGCCTTTATACTGTTCTATGTATGCAATCATACCATCTCTGCACTTGTTGTCACTCATCAAGCCTTTGAGGTCATCAATTATAGACGGCGATTCTTCAAAAGCCTCACCAATACGTTCTGCCAGTTTGCTTTCCGATTCCTGAGTGCCATTTGCAGTATTGGCTATTCCTGTGTAGCAATCGATCACTTCTTCGATAGTAGATTTCGGATTAGCAAGCTGTTCGTTATCAATAAGATATTTTACGCACCAGATCGGGAACTGTAAGTTCTTCATTTTAATCCTAACCTGATCTCTGGTCGCTTCAATAGAAGTACACATTGACTCAGGAATACCGAATATGGCAGAAGAACCCTTTAGGAAACTTCTCATGCTTGAGGTCATAGTAACGATAAATTCGTCTTTGTAGTTCTTTGACGGGTTATTCTTCTGATTCAGAGCGTTGGCAATCATAATTTTCATCTTGTCAACGGTCATAGTTTCGGTATTAGAATGGTTGCTCCAGAAATAATTTGAGGTAGCATATTCTTTAAGGCAGAAACCAAGTACAAATGACGTAATAGAAGTCGGCATAAATCCAAACGGTTGCTTCTCCATCTCGTTTAAAATGGTCATAATGCTGACTTCACCGTTATTGTTTTTGAAGCTATCCTCGATGATTTCTTCGATTCTTGTCTTAACCTTAACGATTACAAGGCTTTGCTTGGTGCTATCCGTCCAGTAATCGTCAACTTTCCATGCTCCTGAAAGTGCATTTTCGATGCTCAAATTCTTATTTGCAACATGGTATGCACTCTTGGTTTCCTGCTTTATACCGAGTTCAGCACCCTGAGAAAGATTAAATGCACTGTACAGCGTAGCATTCAGGCTGTACTGCTCAAGGCAGGAAACGTATGTCTGAAAATCGTAGCGCTTCAGAGCTTCCTGTAAATCGGACAGGTTAGCTTTTCTCTCACCATTAGGATTTTGAGGAGTGAAGAACGTGAACGCTCCATTTGTGATATTCTGCTTCCATTGACGTAACACACCGTCAGCCTGATTTTGGAAATGCTTTGCCTGATTGCCGTCCTTTGTAGAGTAATACTTACTGAACGCAAGAGCTTCTATGTACTGATCATAGAGATCTTTTCCCATAGGGGTAAGTGTTTCGATAAAGAGAACATCATTATTTGGTGATGATACTGCTTTCAGGATATGATTTTTTACTTGTTGTGCTTCAATGTCATTCAAAGCGAATGTGATAATAATCTTGAATCGCTCCGTGTAGGAATGTCTTAGCTGATTATTCAATGCTGTCGTAAATCCGCTTTCCGATGCGAATTCAGGCTTGTATCTCATTTCTACAGGCTTAGGAATGACGACAGAGTCGGCTAATCCTGCGATAGTAATCAGGCTTGTTGTCTTTGTTTCAGCAATAGCCTGATCACGGTATTTCTTTATACCGTCGCCAACATTACCATTTGCAACGCAATATTCTTTTTTACCGTTTGCCATAGGTTTCTCGAAAATAAGCCCCTTTTCACGGAGTCCCTCAGCGATAGCCTTTGCCTTACCGACACTCCAATCCGTTCCTCTGAACGAAAGGTCCAGTGTTTCGGCATTAGGCGACAGCAAATCATCATTCGATATTCTTACCGATACTGCCTGTAAAATCAGGATTGTCTTTAATACTTTTTGTTCTTCCGGAAGAAGACTCTCGGATTTCAGACCGTCATAGCTAAGGAAAATTCCACGTACATCGTCACTAAGTCCGCTGACCTGTTTCCCACAGAAAAAGTCCCACAACATATCAACGGTCAAAATATTCATTCTATCGAAAGGGCTATAATTATTAATAAACCACTTAAACCCCTGTGAATCGCTGCTTTCATTGATGACGAAGTCAAACATACTGCGTTGATTAGAGTTAAACATACTCGCAATCTGACGGAGTATAAGGGCAGCATAAGGGTGAATAGGCGCAACGCCCTGAAGATCATCGTCCGTGAAAGTTGACTTCTTACTTGACGAAGCTCTTTCAAAACTCAGTATACGCTTTCTGACCTCGGACAATCTGCCATTGACAGCAGGCAGGATTTTTGTATTCCATTCCTCAGCAAGAACAGGATCACTTGTGATCTTCATTGCCTGATGCAGAAGTTTGAAAGCTGTATTCTCAGGCAGAGATATTTCAACGGGCTTCTGGAATCTGTCAAGGAATTTCTTTGCTGCCTTAGAGTCAGCAAATACCTTTTCCGCTTCGTGTGTTACAATAATGAAGTAGAACGGGTGTGAATTGCTGATTTCAAGCAGAGTTTGGAAACCAGTAAGTCCCATAGGGTGATTTTGCAAAAATTCAGAAAACTCGTCCCACGCAAAAATAATAGCTTTGATATTGTTCTTTTCAATAATATCCTTGATCCAATCGGACATAGCATTGGTGTCTTTCAGGATACCATACTGACCAATATTCTTCATCACAGTCATTACCTTGCGGAGCATTTCCTCGGACTGCTTAGCATTATCACCAGTAATGATCCTCTCGACGTCATCAACGGACATCTCAGGAAATTCCCAGGCATAATCGTCCTCTTTGATAAGACTGTCAAAATATGTTCTGTTGATGGGTTTGCTTATATACTCAAGGAAGGAGTCCTTCATAGAAGCTGAACCCTGATTATCAATACCGTTTTCATCCAGAGCTGCCATTACGCTCTGCTGAACTGCAAGAACAAGGTCAGTTTCAGTTGTAATATCAGATGAACCAATTCTATGGATAGTGATGATCTTTCCACTGTTCTTCATAGCGATGAACTTATTGAGGAGGTCATTGGAAAGGTTCTGATCTGTAAAGTAATCAGTGATTTCCTCGTCTTTTGCTTTTAGCATAGAGATAAGGGTAAGCAGCAGATGTGACTTACCAGAACCATACGGTCCCCATGTGAACATTGAGAGAGGACTCAATCCGTTTACCATATCGCAAGCCTGTTTCAAAACAGCGATAAACGAATCGTTTGCAAAATAGTTCTTCCAATTAACCTTGCCCTCTTTAATGAGTGCTTCGGTTACCTGTGGAAAGTATTTAGGATCTATTTGAAAGTATTCTTTGTATAACTTTTTCTCAGCCATGTCAATACCCCTTTGTATTAAAACAGATTAAGCACATCCTCAGCAGACTTATCCTCTGAAAGCGTGATCGTTTCAAGGTCAAGTGTGAACGAAGCACGGATAAACTCAGGATAGTGTGTGCTAAGGTTGTTAAGAAGCCCGATCATCGTGTCTCTGTCAAGTCCGAACATACGTGAAGGGCTTATACCGTCTCTTTCAAGCGAATCGTCCATAAGCGTTGAGAGAGAGAACTGATAATATCCGTCACACGCTTCGGCAAACTTGAAAAGAGAGTAGAGGATAACTTCGGGAATCGGGTGCTGCCAAGTTGTACGCTGAATCTCAATGAGAACTCTATTAGAGCTTTTTTCTTTAAGGAGGCATACTCCTAATCCTAAAGCCTTGCCGAGAATCTCATTGGAAGCGAAAATATTCTTAAAAGCAGAGACAATGTGTTTCTGAGAGTTTTCAGAAGCTACTTTATCTGACAGCATACTCTGAAGCTGAACAGGAGTGTAGGTCATTCCACAAGAAGTATTCATAACCCACCAATTAAGCTCTGCTGTATAAGCAAGATTGCTGATAATGATACCCCATGCAGCTTCTGTCTCAATTCCGATGGTAGCTATCTTTTCGCCAAAAGGAGTTATCGTATTTTTCTTCGGAAGAGTAATTCCAGCATCCGACAAAAAACTTTTCATATTCTTGATTTTATTCGTTCCAAGTTCATTATCTTCCCAAAATCCGTCCTTCTTGGTAAAATAATCAACTACCCACTCATACTCAATGCCGATATTACCATAACGGTCTACGCTACCCATTTTCTTATCTCCTTTCGGTAATCTAAGTGAGTTTGCAACTAAACAACCATGAAAAACGTCATGGCATTTTTTGCATTTTACGCACTTATCGTCAATTGTAACCTTGCCCTCGTGCATTTTTATGAACCCGTTAGGACAGTTTGCTTCGCATACATGACATCCGATGCAGTATGCTGATTTTCTGAATACGGTCTTCAATGCCGAGCCAAAGAATATATCCGTTTTTGAGTTATCACTCAAATCCACGGTGAAAACCTGTTGTTTGCCCTTGATTCTGCGACTGATAGTGTAGCTTTTTTTCTCATAAACGATCTCTATCGCAGAATCAGAGATACTTATTACATCTCCGATCGTTTTTATCCATTCACGCCAGTCAGTCCTTTCTCGGAGAAGGGTGATGGTCAGGATTCCTTTTTCAAGTGACTCGTTGCAAAAATCCTCAGAAATATTGAGTTCTCGTCCACTTCTTCTCGCTTTCCAGCCACCAGTTTCCATGAACTCTATCTTGTCTTTTTCTGTTGCAAACACTTTAGATGTTGTTTCTAAAATAATGTCTGTATACATAGTGGTGGATAACCGTGATTTAGGATCTCCACCATACGATTGTTCCTTGAAAAAGAAATTTTTGTAAGCTGCCATAGGACATACAAGGCAGCCGGCACGACTATTTCCTTTTTTATATGTCTCATTTAATAGCAAGTCATTATCATAGATGTATAAAAAAACCTCGGCTGAACTCCAATTAAGTATGGCGTGACAGCTATACTGTCCTTTATGCTTTCCACCGTATGTCACATCATTATATTGGCTTCTTGACGAGCTTTCATCTGCTCTTATTCCGGTGAAAGCCATTCCTCTAAAAGAAGGATTGTTTGTAAGCTCTCTTAATGCTAATATTTGAGGAGCTGTCTTGTGTACACTGCAGCACCATCGCATAGTTTGAGATGGTGAACCAAATTCACGCCATGTAATTTCAGGCGGTTGCTCTGATTTAGAAACTATGAAGTTTATATTTTCTGCTGCACATAACTCTTTTTGTTTTTCGACTAAAGCGTATGTATCTTCAAATTCCATTTGAGTATCGCCAAAAAGAACAAGAAAGGAATCATGTGGTAATGCTCTTTGCACAAGATCAAGCGCTACTACGCTATCTTTTCCTCCGCTAAATGCAACGTAATATACATCTATCTTATTCCGATACTCCATATATGTATTGTAAATCTTTTGAATAGTTTCCTGAACGAGTGTTTCAAGTATATTCCTGTTCTTGTCGCACATCGCCTTTATGTCAACAAACTGGAGCATATCACCAGAAGGTTCGGGAGTATCAAGTATTACGATTTCAGGTTTAGTATATATAGAGCCGCCCTTTGTTTTAGCGACAAGTTTTCCACGGTAATAATAGTTGTTTGCTTCCGCCCACATAATCGGTGCAGAATCATCATGTGGATAATTCCAATGCTGATCGAAACCGAGAATGTCAAGCTCACGGGAGTAGACAGGTCGAGGTTCTTTGCTGAATTTCGACTGATTTGTGGTCAGTAGTATTCCTCCTGTCTGATCGTCCCATATATATTCGTACATTGGTCAATTCTTCCTTCGCTTATATATTTGCTCGCTTTTGTCTTGCCGCCTTGACAATCGCAGAGATATTACTGTTTTTTGCCCTCTGCTGAAACTTTGCATCAACAAGGCATCGCAAAGCTGACTTTTCATCAGTCCAGCTTTCATTTTTGGCAAGCATATCTGCGGCAACATCGTTATAGCTCTCCAAATTAGATGTGCTTTTGAGCATAACGCCATAATAATCATCGTTAGATATGCTGACCTGAACTAATCTGAATTTCTTACTGTAATCTCTCAGGTAGCTTTCAAGTACATATCCGTTCCAACGAACAGATGCAGCAGGCAATGACAAGAATAATGTTATATCTTTCAATGCTGTGTACTCATTTGGATACATCTTCTCCAAAGCATCGTCTACGGCATCAACATCAAACTGTACCTTATCCCTGCGGACAAGTTCCGTAGCGGAAATACGAACCATTTCTTTGAAAATGTCGTCCCAATATATGGGGAGACCGATGGTTTCTTGGAACTCCTTGATTTCTCGGAGAGAAAGCTGTTCGTGTTCGGCAGCGTAATTACGATATAACTGTCCAATATCCAACGGATTGCCTTTCTCCGTTATCACAGATGAACTGAAATCAAATTCATCTTGAAAGATTATCTTTAGAATATCTCTGATAGCATAGTCCTTTAGATACTCAGAGTCAAGAGCTGCCGACGGACAGGCTTTGTTGAATATTTCTCGTAAATTCTTGGCTACAAGATAACCGTTGCTGTAAATTGCCGAACGCATAGCTTTTATCAAGGCAACCTTCTCGTTGGGAGAGATGTAGAAGTTCAATGCGTAGAGGTATGTACCTCTTTCAACACATACTGCTTCGGAAAAACGAGCGAGTTCCGACTTGATTCTATCCATAGGTACATACCAAAGTCGCTCTTTGAAATCCTCAAAGGTTAGCGGTGTATGGCTGCTCTGTAAAATCACCTTAATCTCGTTTGTTGTATCAGCACTTATTCCATTTTTTACGATAGCAGATCGCTCAATATGATAGTTTGCTTGAAAACGGCTGTCATTTTTCATTATGTCTCTTAATGCGTCAGCACTGTATATGTTCATCTCGGAAATAAGATTGTCCGTATATCTTTCGTAGATGCACTCAAAGAAAACTGCTGTTGCGCCGTTCTCAAATGCATTTTCCACAACCTCAAAGACTGAAGTGATCAAAGGAGTATCGTTATTGCCTTTACAGAATATACGCCCATCACGGATTTGCCCAATGTATTTCAGTAATTTGTCAAGCTCATCTTCCGTAATATCGAGTTCGCTTCCGAATGTATCTTCATAACAGGACAAGAAGCGCATTTGATGCATATAATCGCCAACCTGATAGCCGTCCTCAAAATCCTGACTGAGAATGCTGTTACAATTGTTTTGCACCTCATCAGATACAGACGGCTGATTGTTTGGTTGAACTTTCTTTGAGGGAGAAGAACTTGAAACAAAACCTGTATCCAAAGCGTAAAAATAGTCATGGTACTTTTTTAGGGCAGCTACAAGGTAATTATGCTTTATTTCGCTAAGTTTTAAGAACCCTTCATCATTCATAAGGGCATCGTATTTTACCACGAAATCATTATATGTCGTGCAAAGCGTTATGCTCTCTGAATAAAGCTGACTCTCAAAAGCATAAGCGTCGCAAGTGTTAAGAGCCGATCTGTAACTCCGTGCTGTTGCCGGACTCAATCCGGCGCACTGCGTAATCCAATCAGCAAAGCTAATGTTATCTGCTTGTTTATTTTCGTTATTCACTTGTTTTTCCTCGGCGGTATGATACTTTTCAGTTTCTTCACTACTGTTAGTGGCGACAGTATCGCCTGTATTCAATATAAACTTCTCCAATAGAGACAAAGCAAGTGCTGGATATTCCTGCAAGTTTTTATGTCTCACCATGAAGAATTTATGGTTAAGAACCTTTTTCCTGAGCAAAGATATAGTATCTTCTGATAACACATCAAAAAAAGAACAGGGCAATGCTTTAGTTGCTATCGCAAATTCGTCTATGCTTTTTATAGCGACAAGAATCTTATCTGCTTTATCAGGAACTTGTTCACGAAGAAACTTTATAAAGCTGTGCTTCAGCTCGGATGTACCTTCAAGCATCTGCATTGCCTCCTCTATAAGTTTTGAATAAGAAGCAAAATCATTATGGTAAAGATCAGCTACTTCCATAAAAAGTTTAGAAGGGGCTTTCCCCATATCAGTTGCTTCAAAAGCGGATGCCATGCTCATTAGCTGAAAGTTAATGCCATTAGTGTTGCGAAAAACGCTATCTATTGCGACTCCCTGATTAACAGCTTTTTTACGCAGTTTATAGGAAACCAAAGTTATTACTTCACTTCTCGGAATACCTTCCTTAACTCTGAGCCAGCCATCAAGCAAAATGGCAGCTTCAAACTTATCCCACGGAACTCTTATTGATATAAAACCACAGCCTTCAAACAACATGGTATACACGATATAAATATATCACAGATTGAAGAAAAAGTCAAGAAATCACGAACCAAAATCACGGAAATCAATTTTGTTGCTTAAATGATTTGTTTTACAACATTTAACATTGTTTTTGATTACTTTAATATGTTTTTCAGATAATTTTTTCATGTTTGAATTGTCAAAAATATCAAAAATTCTCACATTAAATTGCTGAAATTTTGAAAATTGATTTGCGTGAACCAAAATAACATAAAACAGCAATGATACAAGACACGCCAAACGGATTATTCTTTTATGATTCAGCAAAATAATACACTCAAACACGGATAACCGTCCTTATCAGACGGCTATCCGTTTCTTATTCCGCATACCCACAATCCAGCACCCTGAGCTTTGTATGCTCGCTGTCCTGCGGATCAACAATATCATAGCTGATCGAGCTGCAACTGAGCTGACTGCAAAGCTCGGTGGCTCGTTTCAAGAAGTCCGGCGGGATCTCGGTAAGAGAGCCGTCGTTTTTTTATGAGCTTCACACCGTTTCTCCGCAAGTCCTCGATGAAATCCTCACTCGTCATTGTCCTTTTCCTCGGTGCTTTCCTCGCCCTCGCTCGTTTCAAGGGTGATCATGTGCGTATAGATCATGTGGTCATTCAGGCAGTCAAGGGAGCAATAGCTCTGATTGGTGTCCTGATGCTTGTAATAGCTCTTGCCTGCCGGAATTTCCTTGTAACAGTTCGCACAAAACATTATTCGTCCCTCCAAAGATAGATCATGGTATCGTAAACGACTCTCTGCGCCTGCATACGGAGCAGATTGCCGATTGAGCCAACTGCATTGAGATCGCCCGATTCAACGGCAACCTGATAGTCACGGCTCGACTGCATAAGCAAGTCGGTCTGACGGTTTACTGCGTCTGTGACCTTTGTATCAAGCTCGTCCAGGTGCTTGTAAATCTCGCCCTTGTTCACGATCTCCTGTAACAGATCGGGCCGCTTATCCTCAATGTGGTGCAGATAGTACCTGATTTGGTCGGTGTGGAACACATAGCGCGACCTTTCACCTGTCCTGGGGTTGAGGTGGCGTATCGTCTGCGTGTCGGTATCGACTTCCCAAACCGGAGCGCCGTCCACGGTCCGTTTGCTCTTGAATAACATCGCAGTCACTTCCTTTTCTTCGTCATATAGTAGCCGATACCGCCGACTCCTGCGAGAGCAGCCACTCCTGCGATGATCGCAAGCGGATTGGCTCCAGAATGCTCGGAATCGCCCTCAGAAACGCTTGACTGACTGTCGGGGGTATCGTTACCCTCTGCGGAAGAACCGCCCTCAGAAGTCGTTTCCGTTCCGCCTGTGACCTTACCGATCACTCTCGGACTATCCGCACCGTCATCGTTGATCTCGTAACCGTCTGCGATTTCGGGATCGTCCTCCTCTAATGTGCTGAACGGCGGAAATGAGTCAACGGTATCACCATTCTTGTCTGTCATTTGCCACATACCGTTAAGCAGATAAAAGCTGTAATGGTTGTCCTCGGTGTTAATTGTCCAGCCACCCTCATTATCGTCCTCAAAATCCCAATCTTCGATCAGGCGACAGTAGTAGTCCTTGTATTCATATTGAAGCTCTCCTATCTCAGTCCAGTCATAATCTTCTGAACCATAGTTCTCGTCAAGCCACTTGTCAAGAAGATGATGTTTGTATGATGCTTCGGGAAAGTCAAGACCATTATCGCCCTTGCCGTTCCACATCTCCTCCCAAATCTCGGCTTCGATATAGTCCCGTTCAAGGATCTCGGCAGCATAGACGTTCAAGCCTGAGCAGAGTGCAATTGCGGTGCAGAATACCGTTGTAATAATCTTCTTCATATTATTTCTCCTCCATATTTTTAAAGTAGAGTTCAAGTGCCTTTTCAATAGTATCAGTGATCTCTTTCGGCTTCTCGCCGTTGCTGAAATACTTGGTATAAATATCGTGGCTGATCTTCACACTTTTGGGCTTCACTTTCGGCTCGGTGTCTTCGCCGTAAAGAATAGCGTGAACTGTATCACGGTCGATATTGCCCTCGCTGTCGGCAGAAGCACGGAGCTTCTTAGCGTTTTTCATGTCGATCTTGCAGTCCTCAGCACATTCAGCGACAACAGCCTGTGTATCTTCAGAAAGGAAAGAAAGCTCCACGCCTGTTCGGATAGCAATATCTCCGCTGTCCACAAGGGCTTTCAGCTCATCAGTGAGCTTATTGATACGAATAAGCCTTACTACTGAGCCTTTGCTGACACCGTACTCATTTCCGATGCTCTCGCTCGTGTCTAACTTTGAACCCACTGGATTCAAAGTTGAGTTGTCGGGTTCGGCTGAGGGATTTTCAAGGCGTGCAAGCTCCCTGAAAATATCATTCCGCTTGCCCTGAGAGAACATTTCGGAATGGCGGAGTGCAACGGCGGCAGCCTGTTCCGATATTCTGAGGTTTTCAAAGCCTCTCTGTATAACATTCGACTCTATGACATACATTTCGGCTTCGTCCTCGGTGAGCCCTGCCTTGATGATCGACGGAACAGTCGACAGTCCTGCAAGTTTAGAAGCATTCCAGCGGTTGTGACCGATAAGAATTTCGTATCCGTCTCCGTCCGGCTGAACGATGATCGGTGATAGCACACCATTTTCCTTGATGCTGGCTACCATATCTTCAAGTCTCTCGCCGGAGTACAGCTCAAACTTGTGATTGTGATATGGGTGGAGTTTGTCGCAAGGAATCTGCTGAACAGCGGTCTGCTGCGGTGTGGAGAGCATAGCACTCAGGTCAAACTGCGGTGTATTCATCGTTTCATCTTCCTTTCCATGTACGCAAGCTGTTTGCGAAGCTCACGGTTCTCTGCGTCAAGCTCCATAATGCGGCTTTTCAGCTTTTTCGCCGTCACATCTGCACGGACGATCATATCCGCAAACCGCAGGAGCGTGTATCTGTATCTGCGCTGATTGTAATTGAAGGTGTAGCATAGCTTCCCTAAGAACCTGTCACGGCTCTCGGAAAGGCTTGCGATCACTTCCTTAGAAGTCTCGGAAATGACTATGCTGTGGTCGGAGCTGAAATACTCATTCAGCTCACCCTCGCTGTGGGGAGTGAAAAGCCACGGCATTTTATCGGTATCAAAGGGCTTCATGACTCATCCTCCTCGTCATCATCTTCATCGGTGCAGTAGTCAAGCCCGTTCTGAAGCTGAATGTAGATGCCGGAGTAGCGGTCATGCTCTGCGCCGTCACTGTTCATCATCGCTTCAAGGAAATAAGCCTGAGCTTCTTCACGGTCGTCCCACTCCTGCTTCTTGCCGTAGCAGACGGTAGTGACCTTGCGGTTAGGGTTCATAGCGAGTTCTGACAAACTTAACATCTTGAAAGCACCTCCTGAGCCAATTCATCATATTCCTGACCTAACTTGTGACCTGTGAGACAAAGCGGTGTACCGTTCTCGGAGCTTTTCGCCGCTTCGATAGACTTGCTGATGCTTGTCCTGAACAGCATTTCACCGTACTTTTCATTGAGAGTATCAATCGCCGTCCTGCTGACCTTTGTGCGGTCAACCATAGTCGGCAGCACTCCGATAAGGTTCAGCTTAGGGTTGGTATTTGCCTTGACAAGCTGTGTGAGAGCTTCAAGGGACTGCAAACCGTCCATACTGAACTTCTGCGTCTGCACGGGTATCAGCACTCTGTCCGTAGCGGTGAGTGCATTGATAAGGAGCGTTCCGAGGGACGGCAGGCAGTCGATCAGCACGAAGTCATACGCTCCGATCACATCTTCCGTGAGTATCCTGCGGAGAATATGCTCCTTAGAGATCATCGTGACCATAAGCGTTTCCGCATTGGCGAGGTTGATGTCGGCGGGAATGTAGTCCACTCCTGCGGTTTCGCTGTGTCGGATAGCCTTCTGCGCTGTCTCAGCGGTGACGGGAGTTCCTGCGTAGAATGACATGATAAGCTGTGTCATGGTCGGGTTGCCGTCCGGCTCGTATTTCAGGTATTCGGAGAGGTTTGCCTGTGGATCGAAGTCGATGAGAAGAACCTTCTTATCGTGATTCAGAGCAAGGCAAGCTCCGAGGTTGTATGCGGTAGTGGATTTGCCGACACCGCCTTTCTGATTGCTGATTGCGATGATAGTAGTTTCCATTTTCTTATCCTCCTGTGATTTTCGGCTCAGAACAGCGGATCGTTCGGTGTTCCTGCGTAGGGGTTATCGTTGCCGTTGTCGGTCGGTGCGGTGTTTTCCTGCTTCTTTTTACCGCCTGAGAAGTGGATCTCCTCGACCTTGACCTCGATAGCCGAACGCTTCTGACCGTCCTTTTCATAGCGGTTGTTGCGGACTGAGCCGACGAGCGTCACCATATCGTCCTTGCCGAACCAATCGACGATCACATCGGCGTTGCGGTTCCAGGCGGTGCAGGGGAAGAAGTCTGTCTCGGCAGTCTCCTCGCCCTTACGCTTCGGACGTTCGCAAGCGATAGTGAACTTGCAGAGGCGGTTCTCACCAATAGTCTTGATTTCGGGATCGGCAGTCAATCTGCCTTCTACTAAGAATTTGTTTAACATAGGATCAACCTTCCTTTCGTGGTTTCGGGTTTCTGTGTTCCTGTTGCGCTTTCATTATACTATGCAATATCCCTATTGTCAAGTATAATTTTGAGAAGTTTTTGAATTTCGGCAATGCGCAGCAATTTATAGGATTTCCCCAGTGCAGCTTCACTATATTTTCGATTATACTTGACATATCCCCACTAATGTGATAGAATAGCTGTAATAACCGATCAAGGAGTGAGCTGATGTATAAGCACACTTGCCAGATCTGCGGAATGGAGTTTGAGTCTCCGTCAAGCAGAGCAAAATACTGTATCTACTGCCGTGATAAGGCTCAGGTCATGCGGAACAGGGCATACAAGGAAAAGAAGCAAGCCGGAGAAGCTGTTGCGATCGGCAGCGAGCAGATATGCTCTATCTGCGGAAAGCCTTACACCGTGACGGCAGGCTCTCAGAAATATTGTAAGGAGTGCCAGCAGAAGCAGGCTCGTTCCAAGAAAATTTCCTCAAACGCACAGTATGCCAAAGCGAATTACAAAACGCTGAAGCTGTATGTGTCTGCCGAGGAGCGTGATGCGATCAAGGCTTATGCGGAGTCTCAGGGTATGAGCGTGAATAAGCTGCTGCTCACGGCGTTGGAAGAGTATCAGGATAAACATAACTATGATAAAACAAGCAGCCAATCAAGTTGCTATACCTATTTCATGATAAGAGGTAATTTTGATCCTGATTCTATAACCGAATTGCTTGGACTTGTGCCTGAAAAATCATGGAGAATAGGTGATAAAAGAAAAAACGGAACGGTCTATGACTTCGCTATGTGGCGGTATGGTACTTGCGATGCATATGATGTTTATGTTGAGAACCAAATGCTAAAAACTATTACTCCATTTCTTTCAAAGATTAGTGCTTTGAAAGAAATAAAGCAAAAATACGATGTGGAGTTCACATTGGAGGTCGTTCCTACAATAAAATCTTCTGAAGGCGTACCCTGTGTAGCACCCTCTATGGAAGTAATGCAGTTCTGCTGTGATACCGCCACCAGAATAGATATTGATCTGTATGTGGATATTGATGAATAATCACTCCAAATCCCCATTCTTTTTACGCTTTCGGTCTTGCTGCTGCTTGTTGCGTTCCTGACGGAGAAATTCCTCAATGGTACGCTGTGCGTCGGCAAGGTCACGCGCCCGTTTGTCCGCTTCACGAAACTGCTGATCTTTCAATGAACGCTCTTGTATAAGGGCGTTTATTTTTTTGTCCAGGCTCTCCACGGTCGGGATATGACCGGAAGGATAAAGCTCCAATACCTTAGTGCGGATCTGCCCGTACTCGGTAAGCTCTGCGCTGTGTTCCTTTCGGTACTTCTTCGCAGCACTTCCGCTGAGGGCTTTCAGCTCCTCGCCGTACACTTTCAGCTTGCGGTATTTCCGCAGGACTTTCAGCTTCACCTGCAAGTCCTCGATCTCCGTTTTCATGTCGTTCAGCTCGGAGAGAAGTCCTCGGCTGTGAGCGTATTCCGATATAGCCGCTTGCTTTATCTGATCAGGCTCTACACCATACTCAGCTATCACATTCTTTGCGATACTGGCGAGCTTCATATTGCCACGGTCGATAGCGTCCTGAACGAACTTGTTCGGTGGCTTTTTCGTGATAACTCTGACCTTTGTCCTCGGCGTGTAGATCATAACTCCGTGATACTGAGCGATGCGGTCTTTGATCTGCCGTGTTTCATAGTACCAGCCGAGTGTTCGGGCGCGAGTCATCTTGGCTCTCGGATTGCGTTCTTTCTGCTCCGAAAGCATAAATTTCAGGTCGATCTTGTGGTCTGGATTGTACTCAACAAGCACACCATACTCGGCGCACTTCCTGATAAAATCATCGAAGTCCTCGCTTGCTTTCACAACCTGATCTATCGTGTATTTCAGCTTGGCTGTCCACGATAGCCCTTGACGGTTCATATCCCACTCCCAATGGCTCTTGCCCTTCGTTCTTTCGGGGTGTTCGATAACATCCAGATGATGCCGTTTGCATACTTCGTCCGACAGGTCAATAAGCTTCTTCCACGCACGTTCCTTGACCTTGCCCTGATTCATATTGGTCTCGAAAGTTCTGCCGTTTTTTCGATTCACATTATTGAAGATAACGTGCAGATGTGTATGGTCGGTATCGGTATGGATTGCGAGAAAGTATTGGTATTCGCCCTTGAGGAATTTTTCGCAAAGTTCCTTGCCTACTTCCAAAGCTCTTTCAGGCGTGATCTCACCAGGCTTAAAGCTCTGAATAAAGTGCTGAGAGAGGACAGTATTCAAGCCCGTTCCTCCTGCACGGACTGCTTCAAAATCTCTGCTTGCCTGTGCAGGATCAGAGCTGCACCCGTATGTGAAGATCAGTCTGCCGCCGTCTGTTTTTTCAGGGTTGGCGATATAGGCTAACGCTTTAACCTCAGTAGTTTTGATTGCAAAGAGTTTAGTAATTGCCAAATCTTATCCTGCCCCTCCTTGATGTTCACGATGTCTTCGGTATACACTTTGTTCGTGCTGTTCGCTCTCACGGCTATCTGATTGATGTTGTTGGAAATACTTCCGACAAGCCTGTAAATCTTATCAAACTTCTCCTCATCAAAATTGACTATATATCCCTCAAAGATCATAGCCCTGATAAACTCGCTCCGTGACCTCAGACCGCTGTTGCGAAACTTGCGCTCGATAGCTTCGTATTCTGCTTCGGTGAGGCGTATCTGCATATACCGATTATGCGGTTCGATCTCTGCTATTTTTCTCATCTCCTTTTGTTCGGGGTTCAAGGGGTGTCCCTCTTGCAAGCATTGTATCGGAACATTAAATTTCTGAGAAATTGTAATGCGGAGATACCGAGCTTGCTGGGTTTGAATCACGCCCTCCGTGCGTGATTTCAATTTGAGCCTTTGGCTCTGTAAAGTTTCCTCTCTCCGTCAGAGGAATTGGAGCTTTGCAACTTCGGCTGCAATACCCCCTCACTTATATACCGCCAAATTTGAGAAATCGGGAAAGAAATCCGCAAATGTTCACGAAAAGTTTACAGTTAAATTTGCTGATGATACAACATTCCGAATAATATGCCGTTTTTTTCGAACTTGATTGATACTCATGCATAATTATGGTAAAATAGCAATAGTAGGCTATGTCCGGATCGCTATCTGACAGAAGAATATATTTCATTTAGGGGCGATGCGTGAACGGGATAAGTAAAATGCAAAAATCCCTGTTCTGAACTCCGTTTCAGAACAGGGTTTTCAGCTTTTTCAGGAGGGAAAATAAAATGGATCATGAAAGAATTATATACATCTACGATTATCTGTCACGGTACACGGACGAGAACCACTATGTATCAATCAGCCAGATACAAGAACACCTCGCCAATGTCTGCAATCTGACCAGGGTGAAGAACGTAACGATTCGCCGTGACCTTGACAGGCTGACTGCTATGGGAAATCATATCGTAAAGCATAACCGTGAACATAACACGGCATACTATGCTTTAATTGACAAGGGTTTCTCATTCAATGAAATACGTTTCATCGTTGATTCGATATCGATAAACAAATTCCTGACAGCATTTCAGAAGAAAACACTGATAAAGAAATTTGAGGGTATGTGTTCCGATGCAGAGATCAGGCAGCTCATCAGCCGTATCGTTCTGAATGAACGTTGTCCCTCGACACTCGATCTCTTGGAAAACTTGGATAAGATTCATAGATTGATCGGTGAACGGCAGAAAATAGATTTTGAATACGGCAAGTATGACGAAACAACGAAACAGATAGCTTATTACTATAAGAAACGGGAAATGCTCCCTGTGAGCGTGATCTACTTCCATGAGCGATTCTATCTTAAATGCCTCAATGAAAAGGACAGGAAATGGCGTATATATAGAGTTGACCGAATGAAGAATATCCTCGGTGGCGAAGTGTCTTATGTTCGGCTGCCACCGGAGGACAATTATGAGGGGTTCGTAACGGATATGTTTGCTCCTGAATACTTCACCGTAGTCACACTGCGGGTAAAGAAGTATCTGCTCGATGAAATGAGGGAAAATTTTGGAGATTACGCTTCGATCCTTCACGATGAAGATGCTGACTATGTTCGTATCCGTGTACGGGTAGGTATCAACCGCAAATTTTATCTGTGGCTTATGCAGTATGGTGACGGTGTGGAGCTTGTTTCGCCTGCAAAAGAACGAGCTGAGTATTTGGAAGAAGTCCGTAAAATGCTCAGAGCTTATCCTGAATTTGCTGAGTAACAGCTTTGTGACGGCTCTTTCTGCAACTCACAAGCAACTCTTGTGCAACCCCATAATTAATGATCTGACGGTAAGCTGTCATTGTTCTCGGATAAACAGGTTTTGAATAGCTTTGAGTGAATCGGAGCATAATGAAAGGCAGTCGGCAGCAATGTCGGTTGTTTTCTTTCTGCCGATTGACCTTTCCGTTCCGTTGTGGTATAATTAACCTATAATCTGCTTTGCTTGGGAGTGATACGATATGGCAGTCTACATAGTCTTTGACGTTGAAACGCCCAATCGTGCAAATGACCGTATGAGTGCGATAGGCATTTCTGCAATCAAGGATAATAAGATCGTGGCGAACTACTTTTCTCTTGTTGATCCCGAAACACACTTCGACTACTTCAACACTAAGCTCACCGGAATAGATGCGGATAAGGTCAAGGGCGCTCCGAATTTTGCAGAGCTATGGAAGAAGATTGAGCCTATCATGAGCAAGGGTATCCTCGTTGCACATAATGCTGTGTTCGATATGAGCGTTCTTCGTGCCTGTCTGCGTGATTACGGTATCTCTTGGAAACCGACGGCAAAATACCTTTGTACGGTTCGGATTGGCAGGCGTGTTCTGCCTGATATGAAGCATAACCTAAACGTGATGTGCGATCACTACGGTATTGCTCTCGATCATCATCAGGCAGACAGTGATAGTCATGCCTGTGCGGAGATACTGCTGAGATATATCGAAAGCGGTATTGACGTGAGAGAATATGTGAAAGAATACAAACTATAAATCATCAATTATCAGAGCCGTTGCGATAAAGCAATGGCTCTTTTCTTTTCAGAATCACAAATTCTGTCTATCTTAAATGATATAATAAAAAATGAAAGTTTGTTTCCAGAAAGCCAAATTTTGTACAACTGGTTTCATATAATGGAAGCAGACAAGCATACAACTCGATACTTTTGTGATGTCATTGAACAGTTCCATACAAGACTTGATCGGTAATCCATTACGATCTTTAGGGGGTGATAGCTGTGTACTGGACGATGATAATAGATCACGGTCTGCATTGATTGCCTTGCGGATTTGTTTGTGCTGATACAGAAGTTGAGTGTGTTATGCTGTAAACTCTCGGCATAAAGGGCGGTCTGAGCAGATCAGGCCGCCCTTTTTTTTACTCATAATGTGATAGGAAAATGAAATTTTGGTGAAAAGTTGCCGCACTATAATTTTGCACAAAGAGTAATTTTTCAACATGGGACTGAGGTTTGAATGAGTTAGGTGGAAATGTTGAATCGGTAGTGCATTATCGAAAAGTGCAGGAAAATGGGGCTTTTATAAAAATCGGGTGTTCCCGAATGGGAACACTGAGAAGTTGCTTTTTACGTTGTAATGGTTCATAATAATATAGAACGCATCGGCGCGTTGCTCCAACGGTGAACCTTACTGCGCAGGAGGGTTACTCGATCACTGTATGGAAACTGAATATGAAACGATCGAATGGACGAGTAATGTTTGATTGTCGGACGGGTATATTCCGAATGACAGGCTTACTATGTTCATTTGCTGATTTCCGTCTGACAGAAAGGACGGAACCGGTATTATGAATGATTTACATACTCCTCAGATTTCATTATTCAGCGAACATGAGGAGCCGCAAAGCTACGAAGTTTACGTTTACGGGACTGATGATCTCAATGAGCAGAACAAGGACAGCTTCTGCGTGGCATTATGTCGGTATTTAGACGAGATCAATATAAGCCAGAAAACGCTTGCAAGACTGACGGGAATTGCTCCATCTACGCTCTCACGGTATCTTTCGGGTAAAAGGAAGATGCAGTATGATTACCTCTGTGCGGTCTGTATAGCAATCAGACTTCACCCTTTCAGGCAGCGTTACTTGTTTTCGCTCCTGCTGTATGCGATGCCATGTGACCAGGATTACAGAAAAGCAGATAAGAATATCATCAGGGCTTATCTTGACGGCTGTGCATTCGATAAACGTTTTACGCTTACAGCCTGCAATGAACAGTTGAAGGCAATCCATACCAAACCTCTTACAAACCTGACCTCTGCTAAGGAGGACAGTGAGTAATGGGAAGATTTATGTATGTCCACTTTGGCGATGATGTTCCCCGTAACATCGAGAAAGAGTACAACAAGCTCTTGCGAAAAGAACGATACATTGAGGAGCTGGATGCAAAAAACGGAAAGATCTATCCCGATTTTGACGATGTTCTATCTTCGAATCCCGATCCTGCGAGTATTCCCATAAGCGAGGAAGAAGAAAAGGAGCAGATCAGGCACCGGAACAGGCTTGATTATCTGCCTGATGCCTTAGAACTGCTGAAATCGGATTTTCCTGAAGGGTATGAGCTTATACGGGACTACTTTCTGAGAGAGGATAAGGTGACGATGTGGTATCTCGTTGAGAAATACGGTTTATCAATTGACATGGTACGATATCGAATCAAGATTGCAAAACAGAAGCTCAAGGAGTATATCATCTTGCACGAAAACGAATAAAGAAATATGTGCAGAACGCTGATTTTTTCTTTTTGGAGAAAGAAACATGGGAAAAACCTTCCCGATTTTGCAAAATCCTCGGTTGATATATAGAGGGGTTCATACCACTGATGGCTGAATAGGGTACGGATCACTCGCTGACATATCCTATCCTCCGTGATGAGGGGCGGTACGGTTCTTCCATTTGCCGCACCGTCCCATACTTTCAACTATGCTTTCATGTTAATTTCTTTTATTATTCTGTCAACAGCAGAGATGCTGTTGGGAGTGTACGTCCTTCGGAGCGTACATTGCCAAAGGCATCTCACACATTCCTCTTAGTTTTGTTTGACGGCTGATATGCTGTCGGGAGCTTCCTCTCGATTTGAGGGGAAGCTGCCAACAGTACATCAAATATCAGGCATAAAAATAACTGACAACGATGCACTTAGTATCTTGACAATAGAATATGGAACATCTACGCTTTTTCAGTTTCTTTTCTTCTGATAGGAAGGAGGTTATGTCCTATGGATTCAATACCGCTTGAAGTTGTATATAAGAATATGTATAGCGAATATCCTGAGATACTGGAAGTAAAGGACTTATGTGAAATTCTCGGCTATGGAAAGAAAAAGGTTTATCAGCTTATCAAGGAAGGACAACTCAAAAAAATTCCTTGTGGTAGAACAATCAAGGTCGCAAAAGCTACGGTTATAGATTTCGTTCTGCAATGCGCACAAAAATAACTGGTAGAAATGTCCCTTGTGTCAAATTTTGTAGAAGTGGTAGGAAAACGCTTGCAAATGACTTTGTTTCGCGCTACAATATAGTTATGAGGTCAATAGCGCAGACCACCGCTTTCGACATAAGGAGGATAATATAATGAAAGCAAGTCTGCCTTTTAAGTACATTATTGCCGAAAAGAAGGGCAAAAACTATGTTGTCTTTGATTTCAAGGACGATAGTGGCAAGCGTAAGAGAAAATGGGTTACAACCGATTTGCCTGTTGACTGTTCTTATAAAGCACTGACAGCAAAGGTGAACGTAATAGTAGCAAAGTTCTATGAGGAGTTTCTCACAGGCAGCTTAACAAAAGTCAAGGAAACCCCAAAGGAAAAGACAGAACTCAGCGAGGAGATTCTCAGTGATGATGCTGTATGCAAGACAAGTTTTGAGTTCACAGCATTTCTTGACTACTGGCTTGAAACAATCAGACCGACAATCGCACGAACCTCTTATGAAAGCTACAATCGCTATATCACCAGGATCAAAAACTATTTTGACGAGCGTTATCCGCATCTTCTTCTTGGCAACCTGACAGCTTTACAGCTTCAGCAGTTCTATAACGATAAGTTCAACAGCGGTCTTTCGGGCAATTCGGTAAAGCATTACCATGCCAATATCCACAAAGCACTAAAATATGCTGTAAAAATGGATATGCTCGATGTAAACGTCGCAGATAAGGTTGAACTGCCGAAAATCCAGAAGTTTGAAGCCAATTTCTACAACAAGGACGAGTTGGAACAGCTCTTTGAAGTATTCAAGGGCGATAGACTTGAACTTGTGGTACATATTGCAGCCTACTACGGACTTCGCAAGAGCGAGATTATTGGTTTGAAGTGGGATTCCGTCAACTTTGAGGAAAAGAAACTCACGGTTCGCCGTAAGGTTTCCAGCACTTATGGCGGCGGCAAAGAAATGATTTTTGTCGAAAATCAGCTTAAAACTGAGTCCAGTGTAAGAACTTTTCCCTTGATTCCTCATATTGAGCAGATGCTAATAGAACGCAAAACCCTTGAAGAATACTACTCGAAGCTCCTCGGTAAAGACTTTGACAGGGAATATGACGGCTTTGTGTGCCGTGACAACTTCGGTAAGCTGATTACGCCAAACTTTGTAACTTCTCACTTCAAGTACATCATTAAGAAAAATAAGCTCAAACACATTCGATTCCATGATCTTCGTCATTCATGTGCCAGTCTGTTGCTGGCAAACGGAGTATCCATGAAGGCGATCCAGGAGTGGCTCGGACATTCAACATTTAATGTTACAGCCAATTTTTATAGTCACCTCGACTTTCATTCCAAAGTGGAGTCTGCGGAGACTATCGCCAAAGTGTTGGGTGGAGACAGTACAGATACGGAACAGGCTATCCATGATAAAGGTTCAGAGGACGAAAAAAAACGCAAGTCCTCAACCTGAGAACCTGCGATAATTGTGTGCCGATCGTCTACCCATTCTACCACGGCGGCATTATAAAAAAAGTAAAAAAAGTTAATCAAGTCAACTTGACACGGGGGATAAAAATCTTTTGTGCTAAGACCAAAAATGAAAGTGAAATTGAAAAAAGCAGCGATTTTGGTAGAAAATTTGGTAGAAATCCGGTAGAAAAACGCTCATTCACAAGAAACTTTTCTACCAAATTAGTCAGAAAATAAGAAAAGAATGCCGTAAAATCGACATTCTTTCATTGGTGCCGCTAACCGGACTTGAACCGGTACGGATGTTACTCCGAGGGATTTTAAGTCCCTTGTGTCTGCCTATTCCACCACAGCGGCATGCAAGATATATTATAACACTTTTTTTGCAAAATGTCAACGCTTTTTTGCAAATTACAAGTTGTTAAACGGAAATAAGTGGTAATGACAGAATAGCGGCAGTTTTTATTTTAAATCTTTTTGCCTTGAAACTGAAAACCTGTAGATAAATACAGATATCAAAGCGGTGACGACTTCTGTTATCCAGAATGCGTTCCATACGCCTGTTGGTCCCGTGAGCTTGCAGAGGAAGAACGCAAGTGGCAGTATTATCGCAATAAATCTGCACAGAGATATCATAAGCGACGGAATGCCCATGCCAAGCCCCTCCAGCGCACCTGATGAGGTGACGGATACTGCGGAAATAATAAAGCCGATACAAATTAGGCGCAGTGCTGTTTTGCCTATGGCGATAGTGTCAGCGTTTTCCGTGAAAAGCCCTATGAGCTTGGCTGGGAAAAGTGCGCATATGATAGTTCCTGCCGCCAATATCACACCTGTCATGTAAAGAACAATGCGGTAAATTTTCTTCACACGCTCCCTCTCGCCTGCTCCGTAGTTAAAACTGATAACTGGTCGCATACCCTGAATAACACCGTTTGCGGGTAGATAAAGAAAGGTCTGGAGCTTGTAGTAAATTCCAAGAACAAGCACATAGCTTTGTGAATATGCCGCAAGTATGCCGTTGAGGGCGGATATGAGAAGTGACGGCAGTGCAAGATTAAGCGTTGCAGGAATGCCTATGGAGTACATTTTTGCGATTATTATGCCGTCAGGACGCTTATGTTTTGCTGAAAGCTTAACAGGAAGCTCACAGCGAAGATATGCTATTATGTATATGACAAGGGTCAGCACCTGACCGATACCGGTGGCGAGTGCCGCACCCTTTATACCCATCTCAGGAAAAAATCCAACGCCAAAAATAAGCAGAGGGTCAAGGATTATGTTTGCAATACAGCCGCAGAGCATACTGAACATTGATATCTTCATTCTGCCGACAGATTGGAATATCTTCTCAAATGCAATGGCAAGCATTAATGCAGGAGAGAATGTAAATACAATGTTGCAATACTGCACGCCAAGATCTACAACATTTTTGTTACTTGTGAACATAGATAGAAATGCAGGCATTATAAGTATACATATTATCATTAGCACAATACCATGCAAAGCCGAAAGGGCAAGCCCCTGAGTTGCGGCAATGTCAGCCTTTTCCTTTCTGCCTGCACCAAGATATATGGCAATGACCGCATTGATGCCGATACCAAAGCCGATAGCAGTGGCACTTATAAAATTCTGCACAGGGAACACCAGTGAAAGCGATGTCATTGCGTCCTCGCTTATCTTTGCCACGAAAAAGCTGTCAATGATGTTGTAAAGAGAGTTTACAAGCATTGATATCACCATTGGCAGGGACATTGAAAGCAGAAGAGGGAAGATCGGTCTTGTTTTCATGAAATCACTGTTCATTTATTTTTTTACACTCCTTTGTCTGTGGGCAGAAAAAAAGCCACACAGCCTGTTTGCTGTGTGGCGAAAAGTGACATACTGTCAGGAAAAATCCACGCAAGTTTTACAAAGTATATTTTAACATAGCGGTATGATTTTATCAATAAATTTTCTTTAATATTATGTTTCAAAAAAGTATACAAACACGCTAATTGTAGATTGACAAGATTTTTCTGCTATGGTAAAATGTTATTATGATAATTTATGTTAGGGGAGAAAGCGTAATGACTTTTATAGAGTGGCTCAAAGGCTGTAATGAAGCAGACCCTTTGACTGAAAAGGTTTACATATGTAATGATTATCTCAACGCCGAGAGAATGTTGGAGAATGCAAGCGGTGAAAATATTGTTATAAGGCTTGAAAGATACACAGTCGCAGATCATGCAAAGCATATTATCGAAACCAGTGCCGAGTATATGGACAGCAGGATGATAACGCTGTCAAACGCTGAGGGCTGTGAGATAGTAAGACGTATTATTGATGAAAGCGGTATAAACTATTTTAAAAGCGACGACCATAATGCCTGCATGGAGATATTCAAGACAATATCAGAGCTTAGAATGAACTGTATACGCCCTGATTCATTGTCCTTGGACAGCAGACGTATCAACACGCTGAGTGCGATCTTTCAAGCGTATGAAAATAAGCTTTCAGACAGCAAACTATATGACAGTGCAAAGCTCATAAGCATTGCCAGCGGTCTTATAAAGGCTGGTAAGGCAGACGTGAACAGCGTTCATTTTGCATATGACAAAGAAATAGAAGCTGACAAGCTGACAGCGGAGTATATAGGGCTTTTGCCTGATCCTGCGGTGATAGATAACATGGCTGATATGAGCGATGAGCAGTATCAGAATGGTCTGAGAAAATTAGCACAAAAGGCGGAGCTTTGGAGAAATTATGGCGTAACAAACGAGGTGGAGAGAACTGTTCTACATATCGTGAACAGTGGTTACGAGCTTTGCGATACCGCTGTGCTGTGTCCAGATGATGAGTATATGGACTTGCTCATGAATATGTGCGATCAATACAAAGTCCCCGTGGAATTTCCTGAGGGCATTTCATGCAGACACAGTGACGTTGTTGCATTTTTCAGGGCAATGCTCAAATGGTGCAAAAATGACTATAGATTTGACCTTTTCAAAGATGTGATGCTCTCTCCTGTTTTTCGTTATGAGGAAGAAACAGAGGACGGCAAGACCAAAAGCAAGGGCAGGATATTCCTTGAAGCACAGAACTCAGGAAACGGCTGGGGCATTGAATGGTATAGCACAAGGGATAGTAAGATGTTCAAGGATTTTAATGAGGTCTTTAAAAAAGAAAATGTCAGCGCAAAAGAGTTTTACGGTGGCGTGCTGGGCTTGGTACAAAAATATGTGAATGGAGCAAATGCCGAGCAGAGAAGTTCCATATCAAGCGTTAAGGACGCTTTGATAGGCAGATATAGATTTTATGCAGACTATGACAAGAGTCTTAGCTTGCAGAAAGCAATGACTGAGATCACCGACATTGCAGAGAACGCAAGGTATTCTTTGCCTGCATCAAAAGGCGCTGTTACCTGCTGTCTTATGGGGAAGTATTCTGCGCTTTTCATGAAAAACATATATGTTCTTGGTCTGACAACAGGAAGATTTCCTGTCATGCAGGACGAGTCACCTGTTCTGAACGATAAGGAGAGAGAACAGCTTTTCGGCAACCGTGACCATTGTTCTGACATTATCGAGCGCAGAAAGCTCATTGACCTTGTGAGAACTGTTCTCATGGCTGAGAGAGCAAACCTTGTTGTAAGCTGTAGTGTTTATGATACCGTAGAAATAAGAGCGCAAAGCCCGTCGGCAGTGTATACTGTTATTGCGGCTGAAAAGGGCATTGATGTAAACAAAATAGAAGTATATGATTATCTTTCCGACAGACGCAAGGTTAGCGTGCGTTCTGAGATATCATTAAACAGTGATTTTCTAAACAAGGCAGAAAAAATCGGGCTTCATGATGACGGTGCGAAGCAAAGCGAAAGCCTTACGGAGTATCTTGATAAGCAAAGAGAAAGCCGTATAGATATATTGCGTGAAATGTGCGAAAATAATCATTTTATCATTTCTGCCACAAGCCTTTCGACTATGCTTCAGTGTCCGCTGAGGTTTTTCTATGAGCGTATCGCCCATGTTGAAAAGCCGCAGGAGGTGGATATAGACCGCAGTGCATGGCTCAAAGGCAATGTCAAGGGAATGTATATACATGAGATAATGGAGAATTATGCCAAGACTGTGCTTAAAGGCAAAAGTGCGGCTGAGGTGTCTGAAACTGTTGACAAGGCGATGCTTGATGAGATATTCGAGAGCGTTTCTAAAAACTATCTCCGTAACTATCCCCCTGTGGATATGGCTGTTGCGCAGAGGGAGAGAAATGAATATTACAATTGTATCAAGGCATATCTTTACGAACTGCACGGCGATATACACTCAGGCAAACGTGAGATTATTGAGGTCGAGTATCCATTTGTCGGTGATGTGAAAATAGTCGAATATAATGTCACCATAAGGGGCAGGATAGACCGCCTTGACAAGATAATAGACGGCACAAAGGTGTCATATCAGATAGTTGACTACAAGACGGAGGATATCAAAAAATTCAGGGAGAAGCTTCCAGAAGACCCACAGGATCATATTTATGCCCTTGCGCTTGAAAAAGGTCTTACGCCTGTGGGAGAAGTGAGCGAAAGTGATATCGTTTCCGCAGATTATGTTTTCATTCTTGAAAAAGGGAATTGCCATGTAGTTAACAATAAGGATAATTCTGGAATTGAAAACATGATAACAATGACATTTAAGAAAATAGTAGAAGAGGGCTTTAAAAAGTGTATTGTGAATAAGAATGATAAAATTACTCCATGCACGTTTTGTCCTGCTTATGAAGAAGTTTGCTCAGGGGGTGCAACAGAATGAGTGAAGAACAGATAAGAAGCTATATAATAGACAAAGACAGTTATGATAAGAATATCCTTGTTGAAGCAGGCGCAGGTGCAGGCAAAACAAGGCTTATAATACAGCGTGTTATAGGTCAGATAGGCGCAGGTATACCTGTTGAAAAGATAGTCCTTATAACCTTCACCAACGCTGCTGCAAACGAGCTTTATGAGAGGATACAGGCAGGGCTTACGGAGAATATCGCAAAATGCAGCGGTGAGGAAAAGAAGCTGTATGAGAACGCTGTTATGAATTTACAGCGCATGAAGATAAGCACTATACACAGCTTTTGTTTGAGTATGCTGTCAGAACAGCCTTTTGAAGCTGACCTGCATTTGGGATTAAAACTTGCCGAGGACGGTGAAACAAAGCAGGCACAGGCTGACTTTTTCGAGAGATATTACCGCACAAATGGTGCGAACATAGAAGATTTCGGCTTTCTGAACAGCAATCAATATAAGCTCAGAGACAGCCGTGTGAAAAACTTTCTTATGGAAACATTTCTTGAGTGTGCTGAATACAGAGATGTTGAGTTTGTTAGGGATAAAAGTTATGACAGTGTGACATTTGACACCATAAATATGCTTGCCTATAAAGAAATGTGTAACTATAGGGATAGTCTTGTGCGTGCATTCTATAATGGTGCTTTGGGTGGAAAATACGAAGATATAGCAGGTTTTCTTGTTGGTGATGTGACAAAGTTTTTTCCTGATAATATGAATGTCTATGACTCGGAGTATAATTATGTGAAAGTTTGCGCTAATCTTAAAGCTTGCAAAAAGTTACTTGAGCCTTTTAATAAGACTAAAATTAAGAAAGATCATCCAAAGAGCAATGAGAACATGGCCATTTTCAGCCCAAGTGGGTTTGATAATGTAAAGAAAGAAAATGCACTATATGCCCTCAACAAGACGGCAACGTATATAGAGCAGGCTGTAAAGGCTTATCAGGAAAGTGAAGACGGGGAGAGCGTTTCAAATGACGGGCTTTTGTATCACACTCACGAGCTTCTTAAAAACAGCATTGAGGCAAGAGCGTTTTTCAAAGACAAGTATTCCTGCATTTACATAGACGAGTTTCAGGACACTGACGTTATGCAAACTGAGCTTCTGCTGTATCTTTGTGCAGACGACAGCAATCTTGCAGCAGGCGGTGATATATGGCAATGCCCGCTCCGTGATGGTGCGCTGTTTGCGGTGGGCGACCCTAAACAGTCTATCTATGGCTTCCGTGATGCCGATATCAGGCTTTATAACAAAATGAAAGCCAAATTCCAGAACAATAACGAAAAAAACTGCGAGTTTTTCTCACTTGATTACAACTTCCGCTCTGATGAGCAGCTTATAGCTTGGGTAAATGAAAAGTTTCAGCCTGAAATAAACGGCAAATATGGTATGACATACAGCGATATGATATCAAAGGCTGATAAGCCTGCGGCTGTTTCCGATGATGTTATCAGAGGGGCGTATTTTGTCAAAGAGCCTGGTGCTGAAAGCGTGGCTAAGATAATATCAGACCTTGTGAACGGTGGAAAGATATTCGACAAGGGTGTGGAAAGACCTATAAGATACAGTGATTTTCTTCTGCTTCTATGGAACACAACTCAAATGGAGTTTTATTCAAAGGTCTTGACAGATCGTGGCATATCATACACAATGTGGGGCAAACGTCCTCAGAAAAACAGTCTGGTGCTGAAAAGATTTATTGCTCTTGCAGAGTTCGTTTTTGAAAGCTACAGTCCTACCGCAAAGGAAAAGGCTTATTCTATCCTTTGGAGATGTAGACCTGACAGCATCGATTTTGAAGACGCTGAAATTGACGTAGACGATTATGAACAAAACTGTGAAAGCAATGACGCCACGCTTGTTGCAGTAAAGGCGTCTGCCGATACTGTTAATGAGCCTATAGCGAAGCTATATAAGATACTTGATTTTCCTGAGCTTCTTTTTGATAATACCAGCAACAGAGAATATGAGCTTTCAAATCTTATCTATCTTATTGAAAAGTGGGAAAAGCAGGATTTTGCAGGAAGCGATGAGCTTATGGACATGATGAAAAACGAGCTTTCTGTGCTGAAAGAAAAAGAGCTTATCCTTGACAGCAGTGAGCAGAACTGCGTAAGGCTCATGAATCTTCACAAGGCAAAGGGTCTTGAGGGGAATATCGTTATTATGGCGGAGGCTAAAAATCATAAATTCAGCGGTGGAAAGTACACCGACCTTGTGGCTAAAAGACAGGTCTATGTACCTTTGAAAACAAGCGATTATTCATATATGGACTATCTGACATTCTACCCTAATGAGAGGAAGCAGGCAGAGGATAAATATTTTGGCGAACAGCTCAGGCTTGAATATGTTGCGGCCACAAGAGCAAAGCAGGCTTTTATATTTGTGTATACTTTTGAACGGAAAAAACCTGTGATCGACAAACTTACAATGAGCAAAATAGGCAGAGAACTGCCGCAGATAAACAATGCCACAGCGCAAAGTACTGTGCAGGCTGCACAGATAAACGTCAAGGATATATTCGACGAGGTGAACAACAGCCGAAATGCTTTTGATGAAAGCGTTAAAAAGCTCAGTGAGAAATATGTTAGCAAAATCACTCCTAGCCACCTTGAGGACGGCAAAAAAGTCACTATACCAAGTGGAGTGGAGAAACTGTCTTATGGACGTCCAAAGGGCATAGATATCGGTCATATGGTACATCGTGCCTTTGAGCTTGCAGTGAATATGCGTGGAAAGCTGTTTTCGTATAACGAAACGCCACAGCAGAATGAGCTAATTCAGAAGATTGTCAGCAGAGCGTATCTCGACTTTGAGGGCGAGTGCAGTTCGCAGGATTCTGAGAGCTTTTATAAGGACTATATCAACTATCAGCTTCACAGCTTTTTGAAAGATAAGGATATCGAAAAATTGCTCAAAACTGCGCAGGCGGTGTATACAGAGCTTCCATTCTACAGTATGGACGGCAATGAATACAGCAACGGAGTTATGGATCTTGTGCTTAAAATGTCAGACAAAAGCTTTATCATAATCGACTATAAGACCAACATACAGGAAGAAGCCGACAGAAAGCTTTTTGAGGAGAGAATTTTAAAGACATATCGTCCACAGCTTGATTTCTACGAAAAGATTCTCAGAAAAATGCTCTCGCTCAGTGAGGAAACCAAGGTGGAGTGCCATATTTACTTTATGAATGACGATAAGTATATAAAAAACTAGAGCAAAGTCGTTAGAAATATGAATGAGTTAATATTGTGAATAATATTGTAATTTGTATCGTTCGGTTGACAATGTGATTGAGGTGTGGTATAATAAATCAGTTAATAATGTTGAAAAAAGTAAAAAAAGCAACAATAAGTCTACACTAAGCGTAAGGAGAACGTGAATATGGACGTGTACAAATTATGGACCTGCGATGATAACAGCGAAAGCCAACTGAGTTCTACCTCATCGGAGATAGAAAAGGAAATTGACGTTCTCAGGAAAACTTTTGATTTTGTCAGGCTTCTGAAAGCGGACGGCCCTCATGGAGTGAGCGGCTGCGTTGAAAATCCATGTCAGTGTTTTTCTTTTTGGAAAGTGGACGAGCCTTGTGAAAACTGTATATCCTTAAAAACTTTTATTGATAAAAAGCCGAGAACTAAGCTTGAATTTATGGGAACTGACATTTATCAGGTCTTTTCAAAGTATGTTCAGGTTGACGGAGAGCCGTATGTTATGGAGCTTATCAAAAAGCTTGATGAGGACTCTCTGCTGGGTGTTCAGGACAGAGAAAAGATAATGAATAAGCTGTCAAAATATCATAAGGCAATGTATACTGATGCATTGACAGGTGCGAGCAACAGGAGATATTTTGAAGATAAGCTTAAAAAGTCCCATGTGCCTGCGGGCGTTGCGATGATAGATCTTGACGACTTCAAGGTTTATAACGATACATGTGGTCATGACGCAGGAGATATGGTGCTTGTGACAGTGGTTGATGTTATAAGGCGCTGTATTAGAAAATCTGATGTGCTTGTGCGTTATGGTGGCGACGAGTTTTTGCTTGTCATGCCTGATATTCAGGAGGACGATTTTGCCCATAAGCTCAGGAAGATAAAACGAAATATCCATGCGGCAACTGTGCCAGGGTATTCAAATATACGTTTGTCAGCAAGCGTCGGTGGCGTTTTCTCTGATGGCAATAGCCTTGACGAAGCTGTCAGCAAGGCTGATAAGCTTATGTATCAGGCAAAGACAAAGAAAGATACAGTTGTCACAGATGGTCACAAAAGTGTTGTCGGTGAGCCTCAAAAGCAGGAGATACTTATTGTTGACGATTCAAATATAAACAGAGAGATACTCTCTGAAATGCTTGGCAATGAATATATCATACATGAGGCGGCAAGCGGCGAGGAGTGTATTGACCTGCTTAATCAGTATGGCACTGGAATTTCACTTGTGCTTTTAGATATAATCATGCCCGAAATGGACGGATTTGAAGTTCTGGACTATATGGCGCAACACCATTGGATAGAGGATATCCCTGTTATAATGATATCAAGCGAGGATTCTGCGTCCTCTATAAGAAAAGCATATGAGTTTGGCGTTTCTGATTATATCAGCAGACCCTTTGATTCACGCGTTGTGTATCAGCGTGTGTTCAATACCATTAAGCTTTATGCAAAACAGCGCAGACTTATTTCCCTTGTCAGCGACCAGATGTACGAAAAAGATAAAAACAACCGTATGATGATAAGCATACTCAGCCAGATAGTAGAGTTCAGAAACGGCGAGAGTGGAAGCCATGTGGTGAACATAAAGCGCATAACGGAGCTGCTTTTAGATAGGCTTCCTATGCGTACAAACAAGTATACTGTCAGCGGCACTGAGCAGCTTCTCATACCAATGGCTGCGGCACTCCATGATATCGGCAAGATAGGCATTGACGATAAGATACTCAATAAGCCCGGCAGGCTAACAAAAGAGGAGTTTGAGATAATGAAAACTCACTCCGCTATCGGAGCGCATATGCTTGAAAGTCTTGAGCAGTTCCGTGACGAGCCACTCTTGAAGATAGCCCATGACATATGCAGGTGGCACCATGAGCGTTATGACGGCAAGGGCTATCCCGACGGACTAAAAGGCGACGAGATACCCATATCGGCTCAGATAGTTTCTGTCGCTGACGTTTATGACGCACTTGTCAGCGAGCGAGTTTACAAAAAGGCGTATTCTCATGAAAAGGCTATGGAAATGATATTTAACGGAGAGTGCGGTACATTCAACCCTGTGCTTGTCGAATGTCTTAAAGATATTCAGAACGAGCTTGCAAAGGGCGTAGAATAAGAGATGATATGATTTGTAAGGAGTGTCCTGATGACTACTAGAGAATTTTATGAAAGCATTGGCGCAAGTTATGACAACGTTCTGGTACGTTTCGGCAGTGAGAAAATGATAACAAAGTTTGCAAAAAGATTTGCTGATGATACAACTTTTCAGGATATGTGCAAGGCTTTAGAGGAGAAAAACGCCAAGGAAGCTTTCCGTATGGCTCACACCCTCAAAGGCATTTGCAGCAATCTTGGCTTTGACGAGCTTTACAAGGCGAGCTATGACCTTACAGAGGATCTTAGGGACGGTGAGCTGTCAGGCTATGAGCAGGATTATGAAAAGGTCTGCGAAAAATATAAGATAGTTTATGACAATGTGACAAAAATAGATAGCTGAGTTTTGACCGATAGTCTGTCAGACTGTCGGTTTTATGGTGAGGAGGAGCTTCCACCACTTGAGCTTAGAATGATGTCTGCGTTCAATGCGAAGATAGCAAACTTCAATCGCAAAACTATCAAGGGCAGACAGCGTTTCAGAATGAAATATTTAATTCGTTCCAGAAAATAGCGAAACACCCGTATCATGTGCGATACGGGTGTTTTTTTATCAGAAGCCTTGTTCTTTAAGCTCTTTTACTATATCTACATAAAATTCTCTCACGTCAAAATCCTTGATGTTCTCCCTGAAAAGGTCGATAACGTCGCCATGAGAAATGCCACGCTTACCCTTGTGTTCTATCATCTTGGAGTTTTCACCATAAAGTCCCGACTCAACTGTTACTAGCCCGTCATTGCCCTTGCCGTATGGCTTGTTGAGCAGATAGCCGATATTTAACGGAAAACCTGCGGAACGTATGCTGTTCATTTTGCTCATCACGGAGCGGTAGGAAACCAACTGGCTGTCAGGGGTGCTTGCGTTAAGCTCAGAGCAGTTTTTGTAAGTCAGGTCATAAACGCCATCTAAAAAGCTTGGGTCTTTGTCACCCAGAGCAGTGAAAAGCTTGTTGTATTTTCTATCAACAAAGCCCTGTATGCTCTCCGGTATCTTCCCAAGAAGCATATCAACGAATTTACAGCCATAGTGTGGCGTGTTTATGGTGGTAAGAGTTGCCACATATTTGTCCATGCCGAGGTGGGAGATAGCGTATCTCGAGTCAAGCCCGCCCTTTGAGTGTGCGATTATGTTGACCTTTTCTGCGCCGGTTTCTGCAATGACTTCTTTTATCCTTTCAGCTACCTCAGTGGCACTGACGGATACTTTGTTGGCGGACTGTTGCTTGCCGTAATAGACCTCTGCGCCATTTCTAATAAGTTCATTAGGTACCCTGCCCCAATAGTTTATTACCTGCCAATCACGGAAGAATATGCCATGCACCATAAGTATAGGATACTTTGTCTTGCATATCTCGTTCTCTTTTCGTGCAGCGTCAAGGTCAAGCTTTGCCTGCTCGAAGTAGTATTCACTTCTCGCTGCCTTGTAGAATTTTCTGAACACGATGCAGTTCACAAGTGGTATGTACCAGGTGAATAACAGAATAACATACCACAGTATTTTCACCTGACGTGCCGAAGCCGCTATCCGCACAATGCCACTCAGACACAAAAGCGTTGTTATAGCATAAGCGCAAAGTGCATTTGCAAGAAGCCGCCAACCGTTCAGATTTGTAAAGTAAAGCGCTATCACTATTATAAGCTGTATAACGCTTTGCAAAACACCGCAGCCAAGTACAAACGCTCCGGAATCAAGCCGTCGGATTTTTCCATGAGAACCCTTGCGTCCATGTGATTTGAACATGAAAACCAAGGTGTATAGTGTCAAAAGTATGATGATAAGCGTTTTGAGCAGAGAATTTATGTCAATAAGTTTCCACAGCGCAGGTGCGTTTGCAAGCAGAAGCACCGGTATAGAAAGAAAAGTTCCCCTAATTTTTTTCATTTTTTTTACCCCTTAAAGATTATTTTTCAGCTTTACGTGTCTAATATCGTTTCCCACAAACATAATAGGCATGAAACAGCCTGTGAGTCTCGAAACTATACGCTCATTATATTTTGCATTGTATTCGTCATTGGTGAGATTGGTAGAGATTATCGTTGGCCTGCCAAGGTTGATACGCTCGTTGATTATTTCATAGATCACGGAATCTGTAAAGCTCGTTTGAAATTCTGAGCCGAGGTCGTCAAGGATAACAAGGTCGGCATTCTCTATGATGTCAAGTGTCTGACCTGTGGCTCTGCCGAAATGCTCGTCCTCTATCTGTCTGAGAAGCTTAAGCAGAGAGGCGAAAATGACGCTGTAGCCCTTTTGTATAAGTTCATTTGCAATGCAGGCTGAAAGAAAAGTCTTGCCAAGACCTGTTTTGCCAATGAAAAACAGTGATGGAGAGTTTTCATGAAATTTGTCAGCATATGCACGGCAGTTTGAATACACCGTTCTCATTTTCTCTCTCGGTGACATTCCGTTACCGTCGCTTTCAGGATAAAATTCTATCCTGAACTCAGAGAAATCGTGGAGCTGGATACTGCAATTCTCGTTAAGCTCCTCAGTGGTGTATTTTTTCAGCAAGTCGGTGAAGCATTGGCACTTCACTCCGTCACGATAGCCATAATCACAGCATTTAGGACAGTAATAGTGATAATCAAGGTAGTCTTCAGGATAACCTCCCATTTTAAGCAGCCCTTTAATGGCACGTTTAGTATTGGCATTGTTTTGACGCATTTTTTGTATATATTCTCTTCCATGAGCATTTTTGCCTACTATGCCCTTCATGAGTTCACAGTTATTTGCTTTTAGTGATCTTGTAAGAACCTCTATTTCAGGAAGTCGCTGTGCTATCTCCTGAGCGTGGACCTCATGCTCGTTCATGACAGCTTCACGCCGTCTTTTAAGTTCATTTTCAGCCTTGTCATATGCGGTTATTGAATATTTCATTTTTTACTCCTTATCATAGCTTTCCTGATTTTTCTAGATCAAAATTCATTGCGAATTTTTCAAAATCATCAAGATCATAGGAAGTTTGCTTATTAGTATTCTTATTTTTCTTGGAGGTGTGGTACTTTTCGTCCTCGTGTGTGACCTGTTCAGGGGTAGTGATGCTCTTGCCAGCCCAGTTTGACAGTATAGTGTCTATATATTTGTAATTCAGTTTGTTGGTATTGTCAACGCACTTGTTATAGGCTATCTCCAGCATTTCAACAGTGAAGCCCATTGTTCGCCACTTTTCTATAAACTCAAGCTGCTGCTTTGACGGCTTTGCTGTCTGTCCGAAAATTTTCAGTACCTTGAATTCATACTTTTTTATGTTGGAAAGCCTAATTATTTCTTGTTCAATTTGTTGATAAGTACAGATGTCTTGTTCAAACCACCCACGCATTACTGTCACAAGGTAAGACACGTTGTGTTTTTCAAGTGACACACAGTATTCTGCGGCTAAGAGAATAGATGCAGCATCAAATCGGTAATATTCATAAAGAGCAAGAAGTTCCCCTTGCTCAGTTCCATTGATAGTGCGTTGTAAAACGGTTTGTATCTCGTCAAAAAGATGTGCAAGGTTAGGGTCCTTCTGCTGTTTTTCCAATATCTCAGAATTTTTATATCTTATGCACAGCTTATTTGAAACGCTCTGACGTTTCGGGGCAACTGCCTCAACTTTTGAAACAGGCTCGGCCTTTGTTTCAGGCTCTGAAACAGGCGTAGAAACGGCTTTGACCTGTGCAGGATTTGCCGTATCACTGCGTTCTGAGGTGATAACGCCCAGTGATACCCAGTGTGTCACAGCGTCAATGACAGTGTTCTCAGGAAGCCCGGACTTTTCCGCAAGCTTTGCACTGTCGCATTCACGTTCCGTTGAACAGAGTATGCAGAGAAGTACCTTTACAAAGTCGCCATCACTTAATTTTATGTATTTATCGACCACTTTAGACGGCACTGAAAAACTGCTTCCCCAGCGGTCGCAATCAAAAGTATATTTCATTATGTATCCTCGCAAATATGATTAAAACTATCCAAGATAATTATATCACATAATCTGAGCATTTGCAACAAAAATTGTGCATTTGACTTATGACAATTAAAATGCTATAATAGGCTAATACCAAAGAAACGGAGAGATAAAAATGATAAGAAAATTTGTGCCTGAGGACAGGGAAGATTATATCAGATTTTCCACTGAGTTCTATAATTCTTCTGCGGTGGACAAACCTGTTCCAAGAGAGCATTTTGAGCAGGGCTTCGATGAAATGATGAGATCTGACGTGTATGTGCAGGGTTATATGCTCGTTTGTGACGGCAATAATGTTGGCTACTGTGTTACAATGAAAACATATTCAGTTGAAGCAGGCGGTATTACTATATGGATAGATGAGCTTTTTGTGCTGGAGGAATACCGCTCAAAAGGTCTGGGCAGGGAGCTTTTTAAGTATATCGAGGAAAATGGCGACAAAAAGCTCCGCCGTATCCGACTTGAAGTCGAGCTTGAAAACGGCAGAGCCATATCGCTTTATAAGAAAATGGGCTTTGAGCCTGCGCCTTACGACGGAATGTGGAAAACTATTTTATAGTTCTCTCGTGAATTTCCCTTGAAATGCTGTCGCAAACCTTATTAAGTGCGGCGTGGTCCATTGCGGCGATATAATACTTTTCTATCTCGTCATGGACTTTCTTGGCTTTCTTGATGCCAGCGTATACTTCATCTGCAAGGTCGGAGGCGGTGACTTTATCTAATCTCAGTCTTGTTTTCAGGGCTGAGATCTTTTTCTTGTCATAAAATCTGCCCATGTTGATAGCTTTTTCAAAGCCGTCAAGCTTGCTTATAGGGGAATTTATCACAAATGCGATGCCAGCCTCCGGGATAAGCAAATGCTCATAAAGGGTGTTGCCAAATAGGATAGCAGGGCAGAGTATAACATCGTAACCTCGCTTTACAGCCTGCTGTGCCATGAGGGTGACGAACTTGTGGGAAGCGGCATAATAATCATCGTTCATGGCGAACACGTCAAGGTAGCTGTCAAGAGTGGCAAGCTGCGTCATACAGCCGTATTCCGTTAAAGCGGTCAACTGTCTAAGATCAGTTTTGCCGCTGCCGGAGCCTTTTTTGTTTAGAAGACGTTTTGCTGATCGTTCTGTGAAGCTTTTCAGCTTTTCCTCCAGCAGACAGCCTTCACCGCAATTGTAGGTATCGAAGCAAACGTTAGACAGGGCAGTGGTAAACCTTTTGCTTCTTGCCAAAAGCGACTTGTTTTTGTCTGTGACCTCGATTATTTCAGATTTGAAGGCCTTCAGCTTTTCTTCGTCCCAATACTCTCCTAAGTTGATTATTTTCTGACAAACTCCTGGATATGAACATTCCATAACGTGGGGCGCAGTGCCGTCGCAGATTATGGCCTTTGATGTATGCAGAACTATTGCATCAAGGGAAGCAGGGTCAGAGGAGCAATAAAATCTAGTGACGTCCTCTGTCGGTTCAAACTCAGCGGCTATCTTTTTCATAAGTGAAGATTTTCCCGTGCCTGCACCTCCTTTGAGTATGAATGTGAAATACTCCTTATCAGCCATTATCTTGCCAAATTCCGTGGAAAACCCATTCTGCGTCATTGCACCCAAAAAATACTTTTCTGACATAAATTACCCTCCATATCTCAAACGCATTAAATCTGTGTAACTGCGTTTGCATTTTCATTTTTATAATATGTCAGAAAAAGCATGATTGTTCAAAAAAATTAGGTGGACGAAAAAAGCTTGAAAAAAGTAAAAAAACTTTCATTGCATGACGTTGCAACTTGATATTGTAATAACGGCTTTATCTTTCCTGCCTGCAACAGGATACAAAACGCCGTCCGTCTTATGCAGTGCCTTTTTTACTATTGCAGAACTTTTCATTATGTTCCGCCTTTCTTATCTATCTTAATTCTGCGGTATCATACAGCTAGTTATGACTAACTCGTAAACTTTTATGATAGCACAACAAGGTGGAAATGTCAATAGAATTGGGGCGATGGAAGGCGGTAAGGTGTAGTGCTACAATAGATATTGGACAAAATTAAGAAAAAAGAAAAGAGAGATAGA
>OGOD01000016.1_pt1 | contig 182639 bp, 191 predicted proteins | sample 1573631 | NCBI WGS metagenome assembly OGOD01 (sample SAMEA2581895, study PRJEB24529) | metagenome | biome: Human gut stool | place: China | collected 2011
TGATGGTGCTCAGCAGGGTGTCGAACAGGGGGATCAGGTCGGTGCCGGGCACATCGGGATCCAGGCTGGCGGTGCCGTCACGGCCGCAGCAGAACAGGATGGGGCAGTCCAGCTGTTCGTCGGTAGCGCCCAGATCCATCAGCAGGTACAGCACCTCGTCGATAACTTCCTTGATGCGGGCATCAGGACGGTCGATCTTGTTGATAGCCACCACAAGGCTCAGGTTCTGCTGCAGAGCCTTCTGCAGCACAAAGCGGGTCTGGGGCATGCAGCCCTCGGCAGCGTCCACCAGCAGCAGCACGCCGTTGACCATCTTCAGCACGCGCTCCACCTCGCCGCCAAAGTCGGCGTGGCCCGGGGTGTCGACGATGTTGATCTTGACACCCTTGTAGGTGCAGGAGCAGTTCTTGGCCAGAATAGTGATGCCGCGCTCACGCTCGATATCGCCGCTGTCCATCACGCGCTCGGCCACGGCCTGATTGTCGCGGAAAGCGCCGCTCTGACGCAGCAGGGCATCCACCAGGGTGGTCTTGCCGTGGTCAACGTGAGCGATAATGGCAACGTTGCGCAAATCGTTACGAACCATAAATTTCTACCTCTCTATTTAAAAAGACTCATAAAATACGAACGAACGTCATACAATCCTAAGTTTATAACAGAACAGGGTGGTTTGTCAAGATTGTATAAAAATTTTTTCTGCAATTCAGCATTATGCCCGTAAACTTCCCGCAGATTTGTGCGGCGTGTACCTTAAAAATATGCTATACTAAAACCATAAAACGAACCGGAGGTGTTTTGCATTGAAGCTGACATTTTTAGGCGCGAACCACGAGGTGACCGGCAGCTGCACCATGCTGGAAGCGGCAGGGCAGCGTTTCCTCATTGACTACGGCATGGAGCAGGGCAAGAATGTGTACGAAAACCAGCCCTTGCCCGTAGCCCCCGGCGAGATCGACTTTGTGCTCATCACCCATGCCCATATCGACCATACCGGTCTTTTGCCGCTGCTGGCGCACAACGGCTTCCGGGGCAGGATCTACGCCACCATCCCCACCGTGGAGCTGTGCGGTATTATGCTGCGGGACTCGGCGCATATTCAGGAGTTTGAAGCCGAGTGGAAAAACCGCAAGGGCAAGCGCTCCGGCGCAGAGCCGGTGGAGCCCATGTACACTGTGCAGGATGCCGAGGCCGCCTGCCGCCTGTTCCGGGGTGTGGAGTACGGCAAGCGTATCGAGCTTGCCCCGGGCATCGAGGCACGGTTCGTGGACGTGGGGCACCTGCTGGGCTCTGCCAGCATCGAACTGTGGATCACCGAGGGCAGCACCACCACAAAGCTGGTGTTCTCCGGCGATATCGGCAATCTGGAGCAGCCCATCATAAAGGACCCTACTTATATCCAGCAGGCGGACTATGTGTTCATGGAGTCCACCTACGGTGACCGCAACCACGCCCCACGGCCAGACTATGTGGCGGAACTGGCAAAAATTTTGCAGCGCACCTTTGACCGGGGCGGCAATGTGGTGGTGCCTAGCTTTGCCGTGGGACGCACGCAGGAGATGCTGTATTTTTTGCGGGAGATCAAGGAAAAAGGCCTTGTCAAAGGACACGGTAACTTCCCGGTCTACATTGACAGCCCGCTGGCCACCGAAGCCACCCGCATCTTCCGGGATACAGACCCCGACTGCTTTGACGCCCAGACCCGCGCTTTGCTGGAAAAGGGCATCGACCCCATCAACGTGCCGGGGCTGCGCATCAGCGTGACCAGCGATGACTCCCGCATGATCAACACCGACCGCACGCCCAAGGTTATTCTGTCTGCCAGCGGCATGTGCGAAGCCGGACGCATCCGCCACCACCTCAAGCACAACCTGTGGCGGCCGGAATGCACGATCCTGTTCGTGGGCTTTCAGGCCGTGGGCACCTTGGGGCGCACCCTCATCGAAGGGGTGGACTCGGTCAAGCTGTTCGGCGAGCCCATTGAGGTAAAGGCCGAGATCTGTCAGCTGACCGGCATGTCCGGCCACGCGGACAAGGACGGTCTGCTGCGCTGGGTGAACGCCTTTACGGAAAAGCCCCGGCGGGTGTTCGTGATCCACGGCGAGGACGAGGTGGAGAACCGCTTTGTGGACACCCTGACCGAGCAGGGCTTTACCGCCTGTGCACCCTACAATGGTGCGCAGTGGGCCATCGGTGCCGAGGGTGCAGTCTGCCTGCAGGAGGGCACAAAGGTCCGTGTGGAGCAGAGGACAGGCGAGGGTGCAAACCGCGCCGCTACCGTGTTCCAGCGGCTGCTCAGCGCCGGCAAGCGCCTGCTGCGGGTCATTGAGCACAACGAGGGCGGTGCCAACAAGGATCTGGCCAAATTTGCCGACCAGATCAACGCTCTGTGCGACAAATGGGACAGGTAATGCTGCGGCCTTTTGAAGCAGAGCAGCCCGGGAAAAACGCAGCAGCGTCAAAAGCTTGCAGGTGCACTGCGCCGCTGAAAAAAGAGGAGAGATTTTTGTAAAAAACCGTTGACAAGCGTCCCACCAGCTGGTATAATAACCCATGTCGTCAGGCATGAAGCCAAGCATCTGGGGGTTTAGCTCAGCTGGGAGAGCGCTTGCATGGCATGCAAGAGGTCACCGGTTCGATCCCGGTAATCTCCACCAGAAAGAAAAGCACTGCACAGGAATGTGCAGTGCTTTTTTGTTGTGTCTGCCCAGCTATGCAGCTGCTAAATTCATGCTGGACATTTGCGGAAAGTTATGGTATAATTCTTTCTGCAATTGCGGGTATAGTACATCGGCTAGTATATCAGCCTTCCAAGCTGAGGAGGTGGGTTCGATTCCCATTACCCGCTCCAAAAGACCTGAACCTTGAACGGTTCGGGTCTTTTCTTTTTGTCCTGCACTGGGCAGTCATCTTGCAAACCGGCGGCGGAAATGCTACAATAGAGCCATAAAACCGCTGAAAGGGGAACGCTACAATGGAATTCCGCGATAAACCGATGGAGAACCTCATGCGCCTGCAGGAGAAGGATATCTGCAAAAATGTTAACGCCCTGCTGCTGGAGGGCGAGCAGATCGTGGGCGCATACAAGACGGTGCGCGATCAGGTGGTGTTCACCAGCCACCGCATCATCATGGTGGATATGCAGGGGGTCACGGGCACGCGGCAGCAGCTTTTTGTGCTGCCTTACCGCAAGGTGCTGCACTATGGCATCCAGACGGCGGGTTTTGGCGATCCGCTGCAGGCGTCCCAGTTGACAGTCTGCTTTGCGGACGGCCACGAGGCCAAGTTTGGCTTTATTGGGCAGAAGGACCTGTTTCAGGTGGCAAACGCCATCAGCGCCCGCATCCTGTAAGAAAAATTATGAACCGAAGCCGCTGCACAAGGGTTTGTGCGGCGGCTTTTTTTACGCATTTTTGCGGCTGGTTGTATACAAAACGCATGAAAATTTGAAACAAAACGCAAAACAATGTGCCAAAATAGGCGAAAAACTGAGAAACGCAAAACTTTGTGCCACAAGATGAAAACGTGATTGACATTTTGTTTCGTCTCGCGTACAATTCGGGGCACAAGGCAGTCCCGCTGCTGCGGGACAAAAAAGCACGAATACAGGTATATTGTCGCATTGCGGCAAAAAGAATGGGAGGACCTTACCATGTCAACCAAATTTTCCCGTAAAACGTTCCTGAAGGGCAGCGTTGCCGGTCTGGGCATGATGGCGCTCAACGTGTGCACCGCCGGGGCAGCCTCTGCTGCCGAGCCCGCAGCCGCCGCAGCGGAGGATACCAACTCCCTGAACCTCGTCCCTAAAAAGGCGGCCTCGGTCAAGGTGACCAGCCGCGGCAGCGTGAGCGGCGGCTGGCAGGGCGAGCCGGTGTTCCCCAACTGGAAGGGCTACACCGACGATACGCTGGCCATGAACCACATGTACACCTTTGTGGGCTACGCAGGGCAGGGAACGCTGTGCGTGGAGCCCGAGGCGGGCGTGACCGGCTTTAACCTGTTCGTCAATAACCGCCAGATCAACACCGCTGCCATGGCGGCAGGCGGCGTGTGGAACGTGGACATTTCCGGCCAGACCATCAACGGCCGCAACACCATTCAGGTGGGCGGCATCCGTCCCCGCGGCAAAAAGGTGACCGTGCGGGTGGGCTACCCCACCGTGCAGGAGGGCAGCCTGCAGGACGTGGGCATCGACCGCGATGCACTGGAGCTGTTGGAGCAGATCATTCAGGCCGACGTGAACAACGGCTTCCCCAGCGCACAGATGGCCATTGTGAAAAACGGCAAGCTAGTGTATCAGAACGCATGGGGCAAGGTGAACTCCTATAATCCGGACGGCACCCCCAAGACCGACAGCCCGGCTGTGACCAACGATACCCTGTACGATCTGGCCTCCAACACCAAGATGTACACTGCAAACTACGCATTACAGTACCTCGTCACGCAGGGCAAGGCCAATTTGGACAGCCGTCTGGTAGACCTGCTGGGCAGCGCCTTTGTGGAGGACACCATCGACATTACCTACAACGGCTACGAGAACCCGGGCCTGAAGGTCAACAAGCAGTGGAAAGCAGAACTGACCCTGCGCGATATCCTGCGCCATCAGGCAGGCTTCCCTGCAGACCCCCAGTACCACAACGATTCCTTTGACCAGTGCGCTCAAAAGACCGTTCCCGGTGCCACCAACGTGCTCTTCTCCGGTTGGGACGGCAGCGCTGCAACCCGCGCCGCGACCCTCAAGTCCATCTTCAAGACCCCGCTGATGTATAAGCCGGGCACCAAGACCGTTTACTCCGACGTGGACTATATGCTGCTGGCCTTCGCTATTGAAGCCATCACCGGCAAGGGTTTGGACGCCTTCCTGAAGGAGACCTTCTGGGACCCCATGGGTCTGACCCACACCACCTATAACCCCCTGCTGAACGGCTTTGCCGCCAACGACTGCGCCGCCACCGAGCTGAACGGCAACACCCGTGATGGTGCCATCTCCTTCACCGGCGTGCGCACCGCCACCATTCAGGGCCAGGTGCACGACGAGAAGTGCTACTACGCGATGGGCGGTATTTCCGGCCATGCAGGCCTGTTCTCCAACGCTACCGAGTTGGCAAAACTGGCCTCTGTCATGCTCACCGGCGGCTACGGCGAGAACCGCTACTTCTCCCGCAACGTGATGGACGCCTTTACCGCACCCAAGAAGGAGGACGCTGCCAACTGGGGTCTGGGCTGGTGGCGTGAGGGTGACAACCAGCGCTGCTGGTATTTCGGCACGCAGGCACCCTCCAATACCATTGGCCATCAGGGCTGGACCGGTACGTTGACCATGATCGACCCTGTGGAGAATCTGGTGGTGGTGTACCTGACCAACAAGATCAACTCCCCGGTCACCGATAAGGCCGCGAACCCCAATAATTTCAATGGTAACTGGTATACGGCTTCTACGCTGGGTTTTGTGGCACAGCTGCTGTATCAGGGTCTGCAGAACCACGGCACCGACCCCAACAACGCTTACAGCGCCCTGCTGGAGGATATGGCGGAAAGCAAGTTTGCGCTGGTGGCCGAGGGCGGCAGCGTGCCTGCTACCCACCCGCTGGTGCGCTCCGGTTATGCCGTGCTGGAGGCTATGGCTGCCCACGCAAACTCCACCCACTCCTACATGGACCGCAACTACTTCAACGATGCCCTCACCCTGCTGGATGATACCCGCGATGCAGAGGAACTGGCAAAGCTGAAAAAGATGCTCAATAAGTTTTGAACGCAGTTCTTTACAAATAACTGAATAAATAGCAAAGGGACTGCCGCACCAAATGAGGTACGGCAGTCCCTTTAACTTTAGCAGGCTGGACCCTTTCAGATGTGCGCCGTTTTGCGCACCAGCTGCCGGTGCATCAGCACCATCAGCACCAGAAATACCAGCAGGTAGAAGGGGAACAGCGCCGGGGTGATGTTGTTGGCAAGCACGCCGAACAGCGGCGGCATGGCAAGATTGCCCACATAGGCGCTGCTCATCTGGATGCCGATGACGGCCTGAGAATTCTGTACGCCGAAGTGCGCCGGGGTGGAGTGGATGACGCTGGGGTAGATGGGCGCACATCCCAGCCCTACCAGCACAAGCCCTGCCAGCGCAAAGACCTGCGAACCGGGCAGCAGCAGGGCAGCAATGCCCACGCCCAGCACCGCAAACCCCAGACGGATCATCTGGTCATCACTCAGCTTTAAGGTCAAAAAGCCGCAGACGCCCCGCCCCACCGTGATGCCGATATAGAACAGGCTGGCAAAGCTGGCAGCCGTCTGGGCGGGCACCTGCCGCACAAGGGTCAGGTAGCTGCTGGCCCAAAGTCCGGCGGTGGTCTCCAGTGCGCAGTAGCAGAAGAAGCAAAGCATCACTTCCTTCGCGCCCGGCAGCGCGAACACCTGCGGCAGGGTCAGCGCCTTTGGCACAGTACCGTCCGGGGCAGCGTCGGGGCGTTTATGCCACAGGGGCAGGCTGCAAAAAAGCACGGCAGAAAGTGCAATCTGGAACAGGGCGATGTACCGGTAACCGCTGTTCCAGCTCAGCCCGCCGGAAAGCGCCGCGCCCATCACCACGGGGCCGATGGTGGTGCCCACGCCCCACATACAGTGCAGCCAGCTCATGTGGCGGCTCTCGTAATGCAGGGCAACGTAGTTGTTCAGGGCGGCATCCACGCTGCCCGCGCCCAAACCGTAGGGCACAGCCCACAGGCAGAGCATCCAGAACCGGCCGGAGACCGAGAAGCCGAACAGCGCCGCAGCGGTCATGCCCACGCTGAGGGCGGTCACCCTGCCCGTGCCCAGTGCCCGGGTGAGCCGGTCGCTGTTCAGGCTGGAAACGATGGTGCCCAGCGAGATGATCATGGACAGGATACCCGCGTAGGAGAAGGGGACGCCCAGCTGGGGGTACATGGTGGGCCATGCAGACCCCAGCAGAGAATCCGGCAGGCCAAGGCTGATAAAGGCCAGGTAAATAATTGGCAGCAAAAGCTGTGTCATGGAAAAGATTCCTCCACAGATGATTTGATGGCGTGTCCCGCAGTGTATGCGGGTACGCTATAAGAATAACATGACAAGACGGGAAATTATAGGGCAAAAGCGCCTGATTATTACAATAAAACCGGCGTTTTTTCGTTTTAACCTGTGAAAATGCGTCTGCCGCGGTCCACAGGCCGCGGCAAACATAAAACAGAAATAGACTTCCGTTGAAGATGGCCAAAGCGCAAGCAGCGGCCATTCTGGATCGTCTTTTAGTTTTCGCTGTTCTTTTCCAAATACACGGTGGTGGAGGGGAAGGCGAAGTCCACGCCGTTTTTCTGCATCACGTCCATCAGGTCAAGATTTAAGTCGTTCTGCATCTGCAAAAAGCGGGTCATGTCGGCGGTGCGCAGGTAGGCGGACACCAGCAGGTCGATGCTGGAAGCGCCGAAGCCGTTCAGCTTAACCAGCACCGAGTCCTCGTAGGTGTAGGGGCTGGCCTTGAGCATGGCAGTCAGGTCGGTCATCAGCTGTTCCAGCTGAGGACGGGAGGTATCGTAGGTGACCCCGAGGGTGAAGCGGTACAGCCGCTTGTTGCGCAAAGTACCGTTGTTGATGGTGGCAGAGCTGACTGTGCTGTTGGTCAGGATGTACACCGAGTTATCCAACGCGCGGACTTTGGTGGAGCGGAAGTTGATGTCCACCACCTCGCCGGAAACGTCGCCCACGGTGATCCAGTCGCCGATGGAAAACGGGCGATCCAGCAGGATGACCAGCCCGCTGAACAGATTTTTGGCGCTGTCCTGCGCCGCGAGAGAGATGGTCAGACCGACAAGACCCGCACTGGCTACGATGCTGCCCACCGGCAGGCCGCTCTCCTGTGCCATGGTCATAACGCCCAGAACCACGATGAGAACTTTGTACACCTTGTTCAGCAGGGTGGTCAGGGTGCGGTTAGTGCGCACCTCCTCGCCGCAGCTCGCCAGCAAAAGGTCGGTGAGATCGGCGGCGGCGTACAGCCCCTGACACACAAAAAAGGTGGCGGCCAGCTCAAAGACTGTGAGCAGAAATTTGCTCACGCCGGCAATTGCCCACGGCAGGCTGGCCGCTGCAGCATAGATGAACGCCGCAAGGGTGAGCCGCTGCAGCGGCACGGCAAAACTGCGCAGCAGAATAGGCGTACCGGCCAGCCGCCAGTTGCGGCGCAGCAGGGCAGGGAACACCCTGCGGGACAAAAGCTGCCGTACCAGCCAGCCAAGCACCAGCAGCAGCGCCGCGCATACCACGCGGGCGGCAAAGGCTGCCCAGCCTTCCAGCAGCAGCGAGCCAAGCTCGAAGCCAAGGTTACGGATCGAGAAAATCATGGAAAACCTCCTGTGTTTTTTCACAACGCATATTATGATAGCATACTCTGCCGCCCGGGGCAAGGAAAGAAAGGTGAAAACGCACTTTGACAAAAAATGTGCAAACTTTTTGGAAAGGGGGCTTGACAGCGCCGCAGTACCGCGCTATACTCTTGGTCAGAAAGTTCGTTTCAGGGCGGGGTGCAATTCCCCACTGGCGGTAAAGTCCGCGACCACCCGCAAGGGTGCTGACCCGGTGTAACTCCGGGACCAACGGTATAGTCCGGATGCAAGAAACGGCAGGCAAATTGCGTCTGTGCGCCCTGTTGCAGTTTTTGGTTGCAGCAGGGCGCTTTTTGGTTTGTCTTTCCGGTTCGATCCAGCGCGAAAAGGGCTTTCCGAACAAATTTGAACGGGGCGTACACCCCGGGGAGGACAACTACCATGAAAAAGAATACCACCCACAACCTGACCGTTGCCGCCATGCTCAGCGCGGTCGCCTTTATCCTGATGTTCATCGAGTTCCCGCTGCCGATGCTCATCCCGTCCTTTGTCAAGATGGACTTCTCCGACCTGCCCGCCCTGCTGGGTGCCTTTGCACTGGGCCCGGTGTACGGCGTGGTCATCAGCTTTATGAAGAACCTGCTGCACATCATCATCAAGGGCACCTCCACCGCCTGCGTGGGTGAGCTGTGCAACTTTATGCTGGGCGCGGTGTTCTCCGCTGTGGCGGGCTTTGTCTACAAGCGTCACAAGAGCCGCAAGACCGCTATTCTGGGCGCCATTGCCGGTGCAGCCGTCATGGCCGTGTTCAGCGTGCCCTCCAACTACTTCATCACCTACCCGGCCTATGTGCAGTTCTACCACATGCCGCTGGAAGCTATTTTGGGCATGTATCAGGCCATCCTGCCTTCTGCTGACAGCCTGATCAAGTGCCTTGTGATCTTCAACATGCCCTTCACGCTGGTCAAGGGTCTGCTGGACGCCGTGCTGTGTCTGCTGATCTATAAGCCCCTGTCTCCCATCCTGCACGGCCGCAAGTAAGCTGCTGAGATAACAGAGAGCCGGAAAGTCCGCGGACTTTCCGGCTCTCTGAATTTATAAGAAACTTTACGCCAGCGCGCCTTTATCCAGCCATTTGCCCCGCGCCATGCGCAGCAAAAACAGTGCGCCGCGGGTGCAAAGCTCGGCGCACATGGCCACCCATACGCCCACCAGCCCAAAGCGGGGAGCCAGCAGAACCGCCAAGGTCAGCCGCACGCCCCACATGCTGATAAGGTTCAGCACAAAGCAGCCGGTGCTGTCGCCTGCGCCCTGCATGGAGCCGCTGGCTACGATGCTTGCCCCGAACATCGGTTCGGCAAAGGCTTCGATGCGCAGCACCCGCGCACCCAGCGCAATGACGGCGGCGTCGGCGGTGAAGATGCCCATCAGATGCGGGGCAAACACATACAGCCCCACGCCGGTAAGCGCCATGATGCCCATGCCCATGGCGGTGCACAGCCATGCAAAGCGCTTGGCCATGTCCCGGCGGTTTGCGCCCACGGCCTGTCCCACCAGCGCAAGGGCGGCGTCCTGAATGCCGTAGCCCGCCATGTAGCACAGGCTCTCGGCGCTGACCCCCAGACTGTTGGCGGCAATGGCGGTAGTGCCCAGCCCGGACACGATGCGCACCAGCAGTACCTGTGCCGAGGACAGGGCGGCGCGCTCTGCCGCCAGCGGCGCGCCTACCTTCCACACGTTATGCAGGCAGGCGCGGGTAATGTGCCACGAGCCGGGCTTGCGGATGCACAGCGGACCATCCCTCAGCAGCAGAACGCCCAACGCCAGCGTACCGCCCACAGCGTTGGCAAGCGCCGTGCCCAGTGCTGCGCCCGGTACGCCCCAGCCCAGACCCCAGACCGTGAGGTTCTGGCCGAATACCATCATTTCCCGGGTGGGGTTGATGAGGAAGAAGTTGAAGATGATGTCCAGCACGCAGGTGAACACACTAATAAGGCCGGGGGTCAGGGCATCACCCGTAGAGCGCAGCATGGCGGCGTAGGTGCCCATAGCCATGATAAAAGGCAGGGAAGCCGACCAGATGGCAAAATAGGCCGAAGCGTTTGCCTGCAGTGCCGCATCTGCGCCCAGCCACCCGGGCAGAAACCGGCTGATGCCCACGCCAAAGGCCGCTGCAGCAAGACCCACCGCCAGATTGAACAGCATGGACTGCCGCAAAACGCCACGGGCGTCCTGCTGACGGTCTGCGCCCAGATACTGTGCCACCTGAATGGAAAACGCCATGCACAGCCCGGCCAGCATCCCGTGCAGCAGCCATGTGCTGGAACTGACGATGCCAATGGAGGCTGTTGCGGCGGCGCCGATATGCCCCACCATGGCGGCGTCGATGTACTCCATGGCGGTAACCACGATCTGCTGCAAAATGGAAGGGATACTCAGCGTCAGCGCCACCTGTGCGGTGTGGCGCAGCGGCACCTGCTCGCCCTGCCGCATCCGGGCAGAGAGCTGCTCAAGTGTAATGGACATGGAACCTCCTGCGTTGTGGGTGAAAATTACAGACTAATACATTATTATAGAGAGCTGCGGGAGAAAAGTCAATCCAAAGTGAATTTTGCCGCCGGGATTGATTTTTGGGCAAGGGCGTGATACACTCACAAAGGACTATACAGAAAGAAAGAGGAATGTTATCTTATGATCCAAATGCTGACCTCTGTCATCGGGCAGCGGGGCGTGGATGCCATGGCGTTTTTGCTGGCATTTGTCCTGACCGCCCTGACGGATTCCATTTTCCGCGATAAACTGCCCCACGACCACGGCCGCGCCTTTGCGGTGAACGGCGAGCTTTCCAAGGGCAAGGCGCGAGGCTCCGGACTGATCTTTGTGCTGTGCATCGCACTGGTGTCGCTGGCGTTTTTGCCCTTCAACACAGAGTATGTGGTGTACAATGTGCTGCTGATCGCCTCCATGCTCTCCGGCTATCTGGACGATGCCGCCGAAACTGCTTGGAATGAGTACAAAAAGGGCATCATTGATTTTGTCATTGCGGTGCTGGCGGGCGTGACCTACCTGAACTTCAATGGCTGCGGGGTGCACTTTTTGCAGTGGAGTTTTACGCTGCCCTATGCGGTGTACCTGCTGCTCATCGTTATCCTGATCTGGGCAAGCATCAACGTGGTCAACTGCACCGACGGTGTGGACGGTCTTTCCGCCAGTCTGGCAGTGGTGACCATTGGCACCTACCTGCTGGCTTATAAGACCGAGCTGGGCGCGTATGCTACGGCTGGTGTGGTGTTCATCGGTGCGCTGCTGGCCTACCTGTGGCTCAACGCCAAGCCCTCCAGCCTGCTGATGGGCGATGCCGGCAGCCGCGCCATGGGCTTTTTCATCGCTATGCTGTCGCTCAAGTGCGGCCATCCGTTCGCCTTCCTGCTGGCGGCTATCGTGTTCATCGCAGACGGCAGCTTGGGCATTTTGAAGATCAGCCTGAAGCGTTTTCTGCACATCTGGATCTTGAAAAACACCCTGACCCCTCTCCACGACCATGTGCGCAAGCGCAAGGGCTGGAGCGACGAGCAGGTGGTAGCCCGCTGGCTCATTCTGCAGTGTGTGGCCTCGGCCCTGCTGCTGCTCCTTGTGCGGGGCTGATACCCGTTACAATTCCTCCCGTAAAAATGCAAGCCCGGAAAGTCCGCAGACTTTCCGGGCTTGTTCTGTCTTAAAACGATTTTTTCAGCATTCCACTCCGGCTTTTTTGCACGCTGCCTGCACCACATGGCCTACCAGCACCGAGGTGGTCACGGTGCCCACGCCGCCGGGCACGGGGGTGATGGCGTCTACCACCGATTCAGCGGCGGCAAACTGCACGTCACCGCACAGCTTGCCCTCCTCGTTCACATGGATGCCTACGTCCACGACGGTCTGGCCTGCCTGCAGGCAGTCTGCGCCCACAGCCGCCATCTTGCCCATGGCCACCACCACGATGTCGGCCTGCCTGCACACTTCCGGCAGGTTCTGTGTGCGGGAGTTGCACAGGGTCACGGTGGCGTTTTCCCGGTCCAGCATCATGGCGGCGGGCTTGCCCACCACAAGACTGCGGCCCACCACCACGGCACGCTTGCCGGAAAGAGGAACGTTATAATACTTCAAAATCTCCATGCAGGCCTGCGCGGTGCAAGGGGCGTAGCCCAGCTCTGTGTTCGTGAACACCCCGGCCAGCGAACCGTCCGTGATGCCGTCGATGTCCTTTTCCGGGCGCAGGGCGGCGCGGATGGTGCGGTCATCGAACTGTTTGGGCAGCGGGCGGAACAGCAGACAGCCGTGAATGCCGTCATCGGTGTTCACCTCATCCAATACCCGAAGCAGCTGCTCCTGTGTGGCGTCGGCGGGCAGCACGAACTGCTTGACTGCAACGCCCACCTTACCGCAGCGGGTCATCACGCCCCGCTCGTAGGAGAGGTCATCCTCCCGTTCGCCCACACGCACCACGGCCAGCGTGGGGGGGATGCCCTTGGCTTTCAGCTGCTCGCAGAGTGCCGCGTTGCGCTCGTTCATGGCGGCCACTACCGGCGCGCCCTTTAAAATCGTTGCCATATACTTTCCCTCGTTAGTTGTGTTATTTATTGCGGAGTTTCCCGCTGACGGCGGTGAATATTTCGTCTGCCCGGGGCACAAACTCTGCCAGCAATGCGTCTGCCCGGGCGTCCAGTGCGGCGGCGCGGGTGCGGTCTGCCATCAGCTTGGTGTTAATAAACACATTCAGGCTTGCGGCCTGCAAGGCGGCCTTACACAGCACGGCGGCGCACCCTGCGTCCGACACTGCCAGCACGCTGCCTTTGGCGGCGTACTGCCCGGCCAGCGCGATGCCCTCGGCGCATTTTTCCATAATTTGCAGCGGTACAGCGCTTGCACCGTCCAGTGCGGCTTCCAGCACAGAAGCCTTGTGCGCGGCCTGCTCCGGGGTGTCCTTGGGCAGGCCGTAGGCGGCAGCCAGCGGCGCAAAAACATCGGCATCGGCCTGTACCAGCGCTTCCAGCTCCAGCCGCAGGGCTTCAGCCCGGGCGTTCAGTGCCTGAATGTCCGCTTCCACGACGGCGTATTTTTTTTTGCCGGTGGTCAGACAGCCCACCATGTTGCCCAGCGCCACACCGGCAGCGCCTACCAGCGCTGCCGTGCCGCCGCCGCCCGGCGTGGGCGCTTTGCTGGCAAGCTGTGCCAGAAACTGCACGCAGCTTAAATCGTTCATTTCCATGTGTAGATACCCCTCTCTGTTACAAAGGCGTCCAGCCGCTGGTCGTGGTCGTCCACGGCGGCGCGGGGGACGCGCTGAACCTCCAATGCAATGCCGATCTTCACCGCCCGGGTGCAGCGGGGCAGGTAGCGGTCGTAGTATCCCTTGCCCATGCCCACCCGGTAGCAGTCTGCGTCAAAGGCGGTGCAGGGCACCAGTACCAGATCCAGCTGCTCCGGCTGCAAAAGGGTGGAGCGCTCCGGCACTGGCGCACAGATGCCGTACTGCCCCACCGCCCAGCCATCCGCGCCCGGTACGGCTGCGGTAAGGGAAAAGCCCTCGCCGCACACTGGGTAGGCCACCGTCTTGCCCTGCCGTGCGGCCTCGGCAGCCACAGCGGCAAGGTCGGCTTCGCCCCCAAAGGCTGCGTAGAGCAAAAGGGTATGGGCAGTGCGGTAGGCATCCAGTTCCAGCACCCGGCGGCAAAGGGCTGCATTGGCGGCGGCGCGCTGCGGCGCAGCCAGTGCCTTGCGGGCGGCACGGCCAGCGGTACGCTGCGCCTGTTTTTCCTCGGCAATGGTCATACAAAACACCTCGCTTCACCTGTGGGGGAAGAAACTTGAAAAATATACAAAATCGACAGCGCATTTTTATACAAACATAATAAACACTTCAGACAAAAAAAGCAAGCCTTTTGGCGAAAAGAGGATTGAAGCCGCCGCCGCTTTCTGCTATGATTATCTTACAGCAGCAAACGCCGCGCGGGTGCTGCGCTGAGAGAATCTACAACATTTTGTGGAGAGGGGCAAGTAAAATGTACAAGGATATGATGGACACCATCGGCATGGTCAATGCAGCCGACCCGGAACTGGGCGCAGCCATGGAGCGGGAGCTGACCCGTCAGCGCGAGAACATTGAGCTGATCGCCAGCGAGAACATCGTTTCGCCCGCCGTGATGGCAGCCATGGGCAGCGTGCTGACCAACAAGTACGCCGAGGGTCTGCCCGGCAAGCGCTACTACGGCGGCTGCGTCTATGTGGACGAGGTGGAGAATATTGCCATCCAGCGCGCCTGCCAGCTGTTCGGGGCAAAGTACGCCAACGTCCAGCCCCATTCCGGCGCACAGGCCAACCTTGCCGTGTATTTTGCCCTACTGGAGTTGGGCGATACTGTTATGGGCATGGACCTTTCGCAGGGCGGTCACCTGACCCACGGTTCTCCGGTGAATATGTCCGGTAAAAACTACCACTTCATCTCCTACGGCGTCGGCGCAGACGGCGTTATCGACTACGCCGAGCTGGAAAAGCAGGTGCGCAAGGTGCGCCCCAAGATGCTGGTGGCAGGCGCTTCTGCCTACCCCCGCGCCATCGACTTTGAAAAGCTGGCCGAGATCGCCCACGGCTACGGCGCATACCTGATGGTGGATATGGCGCACATTGCCGGTCTGGTGGCGGGCGGCCAGCACCAGAGCCCCGTGCCCTATGCCGACGTGGTGACCACTACCACCCACAAGACCCTGCGCGGACCCCGCGGCGGCCTGATTTTGACCAACAACCCCATCATTGCCAAGCGCATCAACTCGGCAGTGTTCCCCGGCACGCAGGGCGGCCCTCTGGAACACGTGATTGCAGCAAAGGCCGTCTGCTTTGGCGAGGCATTGAAGCCAGAGTTCAAGGAATATGCCCGCAAGATCGTAGAAAATGCACAGGCGCTGGCTGCGGCCTTGCAGCAGCGCGGGGTCAAGCTGGTATCCGGCGGCACCGACAACCACCTGATGCTCATTGACCTGCGGGACGAGGAGTGCACCGGCAAGGACTTGGAGCAGCGTCTGGACAGCGTGCACATCACCGCCAACAAGAACACCGTCCCCGGCGAGACCCGCAGCCCCTTTGTGACTTCCGGCGTGCGTCTGGGCACCCCGGCTGTCACTACCCGCGGCATGGGCGCAGCCGAGATGCAGGTGATCGCGGACTGCATTGCAGACTGCATCTGGCACTATGCGGAAAAGAAGGACGAGATCAGCGAGCGTGTCCTGCGCCTGACCCGGGAGTTCCCGCTGTACCAGTAAAAGCGACGTGTAAATAACAAGGCATCCGCAGCCGTTCTGTTAAGCATACAGGGCTGCGGGTGCCTTTTGTTACAAAAACGGGAGAGCCAAAAAAGGAGAAAGACGATGGAAAGTTTAGGCCTTTTGCATCTGTATTACGGCGACGGCAAGGGCAAGACCACAGCCGCCATGGGGCTTGCCCTGCGGGCGCTGGGCAGCGGAAAACGTGTGGTCATCGTGCAGTTTTTAAAGGGCGGGCAGAGCGGGGAAATCCCGCTGCTGGAGCAGCTGGGCGCCACCGTTTACCGGGGCAAGGCCGGGCAGAAATTCGTCTTTCAGATGAATGAAGCCGAAAAGGCCGCTACCCGCGCTTTGCAGAACCAAAATCTTGCGGCGGCGCTGGCGCAGCCCTGTGATATGCTGGTGCTGGACGAAGCCGGCAGCGCGTGGGAACTGGACATGGTGGATAAAGCCCTGCTGCAGCAGGCGGTGCTGCACCGCCCCGCCGGGCAGGAGTGCGTGCTGACCGCCCACGCAGCCCCCGCGTGGATGCTGGACGCCGCAGATTACCTTACTGAGATGTGCTGCCGTCGCCACCCCTACCAGAAGGGTATTGCCGCACGGAAGGGCGTGGAGTATTAAGGTTATAGCAAAAGGAGTTGTTGCGCATGATGCAACAACTCCTTTTGCAGTTTTATACGTCCCAAAACGCTGCCAGCGCCGTTTCCAGCGCGGCGGTACCGGGCAGATACTGGATGTGCTGCCAGTGCGGCGGGAACAGACGGGCGGTGTCGGGCTGCGCAAAGCGGTCGTCCAAAAGCAGCACCACGCCTTTGTCCTGTGGGGTGCGCACCACCCGCCCGGCGGCTTGCAGCACCTTGTTCATGCCCGGGTAGCGGTAGGCGTAGTCGAAGCCGCAGCCGGACTGCTCCTCGTAATACCGGCGCAGCATCTCCTGCCGGGGGTTCACCTGCGGCAGACCCACCCCCACGATGGCGCAGCCGATGAGCCGGTCGCCCACAAGGTCTACCCCCTCGCCGAAGATGCCGCCCATCACGGCAAAGCCCAGCAGCGTGTTGGCAGGGTGGGGAGCGAACTGTGCCAGAAACTCCGCGCGCCCGGCATCGTCCAAGCTGCGCTGCTGCACAAGGGTGGGAATATCCGGCCAGCGGGCGGCAAAGGCTTCGTACACCTGCTGCAAATAGGCGTAGCTGGGGAAAAACGCCAGATAGTTGCCGGTCTTGCCCTTTGCCAGCGCCGCCAGCGCATCGGCTACGGCGGGCACGCTGGCTTCCCGCTGACGGTAGCGGGTGGAGATGCCCGGCAGACAGAACAGCCCCAGATTTTCCGGCGGGAAGGGGCTTGGCAGCGCCACTGCCCGGGCATCGGCACAGCCCAGCACATTGCGGTAAAAGGCGGGCGGGGTCAAGGTGGCACTGAACAGCGCCGCGCTGCGCCCTGCCGCCAGACTGGCGTCCACAAAGGGTGCGGGGTCTAAGCAGAGCAGATGCAGCTCCAGCTCGCTGCCCCGGGCGGTAAGCTGGGTGACAAAATGGCTGTCGTACCGGTCGGCCGCGCGGGCGATGTCCTGCAAGGCAAAGTAGAGTTCCAGCAGTTGTGCATGGACAGGGTCGTCAGGGTTCTGCTCCAGCCAGTCCTGCAAAGGCGTGTGCACCGCCCGCAGGGCAGCGGGCAAAGCGGCGGGCAGCTGCTGCAAAAACACAGTGCCGTCCCGGGCGTACAGCGGCTGTGGCAGGGCAAAATCCGGGGCAGCTTCAGCGGGTAAAAGGCTTATCTGTGCGGGCTCTGTCTCCCCGGCAGGTTCTGCGCCTGTGCGGGGCGCAGCCTGTGCGCAGGCTGCGCGCGCTGCCAGAAAGACTTTATCCGCCTTGGTCAGCGCGGTTTTCAGGCTGCTTTTGCCCTTGCCCAGCGCCCGCTTTGCCTCGGTCAGGCTGCTTTTGGCAAACTGCGCCGAGTACATGGCGCGGGCTCTGTCCGGCAGGTTGTGCGCCTCGTCAATGAGGAACAGCCAGTCCCCGGCGGCATCGAAAAAGCGCTTGAGGTGCACCACCGGGTCAAACAGATAGTTGTAGTCCCCGATGACCACATCACACCACTCGCTCAGATCCAGCCCCAGCTCAAAGGGACACACTGAGAACTGCCGGGCGGTGTCCGCCAGCGCGGCACGGCTGAAACTGCCGCTGCCGTCCAGCAGAGCCGCCAGCGCATCCTTGCGGCGGTCGTAGTAGCCGTTGGCAAAGGGGCACACCTCCGGCAGACAGGCGGGGTGCCCTTCGGCGTCCGGGTGCAGACAAGCCTTTTCCTTGGCGGTCAGGGTCACGCTGCGCAAGGCGAGACCGGGTTGTGCGGCACGCAGCCGCGCCACCGCATCCTCGGCGGCGGCTTGGGTGGTGTTGCGGGCGGTCAGATAGAACAGCTTTGCGCCGCAGCCCTCGCCCATGGCCTTTAAGGCAGGGAAGAGCGCGCTCATGGTCTTGCCGATGCCGGTAGGTGCCTGACAAAAAACGCGGGTGCCGCCCTTGCGGTCGGCGCTCTTCCCGGCGCGGCAGGCGCGGTACACTTCACCCGCCAGCGCCCGCTGCCCGGGGCGGTACTCCGCAAAGGGAAATTGCAGCGCCGCAAGGCTTTGGCTGCGCCGGGTGTCCCAGTCCATCTGCCGCCGCGCCCACGGGGCATACTGCATTAAAAGCTGCCGCAAAAACTGCTCCAGCTGCTGCTGAGTGAACTGCCGGGTAAAGCGCTGAATCTGATCGGTATCGACCTGATAATAGGTCAGCCGTACGGCCGGCGTTTCCAGTCCCTGCTGGCTGCTGTAAATGGCGGCATACACCATGCCCTGCGCCCAGTGGCAGGGGTTCAGTTCCTCGGCGATCTCCTCATAGGGAACCGTGGTGGTCTTGATCTCATCAATGGTCACGGTGCCGTTTTCATCGGTGAAAATGCCGTCTGCCCGGCCTTCCAGCGTAAAGGCAATGCCGCAGGCTTCCCGCTCCGCGCTGAGAAACACCTCGGCCTGATAGCCCTCCCCGGCGGCCTTTTGCAGCTTGCGGTGGATGCGTGCACCCTCGTTGGCGCGGTCGAAGCCGGCAAAGCGGCTGTCGATGCTGCCGGTGCGCAACAAAAACTCCACCAGCTGCCGGATGGGCAGATGGATGCTTGCCAAAGCGTTTCACCTCCGTTGCAGTTTACTTTATCCTACCCCGAACAGCTCCATGCACTGGGCGGCTGCGGCATCCACCTGTGCAAAATCCACGGCGGTGCGGTAGTAGGTCTCCAGTTCATCGTGGCAGCTTTTTGCTTGTGCCATCAGGGCACAGGCCTGTTCCAGCAGCTCGGCGGCGGCGCGCTCGTTGAAGCGCAGCCGTGCCCGGCAGGCAGAAAGGTTCTCCCTGTCCACAAAACGGCTGCACCGCACGGTCTGCGCCGCAGACAGCCGCACCGGATGCCAGCGGTTGTCGGTCAGGAACGCCAGCCGCAGGGAGGGAATGATAATGTGGTCGATCTTATCCTCCGGGTGCATGGCGCATGGGCAGGTGATGATGTGGTAGCCCCGCGCCAGCGCCTCGGCGCGGATGAGTTCCAGCAGCAGGCGGGAGACTGCCCCGTAGTCGTCCCGGAAGAGGATGCATTTGTCTGCCAGTGCCTGCACCGTGCCCTGATAGAACACCTCGCCCTTGGGCGTGATGGCCGAGAGCAGCCGCAGCTCTTCAGAGCCCATCTCCTCAGTGCGGGGCAACAGGCGAGTGCACAGCCGCTTGACGTAGCGGCGCACTTTTTCAAAGTTGGCGCTGCACGCTTCGGCGCGGCGGCTGTCCAGCAGCAGGCTGCCCGCCGAGGCCACATACCGCGCCGCCCGGCTGCGCAGCAGCTGGTTGCGGGCAAACAGGGCGGTCACCTCGTCCTTGTGGGGGTGCAGGGCATCGGCATCGATGGTGTGGTACAAACTCAACACCCGCTCGTCTGCGCCGGGGGCTTCCGGTTCCACCACATGGGGCGCGGTGGCGTCGATGATGGCACGCTTCTGCCGCAGGAATACCACCCCATCCAGACTGTCGGGGTCGCTGGCGCAGTGGATGCGCTGGATGGGTTCGCCTTTATCCTGTGCGGCGCGCGCCAGACGCTTCATCAGGGTAGACTTGCCGCAGCCCGGCCCGCTTTTGAGCAGCACAAGCTGCATCCCGGGCTCCCGGCGCAGCGGCGCAAAGTAGCCCTTGAACCCGGCGGGCGTTGTAGCGCCCAGAAAGAAATCCACAGAAGGATGCACGGAACTTTCCATACAAAAACACCTCGCTTTTGCTTTACAGTATGCAAAAGCGGCGCGGTTGGTTCCTGTCCTTACCTATTATAGGTATGCTCACACACGGCGGCAATGGTGTCACGCAGCACGGTAAAATCCGCAAAGGCCTCGGGCTTGTTCTGGGGCTGGCGCAGCAGGGCAGCGGGGTGGAAGGTACCCATGAACAGGATGCCGCCCTTCTCAATGATCTGTCCGTGTTCCCGGGTGACGGAAAAATCCTGCCGGATCATCCGCTGGGCGGCAACGCGCCCAAGGCAGACCACGATCTTGGGATGCAGCAGCCGGAACTGCTCCCGCAGCCACGGCATACAGGCTTCGCTCTCGGCGGGCAGCGGGTCACGGTTCTGGGGCGGGCGGCACTTGACGATGTTGGCGATATAGCAGTTTTTGCTGCGGTCAAGGTCGATGGCAAACAGGTATTTGTCCAGCAGCTGGCCGCTGCGCCCCACAAAGGGCAGACCCTGCTCATCCTCGCTCTGGCCGGGTCCCTCGCCCACAAACAGCACCTCGGCGTCCAGCACGCCCTGCCCGAACACTACGTTCGTCCGGGTGGCGCATAGCTCGCACCGGGTGCAGGCAAGGCATTCAGCCTTTAAAGTATCCATATCCATGGAGAACATCTCCTTTAAAACTGGTATGATATTTTATTCACAAATAAAACAAAGGTTTCTCCCCTAAAATATAGCACAAAAACACAATTTTGTCTTGAACTTTTTGCCGTCTGTGCTAGAATAAAAAAGAAAGGCATCCTTGTGTCCAACAGACGCAGGAAGCAAATTTTGGAAAGCATTTTCGGAGGTAATCACAATGGCTGATATGTTTGCACCGCTGGTAGCACAGCTGAAGGCAAATCCCAAGACGATCGTGTTCACCGAGGGCAATGACCCCCGCATTCTGGAGGCCGCAAGCAAGCTGCTGGCCGAGGGCGTGCTGAAGGTCGTTATGGTGGGCAACGAGGCAGAGTGCAAGGCTGCTGCCGCCGCCGGTAACTTTGATATTTCCGCTGCCGAGATCATCGACCCGGAGAACTACGCCGGTTTTGATGAGATGGTCAGCACCATGGTGGAGCTGCGCAAGGGCAAGCAGTCCGCAGAGGAGTGCACCGCCCTGCTGAAGAAGTCCAACTACTTTGGCACCATGCTGGTGAAGATGGGCAAGGCAGACTGCCTGCTGGGCGGCGCTACCTACTCCACCGCCGACACCATCCGTCCCGCTCTGCAGCTGGTCAAGACCAAGAAGGGCGCACATCTGGTGAGCTCCTGCTTTATTCTGGACCGCGACTGCGGCGAAGAGGGCCTGAAGCGCATTGCCATGGGCGACTGCGCCGTCAACATTGATTACACCGATACCGTCGATAAGGCTACCGGCGAGGTCAAGATCTCTGCCGCTTCCAAGCTGGCAGAGGTGGCTGTGGAGACTGCCCGCACCGCAAAGCTGTTCGGCATCGACCCGAAGGTGGCTGTGCTGAGCTTCTCCACCAAGGGCTCCGGCAAGGGCGGCACCGTGGCACTGAGCCACGATGCTACCATCAAGGCACAGGAGATGGATCCCGAGCTGGCTGTGGACGGCGAGCTGCAGTTTGACGCAGCCGTTGCTCCCGAGGTCGCACAGGTCAAGTGCAAGGGCAGCAAGGTGGCTGGTCAGGCCAACACCTTCATCTTCCCCTGCATCGAGGCCGGCAACATCGGCTATAAGATCGCACAGCGTCTGGGCGGCTACGCTGCCTACGGCCCCATCCTGCAGGGTCTGAACGCACCCATCAACGACCTGTCCCGCGGCTGCAATGCAGACGAGGTGTACAAGATGAGCCTGATCACCGCTTGCCAGTCTTAAACAATTTCGGCACAAACGAGGAGAAGCCTTTGGGCTTCTCCTTTTTGTTTTGCCCCCTCTTGCAATCCGGCGGGGTTTATGGTACAATATCTTAGCATCCACAAGGATGTGTCGGACAGCGCCTGCTGCGTGGTTCGGCATACGGATGCGGGTCCTGTACGATGGGCTCGCTGTGAACCAGGTCAGGTGGGGAACCAAGCAGCCTTAAGCAGTGCGTTCGTGCGTTTCAGTAAGCCTGCATCCGTATGCCGAGTTACGCAAGGCGGGGACAAAACCCCGTCGAGCGCTGTCCTTTTATTTTTGCCGCAAAGGCCGGGAAAGGGGAGAGATCGCCATGTATCGTGCACTTTACCGCAAATGGAGACCCCAGCGGTTTGAGGATGTGGTGGGCCAGCGTGCCATCGTGACCGCCCTGAAAAACCAGATCACCGCAGGGCGCGTGGGCCATGCGTATCTGTTTACCGGCGTGCGCGGCACCGGCAAGACCACCTGCGCCAAAATTTTTGCAAAGGCGGTCAACTGTCTGCACCCGGTAAATGGCGACCCCTGCGGGGAGTGCGAGATCTGCAAGGGCATCGACAACGGCAGCCTGCTGGACGTGGTGGAGATGGACGCAGCCTCCAACAACGGCGTGGATGATATCCGCGACCTGCGGGACGAGACCGCCTACACCCCCAGCGCCTGCCAGTATAAGGTGTATATCATCGACGAGGTGCACATGCTGTCCACAGCGGCCTTTAATGCGCTGCTGAAAACGCTGGAAGAGCCGCCCGCACACGTCATCTTCATTCTGGCGACCACCGAGATCCAGAAAGTGCCCGCCACCATCCTCTCCCGTTGTCAGCGGTACGATTTTACCCGCATCGGGCCGGAGGATATCGCCCGGCGGGTGGAGTATATCGCCGGGGAAGAAAAGCTGGAGCTGACCTCCGACGGCGCGGAACTGATCGCCCGTCTGGCCGATGGTGCGCTGCGCGATGCGCTGTCCATTCTGGACACCTGCGCCGGTGTCACTGCAAAGATCGACGCAGACGTGGTGCGCCGCATGGCGGGTGTGACCGACCGCAGCTACCTGTTCCATATTTCTGACGCCTTGGAAGCGCAGGACGCCGCCGCCGCGCTGGCACAGCTGGCGCAGCTGCGGCAGCAGTCGGTGGACGTAAAACGTCTAACTGAGGAACTGATCGCCCATTACCGCGCCCTGATGCTGGCGGCGCTGCCCGGCGGGCAGGCGCTGCTGTCCGGTGTATCGCCGGAGGAAGAGGCGCTGTACCTGCAAAAAGGTCCGGAGATGGGGCAGCGGGAAGCCATCCGCGCCATCCGCACGTTAGGTACGGCGCTGGAACACATGACCCGTGGCAGCGACCAGCGCATCGAGCTGGAACTGGCACTGTTCAGCCTGTCCGAGCCGCCCCAGCAGATGCAGGCAGTAACGGTACAGGCAGCCCCCGCCCGCGCGGCACAGCCGGAAGCACCCCGCCCCTTTGCGGCAGCGGTGCAGCCCTTTGCTAGCGCCCCGGTGCAATCTGCCCCCGCAGCAGCCGCACCCCAGACCCCGGCAGCAGTAGCAGAGCCTGCCCCTGCCGTGCAGCAGACGCCCCCGCAGCCTGCCGCACCGGAAGCCCAGCCAGCTCCGGCGGAGGAGCTGCCGCCTATGCCAGAGGAACCGCCGGTACAGCAGAGCGATGCTGCCCTGCCGTGGGACGAGCCTGCCCCGCAGGCACCGCCGCCGGACGAGCCGGAGCCGGTCAGCCAGCCGGAACCGCCCGCTCCCGCAGAGCCTGCGCAGTCGGCTCCTGCGGCAGAGGAAACGCCTGCCCCGGTGCAGGAGCACCCTGCCGATCCGGTGCTGACCAAGCCCCGCAGCGTGGCGCAGCAGGGCACGAACCCCTTCCCGTACTGGGGACAGATCGTGCAGAAGCTGGAGGGCATCGACCCCATGCTGTATATGTATCTGCGCAAGTCCAAGGCTTACTTTGACGGCACCCGCGTGCTGATCGATGGCGGCAAGACTTTCCGGGATTTTATCCGGGTGAACAAGGACAGCCAGAAGCTGATCAAAAAGCTGATCGCCGAGGTATCCGGCGTGCCGGTGCCCATCGGCCCCTACGAGCCCAAAACGGCCGGAAAGACCGCCTCCAACGCGGAGCAGTCCCTTCTGGCGCTGGAAAAGCTGGGGCTGGAGGTCAGCATTGAGGATACCGCCCGCAAAAAGCGATAAAAATTGTTTATAATAAAGGAGAATACCATTATGAAAGCAAGAATGCCCGCAGGCTACGGCCGCCCCGATATGAACGCCCTGATGCGTCAGGCTCAGAAGATGCAGGAGGACATGAAGAGCAAGCAGGCCGAGCTAGAAGCTGCCGAGTACACCGGCAGCGCCGCCGGTGAGATGGTGACCGTGAAGATGAACGGCAAGCACGAGGTGCTGTCCATCACCATTAAGCCCGAGGCCGTGGACCCGGACGACATCGAGATGCTGGAAGACATGGTGGCTGCTGCCATCAACGCCACCGTGAAGCAGGTGGACGAGACCGCCGAGGCCGAGATGGGCAAGCTGACCGGCGGCCTGAACATTCCGGGTCTCTGAGCCGGGAAGGGGAGATACCATGGACTACACTGCCGCACCGCTGGAAAAGCTGATCGAGGAGTTCGGCAAGTTTCAGGGCGTGGGCCGCAAGGGTGCTACCCGCATGGCCTATCAGGTGCTGAGTATGTCGGATAAGGACGCTGCGGCGCTGGCCGATGCCATCCGCGGTGCGCACACCCGGCTGCATCGGTGCCGCATCTGCCAGAACTTTACGGACGCTGACCTGTGCCCGGTGTGCGCCAGCGCCAAGCGGGACACCTCGGTGATCTGCGTGGTGGAAAAGCCCCGGGACGTGCAGGCTTTTGAGCGCACCCGGGAGTATAACGGCCTGTACCATGTGCTGCACGGTCTGCTGGACCCGCTGGCCGGTGTGGGCGCAGAGCAGCTCACCGTCAAGGAGCTGCTGGCGCGGCTGAAGGACGACACGGTGAAGGAGGTCATCATGGCCATGAACCCCACCGTGGAGGGCGAGGCTACCGCCATGTATCTGGCAAAGCTCATCAAGCCGCTGGGCATCCGGGTCACCCGGCTGGCATCCGGTCTGCCGGTGGGCGCCAGCCTGGAATATGCGGACGAGACTACCCTGTACCGGGCACTTTCCGGCCGGGGAGAGCTGTGAGTTTGTAAAAATTTACAATTCTGTCAGAAACAGCCCTTGCATTACCCTGAAAAAATGGTATACTGAAACAACAAACGGAACGGAGAAAGGAGGCGCGCAGCATGGCACCCACAAAGGAGCGCCCGGCGACCAAGAGCATCGCCACCAACCGCGAAGCGCGCCACGAGTATTTTGTTCTGGAAGCGCTGGAGACCGGTGTGGAGCTCAAAGGCACCGAGGTGAAAAGCCTGCGGGCCGGCGGGGTCAACCTGAAGGACAGCTGGGTGGATATTGAAAACGGCGAGCTGCTGGTAAAGGGGATGCACATCAGCCCCTACGACCACGGCAACCTGTTCAATCAGGACCCCATGCGCGTCCGGCGGCTTCTGGCGCACAAAAGTGAGATCCGGCGTCTGCACCAGCAGTGCAAACTGCAGGGCTATACGCTGGTGCCGCTCTCGCTTTATTTCAAGCATGGCCGCGTAAAAATGGAAGTGGGCCTGTGCAAAGGCAAAAAGCTGTACGACAAGCGTGCCGATGCCGCCCAGCGCGATGCAAAGCGCTCCATTGACCGGGCTGTGAAGTCCAACGGCAAGTACTATTAAGCACTCCAATTGCAGACTGCGGCTCACCGCAAAACCAAGCTTTCCGCACATCGCAAGATGTGCTTTATAAGGGGGCGTAAAGGTTTCGACGGGGGGAGCGAGGTCTGGGCAGCGGGTAGCAGCGGGGGAACTGCTCTATAACTCCTCCAAAAAAATTAACTGACAACAATAATTATCAGTTGCTCGCAGCCTGAGTGCTGCGCGTTCCGCCCACTCTTGTGTCGTGTGGGGCCGGGGCGTCCTTTAGACACAGCACCTGAACGGACCTAAGCTTTGCGGACCGGCAGGAACTCATGAAGCTACCAAAGCGCTAGCCTGACGATCGGCGTGGCGCGGCGGGAATGTTGTAGATCGCCTGCACCCGGAGACACCTACACTGAGCTCTTTTCGGACATGGGTTCGACTCCCATCGCCTCCACCAACTGAAAGGGCGAGGGTATTTGGTACTGTTATTTTCGGACAGTATCGGATACTCTCGCCTTTATTTTTGTTGCTGATATGATTCTTCAAATTGATTTGGGGTTTGCTGTTTAAGACATTCATGCGGTCGGTAATCGTTATAAAAATCAATATATTCTGATAGACTTTCCTCTAATTCGGAGACAGTTTCATAAAAATGAAATTTGAACTGTTCTTTTTTAAGCGAAGCAAAGAAAGATTCCGCCACAGCATTATCAAGTGGATTGCCTATATTGGAAAAGGATTGGTGTATATTAAAGTCAAGAAGTAGTTGACGAAAGCTGAATGCGGTATACTGTGCGCCTTGGTCACTATGAAATGTTAACCCTTGCGGATGGTTCCGATTTTGATAGGCCAATTTGAATGTGTGGATCGTGAGTTCTGCATCGGCGAATTCGGCAACGGCATGTGAAACGACTTTTCGAGAAAATAGGTCGATGATAACACAGACATATGCGATAGAAGTGTTTACCTTAACATAGGTGATGTCACTGACCCAAATGCTGTTTGGCTTTTCAACGGTAAAATTTTGCTTTACGAGATTGGGACGATAAGTATAGTGCCGCTGAAAAGTAGCATTCTCTGGAAGTGCTTGTTTACGTTTTAATCCGTGCTCTTTCATGAGCCGCACAATACGTTTTGTGCTAACAGTATAGCCTTGCTCCATCAATTTTGCGCGAATCTTTTTTGCACCGAAACGGTAATCGCTTTTCTGGAAGATGATAGTGATTTTTTCTTTCAAAAGCGTATCTTCTACATCTAGTTGCTTTTCAATCAGTGCACTTTTCTGTCTATTTATGTAAGTGGATTTTGGAAGATTCAGCAAACGGCAAAGTGTGTAGAAGCTGTATTCTGACTTTAAGGCATCAATAATTTGCACCTTGTTGTCTATGGACAAATCAAGAGCAGCTAGAGATTTTTGATAGATGGAATTTTCATTTTCCAAGGTTGCAACATGGCGTTGAAGCGTTGCAAGATCGCGTTTAGAAATGTTTGAAACTTTTGCTTCTTCGCTCCATTGGTATAAGATACTGCGAGAAATATGGAACTGGGCACAGAGATCAGCGGTACTTGTGCCACTGTTGTATAGCTGGACAACCTTATTCCGAAAATCGGCAGAGTAGGTCATAATATTCTCCTTTATAGTCTAAAATGCCATTATTATCCCATAAAGGAGATAAGATGTAAAGAGATGGTCTTGACAATAGAGGATATATCCGCTATACTGTATATGAGATAAATCCACTATTCAAAGGGAGTGCAGCCGTGCAGGAATATGAAATTGAATTCTACGATAAAGCCGATGGCTCCGAGCCAGTCAAAGAGTTTATCCTAAGTCTGGATAAGAAAATGCAAGCCAAAGTTTTGCGTACCGTTGCGTTACTCCGTGAAGAGGGGCCATGTTTAAGGGAACCGTATTCCAAAGCACTGGATGATGGAATTTTTGAAATTCGTACCAAGTTTGGGTCGGATATTACCCGCGTGCTGTATTTCTTCGTGGTTGGTAAAAAGGTGATCCTCACAAATGGATTTATCAAGAAGACCCAGAAAACACCTGCTTCAGAGATCACACTGGCAAAACAATATCGCGCAGATTATCTTGCCCGAAAGGAGAATTCCAAATGACAAACTTCAACGATTTTTTGAATGAGCAGATGAAAGACCCTGAATTCAAGGCCGAATGGGACGCACTTGACCCGGAATTTTCCGTGATTGAAGCCATGCTCAAGGCCCGCAAAGAAAGCGGTTTGACCCAGAAGCAACTTTCGGAGCGCACGGGTATTGCACAGACCGACATCAGCAAACTGGAACGCGGCAATGCAAATCCATCTCTTCGTACCTTGCAGCGGCTTGCTGCCGGGATGGGAATGAAGGTTAAAATTGAATTTGTTCCTGCATCTGCAAAATGATTTAGTGATGGATGCGTTTCGGTAAAATAGAAAGCACAATAGTGACGCTATGCAGCGATATTTTCAAGCACGCGTTCGTCCGGCGTTGCAGTCCGTCCACCAGTAAAAAAAGCCACCTGAAAACGTAAGTTTTCGGGTGGCTTTTGCTATACGGAGCGATGTTGTATTGTTACGCCAGATCCGGTAGGATATCCGACCACAGAGCCTGCTCCTGCCGCAAAGCATCGAAGCAGCAGTCCAGATACATTTTATTGACTGCCGCAAAAATGGTGCTGCGCAGCAACAGACGCTCGTCGTTGAGCGTAGCCTCCGGCTGGGTGGCCTTGCCGCCGAACACCACGGAAAGACTAGTCTCTAACTCCTCGCAGAAGATATCGTAGGCTGTCCCGGCGGAGCAGTGCTCCCGCTGCATTTTGAACAGGGTGTCGATGTTTTCGATCGAGAGCACCGTCTTGGAGACTGCAATGTACATCAGGGATGCGATCTGGTCCCGGGTGTATTTTTTGCGGATGGGGTGATCCACCACCCCTTTTTTGACGTAGTTGCTTACCATAGATGGGGTCAGCTCCACCCCGCAGAAGCTGCGGAAGTAGCCGTTGACAAACTGCACCGTCTGGTCCAGATACAGCCCTACCGAGGGAAGATCGTTGTACCGGGGCAGGGCAAAGCCCGCAGCACACGCCGCAACGCGGAGTTTGGTTTCAGCTTTCATAGTATCTTGTTCCGTTCATGCTCCTGCACTTTTTGCAAGCAGGAACGTTGTTTTTGTGCAAAGGCAGGGCAATTGCTTTCCGCAAAAACACATCTGCCTGTGAAATAGTATACCGCATTTTGGAAAATTGGTCAACTGGCAATGAAAACTTTGTAAAAGAATTTGAGAAAACAGTTGACAGGGTTTTAGAAAACTGCTATGATGGTCACGGACAAAGGAATGACTGCGGCGTGCGCCGCTTGAAAATGGAGAAAAATATGAAAAGCAAAATCGTTGTAGATTCCTCTGCAAATGTGTACGAGCTCCCCGATGTAGGGTTTGCCTGTGTGCCGCTGAAGATCCTGACCGACGAGCAGGAGTATGTGGACACCGCAGAGATCGACGCCCCCGCACTGGCCGAGATGCTGCGCACCTATAAGGGACGTACCAGCACCTCCTGCCCCAATATCTCGGACTGGCTCACCGCCTACGAGGGCGCAGACGAGGTGTATGTTGTAACCATTACCGGTACGCTGTCCGGTGCCTATAACGCTGCACTGCTGGCAGGCGAGGAGTACGAGCAGAGCCACGAGGGCGCGCGGGTCTTTGTGCTGGACAGCCTGTCCACCGGTGCGGAGTCCCGCCTGCTGGTGGAGCGTCTGGCGGAGCTGATCAAGGCCGGCAAGCCCTTTGATACCGTGTGTGAGGAGATCCGGGCGTACCACCAGCACACTCATCTGCTGTTTGCGCTGGAATCTCTGGCAAACCTTGCACGCAATGGCCGCGTGAAGCCGGCTGTGGCTGCTGTGGCGCGGATGCTGGGCATCCGGGTCATCGGGCAGGCCAGCGATGCCGGTGATCTGGAGGTTCTTTGCAAGACCCGCGGCGAGCACGGCGCACTGGAGCGCATGGTGCTGGAAATGAAGGCGCACGGCCTGACCAACGGCCGGGTGCACATCGACCACTGCTGCAATGCTGCCGCTGCGGAGCGGCTGAAGCACATGGTCCATGCGGTGTTCCCGGAGGCCAAGGTGGAGGTAGGCAGCTGCGGCGCGCTGTGCAGCTACTACGCGGAGTACGGCGGCCTGATGGTGGGCTACGAGGACAACGAAGCACCCACCGTCTGAGCGGAAAATATGATACTATGATTTCGATTCACCGGGGCATCTGCGGACGCTCCGGTGAATTTTTTTTTCGAGGGATAATTCCGGTGCACCCGACACCAAAAACTTGCAAAGGGTGAAAAACCGCGTTATACTTAACTGTATTATAGAGGTAAGGAAACACGGGAAAGGGGAAGATGGTATGCTGTTCCGGCTGCCGATCGTCAGGTTTTTCAACCGCATCCTCAACCGCATCACGGTCACGGTGGTGCTGGTGGCGCTGCAGCTTGCATGGCTGGCGTGGGTGTTCTTCGCCCTCACCACCGGCGCGGCGCGGGTGTGGGTCACCGGGGTGCTCAACGGGTTAAGCCTGCTGATCATTCTGTATCTGGTGCGCAAGGACGAAAACAGCGCCTATAAGGTGGGCTGGATCGCCCTCATCGGGCTGCTGCCGCTGCTGGGCGGTGCGCTGTATCTGGCCTTTGGCAACAAGCGCCCCTCTCGCCGTCTGCGCAGCAAAATGCAGGCGGTGGAGCAGGCGCACCGGGCAGACCGTGCTCAGCAGCCCGGACAGACCGCCGGTCTGTGCGATGAAAACCGGGGCGTGAGCCGTTACCTGACCCAATACGGCTGCTACCCCGCATGGCAGAACACCACCGCCCGGTATTTCTCCTGCGGTGAAGCCATGTATCCGGCATTGCTGGCCGACCTTGAAAAGGCAGAAAAGAGCATCTTTCTGGAGTTTTTCATCGTCAGTCAGGGCAAGATGTGGCAGGGCGTGGAGGACATTCTGCGGCGCAAGGCGGCACAAGGGGTGGACGTGCGGCTGATCTACGATGACTTCGGCAGCCTGCTGGGTCTGCCCAAGGACTTTGTGGTGCGCATGGAGCGGGCGCATATCCGCTGCATCCCCTTTAACCCGGTGGTACCGCTGCTTTCGCTGGTGATGAACCACCGCGACCACCGCAAGATCGTGGTGATAGACGGCAAAGTAGCCTACACCGGCGGCATCAATCTGGCAGACGAATATATCAACGCGATCACCCGCTTCGGCTACTGGAAGGACGCGGGCCTGCGCATCGAGGGCGCTGCGGTGTGGAACTTTACCGTAATGTTTTTGGATTTCTGGAACGCCTTCCGTCCCTTTGAGCAGGATTACAGCACCTTCCGTCCGCAGCTTGCGGTGCTGCCCGCCAGCGATGGGGTGGTGCAACCCTACGCGGACAGCCCGCTGGACGAAGAGCCGGTGGCAGAAACGGTCTATCTGGATGTTCTGGCACAATCACAGCAGTACGTTTATTTTTATACGCCTTACCTTGCCATCGGCGAGGAGATGCTGGACGCGCTGCGCAACGCCGCCAAGCGCGGGGTGGATGTGCGGCTGGTGCTGCCGGGCATCCCGGACAAAAAGCTGGTGTTCCGGCTGAGCCGCTCGTACTATCTGCCCCTGCTGCGGGCGGGGGTGCGCATCTACGAGTATACCCCGGGCTTCCTCCACGCCAAGTGCTGCGTCAGCGATGACCGCGCGGCGGTGGTGGGCAGCATCAATATGGACTACCGCAGTATGTTTCTGCACTTCGAGTGCGGGGTGCTGCTGCTGCAAAACAGTCAGGTGCTGGCCTTGCGGGACGATGTGCGCCGCACCCTGCCCCAGTGCCGGGAGGTGCAGTGCGCGGACTGCCGCACCGGTCTGGCCGGTACGGTGCTGGACAGCGTGCTGCGGCTGTTAAGTCCTTTGATGTAACTGTCTGCTCATAAAATCCCGCGCGGTGGGGCACACTAGCTCCAAAGCCTGCATCTGCAATGCAGGCACGGAAAGGGAGCGTATGTGACGATATGAAACAGGCATCGCGATGGTTTTTGTGCTGCACGCTGGCGGCAGCACTGGCATTGACCGGCTGCGGCGGGGGAAGTTCCGGCAGCAGCTCCGGTACTATGAGCGGCAGTACCTCTGCGGGCAGCAGCGCGGCGCAAGGCGCAGCGTGGCGCACCGGGTTGGGGGTTCTGACCGAAGCGGCCGGCACAGACCGTGTAGGGAATATCCGCACGGTGGCGGCTGCCGTGCTGCTGGACGCGGACGGTAAGCTGGCCGGGGTGACACTGGATGAGTTGGAGCTTTCAGTCAGCGCGGACGGCACCGGCAAGGTGACCACCCCCACCGACACCCGTACCAAGCGCCAGAAGGGGAAAGACTACCCGCTGGCAGAGGTGTCCGGCCTGAAAAAAGGCTGGGCAGAGCAGGCCGATGCCTTTGGCAGTTGGCTTGAGGGCAAGACCCCGGAGGAAGTGAAGAAGCTGAAAACGGATGCGGACGGCAAGCCCACGGAGGCAGACCTTCTCTCCGGCTGCACCATCGCGGTGGACCGTTACCGGGATGCTGTCGTCCGCGCCTGCGAGAATGCACAGGTGCTGGGTGCTGCCCGGGGCGATACGGTCAAACTGGGCGTAGAGGTGGCAGAAATGCCGCAGGGGCTTACGGGCACAGACGACAAGGACGCACAGGTGCAGGCTAAGATCACGCTGGCGGTGGTGACCATGGACGAGAACGCCCGGGTGACCAGCGCTATCGGCGATATGACCGAGCCGGAGCTGACCGTCAGCGCGGATGGTACTGTGTCTGCCCCGCGGGAGCCGGTGTACACCAAAAACGAGCTGGGCGACCGTTACGGAATGCGCAGCGCAAGCGCGTTAGGCAAGGAATGGTACGAGCACAGCGCAGGCTGGTGCGGCTATCTGAAGGGCAAAAACGCCGTGGAGATCGGCAAGCTCTCCGCAGACGGCACGGATGCCGACCTGAAGGCGCTGTGCACCATCTCAGTTACCGACCTGCAAAAAGCGGCGCTGAAGGCCATGGCGGAGCAGTAATCATAAAAACAGGATGTCCCTCTGCACAAAAAGTGCGGGGGGATTTTTTATGGATACCCCCTCAGGCGCAAAGCCGGAAGGGGTATGTGCATACTTTCCCACAAAAAGCGGGCTTACAGGCGGGGCAAAGCAGTGCATTGTGCAAAAAATAAAGGTTTCCTCTTGCAAAACGGCGACAAACGCGCTATTCTATAACCACAGTTTACCACTTTAGCATGGTAAAATGGTAAATCGAGAGGGAAGCGGGACGCAGAACGTCCCCCATGGGAGGAAAAAGATATGAAGCTCAAGCGTATTGCAAGTGCATTTCTGGCCGGTGCTCTGGCACTGAGCCTTGCAGCCTGCGGCGGCAGTGCATCCACCTCTGCGGCGGCGTCTGCTTCCGGCAGCGCAGCCGGTTCGACTTCTTCCGCAGCGGGCAGCGATCTGGACTACATCAAGGGCAAGGGCAAAATGGTCATCGGCTACACCGTGTACGAGCCCATGAACTACACCGACGCCGACGGCAACTTTACCGGCTTTGATACCGAACTTGCCACTGCGGTGTGTGCAAAGCTGGGTGTGGAGCCGGAGTTTGTAGAGATCAACTGGGACACCAAGGTGGTGGAGCTGGACGCCAAGAGCATCGACTGCATCTGGAACGGCATGACCCTGACCGAGGATATCATGGCCAACACCGCCACCACCAAGGCCTACGCCAAAAACGCACAGGTCGTGGTGGTCAAGGAGAGCACCGCCTACACCTCCACCGCCGACCTTGCCGGTAAGACCGTGGTGGCTGAGGCGGGTTCTGCCGGTGAGGCTGCCATTCAGGGCGACGAGAACCTTGCCAAGGCAGACTACTTTTCCAAGAGCGTGCAGACCGACTGCCTGATGGAAGTGGCTGCCGGTACGGCAGATGCCGCTGTGCTGGACCTGACCCTTGCCAACGCCATGATCGGTGAAGGTACCGACTATGCAAGCCTGAAAATTGTGGACGAACTGAATGCCGAGGAGTACGGCGTGGCCTTCCGCAAGGGCAGCGATGCCGCCGCCGCAGTGGACGCCGCCTTTGACGCGTTGAAGGCCGACGGCACCATGCAGGCACTGGCCGAGAAGTACGAGCTGACGCTGGCCGACTGAGCCGGGCGTAAAACAAAACGATAGATGGGTGTGTTTTTGTGTCTGTGATCCTTGGGCGCCTTTCTGGCGCGTTCCTGCTCAACTGTGAGCTGTTTGCCCTTACGCTGCTGTTTGCGCTGCCGCTGGGGCTGGTGGTGGCCTTTGGCTCCATGAGCCGGTGCAGGCTGCTGTCCGGTGCGGTAAAGACCTTTGTCTGGGTCATCCGTGGTACGCCGCTGATGCTGCAGATCATCGTCATTTATCTGGGCCCCGGTCTGCTGGGCATGAATAATCCGTGGCCCTCCGGCTCCGGCGGACGCATGGTGGCGGCGGTGGTGGCCTTTGCCATCAACTACGCCTGCTATTTTTCCGAGATCTACCGCGGCGGCATCGAGGCGGTGCCTAAAGGGCAGACCGAGGCCGGGCAGGTGCTGGGCATGACCCGCACGCAGATCTTTTTTAAGGTCACCCTTTTGCAGGTGGTCAAGCGCATCCTGCCGCCCATGGGCAACGAGATCATCACCCTTGTCAAGGACACCTCGCTGGCGAACACCATTGCCAACAAGGAGATCATCATGATGGCCAAGGAGTACAGCGCAAAAGGTCTGATCTGGCCGCTGTTCTCCACGGCGCTGTTCTTCCTTGTGTTCGTAGGTGCGCTCACCCTGTTGTTCAACTGGGCTGAAAAGAAACTGGATTATTTCCGCTGCTGAGGAGGTTTTTAAGAATATGGCATTATTGGAGGCCTCCGGCATTGGCAAAAATTTCGGAGATACAAAGGTCTTAAAGGACATTTCTCTTACCTTAGAGCAGGGCGAGGCGCTGGCCATCATCGGCTCGTCCGGCTCCGGCAAGACCACCCTGCTGCGCTGCCTGAACTTTCTGGAGCGGCCGGACACCGGCTGCATCCGGGTGAACGGCGAGACCATGTGGGACGCCGCCGACCCCGCCACCCAGCGGGAGAGAGAGATCCGCAAAAAGCGACTGCACTTCGGGCTGGTGTTCCAGAACTTCAACCTCTTCCCGCAGTATACCGCCTTGCAGAACGTGATGCTGGCAGGGGAGCTGCTGGCAAAGGAGCGCCCGGACTACCGCGCCAACAAAAAGGCGATGCACGCCCAGCTGGAACAGCAGGCGCGGGAACTGCTGGCGCAGATGGGGCTTTCGGAGCGGGCAGACCACTACCCGCACCAGCTTTCCGGCGGGCAGCAGCAGCGGGTGGCCATTGCCCGGGCGCTGGCGCTGCACCCGGACATCCTCTGCTTTGACGAGCCCACCAGCGCCCTTGACCCGGAGCTGACCGGCGAGGTGCTGCGGGTGCTGCGGGAGCTGGCCGACCGCAAGACCACCATGATCATCGTGACCCACGAGATGCACTTTGCCCGGGATGTGGCCGACCGCATCCTGTTTATGGACGGCGGCGTGGTGGTGGAGGAAGGCCCTGCAAAGCAGCTGATCGACCACCCGCGGGAACAGCGCACCAAACAGTTCTTGGCACACTACGCGGAATGAGCAAAATCACCAATTCTTTGGGCAAAAAAATGGAAATGTTGATGCAAACCAAGTCTTGTAAAACTGGCGCTGCTCCGCTATAATACCACTCATGAATCTTTATCAACGTCCTGCCGCTTTTCCGGCAGGGCGTTTTTCACGGCAAAAATGCGAACATCCATCTTTTTTGTGTGGGCAGGAGGTATATTTCCATGACCAAAGATATGACGCAGGGCAGCCCGCTGAAGCTGCTGCTTGCCTTTGCTGTGCCGCTGATGCTGGGCAGCCTGTTCCAGCAGTTCTACAATCTGGCCGATACCATCATCGTGGGGCGGTTCGTGGGCGTGGAAGCGCTGGCAGCGGTAGGCAGCGTGGGCGGCCTGAACTATCTGGTGCTGGGCTTTGTCAACGGCATTGCCTGCGGCTTTTCCATCCCCATCTCATGGACCTTCGGTGCCCACGACCACCACGAGATGCGCCGCTACACCGCCAATACCGTGTGGCTGTCCATCGCCTTTGCCACGGTGCTTACCATCGTTACGGTGGCAATGACCCATCTTGTGCTGGTGTGGACGAACACCCCGGCTGACATCATCGACCTTGCGGATATCTATATCCGCACCATTTTTGCAGGCATCCCCTTCACGCTGCTTTATAATGTGACCAGCGCCCTGATGCGTGCACTGGGCGACAGCAAGCGCCCGCTGTATTTCCTGCTGGTGGCCAGCGTGCTGAACATCGGGCTGGACCTTGCCTGCATCATCCTGTTCAACATGGGCGTGTTCGGCGCGGCTTTTGCCACCGTGTTCAGTCAGGCTGTGGCAGGCATCGGCAGCCTTATTTACATCATGCGCCACTACCCGGAACTGCGCTGGAATAAGGAAGAAGGGCGCATCAGCGCTCCGCACTGCGCAAAGCTTTGCGCCATGGGCCTCCCCATGGGTCTGCAGTGCAGTATTACTGCCATCGGCAGCGTGGTGCTGCAGGGCGCGGTGAACGGTCTGGGCAGCGATATCGTAGCCGCGCAGACCGCCGGCGGCAAGGCTGCGCAGTTCCTCAGCGTGCCGCTGGAGAGCATCGGCACTGCCATGACCACCTACACCAGCCAGAATATGGGCGCGAAGGATCTGGGCCGCGTGAACCGCGGCGTGAACACCGCACTGGGCATCGGCTGCGTGTACAGCGTGGCCTCCTTCCTCATTCTGCGCGTGCTGGACAAGCCCCTGATCGGCCTGTTTCTGGATGCAGGCGAGACCGCCATTATGGCCAATGCGCAGGACTTCATCTTCTGGAACAGTGTGTTCTACATCCCGCTGGCAGTGCTTATCATCTACCGCTACACCATTCAGGGCCTGGGGCACTCCGGCCTTGCCATGTTTGCCGGTGTGGCCGAGATGATCGCCCGCGCCATGGTGGGCTTCTGGTTCGTGCCGCTGTGGGGCTACTTTGCCGCCTGCATCGCAAGCCCGGTGGCATGGCTCTTTGCCTGCTTCTTCCTGATCCCGGCCTATTTTGTGGTGTTCCGCAGACTGCAAAAGGAAAAGCAGCAGGAAGCCGCCGCAAAGGTGCAGTAAGGGTTCATAAAAAATGCTTTTTCTTTTCGCCCTTTCATGCTATAATAACAAGTAAATACGGCTTTGCCGTAACAGGGCAGGGCAGGGGTGACCCCGCACTGCCGGGGCAATGCCCGCAATTGCGGCGGGCGGGAAAATACAAAAAGAGAGGCGAATCGAGATGTTGGATATGATCAAATGCAGCACCGGCGGTGCGTACTATGCGCGCGGAGAGTGGGTGCCCGCAGATGGCAATGCACCCGCAGCACTGGCAGCAAAGGGCTTTGATGCCGCTGCCGTTGCCGCGGCTAAGACCGGTACCATGGCCTACAATATTATGCAGGCACACAACACCAGCGGCGATGCCGAGAACCTGAAGATCAAGTTTGATGCCATGGCAAGCCATGACATCACCTTTGTGGGCATCATCCAGACCGCCCGTGCGTCCGGGCTGGAAAAGTTCCCCATTCCTTATGTGCTTACCAACTGCCACAACAGCCTGTGTGCTGTGGGCGGCACTATCAACGAGGACGACCACCGCTTTGGCCTGTCCGCTGCCAAAAAGTACGGCGGCATCTTTGTGCCCCCGCACATGGCAGTCATCCACCAGTATATGCGCGAGCGCTTTGCGGGCTGCGGCAAAATGATCCTTGGCTCGGACTCCCACACCCGCTACGGCGCACTGGGCACCATGGCTATCGGTGAAGGCGGCGGCGAGCTGGCAAAGCAGCTGCTGGGCCGCACCTATGATGTTGCCCGCCCGGGCGTGGTGGCCATCTACCTGACCGGCAGTCTGCCGGCGGGCTGCGGCCCCCACGATGTAGCCATTGCCCTTGTGGGCAAGCTGTTCAAGAGCGGCTACGTCAAAAACAAGGTCATGGAGTTCGTGGGCCCTGGCATTGCCTCCCTGCGGCAGGATACCCGCAACGCCATTGATGCCATGACCACCGAGACTACCTGCCTGTCCTCCATCTGGGAGACCGATGAAGTCACCCAGCGTTTTCTGGCAGTGCATGGCCGTGCAGCAGACTATAAAAAGCTTGCACCGGCAGACCTTGCCTACTATGACGGCGTGGTGGAGGTGGATCTTTCTGCCATCCGTCCCATGATCGCCCTGCCCATGCACCCCTCCAACGCCTTTACCATTGAGGAGCTGAACGCAAACCTGGAGGACATCCTCCACGCCTGCGAACAGGATGTGCAGAAGCTGATCGGCCGCAAGGACGTGCAGCTGGACCTGTGCAGCAAGATCGAAAACGGTAAGCTGCGGGTGGATCAGGGCGTTATTGCAGGCTGCGCAGGCGGTCTGTACGACAGCATCTACGAGGCTGCTTCCATCCTCAAGGGTCATACCGGCGGCTGCGGCGACTACGCTCTGAGCGTTTACCCCGGCAGCCAGCCCATCATGATGGAACTGGTGCGCACCGGCGTCATTGGCGAGTTGATGGCCAGCGGCGCTACCATCCGCACCGCCTTCTGCGGCCCCTGCTTCGGCGCAGGCGATGTGCCCGCTAACGGCGCTCTGTCCATCCGTCACACCACCCGCAACTTCCCCAGCCGCGAGGGCTCCAAGCCCGGCAGCGGCCAGCTGTCCGGTGTGGCACTGATGGATGCCCGCAGCATTGCAGCCACCACCGCAAACGGCGGCATCCTGACCCCTGCCACCGACGTTGATTACGATCCCACCGTGCCGGAGTACCAGTACGATGCTTCCAGCTACGACACCCGCGTGTATCAGGGCTTTGGCAAAGGCGATTACGACGCCCTGCTCAAGTTCGGCCCCAACATCAAGGACTGGCCGGAGATCGCACCGCTGGGCGACAACCTGCTGCTGAAGGTGGCTTCTTATATCACCGACCCCGTCACCACCACCGACGAGCTGATCCCCTCCGGTGAGACCTCTTCTTACCGCTCTAACCCCCTGGGTCTGGCTGAGTTCACCCTCAGCCGCAAGGACCCGGAGTATGTGGGCCGCGCCAAGGCTGTACAGGCCGAAGAGAACGCCCGCCGCGCCGGTGCAGGGGATGCCGCCCTGCTGGCAAAGGTGAACGCCGTGCCCGGCTGCGAACAGCTGAGCTGGAACGATATCCAGATCGCCTCTACCATCTTTGCGGTCAAGCCCGGCGATGGCTCTGCCCGTGAGCAGGCCGCCAGCTGCCAGCGTGTGCTGGGTGCCGGTGCCAATATCGTAACCGAGTACGCTACCAAGCGTTACCGCTCTAACCTCATCAACTGGGGTATGCTGCCCCTGCAGCTGGCAGGTGCCACCCCCTTTGGTCTGGGGGACTATGTGCTCATCCCCAATGTGCGGGAAGTACTCAAGGGCGACCTGCAGAACATCAAGGCCTACGTTCTGGGCGATACCGTCAAGGAGTTTGAGCTGTACATGGCTCCGCTCACCACCGACGAGCGCCAGATCCTGGCTGATGGCTGCCTGATCAATTTCTATAAGCACTAAGGAAGTAACCCGCTATGTCCTGTGACCTGCATATCCATTCCACCTGCTCAGACGGTGCTGTGCCCATCGAGCGGCTGGCGTCCATCGCTGCCCGCACCGGGCTGCACGCCATCGCCCTTTCGGACCACGATACCCTGCTCAGCGCCCAGTACGCCTATGCCCACACCGGGCAGGACGGGGTAGAGCTGATTCCCGCCGTGGAGCTGACCGGCTATGACTTTGATCGGCAGCATCGGGTGCACCTGCTGTGCTACTACCCGGACGTGGACTGCCCGGCGCTGCGGGAGCATTGCGCCATCATGAAGGAGCGCCGCAACGCCTGCGCTTTGCAGAGCGCAAAGGAGCTGGAGCAGCTGTACCCGCAGTTTACCACCGACCTTGCATGGGAGACCACAAAGGCCAGCGGGGTGCTGTTCAAAAGCGGGCTGATGCAGGCACTGGAACTGCTGGGTCTGACCGATGGCAGCATCTACGGCGAGACCTACCACAAGCTGTTCGGGTGGAACCCCCGGGGCATCGTGCTGCACTCGCCGGAGTATCTGCCGGTGCGGCAGGTGCTGGCTACCGCCAAGGCAAGCGGCGGCGCGGTGGTGTTTGCCCACCCCACGGTGTATAAAAGTATGCCCCTGCTGCGGGAGCTGGCAGCAGAGGGCGCAGTGGACGGCATAGAGGTGTACCACCCCAGCAACAGCCCGGAGGATAGCGCCGAGTGCCTTGCCCTGTGCAAACAGTACGGCCTTGTGGCTACTGCGGGTACGGACTTCCATGGCCGCAACCACAAGCACCCCCACCCCATCGGCACCTGTACCGCACCGGACGAAGCCGCAGCGCAGCTGCGCGCCATCGCCGAAAAACGTAAAAGAGAGAGGACGTAAAGACTATGAGCAAGGAATTTTCCTTCCCGAACAAGGGTACCTGCTCCAAGCAGACCAACTTTGTGCTGAACGATGACCACACCATTGCTTCCATTGAGGTCGTCGGCGGCTGCAACGGCAACCTGAAGGGCATCTGCCAGCTGCTTACCGGCATGAAGGCAGAGGATGCCATTGCCCGTCTGGACGGCACGCTGTGCGGCTTCCGCAGCACCAGCTGCCCGGACCAGATCGCCAAGAACCTGAAAAAGGCTCTGGAACAGATGAACTAAAATCCACCGGAGAGCCGCTGCACAGAACCTTGTGCGGCGGCTCTCTTTTTGCGCGGGGACGATTTTGAATGCCCGCCGCTATGCTCTGGGCATGAATAGCGGAAAATTATTTTAAATTAGTGCAATGCCGGGCAGCCTGCGGGCTGCCCGGCATTGCACTTTTGAGGGAGTGTTTTAAATGATTTTGCGCTGCGCTTTATGTCACAATTTGTACGCATTTCCAGCAAATAAGGGCGGATGTAAAAAATCTATACACCGGGCAAAGTTTGTTTGTTGTTCCGGTTCACTTTGCGGGGTATACTGTTGCCATAGAGAACAGCACGATGAAGGCTGTGAAAAGATATTTTTGAAGCAGGGAGGCTTTTTTATGTACTATTCCAGTGGCAATTATGAAGCTTTTGCACACCCCAAAAAGCCGGAGGGCGTGGATCATAAATCCGCTTATATCATCGGCTCCGGTCTGGCTGCGCTGACCGCTGCCTGCTATCTGGTGCGCGACGGTCAGATGAAGGGCGAGCACGTCCATGTGTTTGAAAAGAACGCACTGGCCGGCGGCGCCTGCGATGGCTACAAGTACGATATCGGCTATGTGATGCGCGGCGGCCGCGAGATGGACAACCACTTCGAAGTTATGTGGGATATGCTGCACTCCATCCCGTCTCTGGAGACCGAGGGTGCCAGCGTGCTGGACGAGTATTACTGGCTGAACAAGGAGGACCCCAACTTCTCCTTGTGCCGCGCCACCGTCAACCGCGGCGAGGATGCTCACACCGATGGCAAATTCGGCCTGTCCGATAAGGGTGCCATGGAGATCATGAAGCTGTTCTTTACCCCGGACGAGCAGCTGCAGGATAAAAAGATCACCGATTTCTTCGATGACGAGGTGCTCAACTCCAACTTCTGGATGTACTGGCGCACCATGTTCGCCTTCGAGAACTGGCACAGCGCTCTGGAGATGAAGCTGTACCTCAAGCGCTATATCCACCACATCGGCGGTCTGCCGGACTTTACCGCCCTGCGCTTTACCCGCTATAATCAGTACGAGTCCATCATCCTGCCCATGGTGCGCTATCTGGAAAGCTTCGGCGTGCAGTTCCACTACAACACCAAGGTCACCGATGTGAAGTTCGACATCCAGAAGGGCCGCAAGCTGGCAAGCTCTGTTACCGTGGTGCATGAGGGCGAGACCACCAACATTGATCTGACCGAGAACGATCTGCTGTTCATCACCAACGGCGGCTGCGTGGAAAGCTGCACCGTGGGTGCGCAGGATAAGGCCACCGGCTTTGACCCCACCATCCAGCCCGGCAACGGCTGGGATCTGTGGAAGAAGATCGCCGCACAGGATCCCTCCTTCGGTCACCCGGAGAAGTTCTGCTCCGAGCCGGAACTGAGCAACTGGGAGAGCGCCACTATCACCACGCTGGACGACAAGATCCCTCAGTATATCCGCAAGATCTGCAAGCGCGACCCCTTTAGCGGCCACACTGTCACCGGCGGCATCGTCACCGTCAAGGACTCCAGCTGGCTGCTCAGCTGGACGCTGAACCGTCAGCAGCAGTTCAAGGATCAGCCCAAGAATCAGCTGTGCGTCTGGGTGTACGGCCTGTTCAGCGATAAGCCCGGCGATTACGTCAAGAAGCCCATGCGCGACTGCACAGGCCGCGAGATCTGCATGGAGTGGCTGTACCACATCGGCGTGCCGGAGGATCAGATCGCGGAGCTGGCAGAGCACAGTGCCAACACCGTGCCTGTGATGATGCCCTATATCGACGCCTTCTTCATGCCCCGTGCTATGGGCGACCGTCCCGATGTTGTGCCCGAGGGTGCTGTGAACTTTGCCTTCCTCGGTCAGTTTGCCGAGACCGCCCGCGATACCATCTTTACCACCGAGTACTCCATGCGCACCGGTATGGAGGCTGTGTACACCCTGCTGAACATCGACCGCGGCGTGCCCGAGGTCTGGGGCAGCACCTACGATGTGCGCGCTCTGATCGATGCCACCGTGAAGCTGCGCGACGGCAAGAAGATCACCGACATGGATCTGCCGCTGATCCCGCGTCTGGCTTTGAAGGAAGCCTTGAAGAAGATCGAGGGCACCGACCTTGAGAAGTTCCTCAAGGAGTATAACGCCATCTGATATTTCCCTCTCCTCCGATAGACCCGGCAACGGGTCAACACCCCCCTAAAAAAGACCTCTCCGCTGCTCTGCGACAGGGCACGGGGAGGTCTTTTTTGTGTAAAAATGGTACAATATGCGTCAAAATAAAGCGGAACGTGAAAATAATTTGTGCCAAAAGAATGATTTTGGCTTGTTTGCGGCGGCGTTCTGTGCTATGCTAGAGCTATTGAAAGGGCAGGAGGGAAGAGCCTGCCTCAAATGCGATACGCCAAAAATAAAAGGAGGTCGTTTTCCTGTGAAACAACTTATTTCCCGTCGCAGCTTTTTAAAGGCTGCTGGTGTGACCGCTGCCGCTGCATCCATGGCCATCGGTGCGCCTGCCGCATCGGCCTGCTGGTATGGTGACAAGTCTGACGTTACCATCCTGTACACCAACGATGTCCATACCTACATCGACAAGCAGAGCCCCAAGCTGACCTACGCTGCCATTGCCGACCTGAAGCAGAGCTATCAGAATGCCGGCAAGGATGTGCTGCTGGTGGATGCAGGCGACCATGTGCAGGGCACTGCCTACGGCTCCATGGACGAGGGTGCTTCCATCATCAAGCTGATGAACGCTGCCGGTTACGATGTCGCCACCCCCGGCAACCACGAGTTTGACTACGGCATGGACCGTGCCAAGGCCATCATGAAGGAAGCCGACTTCCCGTACCTGTCCTGCAACTGGGTAGACCTGCGCACTACGCTGCGTGTGCTGCCCTCCGTCAAGGTGTTCGTGCGCGGCGGCAGACGCATTGCCTTTGTGGGCGTGACCACCCCCGAAACCTTTACCAAGTCCACCCCGGCCTACTTTATGGATAAGGCACAGCGCAAGTACATCTACGATATTCAGGGCGGCGAGGACGGCAAAAAGCTCTACGATGCCGTGCAGAAGGCCATTGATAAGGCAAAGCTTCTGGCAGACGTGGTCATCGGTCTGGGTCATCTGGGCGTAGACCCCTCTTCCTCTCCGTGGACCAGTGAGGAAGTCATTGCCCACACCAGCGGCTTTGATGCCTTTATCGATGGCCACTCCCATACCGTAATGGAGAACAAGCAGGTGCAGGATGCTTCCGGCAAGGCTGTCACCCTGACCCAGACCGGCTCTTACTTTGCAAACGTTGGCGAGATGACCATCGCTGCGGACGGCACCATTACCACCAAGCTCATCCCCACCCACGAGGGCATGGACGCAGGCATCGCCGCCATGCAGACTGGCTGGGTGAACACCGTGGACGATATGCTGGGCGAGAAGATCGCTGTGGGCGACAGCGATTTCTACGTCTCTGACCCCGCCACCGGCAAGCGCCGCATCCGCTCTGCCGAGACAAACCTCGGCGACTTTGTGGCTGACGGCATCTACACCTACTTCAACGAGGTGGAAAAGCTGCACTGTGATGTGGCCATCATGAACGGCGGCGGCATCCGCGCCGACGTGCCCGCAGGCGACTGGACCTTCAAGACCTGCAAGCAGGTCAGCCCCTTTGGCAACGTGGCCTGCCTGATGTCGGTCACCGGCAAGCAGATCCAGGACGCACTGGAATTTGCAGCCCGCTTTGCAGGCGAGGACGGCAAGGAGAACGGCGGCTTCCTGCAGGTGGCCGGTGCTACCTACGAGATCCACACCGATATCCCCAACACTGTGCAGACCGACGAGAAGAACGTCTGGATCGGCAGCGCCACCGGCACCCCGCGTGTGCAGAACGTGAAGATCTACGATAAGGCCTCCGGCAGCTATCTGCCGCTGGACCCGGGTGCTACTTACGCACTGGCCGGCATGAACTACACCCTGCGCAATCTGGGCGATGGCTTTGCCATGTTTGACGGCGCAGAGCTGATCAAGGACTATGTGTCCGAGGATTATCTGGTGATGTCTACCTACGCTATGATTTTTGACGGCGCAGATGCTGCGGGTCTGCCGCACCTGTCCAGCGCCAATAGCCCGCTGGCCGCATACCCCGGCTACCTGCTCAACTACGAGCAGCCCTACGGCGCAGGCCGCATTACCATTCTGTAAATTTATATTTCCCGTGAAAAGGCGAACCCGGAAAGTCCTGTGGACTTTCCGGGTTCGCTCTATCTATAATAGTTTTTCCGCGCGGAATCATACAAACAGAAAAGCCACCTGAGTTTCCTCAGATGGCTTTGTTCTGGTTGACTGCTTCAGAGCTTGCGCGAACAGATTTCCACAATTGGCCTCGTTTGAAATGCTTGAATTATCATTGTTTTCGTCGGAGCATAAATCCAAGTCAACGGTATTGCTATCCCCGAAGCAATTAAAAACCAGTTTCAATCGGTTGCCATCATCGTAAACATAGGCCGCGACCAGAAATGTGTTGAAAAGGTCTTCCTGATACTGACGATCGTAAACATCGCCGTTCCTGAATAACAAAAGGCTTGATATGAGGTTTTTACGATCAACGTGAACGAGGTCTTCTTTTGCTGAGTTCAGTTTGGCGCTTAAATCTGACTGTTGAGCCTCCAACTCAATGAGCCGGTCGCGGGTCGTGCTTGTAATGACACCCTGTTCAATGGCCTTCATCACATTTGAGATAGAGGACTTGATGCCGGCTAACTCATTCTCCAAAGAGGTGATTTGAAGCTTTCGGTCTTCATCTTCCCAGTATTCGATAGTTTTATCTGCAATCCATTCAATGACATCATCAGTCAGACAATATTGCTTGATGGCTTGGGCAACCGCTGGCTCGATGATATCCCGGCGAATATTCTTTTTGTCACAGGTGCGTCCCACGCGCCTATTCTGGCAGGCGTAATAATGATGAATGGTTCCGGTCTTGGAAGTGCCGGACATTCCGATCATGTAGCCCCCGCAGTGTCCGCATCGTAGCTTCCCGGTCAGAAGGTAATCATCTTCGCCGGGGCGATGCCGGCCGTTTTTCCTTCGGTTTCTCATCCTGATTGCCTCCTGAACCTTGTGCCACAGGCGGTCATCTATAATGCGCGGAACACCGCCCTCAATGCGAGTTTCACCGTAAATGTAAATCCCGCGATACCTTTCATTGGTGCATAGGCCGTGAAAACTGCATTTGTTCCACTCGCCATTGCTGCCGGTTTTGATACCCCGGCGGTTTAGATCACGGGCAATGCTCGTATTGGTTTCACCAGAGGCGACGCGCGTGAACACCTCCCGGACGACTGCGGCGGCGGGTTCATCCAAGACGACTTTTCCGTCGGAACCGCGCTTGTAGCCGAAAGGCTGCTTTCCGTTTGCGATGCACTTGCTGGCGTTGTCCATCAGACCGCGGCGAACATCCTCTGCCAGATTGTCCGAGTAGAACTGGTTGACATTCATCATCGACCGCAGAGCAAACCGACCAGCCGCGCTGTCGTCAAAATCTTCCTCGGCATAGTAGACTTTGACACCGCAGTCAACCAGACGAGCTTCGTTCACCATCGCCTGCATCATATTTCTGCCCATGCGGTTGGACTTCCATGCAAGCACATAACAGAACTTCCCGTCCTCAGCATCATTCATCATACGTTGGAATGCCGGGCGATTGTCGGTGCGGCCGCTGATTGCCCGGTCTTCGTAGGTCACGGTGATTTTCAGACCCAGCGAAGCAGCGTATTTCCGGCAAGCCTCAATCTGCTGCTCGATGGAAACATCCCTCTGGTTGTGGGACGAGTAGCGGGCATAGATGACGGCATCGCCGCTTGCCTGTTTCTTTTTTCTTGCCATTGTAATTTCCTCCGAGGTACACTTTGACAAGCCTACCCGGAGGTGGTACAATAACATCTGTGAGGTTAGCTGTTATTACCCTCTGGGTAAGCTGATCTGGAACGCCTGCGGTGTTGGTAGCACCGTGGGCGTTTTTTATTTCAATCAAAGATGCTTACTTCTTACATATCAAAAACGGAAAAATCCGCCAAAACGCTGACAACGTTGCAGCATCCTGTTATATTTGAGCCACTTCCGGGAGCAAATACGGCAGAAAAGAGGTGGACTATGTGGAAAACAAGAAATTTGAAGATGAGCTGAAGGAACAGCTTCGGAAGATTTCTGTTAAGCAGAGGATAATGCTACTTCGGCTTATTCGTTCTGAGCGAGAAACTGAATGTAGCTCAGAGCCTGCTGCTTTTTCTCAGAACTGAGATTAAAAATCGCTTTCATAATTTCCGCATCCAGCTCGTCCTCAGCAGAGAGGGCGAGCTTTTTGCTTTCGGGGTCATCAAACATTAAATCCACGGGCATGTCATCAACATTTACCAGCAAGTCTGTAAGTGTCATACCCATTCCAGACGCAAGCTGCTTTAACCTTGGAAGGGTGGGGGTGACAGGTAAACCGGTGCTTGGATTGATGCCCTTTTCCAACATAGAAATATAGCCATTGGACAATCCGCATTGATTGGCAAACTGCCGCTGGGAGAGCCCGTGATCTTTCCTATATGCGGAGATTAAGTCGCGAAGTGTCATGTTGCTTCCCTCCAAATTGTTTAATCTATTATACATTCAAAGTGACGGAATTGTCAATGGACTTTGTGTAATTTTTTGAACAAAAATTGTTCAATCGGGTTGACAATCCGGCGTGAAAGGTGTACTATGGGTGTGTAATCGGTTAAACAAAACCGGTGCATGAAGCAGGAATGGAGGTGAAATTGATGGGTTTTAAGATTAGAGAGGTTCGGAAGTCGCTGAAAATGAGTCAGGAGGAACTCGCAGAAAAAAGCGGTGTGAGCCGAGGAACCATCGTTGCGCTGGAAAGTGGCACAGAGCGCGTCACCACAACAAAAACATTGGTTGCACTGGCGATTGCAATGGGTGTCAGCGTGGACCAAATTTTTTTTGCTGATGATGTTTAATCGAATGAACACTCAACACAGGGAGGTTCCCATGAACACCGACATCCACGTCCGGTTGGACGAAATCAGTCCCGAAGATACCGCCCGGCTGGCGCGGGGCTGCAAGAGGCTTTACCTCAACATCATCGCCATGCCGGGCGGGCAGGAAAGGCTGGATGCCGCATGGGAGGCCTACCAGCAACGAAAGAAAGGAGGATGTCCCAATGGTTGAACTTCTCATGTTTCTGTATGGCGTTGATGCCGACCAAGCTGCGGCCAGATGCCCGGCGGCGTGGTTTGGTGTGATCGTGATGGTCATCGGGGTTCTGGGCTGGCTGGACTACTACGGCTGTTTCGATAGCCTTGGCCGTTGGCTGGGCAAGGTGCTGAAGGAGGTGCGCGATGTATTCTTCGTTTGACCCGACCGATGAAGAAGCGGGCTACCCGGAAGAACCCCGCTGTCCGCTGTGCCATGAGCGCTGCGATACCATCTATCGCGCCGATGACGGCACGATCGTAGGCTGTGACCGCTGCCTTGAAGCGGTCGAGGCATGGGAAGTCCCTGAGTGCTTCCCGGATAAGGAGTGATTTATGCGTCTTGCAAAATATTACTTCACCTACGCCAGCGATGGTTCCCATCCGTATTGTGGCGGCTGGACTGAGGTGTGGGCTCCGAATCGCAACCTTGCATGTACTGCATTTCGCATGGTTCACCCGGATAAGTTTCCCGGATTCTTGAATTGCGCCGGTGTGTACAGCGCTGAGGAGTTCAAGAAAACCCGCATGGCGGCCGCTGGCGGGAACTTCGGTTTCTGCTGTCGGGAAACCATCTCCATGGACCTTACCGTTACGGTACACGGAAAGGAGGTGATGTCATGAAAGCAAAGAAGCTGACCCGCAAGCAGAAGGAAGCCCTCTCTGCCGCCGGCTGGGACTGCACCGCATATCTCTGGGTTCGGGATGTCCCGAATGGCATGGTGCTTCTGAACAAGGGCACTGGCAAGACTGTTGTTTTTGAAAAGTGAAAGGAGGATGCCACATGGCAAAGGAAACCACATTGCAGGTCATCGAACTGCAGCAACTGCCCATCATCGTGGAGCGGCTGCATAGCGTAAAGGCTGACATTGAGCAGCGCACGGCTGAAGCCCTCTCGCTGGTCTGCACCGAGCAGACCTATAAGAGCGTCAAGGATGCCCGTGCGCAGTTGACCAAGGAATTTAAGGAGTACGAGGCCCAGCGCATTGCTGTCAAGGACAAAATTCTTGAACCGTATGCCGAGTTTGAGAAAGTCTACCGCGAGTGCGTGACGGTGCCGTTCCAGACCGCAGATGCAGAGCTGAAACGGAAGATTACGGACGTTACTTCCGGTATCGTGTCCCAAAAGACGGATGCCGTTCAGGAATATTATAACGAGCTGGTGGAGGCCGCTGGCATTGACTGGATAGACGATTTGACCTACCGGCCGAAGGTCAACATGAGTGACAGCGTAACTGCCCTGAAAAAACAAGCAAAGGCGTTTGTGGACGGCATTGTGTCCGACGTGGCTGCAATCGAAGCCACGGAAAACTCTGCGGAAGTTATGGTGGAGTACCGGAAGAACCTCGATCTGCCCGCAGCTATTAAAGCCGTGGATGACCGGCACAAGGCGCTGGAAGAACAGCGCAGACGGGAAGAAGAACGCCGTGCCCGGCAAGCGGAGCGTGAAGCCGCCGCAGAAAAGGTTCGCGCCGCTGCTGCGGCTGCGGCCCAGGAACAGCCCGAACCGGCGCAGGAAATCTCCGCAGACCCGGAAATGGCCGTGCAGCCTGAACCGGTGCCGCAACCCAAGCCGGAACCCATCTTTATGACCCGCTTCTACGCAAAGGGCACTAAGGCCCAGCTCGTCGGTTTGAAGCATTATCTTGAAAAGGAAGGTATTGAATATGGCAACCTCTAACAATCAGCTGCAAGCGCAGCAGAAGCCCAAGTTCTCCGTGGCAATCACCACCAAGGGCTACCAGTCCTTGATTTCCAATACCCTGCGCGACCCGGCCCGCGCCCGCCGCTTTACGGCCAGCATCACCTCGGCGGTAGCCGTCAACCCGGCTTTGCAGGAATGCGATGCCGGCACGATTCTGGCCGGTGCCCTGCTGGGCGAAAGCCTGAACCTCAGCCCGTCCCCGCAGTTGGGTCAGTATTATCTGGTCCCGTTCAAGCAGAAAGCCAAGTATGACCGCAACAATCGACTGATCCGACCGGAAATCACCACGGCCACGTTCACGCTTGGCTACAAGGGGTATGTTCAGCTGGCATTGCGCAGCGGTCAGTATGCGGATCTCGATGTGATGGAAATCAAGGAAGGGGAATACCTCGGCAAAGATTCGCTGACCGGCAAGCCCAAGTTCCAGTTCATCGAAGACGATGACCAGCGGGATGCGTTACCTACCGTTGGCTATATGGCTTACTTTGAGTACATGAACGGTTTCCGCAAGGTGCTGTACTGGTCCAAAGAAAAAATGATGAACCACGCAGATACCTACTCCAAGGCGTTCAGTCGGCAGAAGTACGAGGAATTGCTGGCTGGCAAAATCCCGGAGAGTGAAATGTGGAAGTATTCGTCCTTTTGGTATAAGTCGTTCGATGACATGGCAAAGAAAACCATGCTTCGACAGCTTATTTCTCGCTGGGGTGTTATGAGCATCGAGATGGCCAAAGCCTTTGAGAGCGACAACACCGTGTCTATGGTGGACGGCAATGGCGAAATCGTCACCGAGCCGGAATCTATGCCTGGCGCATCCGAACAGCCGGAGCTGCACACCGGGAAACCGGATGTAGGTGATGGTCAGGGCGCTCTGCCGCACGGAGATATTTCTCAGGGAGAACCGACAACCGTAGAAACGGTAGTTGACCTCAGTTCGTTATGATCAACTACAACATCATATCCACCGGAAGTCAGGGAAATGCGGTGGTGATCGAGCAGAAAATCCTCGTTGATTGCGGGGTTTCATTCAAGGCATTGGCAGCAGAATGCCGGACGTTGAAGCTGGTGCTGCTGACCCACATCCACAGCGACCATTTCAAACCGTCAACGATCCGCTTGCTGGCCGAGAGCCGCCCGACACTCCGATTTGCCTGTTGTGCTTGGCTGTGCAAGCCGTTGGTGGACGCAGGAGTGCCCATCGCGCAGATTGACGTTTTGGAGCCGGGACACCTGTATGGCTACGGCATCTGCAACGTCATTCCGCACATAGTCAAGCACAACGTGCCCAACTGCGGATGGAAGATTTGGCTGGACGGGAGAAAGCTGTTTTACTGCACCGACATGAACAATTTGAACGGCATTTCGGCTCCGAACTATGACTTGTACATGGTCGAGGCTAACTATGACGACAAGGAAATTCAGGCCAAAATTGCAGAGAAAAAGCTGACTGGCGAATACATCTACGAGAAGCGCGTCCTGCGGGACCACATGAGCGTGGCAAAGGTCAATGACTGGCTGTATGCCAACATGGGGCCGAACAGTGCCTATATCTATATGCACTGCCATCAGGACAAGGAGGGTTCAACATGACGGGGCGGCTGGTCGATATGGCTTTCACCCTTGGCGGGAAGCAGCGCATCACGCTGGAAGTCGATGGAGATTTCCGGGAAACGTGGGACAAGCTGCATCTGGAACGGCTTCTGGATATCGAAATCAAGAAGCACCGCAACAAGCGCAGCCTGTCAGCAAACGCCTATTTCCATGTCCTGTGCAATAAAATTGCCGCCGAAACAGGGGAAAGCGATGACGAGGTCAAACGGCGGCTGGTTGTCGCCTATGGAGCACTGGCCCGCGATAAGGACGGCCATGTGATCGGTATCAAGCTCCCTGCTTCTGTGGACGCAACGGAAATCTACCAATACGTCCGCTTCTACGCAACCCGGCAGGAAAACGGCAAGAATTTTGCCTGTTACTTCGTTTACAAGGACACGCACCGGATGGACACGAAGGAGTTTTCGCATCTGGTAGATGGCACGATCGCGGAAGCCAGAGAGCTGGGCATCCAGACCGATACCCCGGAACAGTTGGCTCGGTATAAAGAAGAATGGTCGAAATGACCGGAAAGGACATTTCTATGGAAATGATTACGATTCCTTTTGAGGAATACAATGAACTTTTCCAGCTCCGGCTGGAGCTGCACATGATTTATTCCAAGTGCAGGAAAGATGGTTCCTATGCAGCAGGCATGTTTGCTGAGGAACTCATGAATATGCTGCACTCGGATGTGTTCCCCCTGACCGATGCCGTACCCGTGGCACCGGAGACAGTACCGAAGGTGATTCCCCATGCTGAACAGTTGTGATTTTCAGGGGCGCTTTGCCGCTGATCCGGAGCTGCGGACCACCCAGAGTGGCAAGACGGTTGCCAGCTTCCGCATGGCCGTTGACCGGGACATGGTCGGACAGGACGGCAAGCGTCCTACGGACTGGCTCACCTTCACGGCATGGGGCAAGACGGCAGAGTTCGTCAGCAAATATTTCCGAAAGGGGAGTGCAGCAACGGTTCATGCCCGCTGCCAGACCCGCCAGTATCAGGACAAGAACGGAAATAACCGCACGGCGGTGGAGTTCGTTGTGGACAACATCTATTTTGCCGGTGCGAAGTCTGACGGTCAGCAGCAGAGCGGCTATGTGGATGACGGCGGGACGAATCCTCCGGCAACATACCGGAGCCAGCAGCCCCAGCAGATGGGCTTTGCGACCCAGAATCAGCGGCAGCAGTGGCAGGGCGCAAACGCGGCCCCGGAGGTCGTGCAGCCGGCATACTCGCAGGGCGAAGCGGACGATTTCTCGGTCATTGACGATTCCGATGACTTGCCATTCTAACTGCATCAAGGAGGTGGTTGGATGGTAAAACCTGAAAACTACGTCATGGTTCAAGGGTGGATGCGTACAGAACTAGACCTCAAAGGAAACGACTTGTTTCTGTATGCTATGATTTACGGTTTCACGCAGGATGGCGAAACGGAGTTCTCTGGCAGCTTGCGGTATATGCAAGAATGGCTTGGTGTCGGAAGCAAGCACACAGTTCTGGATGCACTCGAAAGATTGCACCAGAAGGGCTACATAAAAAAGAGAACGTCAGTCGAAAACGGCATCAAAAGAAGCTATTACGTTGCAGCCCAAAGGGGTAGTGCAGAAATTGCACTGGGTAGTGCAAAAACTGCACCGGGCCAGTGCAGAATCTGCACCGAGGGTGGTGCAAAAACTGCACCTAATAATATAAAAGATAATATAGAAGATATTCTAGTTATAAAGGACAACGGCGGCAGTGACCCTCGATTGGATGCCGATTTTGGCCGGATTGTCCGTGCCTTTGAGGAGAACATCGGGTCATTCCCACCCATCATGCGGGACAGCCTGCAGCGCTGGCGGGAGCAGTTCAGCACAGAAATGATTCTGCTGGCGATTGCTGAGGGGGCCAAGAATGGCGCTCACCGTTGGAACTACATTGATTCTATATTGCGGGGCTGGAAGAAGAACAACATCAGGACACCCGGCGACTTTGAAGCATGGGAATCCAAACGGAAATCCCAGAGCAGTGACACAGCAGCGCAGCAGCCAAACCGTTCCGCTGCTGCGGACTATGACTTTATTTTTGGAGGCTTAAATGACAGTTGAAGGATTGAAAGCGGCGATGCTGGAAATCGAGAACTACTTCGGCAAAGAGCTTCCGTTCAATCAGCGCAAGGCGCGGTCGGAAGCATACTCGGCAGCGCTGAAGGACATTCCCGATTGGATGGCGGCGCAGGCTTTGACCGAAGCGTTGAAGGTCTGCCGGTTCCCACAGCAGTTGCTTGTGGACTGGTGGGCTGAAATCAAAAAGATTCAGGCAGCGCAAGCACCCACAGCAAACGACCTCTGGAAAGAGGCAGCGACAGCGGCCCGGAAAATTGAGGCCAACCTCTACTACCAGACCCACGGTGGCCTGATGACCGCCGAGGGAAAGCTGACAGGGGAGGACTTCAAGCGGCGCAATGCGGAGATCTTCGCCGCCCTGCCGGTGGCGGTGCAGCGCTGGGCTGGCTCCCCGGCGGACCTGTCGGAGATTTTCAGCAGCCGCAGCAGCGCGGATCTGCGCCAGTTCGTCCGGCCGGGCTTCGACCGGGCTGTGCAGGATGCCCCGGTTGAGAGTTTGCAGCCCCCGGCTCTGCCCGGCGGGGCTACTCAAGCGCGGATTGGAGGTGATGAAATTGAGAAGAAAGCGTAATCACGGAGCGTTGCTCTGCCTGTCCGGTGTGCTGGCGGGCTGCATTGTGACCAGCGCCGTCTGCGGGCAGCGGGTGGACGAGCTGACCATGGAGCGTGACATCTACTCCTATCGTTACAAAAACTGGGAACAGACGGCCAGCGAGCGGGAAGAAACCATCGACCAGCTCCAAACCGAGCTGGACAAGCTCACCGCAGAACTGGCGGCACACAACGGCCTGTCCCTTACATACATCGGTGCGTTCAGCTGCACGGCCTATTGTGCAGAGGAATACCCCCACATTTGCGGTGAGGGCCATGGCATTACATCCAGCGGAGCAAAGGCTGTGCCGGGCGTGACCGCAGCAGCCGATATCAGCATCCTGCCCTATGGCACGGTCGTGTATATCGAGAATGTGGGATTGCGGGTTGTCCAAGACACCGGAAGTGCCGTGAAAGGTAACAAGTTGGATGTGTGCGTAAACACGCATGAAGAGGCCCTGAGCTGGTCTGGGTACGGTTCCCGGCGGGTCTGGATTATTTCGGGAGGTGTTGAACCGTGAAAAAGCCGTTTGAGACCGAAATGGACGACACCAGACAGGCGGTTGGACAAATCGTGGGTTTGTGCACCACCATTGCGCTGCATCAGGAGTTCGGTGTCGGCAAGACCAGACTGGAGCGCATTAAAGCTAGAATTGACGAGTTGGAGAACCAGAACACCGAGGTCATTATGACCCCGGATGCCTACGGCAGACCATCCAAGGACAAGGCTGAGGCCATCCGAGAAAGCTGGTTGGCTGGATATGTTTCTTCCGACTACCGAATCCCGATGGTGAGATTGCCTCGTGGACGCAAAGAGCAGCAGTACCGCATTGCTGGCGACAGGGCTGCCAAAATTGCTTGGCAGGTTTACGCCAAGGCGGTTATTGATGTGCTGCACTATGGTCCGGACCGCTTGGAACGGCTGCGCAAGGAAAGCCATGCCAATTATGAGCAGCTGAACAAGTGGGGGCATGAGGATGGTCTGGACGTTGCGATGGAAAAGCTGCGCCGCTGCGCTGCGGAGGCTATGCAAGCCCCGGAAATGGAAGTTTCTGATATTGATGGCAGCAAGGATGCTGCGGAAGTGGACAAGGAGTTCCGTAAGCAGCAGCTGAATTTCATCAAGCGTGTCCGGGCACAGGCCCTTGGGCGTATCGCAGCTACTACGCAGCCCGTCAACGTACTGGCCGAGCAGGGTGTGCAGGACAAGGTTCAGGAGATTATGCAGCAGGTTTCCCAGCAGTCTTTTGAGCGTAGGAGGAGACATTGGTATGGCACAAAATGAATACGGCGAGAAGCTGGACAGCAACGGCTATGCGCCCAGTGTCCTGCACGATAAGCCGACCTGTCTGATTTGCGGCCGCTTCGGAGTGGCCCGGCATGAAGTCTACTTTGGGCCGTATCGGGACAAGAGCAAGCAACTGGGCTTGTGGGTGACGCTCTGCCCTTGGTGTCATCAGAACGGCAACACGGCGGTTCACACCAACCGGGCGGCGGATCTTCGCCTAAAAAAGTGGGCACAGAAAAAGGCCATGGAATACTACGGCTGGCCGGAGGCGCGGTTCATCCAAGAGTTCGGGAGGTCTTACTTATGAGCGAAAATTGCCCGATTATCGCCATCGACCCCGGCAACACGCAGTCCGGCTACTGCGTAATTGACCAGCGCACCTTGCGTCCGCTGGAGTTCGGCAAGATTGACAACGCCGAACTTATGCAGAAGTTGGCCTCCGCTACGGAGCAGGGCTGGCGGTGGGCTGTCATCGAAATGGTGGCCTCCTACGGGATGCCAGTCGGCAGGGAGGTTTTCGACACTGTCCTTTGGATAGGCCGCTTCTACCAAACTCTGAACGCCTGCTGCTCGGTGCGGCTGCTGTGCCGTATCGAGGAAAAGCGGCATATCTGCCACAACACACGCGCCAATGATGCCGCCATCCGGCGGGCACTCATTGACCGCTTTGCAGACCACGACCTCAAAAACGGCCGTGGCACAAAGAAGGCCCCGGATTTCTTTTACGGCTTCAAGGCAGACATTTGGGCAGCGTACGCCGTCGGCCTGACTGCCATTGAAAACCGGGAGAACGATTACAATTTTTCGTCGAACAAATGAAAGGAATACATATCATGGATAACTACGAAAACGAAGCCTCCAAGTTTGCCGCCCAGCGCAACAAGCTGAAGAACATCTGCGAGGCCCACGACCTGACCTACACCTTCATCAAGAACGCCTATCCCATCAAATTGATTATCCGCCCGGTCGGCGGCGTTGGGGAACAGATGTCCATGCTGGAGGCTGCAAGCGAGGACAGTTATATTTCCCCGGATGCCTACCTGTTGTTCACGATGAAGGATGGCGCACTGGTTTACCGCATGAGCAAGACCTTCACCATCGAGGATGCCCTGTTCGGCAAAATCAAGAACATCTTCAAAAATATGCACTCCTACTACCTTCAGTTCTTCTTCCGGGATCTCATTGAAAGCGGCCGTCTGACGGCCATCGGTGCCAAGATGCCGGACATCCCGGAGCCTGCCGGAGAGAACACCCCTCCCGTGGTTCAGCCGCCGCAGGAAACCGCAGAAGCGGATAAAGCGGAATCCGATGATGAAGCAAAGGTTCTGGCGCTCATTGATACCAGCGGTGTAACGCAGCCCTATGTGGCGGATAAACTGAACATCAACCTCAGCGCGGCCACGGAACTGCTGGATAAGCTGGAAAGTAAAGATCTGATCGACTTCTACGATGGTCGTTACTACCTCCACAAGACGGAGGAATAACTCATGGCAAAGGCAGCAGTAACGCGCAGCATCCGCGACGACCATCAGAAGAACTTCCTCAAAATCTTCAACGGGCTGACAGGAAAGCATAGCCGCTGGGAGATTTGGGAGGACTTCGTCACCCTGACGGCCATCGAGATTTCAAATAGCACGGACAAGGTAAATGCCCCAGAGCGCACCAAGATGTATCAGACCATCATTTCCAAATACTCCACCAAGGAGCGGGAGGGCATGGCTGAAATGCTGGGCGAGGTAATCATGGGTATGGAGCAGAATCCTGACCAAGACTTCCTCGGTTCGCTGTACATGATGTGCGAGTTGGGCAACTCGCACGCCGGGCAGTTCTTCACTCCCTACGATGTGTGCCGCTGCATGGCCGAGATTACGTTCGACCCGAAGCTGCACCCGGACATGGAGGGATTCATCTCGGTATCTGACCCGGCCTGCGGTGCTGGAGCCACGCTGCTTGCCTTTTTGAACGTCTGCAAAAGACGGAATATCTGCTACCACAACAAAGTCCTTGTCATAGCCCAAGACATTGACTTCATCGTTGGGCTGATGTGCTACATCCAGTGCAGCTTCATGGGCTGCGCTGGATATGTAGTCATCGGTGACACACTCGTGAATCCGGCAACGGCCTACGACAGCCGCGGATTGCTGCCCGCAGGGCCACAAAATCGTATCTGGTATATGCCGCTCTTCTCAACCGACGTGTGGTATATGCGCCGCCAGATAGCGCAGATGAATCTACTGTTTGAACCGAAAGTCGAACCAGTAGAAATCGAAAAAGCAGATACTAAGCCCGCAAATTTGCAAAAATCTATCAAAAATGAGCCTAAAGCCCCGGAAAACGAGCCTCTTAACGAAACCAAAACCGGGCAGCTCACGTTTTTCTAACCCGAAATAAGAAAGGAGTATCCCTATGGCAGACATTGCTTACATCCCTATCCGGCAGCTGTACCCTCACCCCGATAACCCCCGCAAGGAACTGGGCGACCTGTCCGAACTTGCCGCCAGCATCAAGGAAAACGGCGTGTACCAGAACTTGACCGTAATCCCCGGCCACTACCTCAACAGCCGGGAGTACATCGCAAAGTGCGTTGACGAGGGCGGGGATGCAGCCGCAGCAGCGGCAGCATGGACACCCAAGGCTGTGTGGTCCAGTGAGGACTACACCATCATCATCGGCCACCGCCGGGCGGCAGCAGCGCAGCAGGCCGGGCTGTACGAGTTGCCCTGCGCCATCGTAGAGATGGACGAGCGGGAGCAGATGCAGACCATGATGATTGAGAATATGCAGCGGTCAGACCTCACCGTCTACGAACAGGCGCAGGGCTTCCAGATGATGATGGACTTCGGGCAGACTGTGGAGCAAATCTCCGACAAGTCCGGCTTCTCCCAGTCCACTATCCGGCGGCGCATCAAGCTGCTGGAACTGAACCGCGACAGCTTCAAGAAAGCCGAAAAGCGCGGTGCCACCCTGTCCGATTTCGCCCAGCTGGACAAAATCGAGGACTTGGAAGCCCGAAACCGGGTATTGGAGACCCTCGGTACGCAGAACTTCAACCGGGCTATGCAGGATGCGCTGGAGCAGCAAAAATGGCAGCACCAAAAGGCCGAATGGGTTGAGCAGCTGAAAAAATTCGCTACGGAAGATTCGCAGGCCTCCTACCAGACGCATGAGCATGTAAATGCGTACGGAAAGTGGGACACAAAAAAGGAAGTCGTCATGCCGGAAGATGCCGACAAGATCGCTTATGTCTATAAGGTCAGTGAAAATCAGATTGACCTGTACAAACCTCGCGATACGGAAGCCGAGGATGCCAGCAACTCGGCGAGGGAGGCCGCAAGAGCCACCGAGCAGCTTGCGAGAGAACAGTTTGCCGCTGTTACGAAGCTCATGTACGAGCTGCGCTGGGACTTCGTGAAGGACTTGACTCCCGCAGAGTGCAAAAAGCACCTGCCGGAAATCTTGACTTATTCCACCCCGATTTTGACCGAATATCGGCACATGGAGGATGACGAAAACGTGTTGCGGCTGCTCGGCATCGGTCTGGATGAGCAGATTCGGGAAGACACGGAATTGGAAGATGCCCTGAAAATGTTCAACGCTTACGATACCGAGCCGGAGAAGATTCTCTTGGCGGTTGCCTTCGATGCGACGGACGGTAGTCGTGAGGGCTACTGGAGCACGGAATGGAATGGGCCGACAGGTGCAAGCAAGTTCGTTCACCGCAAAAATGACGACCTCGACAGCACCTATGAATTGCTGACCGCCCTCGGCTATGAAATGGCCGATGACGAAAAGGCCTTGCAGGACGGCACCCACCAGCTTTTTGTGGTGTATGGATCCGGCAGCAAAGCGGACACGCCCTGCGACAAGTGCAGAGCTGCTCACCCTGAATGCGACAAATGCTGCAAAACTTGCGATGACCACTGCAATGCGTTCCAGCTGTGCAGAGGGGAGGATGCAGAAGATGTCTGATCCGAAAGAGTACGCTGACCGCCTGAAATTTGAAATTGAGGCTGCCGACTTCCTGACGACCGAAGACCGGGAGATGGTCTTTGACCTTATCGAAAAAGTGCTGGGTGAGGACTGACCTGCAGAAAGGATTTATCCATGAGAAAAAAGAATAACCGAAAACCGGTGCCCGGTGCCAGAGGGGTGCTCCGGCTGAGGTGCAAGTGCTGCGGCAGGGAATTTGGCACATTCCTGCATATCCCGCAGGTGAGCATTGGGTGCCATTGCGGCGCGACCATCAGCTTGGAAGGGCTGTGTGCATACGAGTTTGACTGCGAATGCTGCGGGGTACATACCTATGGCCTCACCAATATGACAGATGCAGATCTGACGATTCCTTGCCGCTGCGGCAATCCGATCGCGATGCGCTGGGATCCCTCCACGCGCCGGTATAAGGAATGAGGTGAAAGATATGTGGCGGATTTTCACGGTCATCGGGCTGGCAGTTGGGCTGTTTATGTGGGGCCTGTGCGCAGTTTCCAGCAACATCAGCCGCAAGGAAGAAAAGTCCAGTGGGGGGAGGAAAAAATGAAAATCATCACAGTTAAGCATGAGGTTTCGCCGGAACGCGGGAAATGCACATTCGGCGGGGATTATTGCGGAAAAGATGTGTGCAAGTACCATGCGCTTCGCACTCAAACCCACGGACGAAAGGCTCCGCCGGAGTACAGAAAACCGAAGTGTTTACTGTTCGACTGCTGGCTTGAACAGCCGTACAAAAAGTGTGAGGCTTGCAAGAAAGCGTGTATGGAGGCTGAATATGACAACGGAACGACTTCATTTCATGGTTGAATCTCCGGCCAACTTTGTTAGACTGGCCTGCACAATTCTTTTTGAAAAAAAAGAAGCAATGGCCGAATGGGCTGCCACATGGCATGACGTGTTCGATTGTGCCAATGGCGAACAGCTTTTTCTTCAATTCATGGAAGAACTTTTCCCAGACGGCTGCACCATTGGAGAAAAGGAGCTGAAACAGATAACGGATAGAGCAGTCCGCTACTTGCAAACCGAAACCCGCTGCCTTGACCTGAAAGCCGGTCACGATAAGTCTCGGTTTACCTACTGGGTGTCCTTTACTCCTGAACACAAAGTCTATGGATGCGAGTTCGCTCGGCATGAGGAAACCATTATTGAAATCCTTACCGCATTCTTCGGAAAGTCGATCGCAGGTTACAGCCTGGACACTTTGAAGCGCTTCATTCTCCGTTCCTTTGAAATCCGCTCTGATAATTCATCGGTACGGTCTATTGCGGAGGATGTAGACTTTATCCAACGGGCGGTATTTGCCCGGAGTTTTGGCAACGGCAGACAGGAGGTGCCGAAATGAAATGGGTTGCACTTATCTATGCAGCGGAGTGGATTTCAGTGGGGTTGGCGGTGTCAACCGCAATCAACGTCACCGGAAATCTGAGAGCGCTTTGGTTCTTTTTGATTCCGGCATTATTCGGCGTTAGCTATCATGATGGCAATGAGGGCGGGAAGAAGTGAGTTGCTTATCCTGTGAGAACTACATACCCCTTCACCCGCCCATCCAGCGCACTGATGCCCAAGGCCAGACCTATACAGTTCCGGGCCTGTGCAAAATTGGTGCAGACCACATAATTTGTGGCCTTCCGGTCTACAAACCTACCGCAAGTTGTGATAAAATAGCAGAAGCACCGCCGAAAGGCGGCAGCTGAAGTGCATACGGAGGTAGGTTGTGACCATTCAGGAATTGTCCAAGTATTACGACATTCAGACGGCGCTCGAAAAGGATCGGGAGGTTTACGATAATCTGCGACAGAAAGCAGGTCCGGCCTCCCCGCAACTGACAGGAATGCCCCATGTTTCCGGCGTTAGGGATAAGGTCGGAGATTTGGCCGTGGAACTGGCCGACATGGAAGACCGCATTCAGTACTTAGAGGCGCAGGCCCAGACGGAACGGCTCAAAGTAGAGGCGTACTGCCGCAGCATCATGGATGCCCGGCTATACCTTATCTTCCGGCTGCGGTTCGTCCGCTGCCTGACGTGGGCGGAAATCGCCGGGAAACTCGGAAAGTGCTACACTGAAAATGGCGTATCCCGGATGGTCTACAATTATCTTTCCACACATTGATTGAGAGGCTCTGCCAAGCGCAGGGCCTCTTTTTTGTCTGGAGGTAAGGGGAGATGTCGGCGGACGATGGTAGACTGTTTGACATCGTGGGAGATGATGGTACACGCTTTGACATGAATGTAGATGACAACGGATAGAACCTGTGATATTATTAGGCTGCAAAATCCCAATCAAGCCAAGCGGCACTCACTATTTCCGGTGAGCGCCGCTATTTTATTGCACCGAAAGGAGGATATCCGTGCCGTGCGTTGCTCCTTTGCGCATGGCATCACCGCTGCACCTTGAAAATTCGGGGTGCAGCAAGCCGGGCACTTCGCCAGGCCCGGCCCAAAGAAGGAGTTTTCCGAATGTATCAGAAAATCAAAAACAAGTTCAAAGCAAACCCCACTCTGTTCTATGCCTGTTCCATTGTCGCATCGTGGGCGGGCGTGGGCAGCCTCATGAATTTCCGCACACTGGCTACCAGCAACGGCGCAACCGCAGCTATCATCTGGGCCGTGTTCAACTCGCTTTCCTGCATCCTCTTCGGTCTGTTTGCGGAGTACATCCCGACCGTCCGGCGTATCATGCGGAGCAAAGTGATGTTTTACTTCATCGGCTTTTTGACCATGTTCCAAACGTGGACACAGATGAGCGGCATCTATGAGATTTTTGGCGACACCCCGATTGGTACGCAGGGCGGCATGGTTATCGTCTATGCCACCTGCGCCATCTTCCTGCTTATGCTTCTGAAAGACGGCATGATCCGCAACGTTCTGTCTGATGGTTTCTCATGGGTGATAGTCTATGGTCTGCTGGCCGTTGTTGTCGTTGCAGCTCTGGTTCACACTCATGGCAACTTCGTCAACATCGACCCCAGCCTGAACGTTTCCGGTATCCAGACTGGCCTCTACAAAGGCTTTCTGCTGCTGCCCGGTCCGTTCACTTATCCGTACTACTACTCACTGTTTTCCTACAATGACAAGAACGATGATGGCACCCAGCACGGCAACATGAAAATGTCCTTTGTACTGGCGGGTGTGATGTTCGGCGTATACATGGTGCTGGCTGCATTGCTCACATGGGTAAATTTCAGCCCGCTGCTGAATACACTGAAAGCTATCCTGATCACCATCATTGCGCTGTCCTCGCTGTCCACCTATCTCTATTCGGAGTATTTGGTGTTCGGCAAAAAGGTCGGCTTTGCACTGGATGTGTTCACGGTGGCTTCGTGGCAGATTCTGATTCCGCTGGGTGTTATGGGTATCTGGACGCTGATGAGCGAGATCCGCGTATACATCATCGTTGCCGTTCTCATGGCATCCGTCGTCCTGCACCTCGTTTCGGATGAAAAGGAGGGCGCACGATGAAAAAGGTCTTGGGTAGAAAGCAGGTCAGCCGGAATGTCGACTGGCTGGTGGCGATGCAGCACATTGAGGAATTGATCTCACAGGATGAAGTCGATGCCTTTGAAGATGCTGCAGTCGAACGTATCATCAAAGCTACGGCAGGAAAGAGCGCGGCCTACGCGTGGAGTGCCGGAAAGGACAGCATCGTCCTCGGCAAGCTCTGTGAAAAGGCTGGCGTGAAAGACTGCTTTTTTGGTCATTGCGAGCTGGAATTCCCGGAGTACCTCTCCTGGGCTCTGGAAAACGCCCCGACCGGCTGCGAAGTCATCAATACTGGCCTGAGCCTTGAATGGCTGGAAAAGCACCCGGAGCTGCTGTTCGTGAACGACGCAAAGCGCCTGAACATCTGGTATGGGCTGCTCCAACGCCGCACGTTTACCACCTACTTTGAGGAGCATGGAACGGAGCTGCTGCTGGTAGGACACCGTATCATAGACGGGAACACCTGCGGAAAGGACTACACAATCCGCAAAAAGTCCGGTGAAACTCGGTATGCTGCCATTGCAGACTGGCCGCATGAGGCTGTTCTGGGTTACATCCACTATCACAGCCTGGCATTGCCGCCGACGTACCAGTGGGAAAACGGTTGGGTCTATGGTCCTACGCCGTGGCCCATCTGGGGAGAACCGGCAACGGTCGAGGATGGCTTCAAGCTGATTTTCAGCCTGTCGCCGGAAGTCGTCCGTGCTGCAGCAGAGGTCATTCCTGCTGCCCGCACCTTTCTGGAAGGGAGGGCAGGCAAGTGATTATCACGCAGAAGAAGCTCTCCGAACTGCATAAGCCCGCCCGCAACATCCGCCGGCATTCCGAAAAGCAGCTGGCCGAATACGTCCGCAGCATCAAAATGTTCGGACAGGTCAAGCCGCTGGTCGTGGCCGAAGATGGTGAGATTATCGCGGGCAACGGCCTGTACGAGGCGCTGCTCCGCATGGGCTGGGAAACCTGTGACTGCTATGTGATGGTTGGTTTGACCGATGTGCAGAAGAAAAAGCTCATGATGGCTGACAACAAGGTCTATGAGCTGGGCTTTACGGATGTTGATGTCATCGAAGAACTGGTCAAGGAACTGGACGGGGATGTAGATGTCCCCGGCTGGGATGCTGACCTCTTGGAAATGCTCAACAGCACCGAAGCCGAGGTGGACGAAATCGTGGACTCCTACGGCACATTCCCGCAGGAAGAGGTTTCGGCCATGAACCGCCATCAGGTGGAAGAGCACGTTCCTTATGCGGAAACACCGTCTTATTCGCCCGCCGCTCCTGTGTATAGCGCTCCTGCGACCTCCGCGGCCCCTCAGCGGGCTTCTGTTGCACAAGAGCTGTCTACACCTTCCGAACCGCAAAACACTGCTCCGGTATACGAGAGCCAGTCTCAGCACCGATACATCCGGTGCCCGAAATGCGGCGAGATGATAGAGGTGAGCTGATATGCCGGTGAAAGTAGCAGAAAGCAGCCTGAATGTTTTGCAGGCTGCGAAGATCCGCATCCGCAATGTGTTCGCCAACGGCTGCAAAATCTATCTGTCGTTTTCATCGGGCAAGGACAGCCTGTGCATGGCCAGTCTGGTGTACGACATGATACGCGCCGGCGAAATCAGCGCCAGCCAACTGACGGTGACGTTCATCGACGAGGAAGGGCTTTATCCCTCCATGGTGGATGCCGCATACCGCTGGCGGCGCAACTTCCTGTCTGTCGGCGCAAAGTTCCTCTGGTTCTGCCTGCCGTTCAAGCAGGTTTCCGTCATCGACCATCTGTCCAGCTCCGAATCGTGGATAACGTGGGAGCCGGGTAAGGAAAATGTCTGGATGCGCCAGCCGCCTGATTTCGCCATCATGTACAGCCCGTACCTGAGCTATCCCGGCGAGATGAACTATCAGACGTTCTGCGAGAAAGCATTCCGTGACGGCATCCAGTTGGTTGGTCTGCGCACCGCGGAAAGCCTGACCCGGTATAAGTGCATCGCCAACACGAAGATGGACCGCATCGGGAAAGGCGGGAAGTTCTATCCCATCTATGATTGGATGGACAGCGATGTGTGGCTGTACATCAAGCTGCGCAAGCTCCAGTTCCCGGAAATCTATATGCGGCTGTACGAGGCGGGGGTCCGAAAGAACGCCCTCCGCCTGTGTGCATTCTTTGGTGACTGCGGTACGCAGGGGCTTCGGTGGATTGCCGAAACAGACCCAGACCTGTGGGAACGGATACAGAGGCGAGAGCCAAACGCCTATCTGGTCTTGCTCTACTGGGACAGCGAGATGTTCCGGCGCAGCACCCGCAAGCGGCGTGAGCTGGAAGAGGAAACCGAGCAGAAGGACTACAAGGCCCTCTGCAAAGATATCCTGTTCCTCCACCCGGAACGGTACACCATCGCCAAGGACACACTGTCCCACCTGCGAAACTGGCAGGCCTTGTTCATCAAGACCTACGGAATTGCAGAGCAGAAGCACTACAAGACCATGTACGAGGGGCTGCTGTACGGAGATCCCAAGCTGCGCATCCTGCGTATCCTGTGGACCACCATCTACAACGACCACAATGCAGCCATCAAGGAGGCCCAGAATGGAAAGCATTGACTTGTTTGCCCCGCTGAATTCCCTTCGGTGGGTAGAACGTGAGAAAATCCACGCGAATGATTACAATCCCAACAAGGTGTCGGAAGACAACCTGAAGCTGCTGGTGCAGTCCATCCTGACAAACGGTTGGACGTTGCCAATCGTGGTGCGGCCGGATGGAACTATCATTGATGGTTTCCACCGCTGGACCGTATCGGGCAGAGAACCGCTGCTCTCTATGCTGGGCGGGAAGGTGCCGGTCGTGGTCGTTGACCATCACGGAAACGAGGATGCTGATGTATACGGCACCATCACCCACAACCGCGCCCGTGGTACCCACCTGTTGGAGCCGATGAAGGCCATTGTCAAAAAGCTGCTCGATGAGGGCAAGGATGTGGACGAGATCGGCAAGCAGCTGGGCATGAAACCGGAGGAAGTCTTCCGTCTGTCTGGTTTTACCCGCGACGAGTTCTTGGACATGATGACGCAGGACTATCCGACGTTCTCCAAGGCCAAAGTAATCAGGAGCGTATAAGCTGTCCCTTGCCAGCATCCCTGCTGGTGAGGGCTTTTTACTGTCTGGAATAAAGAAAGGAAACATCAAGATGGATTCTAACAACTTTACCGCGTCCGCAATCGCCGCGGTCGTGTGCCTCCACAATGCAAACGCCGAGCTGAAGGGTACTCCGAAAATCGGGGTAACTGATGTGTACGTTGTCTGGAACTGCAAGACCCTCCAGAACAACAAGGCGCTGCTGGCCACCACCGTTCCGGACGGTATGTATTATGAGGCCACCTACAACGGCGACAAGAAGGAACTGTATCTGGATGCCTACAAGAAGGTCCAGAACGTGTGCATCGAGGACGAGGGCTAAGCGTGGAACCCCTCACAGATGGGGAAGAAGGTGGTGATGTGCCAAATGAGAAAAATCTGGTGTCAAATGGGCAGCGAACGCCGAATGAACGCCGAGAAAACGCCCGAAAAGCCGGGAAAGCATCTGGTGCAGCCCGTAGGCGAAAAAAGCAGGCCGCCCAATATATGCGGATCCTCATGGAAACCGCTGCAACGGAAAAGCTTGCCCAGAAGTTGCAGGAGCAGGGCTTCGATGAAGAGGACTGCACTTACGCCGCGGCACTTGCTTGGAAGATGCTCATGCAGGGCTTGAAGGGCAACGTCAAGGCTGCTTCTCTGGTGTACAAAATCGCAGAGCAGGCAGAAGCCGCTGAGGCCGCAGAAAAGGAAAAACGTGCCGCCAAGCGCCGGGCAAAGCAGGAGCAGCAGGAGGCCGCAAGCGACGGTTTCTTAGAAGCTATCGCCGCAGCGGCCGCGAATGCGTTCCCTGCTGGTGATGATTCCTCTATGCTGCCGGAACCGGATGACGAAACGGAGGAGGACGAGGATGCGCCGACTTCGTAGAGCAAAGCCGTTCCAATGGAAAGCACTCAGTCAGAAGCAGATGCAAACGCTGGTCTGGTGGTCGCCGCAGAGCGCGTTCTATGACTACGACGGCATCATTGATGATGGGGCTATCCGAAGCGGAAAGACCGTCACCATGGGCTTTTCCTTTGTTTCTTGGGCAATGACCTGTTTTGACGGTGAGAGCTTCGCCCTCTGCGGCAAGACCATCGCCAGCCTGCGCCGCAACGTGCTGGGCGTACTCAAACAGCAGCTGTTGGGCAGGGGATATGAGGTCATCGAGCACCGAGCGGACAACTTCTGGGAGGTGTCCAAAGGCGACAAGAGCAATGAGTTCTATTTCTTCGGCGGCAAGGACGAAAGTTCGCAGGATCTGATACAGGGCATCACGCTGGCCGGTGCGTTCTTCGACGAAGTGGCACTGATGCCGGAGAGCTTTGTCAATCAGGCGACCGCCCGCTGTTCCATCACGGGGTCAAAATACTGGTTCAACTGTAACCCGGCGGGTCCACAGCACTGGTTCTACCAGAAGTGGATTCTGCGGTGCAAAAAGCGGCGGCTGGTGTACCTCCACTTCACGATGGAGGACAACCTGACGCTGGATGAACACATCAAAGAGCGATACAGGAACCAGTACACCGGCGTGTTTTACAACCGCTACATTCTGGGGCTGTGGGTCAAGGCTGAGGGGCTGGTCTATCCCATGTTCTCGCGGGACAAGCACATTGTCCACGAGGAAATACCCTACAATCCTCGGCACCGCTATTATGTGTCCATCGACTACGGCACCCACAATCCCTTTGCTGCTGGGCTGTGGGACTATGACCCGGTGAGCCACCGCGCCATCATGGTGCGGGAGCTGTACTACAAAGGCGGCAGCGCCAACCGTGTGGACAACGAAGCCTACTACAAGATGCTTCGAGAGCTGGCGAGAGGTTTCAAAATCGAATACATCATCATCGACCCATCGGCATCTTCCATGGTGGAAACGATCCAGAAGTATGCCGAGTGGCTGGTGGTCAAGGCTGACAACGACGTGCTGAACGGAATACAGGATGTGACCAAGTACATAAACATGGGTCTCCTGCTGTTCCACGAAAGCTGCAAGGCAACCTTCCGAGAGTTCGAGCAGTATTCGTGGGACGAGGATTCCGACGAGGATGCCGTCATAAAGGAGTTTGACCATTCTATGGACCAAGTCCGGTACTTCTGCCGTACGGCGCTGCGGGCAGAACTGAAGTGGGTCGCATGACAGGGAAGGGGGTGAACTGCTGTGAGTTTCATTTCCCAATTATGGGGGAGGATAAAATCTATGTTTATTCGTACCGACATCGGAAAGACCTTCGGCGTGGAGCTGATTCAGTCCTCCGAGATGAACGCAGCGTTGGAGCTGTGGGATAATATTTCCTCTGAGCGCCCGCCGTGGCGAAATGCGGAGGACGATATCAAGCCCTACAACATGGGCAAGCATATCAGCGACTATCGTGCCCGGCTGGTGTGTCTGGATATCGACGTTGCGCTGTCTGGCTCCCCTCGCGCGGACTACTTGCAGACCATTTGCAACGACCTGATTAAGCGGCTGCCCGACAAGGTGGCTGACGCGGAGCGCATGGGCGGCATCGCCATCAAGTGGAACGGCTCCAGCTGGGATTTTGCCCTGCCGGGAGAGTTTGGTATTACCAAGCAGGACGGCAACGGCAACATCGTGGGCGCAATCTTCGCTGAGTACATCACGCACGGCTTCGACCATTACACCCGGCTGGAGTACCACCGGTTCAAAGACGGCCTGTACCTGATTACGAACAAGGCGTTTCTCAACCGTTCCATGAGCAACGGCCAGTATACCCTTGGCACTGAAATCCCGATGACGGAGGTTGAAGAGTGGGCAGAGATGCAGCCGGAAACCCAGATTGACAAGTTGGAGACTCCGCTGTTCGCATTCTTCCGGCTGCCCGGTGCAAACACCATCGACCCGGCGTCCCCGCTGGGCGTGTCTGCCTTTGCAAATGCGCTGCCGGAGCTGGAGGCGCTGGACGTGGCCCTCAGCAGAAAGAACGGAGAGGTCGCAGACAGCAAGCACATCACGTTTGTTGGGCAGACGGCTATCCAGTATGCCAAGAACCGGAACGTGCAGCTGCCGCGCTTTATCAAGGCGCTGGGCGCTGGCGTGAACGACGACGGAAAGGCCGTCACTGAACACGTCCCCACCATGCTGACCGATGCCCGCATCAAGGACATCAACTTCGACCTGTCTATGGCCGGTGTCAAATGCGGCTTCAGCGAGGGCGTCTTTGTCATGGACGGCCAGACCGGCATGATTACGGCCACGCAGGTGGAAAGCGACGACCGCGATACCATCCAGACCATCAAGGCAGACCGTGACGCTCTGCGCAGCGCCATCGAACAGGCCATCAAGGGCGCGGATGCGCTCACAACGATTCTGGGCGCTGCACCGATTGGCGAGTACGAAACCACCTACAACTTCGGAGACATCACCTATAACTACGAAGAGGACAAGGCCAGCTGGAAGAACTACGCTTCGCAGGGCTGGATCCCGCTCTGGCTATACTTCACGAAGTTCGAGGGCATGAGTGAAGAAGAGGCCAAGAATATGGTCGCAGAAGCCAAAGCAGCCGAAAAGGAAAAGGGCCTGTTCGACGAGGAATAACCGGAAGGGGGCTGCTCCATGCTGACACCGCAGCAGATCACCGAACTGGCCGAAACGCTGTATCCGGCGCTGGACGACCTCAACCGGTGGATAACGCTGGACATGATACAGCGCTTCATGGCACGTCTGGGCCGTGGAGAGGATGCTGTACTGTCTGGGACAGACCGGTGGCAAGCTGAGGTATACCAAGCGGCGGGTGGCCATCTGGAGGAACTGCAAAAGAAGCTGAAGCTGTTCACGAAGCAGTCTGACGCCGAAATCGCGGCCATCTTTGAAGATGCAGCGGTCAAGGCGTGGGCTGCGGATTGCGCTGTTTATGCAGCAGCCGGGCATGATGTGCAGCCTTTGGCTCTGTCCAGCCGCATGGTGCGCATCTTGCAAGATGCCTACACCCGCACACAGGGTGAGGCACACAACTTCACCCGCACAACGGCCAGCGCGAGCCAGAAGCGGCTTTTCAAGGTGCTGGACGAGACCCACTTCAAGGTCGTCACCGGCGCTCAATCCTACACCGCAGCAGTGCAGGAAGCCGTGGACGACCTTGTGCAGCATCAGACGCACGTTGTCTACCCCACCGGTCACCGGGACACCATCGAGACCGCCGTGCTGCGGGCAGTACGCACCGGTATCAGTCAGGCCACTGGTAACATGACCATGCAGGGCATGATAGACCACGACTGGGACATTATCCGCGTATCTGCCCATCGGGGCGCACGTTACGGCGACGGCGGGCAAAACCCCGGCAACCACTTCTGGTGGCAGGGCAAGCTGTACAGCCGCACCGGGCGAACGCCGGGCCTCCCGCTCTTTGTCGAGGCGACCGGCTACGGCACCGGCGAGGGGCTGGGCGGCTACAACTGCCGCCACAGCTTCGGCCCCGGCGATCCAAACCACAACCCTTTCCAGAACTTCGACGAGGAGGAAAACCGCAGGGTCTATGACCTCACGCAAAAGCAGCGGGCGAAAGAAGCCCGAATCCGGCGCGATAAAGTCGAGATGGCAGGTTATCAGGCCGCAGCCGAAAACGCCACAGACGACGCTCTGCGGGCGGCTCTGGAGGACAAAGCGGCCAGAGCGGCGGCAAGGCTTCAAAAGCACACGGCGGACTATAACCAGTTCTGCCGGGAAAACGACCTGAAGCCGCTGAACGACCGTCTGTATGTTGCCAAACGCTCACAGGCTGCCGCACCAAAGGCGGCACGTCAGAGCGCGACCACCCCGCAGGCTGTGTTCAGCTCTATGCGCGGCAGCGGCGGTGATGCAGGGCAGCAGGGAGAGAGCGTTCACCGGTATCTTGGCAAGGTTGACCCCGCCGAAACGGAACAGGTCGAATCCCTGAAGAACACATTCTGCGAACAGTACGCATCTTCCACCGTGGAGAACATGATGGTCATAACCAAAGATGGCGAAGTCCATTTTATGACCGACAATAACCCGCGCGGGGTTGACTGTTCCTATCTGGGTGATAAACTGAAAGGGAGCTACAACATCCACACCCATCCGCCTGATACGACGCAGTATTCTTTCAGCACGGATGCAGACATTCCAGCAGCGTTTTCCGACGGCACGGCTATCATGGAGGCGGTAGATTACAAATACCGATACCAATTTGTTGTGCCGAGCGGCATTACGCTTGAACAATGGGAAGCTGTATGCGAAGCAGTGCAGGAAGAACGAAACTCTATTATGACGGCCAGAGGATATGACTTCGGCAGCTACGAAGAAAATATCCAGCACGTCATAATTGACGAAACGTGCCGCAGGCTGGGCGTGAAGTGCTACCGCAGGGAGGCCAGAAAATGAGTTATACAGTTGAGCGGATAAACGAGTTGACCAAAGAAAGCGTTCGCCGCGAAAGGGCTCTTGTTGCTGAGTACAAAAGGACACACTCTGTTCCAAGCCGCGCCACGATTTCCACGCCGGAGATTGATGCAGAACGCGCGGAGCAGAAGCGCTTGTATGGTGAATATCTCAAAGCTCTGGCCCAAAACCAATAACCGTTGACCACGATGCAAACCGCACCGTGGTTTTTTCATGCCCAAAAACAGAAAGGAAAGCACAATGAGCAAGAAGATTTTTATTAGCCAGCCCATGAACGGGCGTTTGAATGCGGAAATCTTGCAGGAGCGCGCAGCCGTGATTCGCTGGGCGGAAGATCAGCTCGGCGAGACCGTAGAGCCGCTGGAAACGTTCTTCGACGACTTCGGCCCCGCCGCAAAGCCTCTGGACTATCTGGCCCGGAGTATCGAGTTTCTCGCAAAGGCCGACGTGGCCGTGTTCGCGCCCGGCTGGCAGGATGCGCGTGGTTGTCGCATTGAACACCAGTGCGCTGCTGACTACGGGATCCCCATCATGGAGGTTTAACCGATGGCCAGCTATTTGATTTCTGACGCGCCCTATGCGTCATGGCTTTCTGACGTTCTGGCGCAGCTGGAAGAGCTGAAGATTGACCGAATTGCAATTGCAGCGCCCTTGCCCGGCGGCGAAGTGTTTACCGGTTATTACCACATGGACATGATGGACAAGGCCGTGGTCGCAACGAACATTCAGGCAGATGCCACGTTGGATGCAGTCTGCGCCAATGGCCGCCGCATTCAGGAGGCATGGGAGGAGGAAGGCGATGACGATGAATAAGTATCTTTACCCGCTGTTGGTAAACGCCCTTAAGAAGCTTCTGGGTATCCATTCGCCGTCTGCGATGTTTGAAGTCGATGCCGAGACTATCGATGCCGTGATTGCGGAAAACGACCTTCACGAGAAGCTGGCTCCAAGCGCGATGCGAAAAGCACCGTGCTATTTTTATGCCCGCTACGGCCGCATGAGGCCAAAGAGGGCGCAATATCAGTCTACCTGCGGACTTAACAAGGCAGGGGCAACAAGTCACAGCGACGACTTAAAACGCTTAGTTGCTGAACCGGAGGTATCCCATGAAAACCAGTGAACTGAAAGACCTTGGACTGAATCAGGAGCAGATCGACGCGGTCTTTAAGCTCAACGGCCTCGACGTGGAAAACGCCAAGGCCCCCATCGCCACGCTGACGGCGGAACGTGACGACCTGAAAACCCGCTTGGCAACCGCAGAGGACACCCTGAAAGGCTTCGATGGCAAGTCTGCCGATGAAGTCAAGGCGGAAATCGCCCAGTACAAGAAGCAGGCCGAAGATGCCGGTAAGAACTTCCAGCTCCAGATGACCCAGCGTGACCAGCGCGATTGGGTCAACGGCCAGCTGGACAAGTACGGCGTCTCCTCTCCCTACGCCCGCCGCCAGCTCGCCGCTGACGTGATGGACGAAAAGGACGGTCTGAAGTGGAAGGATGGCGCATTTCAGGGCTTTGACGACTTCATGAAAACTGCAAAGGAAAAGGATTCCGGCCTGTATCAGACCGCCGAGGAAAAGGCGGAAGCTGAGAAGCAGGCGCAGCTCGAAAAGAGGGCTCCGAGAATCGTTGGCCCCACCGGCAACGCCACCCCGACGGAAACCAAGTACACCCCGCCCAAAATTTTCTAAACCGAAAGGAAGGTAAACCACTATGGCAAGAATCGAATCCCTTAGCATCCTGACCACCGACACTGGCAAGGAGTATCTGGCCGAGCTGTATGGCAAGGTCATTGAGAACGTGCAGAAAGCGCTGGTTTCTGCTGGCATGAAGAACACCGACCTGTCCGGCGACCCGACCGCTGGCACTGTGGAGGCAAAGCGCTTTGCAAACGCCACCTCTGCAAACTATGGCACTGCCCGCAAGGCTGGCAAAGGCAGCCAGATCAAGGCAAAGTCCGTGACCGTTGCTATCGACACCGACAAGGAAATCGTCGAAGAGATGGAAGAGAAGGATGTCAAGCTGTATGGCGTTAACGGCGTTCTTGACCGCCGCGCTGCAAACCATGTTCTGCGCATGGCCGCAGAGCTGGACAAAGACTTCTTCAAAGCCGCAGACGGTGAAGCCGTCAAGGTGACTGTCGTCGCCGGCACAAGCATCGAAGATGAGCTGGAGCAGGTCATTCAGGAAGCCGAAAACACTGCCAACGATTTTGTGGATGGTGTGCCCCGCGAGATGATGTGTCTGGTGACGTCCACCGCCTACTATGGCAAAATCCGCAACAACCTCGACAAGATGTCTCGCGCCAATGTGGACACCGCTGCTGAGGAGTTCTACGCATGGCACGGTGTCGAGGTCAAGAGCTGCACCCACCTGCCCGCTGGCTGTGACTATATCCTGATGGTTGACGGCTCTGTGGCCCAGCCTGTCATGGCTAACCCCTATACCGCTGAAAAGATTCCGCTGTCCGAGGCGACCGCCGTCAGCCTGTTCTATCACTACGGCACCAAGGTCGTCACCCCTGACCTGATTTTCAAGAAGAAGGGCGCAGAGTAAGAGAAAGGAGCTATCATAATGGCAAAGTTTAAGAACATCGTTACCGGCAATGTGCTGGAGACTGACAACCCGCTGACCATCAAGCTGATGGAGAACAGCGACCGCTATGAAGCTATGGATGCGCCCGCCGTTGAGGCCGCAGCACCCACCAAGAAGTCCGGCAAGGCAAAGGCCGCAGCGGCAGCCGAAGAGGACGCCTGAGCGGAGGTGTAAATCATGGCGTATGCGGATTATGAGTTCTACACCACCCGGTATTTCGGCGATGAGCTGACCGAGGCGACCGCGCCGAAATGGCTGGAACGTGCGAGCGATGCTGTTGATACCATCACCTTCTACCGGCTGGAAAAAGGGCTTCCCGGGGAAGAAGTCCATATTACCCGGGTAAAGAAAGCTGTGTGCGCTCTGGCAGATGTCCTCTATCGCGTTGACCAGCAGCGTGTAGCCACGGCGGCCAGCAAGGACGCGCAGGGCAATCTCCGTGCCGCCGTGTCCTCCATGACCTCCGGCAAGGAATCCGTGTCCTATGTGCAGTCCGTGGAAGCGTCCGTGTATGCAAAAGCAGCATCGGACAGTTCCGCGCTGAATGCGCTGCTGCAACATGAGGCTGAACGGTATCTCGCCAATGTCCCGGACGCGGACGGCATAAATCTGCTCTATGCGGGGGTGAGATGATGCACGACCAGACCGTTACCCTGTACAACTACCATGAGCCGACCGGCTGCTGGTACACCACCGTTCTGGACAATGTGACGCTGACGGCTGCGAGGTCGAGCAGCGCCACGCAGCACGGCGCGGCAAACGGTGACACGTTGTCCATCTCCATCCCGGCAACAGCAGACAAGACGGCAGGCTCCCGCCGGTACATCGGCCCGAAAGCCTACTCTGCTCGGGACGCACCCGGCGAGTTCTTCACGTTCTGGCCGGAGCATGATTTTGTCGTTGTGGGCAGATGCCCACTTGAGCAGCCGGTGTCCGAGGATGACTACGACAACGGCCTATACCACGAAATGAACCGTGAACAGGATGAAGTCTATATGATTACGTCCGCAGCGTTCTACGGCCTCATTCCGCACTTTGAAGTGGAGGGACGGTAAATGGCTGATACCGAGCATTTCCAGAACTTCTCTTGCGTTCACGGCCATTTCACCGCTGAAGTTCACTTTGACCGGTTCTCCCGGCAGTTCGCAGCCGCGCAGCAGTGGCTCGCAGAACAGGTTCTTGCAGACTGCAAGCCTTTCATGCCGATGGAGACCGGCAGCCTGATTCAGCGGTCGTATGTGGACGATGGAGGCCGAAAGGTCGTATTCCCCGGCCCCTATGCACGGTATCTGTACGGCGGCGTGGTCATGGTCGATGCCGAGACTGGCAAGGGACCTATGAAAATCCCGGATGGGTCTGGCGGCTATCTTCTGCGCTTCCGCAAGGGTGCAACGCTGAAGCCGACCAGCAGGCCCCTGACCTACTCGACCACGGCAAACCCGCAGGCTACGGACCACTGGTTCGATGCTGCAAAGGCAGCCAATCAGGATTACTGGCTGGAACAGGTAAAACGCATAGGAGGTGGAGGCGAAGATGCCTAAAGAAAAACAGGTGCGATTTGACGTTGACGGTTCCGAGATCGTGAGCAAGGTGCTGCTGGAACTGCTCAATAAATGCCCGGCACTGTGCGGCAAGAAGGTTGCATTCTCTACGCTGGGAGAGGACGAGGGCCTCGGCTTCTTTCCGTCCGTTGGTGCAGCCATCACGAGCGAAACGGAAACCATCACCGGCGATGTGCATCAGGTGTGTGCATATCCGTTTGATGTCGTGCTGCGCTGCGCTCCCAAAACCGAAGCAGCGAGAATCCGCTGCAAGGAACTGCTGGATGCCATCGGGCGCTGGCTGGAACGGCAGCCCATCACGGTGAACGGTGAGATGCACACTATGGACGCATACCCGGCTCTGACGGAGGGAAACCGCAAAATCAGGGCCATTTCCCGCACAAGCCCCTCGCACCTGAATGCTGTGTACCAGAACGGCGTTGAGGACTGGCTGTTCTCCGGCAGCCTGAGATACGAAAACAATTTTTGCAGATAAGGAGAGAACAACATGGCAGAGAAAATCGAACGTAAGCTGCTGGCTCACTATATCGATGCCAGCTTTGACACCACCGGGAACACCCCGAAGTATGTCCGTCTGGGTAAGGACCTCGAGGAGTACAACCTCGAACTGAACCCGGACGTTGAGGTGTCGAAAAACATTTGGGGTGAAAGCACCATCAATCACAACGGCTACGAGCCGCAGAGCGAGGTGGACCCCTACTATGCAGTGGAGGGCGACCCGCTGTATGAGAAGCTGGAAGCCATCGCAAATGGTCGTCTGACCGGCAAGGACTGCATGACCACCACCGTTGATGTGCTGGTTGACAGCAAGGGCAAGGTGGCATGGGCATACCGCGAGAAGGTCATGGTCGTTCCTACCTCCGTAGGCGGCGACACCAGCGGTGTGCAGATTCCGTTCACCATTTACAACGCAGGCGAGCGCGTCAAGGGCAACTGGGACACCACGACCAAGGCGTTCACCGAGCTGCCCGGCAGCGATAGCGAATAATCGACAATAAAGCATGAGAACAGGGCGGTCAGCGTGGGGTTGGCCGCCCTATGTTTTTAGGAGGCAATAATGGATATTCAGAAGAACGTGAACTTCCCGCAGCCTGTTGAAAAGCCGGTTGAGAACGTTGGCATCGTTATTGATGATGGCACCGAGGAGGTTCCTATCACGAACCTGCGCGGCCAGCGTGTCGGCGTTTTCTATGTGCGCCCGACCGACCTCGGCATCGTGCACCGCTATGACGAGTTTGTGAAGGGCTTCGACAGCATTTTGGAGCCTATCCAGCGCGTGAACCTCAACAGTGACGGCTCTGCAAAGGACAACGACACCACGACCATGGACGCGCTGAAGGAGGCCGAGAAGCGGCTGTCCGATAAGCTGAACGCCCTGTTCGATGGCAACTTTGCAGAGGCGTTTTTCGGCAAAATGAACCCCTTCTCCATCGTGGGCGGTCGCTTCTATTGCGAGGTGGCGATCGAGGCCGTGGGCGCGTATATCGAAAGACGCTTTGACCACGAGATGAACCTCGCACAGAACCGTGTGGAGAAATACACTCACGGCTACCGCACCGGCAAGCATCGGAACGGCGGTAATAAGCGGCGCAGAGGTCCGCAGCAGTGATTGGCGAACTCCCCACCCGGCTTCAGGTCAATGGCACAAGCTATGCTATCCGAACGGATATGCAGGACATCTTGAAGGTCTTGCAGGCGTTCAACGACCCGGAGTTGGAAAATGAGGAAAAGGTCTACATCTGCCTGTTCATCATCTACCGGGATTTCGACAAGATGCCGCAGTCGGATTACAGCGCAGCCTATCAGGCGGCAGCCGACTTCATGGACTGCGGCGTTCACACCGGCAGCTCTAAGAGCCGCCCATCCGTGCGGACGATGGACTGGGAGCAAGATGCGCCGCTGATTTTCCCTGCTGTCAACAGGGTGGCCGGGTGCGAGGTGCGCAGCATCCCGCATCTGCACTGGTGGACGTTCATGGGCTATTTCATGGAGATCCATGACGGCATCTTCTCACAGGTCATGACGCTGCGGGCCAAGAAAGCCAAGGGCAAGAAGCTGGAAAAGTGGGAGCGCGAATTCTGGTTTTCAAACAAAGACCTGTGCGTCCTGAAGGTCAAACGCTCCAAAGAGGAACAGGAAGAAATCGACCGGCTGAACAAACTGCTGGATTAAGGAGGTGGCAAAATGGCAGGACAGGCAGACGGCTCTATTGTCGTTGATACCGAGCTGCAAACCGAAGGTTTTGACAAGGGCAGCCGAGAGATGCAGCGAGCAATCGGCTCCCTGCAAACCAAGGTAAACAACCTCGCACCGACCATGAAAAAGGCCATGCGGGGCAGCGCCAGCGCCTTAGAATCCTTTGACGGCAAGGTCGGGCCGATGCGTGAAACGATTTCCGCGCTGGAAGAAAAGCTGGAACAGCTTGGCAAAGCCCGGCTCCCGACTGAGGGTTATCAGTGGCTCCAGACGGAGATTGCAAAGGCCGAGAAAGAGCTTGACAAACTGCTCAACAAAGAGGCCGCATACGAAGATTTGGACGTGAGCAAATCTTCGCAGAAGTGGAAGACCCTGCAATACAACATCGAGCAGACCAAGCGGAAACTGGAAGAGTATAAAGCAGATGCAGCCCAGATGGAAAATGACGGCAGTGCATACACATCCGGTGCTGATTCGGCAGAGTATAAACAGTTGAGTGTGTCTCTCGATTCCGTGAAGAGCAAGCTGGAAAGCATGGTGCAGCGCGTTGAACGCGGCACATCTGCGCTTGCAAGCTTTGGCAGCATGGCAGGAAAGACCGTTGTTGGCGGCCTGAAGGGCATGGTTTCCATGCTGGGCAAGGGCGCGGCAGCCATGCTGAAGCTGTCCCTGCGGGCAAAGAAAACGCACTCCACCTTCAGCAGCGGCATCGGAACGCTGCTGCGGTATGGTCTGGGCGTTCGCTCTCTGTTCGCCCTCATGAACAAGCTGCGCAGCGCTCTGGTGGACGGCTACAAGAATCTGGCCCGGTATTCCGACCGGACGAACACGGCAATCTCGTCCCTGATGTCTGCGCTGACGAGGCTGAAGAACAGCTTTGCGGCAGCCTTCGACCCCATCCTGCGGGCAGCGGCCCCGGCGCTGGTTACGCTTATCAACCTGATTTCTAACGCGGTCTCCAAGATTGGTATGCTGACGGCTGCGCTGACCGGCGCAAAGACGTACACCAAGGCGACCACGATTCAGGAAGATTATGCAAAGTCGCTGGATAAAACATCGCAGTCGGCCAAAAAAGCAAAGGCTGCGCTGGCCAGCTTTGACGAGCTGAACATTCTGGATGACAACAGCAGCGACAGCACCAAGGATGACGGCTCTGTTGACCCCTCCAAGATGTTTGAGCAGGTTCCCATCGACAGCGCAGTGCTGGACTTTGCAGACAAGCTGAAAAAGGCGTTTAAAGAGGCTGATTGGAAGGGTCTCGGCGAGCTGCTGGGCAGCAAGATCAATGAGCTGGTAGACAGCGTGGATTGGTCTGGCTGGGGAACCAAAATCGGCAAGGGCATGAACGCCGCGATTCAGACCCTCTACTACACCGTGGACACGGTGGACTGGGTGAACATCGGCAAGCATCTGGCCGAGGCGGTCAACAGCATCATCAATGAGGTTGACTGGGACATCTTCGGGCGGCTGCTGGCAAAGAAGTTCACTGTGGCGCTGGACGTGGCCGGTGGTTTCCTGAAAGAGCTGGACTGGACAGCTGTGCTTCAGGCGTTCACCAGCGGCTTTTCCGGCTTCTACAACGAGCTGCAAGAGTGGCTGGAAAGCAAAGACTGGCATCGGATTGGCGAGATTATCACCGCCAAGCTGTCCGACGCGCTGCGCAACGGCAATGTGGAGGGTGCAGTCAAGAGCTTTTTCGACGCTTTTACGGAGGCTATCAACTCGCTGGCCGATCTGATGGATGGCATCGACTTCTATCAGGTGGCAAAAGACCTCGTTGAAATGCTTATCCGGGCCGTGTCCGGCGTGAGCTGGGACGAGCTGACGGAGGCGCTGGGCCGCCTTATCGGCGAATCCGTTGACGCGGTCATTCAGATTCTGTCCGGTTCTCTGGCCGATGTGGGCAACTACTTCAAAGAGAAAACGCAGGAGGTCGGAGGCGACGCTGTTGCAGGCTTCTTCTTCGGCATCAAGGACGCTATCTTCGGCGTTGGTGCATGGATTGTAGATAACATTTTCAAGCCGTTCTGGGACGGCATCTGCGCCGCATTTGAGATTCACTCGCCATCCAAGAAGATGGCCGAGATTGGCGGCTACATTATCGCAGGCCTGTTGGACGGCATCAAAGACCTGCCGTCTAAGCTGAAAGCCAAGCTTGACGATGCGCTGGATAAGGTGGTCAGTTGGGGCAGCGACCTGAAGTCCAAAGTCAAGGATGCTGCTGCGGATGCAGTGTCCAAGGCGGTAGACGAGTTCAAGGATTTGGCCTCTAAGCTGAAACTGAAACTGGACGCGGCCATCGACAAGGTGAAGGGCTTTGCAAAGGACATCGCCTCCCGGATGAAGTCCGGCACTGCTGACGCTGTGGCGGATGCAGCCTCCCAGCTGGGCAATCTGGCAGGCAAGGCAAAAGAAAAATTCGACAACACCATCGCCAGAGCAAAGTCCTTCGCGACCGGCCTTATTTCCAAGTTGAAAGGCGGTGCTGCTGACGCTGTGTCTAGCGCGGCCTCGCAGCTTGCAACCATGCCGCAGAAGGTCAAGGAAAAGCTCGACCTCGTGATTCAGAAAGCTGTGTCGTTTGCCGCTGACCTGAAGGAAAAGTTCACGAGCGCTGGCAAAAACGCGCTGGCGGGCATCATCAACGGTATTTCCTCCAAAATCGAGGAAGTCAAGACCTCCATCAGCAACGTGGGTCTTGCCCTCATCAACACCTTCAAAACGCTGCTGGGCATCCACTCGCCCTCGCGTGTCTTTGCCGAACAGGGCGGCTTTATCGCTGCCGGTCTTATTATCGGCATGGAGGGCGCAACGAACGATGTCAAGAAAGCTGCTGCACAGCTGGCGGGCGCTGCCGTTGACGCTGCAACGGACGCTGTTGCAGAGGTCGCCCCGACCACGCTGGAAAAAATCAAGGAAAACCTCGAAAAGATAGAAGATGCCTTTGACGATGACACCGGTCTGGGCAAAATCTACAACACCATCAAGAACCTGTTCAGTATCGACTGGTCGGACATCGACACGTCCGATATTTTGGAGCTGGCCAAGAACATCACGACCCTGTTCTTCGACAGTCTGGACAAGAATGTGCGGCTGTCCATTTCCGACTTCATCAACACCTCTCTGGACTACCTGAACAAAGCATACGAGCAGGAAGGTCTGCCCGGCCTTATCAAAGCGGGCAAGACCATTATCTCCGGTCTGGCCTCTGGTATGGCTGAGGGTATAAAATACATCGTGGCGAACGGCGGCCAGATTTTCAGTGCCCTGAAAGATGGGATTCTGGTGGCTCTGCAAGGTGTCAATGCGGAGCTGCTCATTGCCGTGGGCGTTATCGCCCTCATTGCTGTGGCTATCGCGGGTGCGTGGAAGTATAGCGAGCAGTTCCGGGATTCCGTTCTGAACGCTGTAAACCGCATCAAGAAAGCGGTCGAAAAGGTCATGGCTGCCATTAAGAAAGCTCTGACACCCATCGTGGAACTGGTGAAGAATGTGTTCACCATGTTGCAAGGTCTGATTGCGCAGCTGTTTGAGCTTGTGGGCAGCATCCTTGCAAAAATCATCGACTGGATTGCGCCGGTCATTACGATCATCGGCAATTTCCTGAGCGATGTTATCACGGTGCTGGGAACCATCATCGGCTATATCGCAAAGCTGCTGACCCCGCTTATCAACGGCATTGGCAAGATTATCTCCACGATTCTGGAATGCCTGCAAAAAATCTGGAACACCCTCAGCGATGCACTGTCCCCGGCATTTGAGGCAATCTGGAAAGTCGTATCGAAAATCTTTGAAACCATCGGGAATCTGCTGCAAACCATTGTGGATGCACTGTCCCCGGCAATTGACGCACTGGCTGAAGCATTCGGCATTATCCTTGACGCGGTGGCCAGTATCGTTTCTGCGGTCGTAGATGCACTAGCTCCGGTCATTCAGGTCATAGCGGAAGCGCTGGGCGGCATCATCACGGTACTGGCAGAGATTGTCGGCGCGGTCGTGGACGCTCTGGCACCGGCCATCAAGCTGATTGGCGATGTGCTGGGAGCGATTTTCGGTGTCATCGCAAAGATTGTCAACCTCGTTTGTGGCGTTCTGAAGCCGGTTATTGACGTGATTTGCGGTGCGCTGAAAGCCATCGGTGATGTGATAAACAACATCTTCAATGGCGTGAAGAACTTGACCAGCAAGGCAGTGGAGACCGGCAAGAACATCATTCAGGGTATCGGAACTGGCATCAAGAACGCAGCGACCGGCCTCTGGAATGGCATCAAAAACATTGGCAATAACATCGTTAACGGCTTCAAAAATTTCTTTGGTATCCATTCGCCGTCTAAGCTAATGGCCAGTGAAATCGGTGAATATCTGCCTGCCGGTATTGACGAGGGCATGAAGGACGCTATGCCCGCCCTTCTGTCCAGCGCAGAGGACCAGATGGGCGATTTGGTGGACACTGTGAAGGACGGCGCAGCAGAGGCCGACAGCGCGATCGCTGGCAACGGTATGCCGCTGCTGTCCGAGATTTCGGGCAAGGTCGATATTGTGGACGGTCTGGACGATGTTCTGACCCGGCTCTCCGACAAGGTGGCAGACAGTTTTACAAGCCTGCTTGACCGCCTGACAGAGATTACGCAGAGCGCGAATTTCTCCATCCCTGCGGTTGCGACCGGCACGATCACGCCGTATGGTGTCAGCGGCAGCGCTGGCAGCGGCTCCGGGAACGTTGTGGAGGAGATTCACGCCTCCAACGAGGAAACGACCCGCACCATCGTGCAGGCAATTGGCAGCGCCACGAACAGCATCTGCGCAGCGGTCGAGCAGTACAGCGGCGTGGAGGTCAGCGTGGATGCTGACAGCCTGTCGCAGCATACTGTGGACTACATCAACCGCAAGACTCGGATGTTCGGCACCTCTCCGCTGCTGACCCCTACGGAAGTATAAGGAGGCAAGAACCCTATGAAACCGATTCTCAAAATCGGCGACCATGACTATACCCAGTGGGTAGCAGAGGGCGGCCTGACCCCCACGGACAGCGATGTGGATTCCAGCAAGTCTGGAAGAAACACGCTGGACGCGGTCATGGTCAGAAACAAGCTGGGTCACAAGATGAAATGGTCCGTCACGCTGATGGATATCCCGGAGGAAGTCGCCGCCCAGCTGTCGAAAGACCTGAGCCAGACATTCTTCAGCGCCACACTGCTGGACCCGGATGCAGGGCGATATCTGACCAAGACCTACTACTGCGCGAACCGACCTTTCGGTGCGCAGCGGTACGACAAGACCACGAAGAAAACCTACTATGTCGGCATGGCGTTCAACATGACCGAGCGGTAAGGAGGTGATCCTACGAGACATAGAACAAAGCTGTGGACGGAGCTGGCGGCTCGCGGACGGTTCAATCTGGATTCCCGTGCCGTCATCGCTGGCAAAGAATACTATAAAATCTCCGCGCCGCAGATCAGTCACAGTCTTGCGACAGAGCCGTTTAGCATCGGCAACTGCAATGCAGCCTCTTTGAAGCTGGACGTTCTTCTGGACGATGGGGAGAGCATACCAGACGGAGCCTCCGTGCGCATTATCGCCCGGCTCACCGATTTGGATGTTACAGAGCACACGGAAACACTGCAATTCGGCGAGTTCATGGTGGACACCTGCAACAAGGAGGAGAACATATACTCGCTGTCCTGCTATGACGCGATGCTCAAGACATCGCAGGCAATGGTGGACGATAGCGACAGTGAAAGCGACTGGCCAAAGTCCATGGCCGTTGTCGTGCAGGAAATTGCATACCGCATCGGTGTGCCGATTGACCCGCGCACCCGCATCAACCGAGGGCTGAACTACATGGTCCCTTTCCCGAAAGGCTACACCATGCAGCAGGTCTTAGGATGGATAGGCGCGTGCAACGGCGGCAACTGGACCATCACGGACGATGGAATGCTGCGGCTGGTGACGTTGACCGCACCGCCCACGGAAACCTACCGCATCGTGGATGAATACTATAACGACATCATTACCGGTGACGGCTATGCGCTGGCGTGGGAGCTGTCCAGTGGCAACGGAGAACCACAGACCCCGGAAACCGGCAGCAGTGTCGGTTCCCTGACCCAAAAAATCTATCCGGTCGTTGACCATGAGTTCAACCGCATCGTCACGGCAGACGGCTTTACGCTGGTCTACGACCAGACCGGCGCGGTCGAAGCTGCGCAGGGCATCGTTCACGTTCCCATGGTGCGCGGCAAGGTCGCGACCGGCAGGCGGCTCAAGGTGTCCAAGGTCACCATGACGGACGAGGAAGGAAATTCTTTTTCCAAGGGCGATGACACCGGATTTGAAATCGCGGTGGATAACTGCCCCTATTCCTGTCAAGGTATCTGCGATGACCTCTATTCCATGCTGAACGGCATTGAGTATGAGCCTTTTACGGCGACAGATGCCCTTTTCGACCCAGCCACCGAGCTGGGAGATCAGGTCAAAATCGGCGACCAAGTTCACAGCTCCATCTATTCCATGGACGCGACCTTCGATATCGGCTACGCTAACACCATCAGCGCACCGACTAACACCGAGGCAACCCGGCAGTATCCGTATTTAACCCAGCGCGACAAGAACCGGGACAAGGTCTTTTTGGAAATGAGCGCCGACTATGGCGGCGTTGCGATGTCGGCAGATGCCGGTCTGGTTGTCACCAAGACCGGCAGCGCTGCAAAGGCCATGACGGAGGCTCACAGTACACCGGTCTCCCGCGCTGAGGTACAGTATTCGGACGAATACATTGCCATGCGGGCACGGGACACGGAGACCGGGCGCATGGAGGACTGCATCTTTTTCGATGACGAAAAAGAGAAGTACTGCATCACGAAAGCTGTCCTGATAGAACAGGCTGATGAACTGGCAAAGGAGCTGAAAAATTTGGCTGATGAACTGAAATCCATGGAAGGTGGAGAGGGCACAGATGCCGTCACCCTGCCGCAGCTCTTACAGTCCGTCAAGGATGTGCAGGCATCTCTCACAGAGCAGCGCACCACGCTGGACGGTTTGGAAACATCTTCGGCCAATATCAGGGAAACGCTGGCTGCTGTGCAGACCGCACTTTCCGACATCAAGACGGCGGCAGCGGGCATCCGGTCTGCTGTGGACAAGAACGCCGCAGCGCTGGCCACGGTGGACACTACGCTGTCCGATGTGAAGAAGTCTCTGGCGGCTGTGCAGACCGATGTGACGGCTCTGAAAAAGACCGCTGCTGCTCAGTCCACAGAGCTGGCCGAGGTTCACACGGCGGTAGACGAGCACACCACCACGCTGTCCGCGATAGATGAAAAGCTGACGGCTACACAAGGAACTCTGGACAATATCTTGACGATTCTGAAAGCAATGTCCGACACACCTAAAGAGCCGACCAGCGGAACCGAAACCTAAAAGGAGGGAATCTAATGTCTGAAAAACGCATTCAGGACTTCGCCACGGCGGCTGACGCTCTGGACGATGACCTGTTGCTTATCGCATCGAAAGACAAAACCTACAACATCAAGGTCAAAACCCTGAAGGATGCTGTACAGGGCGATGCCGACCGCGCAGAGGCCGCAGCGCAGGAGGCCAAAAACACCGCGCAGCAGGTGGCCAAATCCGTTGGCAACATTGAGCAGCGGGCTGCATCTGCTGAGAGAAAAGCGGCCACGGCCGTCACTGCTGCAAATCAGGCTGTGCAGGATGCAGCGGCAGCCCAAAGGTCGGCAAGCAACACCGAAAGCATGGTGTCCACGGCCCAGACCGCAGCATCCGAGGCCAGCACAGCAGCGGTCAAGGCGGGCGATTCCGCAACCGCTGCTGCATCGTCCGCATCTTCTGCGCAGGAATCCGCATCCAATGCAGCGGCATCTTCCAAGGACGCCGTCACGGCTGCAAATACCGCAACCTCCACGGCGAACGAGGCGAAAACGACCGCCGGTGAAGCAAAGACCGCAGCAGAGCAGGCATCTTCTGATGCTGCGAAAGCTGCGGCAAACATCAAGACCGCGACCGAGGCCGCCTCGAAGTCTGCCACATCTGCAAAGACCGCAGAACTTCAGGCAACGGCGGCAGCGGAAACGCTGACCCAGTTTCGAGAGATCATTGAGAACGGCGTTGTTCAGGACGTTCAGTCCGTGGATGATGGCCTGAAGATCACCTACACCAACGGCGGGATCATCACGCTGCCTATCAAGGCTTCTGGCGGGCTGGCGTTCAGTTCGATGGTCTACGACACAGAAACCTACTATCTGCACCTGTACGATGAAAACGAGAAGGACGTTATCGACCCGGTCTACATTCCTGGCGGCGGTGGTGGCGGCTCCGGCGGCTCTTCCGGCGTTACCCTGACGAACGAAACCTACGTCAACGGCGAAAAGGCGCTGTCCTTCGCCATTGCGCAGGGCCAGACAACCGAGCTGTCCTACACCTTCACCGATACTGACCCGGACTTCGGCGGCGCCGCTGCCTACTATGTCAACGGCGTTCAGGTGGCAACGGCCAACATCGTGCAGGGAACGAAAATCACCTTCAACCCGACCGAATGGCTGGTTGCCGGTGACAACAAAATCCGTGTTGTGGTCACGGACGAAAACGGCGCGACCGGCTCCAAGACATGGACGGTTTCTGTCCTGACCGTTTCCGTGTCCGCTACGCTGTCGGAATCCACGCTGTACACGGTCGGAACTGCGTTCCGTATCAGCTACACCCCGGTCGGCTCCGGCATGAGCAAGACCACGCACTTCCTTGTGGACGGCAAACAGGTAGCAGAGGCTACCACGACCTACTCTGGTCGTCAGCTGGTGCAGAACCTGACCATCAGCAAGCACGGCGCTCACGACATCGACATCTACACGACCACCACGGCCAGCGGTAACACCATCACAAGCCCTACCGTGCACTTCTGTATCGCGGTCGTGGATACTGCAAGCAATGTGCCTATCATCACGGTCAAGGACAAAAAGCCCTCCGGCCGCGTGTATATGACCGCTGCTATCCAGTATATGGTCTATGACCCCAGCACCGAACAGGCCAGCGTGAAGCAGTCCGTTGACGGCGCAGAAACCACTCTGACGGTGGGCCGCAGCTTGCAGTCGTGGGCATACAAGCCGCGCACCGAGGGCGAACACGCCCTGAAGCTGACCTGCGGCGAAACGTCCGTCACCATGACCTACACGGCCACCGCGCTGGGCTATGACATCCATCCGGCCAACGTTGACGCGAAGTTTGACTTTGACCCGTCGGGCCGCTCCAACTCCGCAGCAGACCGCGATACATGGGTTTCCAACGGTGTTTCACTGACCGTGGACAAGGACTTCGACTGGACGAACGGCGGCTATCAGCAGGACAGTGACGGCAACACGGCTTTTGTCATCCGCGCCGGTCATACTGCGACCATCAACTACAATCTGTTCGGCTCGACCAACCTTCAGGCCTATGGCGCATCCTTCAAGATGATTTACACAGCCAAGAACGTGCGCAAGTTTGACGCTGTGGTCGCACAGTGCCTTTCGGACGGCATCGGTCTGGATGCAAACGCCAAGGAAGTGACCCTGTCCACGGAGCAGACCGGCATCAGCCAGTTTGTCTGCGAGGGCGAACGCACGGAGCTGGTCTACAACATCACAAGCCGCAGCAAGAACAGTGAGCTGTTCTTGAACCTTCAGGGCATTCCGTCCCGGTTCGCTACCTACTCGGAGAGCGACCGTCTAGCCCAGCGCAACCCGGTCCCGCTGACCATCGGCAGCCCGGATTGTGATGTGTGGCTGTATCGCTGCAAGTTCTACGATATCAGCCTCGGCGATGCCGACATGATGGACAACTTCATTGCGGACGCACCCGACCCGGACGAGATGATAGCTCGGTATGAACGCAATTCCGTGGACGATGGTGCGGGTAACATCATCACCGACTGGAACGCATCGTCCATTGATGAAGCCTACATCGACAATCTGGCAAAGTCCCGCCCCGGCCTGCGCGTCATCAAGCTGCGCGTCCCGCGCTTCACGACCGACAAGAACGACAAGGTGTCCGGCAGCAGCGTGGAACACCTCCTGTATGGCGCTCGCGCAAAGGACTGTTGGAAGAACGAGAACGTTGTCCACCGTGGGCAGGGCACGTCCTCCAACGCCTACGGCAAGGCGGGCCGCAACATGGACTTCGACTGCAAGGGCAAGTTCACCTACACTGAAAACGGCGTTGCCATGGAGGCCGACACCTACGACATGACCGAGAACAGTGTGGGCGAAACCTACTTCAACCTCAAGTTGAACATTGCATCCAGCGAGAACATGAACAATGCTATGCTGGCCGAGCTGTTCAACAAGTACCAGCCGTACATCCGCGCCGCCCGGTCTGCGAATCCCAAGGTGCGCGACACGATGGAGTTCCATCCGTGTGTCGTGTTCGTGTACAACGAAAGCGCCGAGGAAGGGTTCACACAGGGTCAGTGGATTTTCTACGGCGTGGGCGATTTCGGCAACTCCAAGAAGGATAAAAAGGCGCAGGGCCTTGACAGCGCAACGCGCCCGAATGAGTGCATTGTGGAGCTGTGCAACAACACGCACGTCTATAACCGCTTCAAGGGTTATGAGGGCGCTGCAGACGCTTCCAGCTGGGAGAGTGACGATAACCCGAACGCTCCCCTGTCCTTCCGCTACATCGCAGACACCTGTGATGTAGCCGTAGCCCGCAACGCATGGAGCGATGTAGTGAAGTGGGTCTGTTCGACCGACCGCACAGCAGCGACCGGCAAGGCGCTGGAAAGCTCGGTCACCTACGGCGGCACAGCCTACACCAACGATACGGCAGAATACCGCGCCGCCAAGTTCGTGAACGAGTTTGACCAGCACTTTGAGAGCAAGTCCACCCTGTACCACTACCTGTTCACCTCGTTTTTCACCATGCCGGACAACCGTGCAAAGAACACCTTCCCGCACTGCGAGGATGTGACCGCTGCGCATCCCATCTGGGATTACTGCTTCGGCTACGACTTCGACACGGCCATGGGCAACAACAACGAGGGCGATCTGGCGCTGGACTACGGCATGGAGGACACCGACCAGCTCAACGGCGGCAACGTGTTCAACGCGCAGGATTCTGTCCTGTGGGTCAACGTGCGCGATCTGCTGACCGACCGCCTGAACACGATGGTTGCGACCCTGACGGAGCTGTTCGATGCTGACCGCCTGAATGTGGCGTTTGACGCTTATCAGTCCCTTCGCCCGGAACGCCTGCTCGTTGCAGATGCACGGCGCAAGTATATCCGGCCCTATGAGGATTTGAAGGAGGGCGGCACGGCCATTACCATGTTCATCCCCATGATGAACGGTGACAAACGGCTCCAGCGGCACTACTTCCTCAAATACAACAGCATCTATTTCGCGTCCAAGTGGAACACGGCTGTTGCCCGGAACGACAAAATCACCCTGCGTGGCTTCGCAAGCCCGACCGGCGAGATTGCCGCGATCACAATCACGCCGTATTCCGACCTGTATGCGTCTATCCTGTTTGGCTCCATCCTGAAGCAGCAGCGTTGCAAGCGCGGCGAGCCGGTGACGCTGAGCATGAGCAAGGACACGGCGCTGAACGATACCGAAATCTACATCTATTCGGCATCCATGCTGGAAGCCGTGGAGGGCATCGCCAGCGTTTACACCAATCAGGCCGATTTCTCCGCAGCCACCAAGCTGCGTTCTATCGTCATAGGCAGCGATGATTCCGGCTATTCCAACGTCAACCTGACTAGCACAATCAAGCTGGACTTCTCTGCGCTGGCCGTGCTGGAAGAACTGCGCATCGACCATTGCCCGAACCTGAATGCGCCGGTCGATGTGTCCGGCTGCGTTGCGCTGAAGGTGGCCAGCTTCAAGGGTACACCGGTCTCCGCTGTCAACTTCGCTGCTGGCAGCGCTCTGGAAGAATGTTATCTGGAAAGCCCGGTCAGCCTGACGCTGCGCAATATGCAGAACATCAAGAAGTTCGATGTGGCCGACAACTACGCGGCCTTGACCGGTCTGCGGCATGAAAACACGCCGTTCCCGGCAGCGTATGACATCGTGAACGCTGCATCCAAGCTGTACACGGTGCGCCTCGCGGGCATCGACTGGCAGCTCACCGGAACGGAAATCCTGAACCGCCTGCTGTCCATGGGCGGCTACGATGAAAACGGCCTTGAAATCGGGCAGTCTGCTCTGTCCGGTAAGGTCTACACCTCGGTCATCCGGCAGGCAGAAGTCGAGAGCTATGCAGCAGCATGGCCCGATCTGGCCGTTACCTACGGCGGTACGGTGCAGCAGTATAAGGTAACTTTCTGCAACTATGATGGCACGGCTCTTACGCTGAAGGATGGCAGCCCAGCAGAGTTCCTTGTGGACCGTGGCGCAGACTGTGCAGACCCCATCAGGGCCGGTCTGATGGACACACCGACCAAGGCTTCCACGCAGGCCGAGGTTTTTACCTATGGTGGCTGGGATTCGCCGTTGACGCAGGTGTTGGGCAACCTGAACGTCAAGGCGACATACACCAGCGTCCCGCAGAAATACACGGTGCGTTGGTACTCGCAGGCGGGCGTTGTGGTCGGCAGCAAGACCGTTGACTACGACACCGAGGCCGTGCCGCCCGCAGACCCGGAGCGCACGGACGAGGAATCGAGCTTCGTCTACCATCTTTTTGACGGATGGGACAAAAGTACGGCTCATGTCAAAGAGAATATGGATGTCTATGCGCGTTGGATTCGCGGCACGTTGCCCAACCTCGGCGATGACCTGTCGAACCTGAATCTGGCGCAGCTGTACGGCATCCGGCAGTCTGGCCGCGCCTCGCTCTACTTCACCGAGGAAGAAATCAAGACCCGCATTCCGTTCACCATGGGCTATGAGCCGCAGTTCGACAACGTGGAATCTGTGCTGCTGGCCGAGAACATGGAGCTGACCGGCTCTACCTCCAAAGATACCGGCGTGAAGATCATGGACGAGGACACCGGCTGGACGCTGGTTGTGGACTGTGTGTTCGACCAGCCGACCTCTGAGGCTTGTGTGGCCGCCTGCTTCACCAAGACCGGCTACCACGGCTTCAAGGTCAAGTACAGCAGCGGTACGGCGGTCCAGTGGGGTACGAACACGGCGAACAACAGCCGTGGCACCGGCCTGTCTACTATCTCCGGTGTCGGTACGCAGTACATCTCTGACCAGTACCGTGAGCTGGTCGTGCTGCGCCATATCAAGGGCAGCCGGAACCTGAATGTCTACTTCTCCAACCCGAACGGCGATGCGATTATCAGCCGCGAGCTGATTAAGACCATCGACACCAAATCGGATGCAACTCTGATGCTGGGCTGCGACAATGACGGCAAGAACTTTGCGACCGGCTTCCTGTACCGCTGTAAGCTCTGGAAAGAGGACCTTGGCGAAACCGAATGCATGAAGATGGCTGCATGGCCTCGCGAGGAAAGCTGTCTGGAGGTTGTCGGTACTGGCGGTGCGACCAAGACCAACGGCGGCACGACCGCCATTGACCTTATCCATGCCGGTCTGCTGAACGGCTACCACCGCATGAATCCCACCAACAGCAACGCCGGAGGCTGGCCCGCTTCCGAGATGCGGCAGTGGCTTCAGAGCCGCTACCTGTCCGGCCTGCCCGCAGCCCTGAGCCGGATGCTGGTATCTGTGCATATCTCGTCCGTGGACTACGGCGCTGGAACTGCTGGCATTCTGGAAACGGAAGATAAGGTCTATCTGCCGTCTTTGCGTGAGATGAACGGCGAAAACTCGGAACCGTTCGTGTACTGCGGCGAGCGGATTCCGTGGTTCACGTCTGACCGGACGCGAATCAAATTTGCTGGTTATACGCTGGCCGAGAACCCGACATATACGGTATCTAGCACCGCGCCCAAGAACCCCAAAAAGGGGGATGTATGGATTTGTTCTGCTGACAGTAACGTGGGATATCTCTGGAATGGACACGCATGGGTCAGGGCGCGGTGGTATTGGCTGCGCGATGCTTCGGTGTCCAACTCTACCTACTTCGGCTATGTGAACAACACCGGCTGGGCGGGCAGCAGCGGCAACGCAACGAGCGGCAACGGCGTTCTGCCCCGGCTTCATCTGTAAAATCTGGAAAAATCTGGTCGGCGTAAGTCCGACCAGACGAGAAACGCTCCCCGGGAAAAAACCGAGGGCGGCGTAGCCGCCCCGCGGCAAATTTTCAAAAATTGGTTCCAATTTTCCAGATTTTGTGATATTTTATTGCGGAGGAGGTGATAATGTGTCGGTTCTCGCACGAAACCGCAGGCAGGCTGCAACGGAGTTTGAAATGAACTGCGCACGGCTGGTCGTACTGACCACGCAGCGGGCAGACCGCATCCCGGCCCGGTACAAGAAATTTGTCCGGTCCCGGCTGATGGAGCTGACCACCAGCGCATACCACGCGGCCATCATGGCAAATGAGGCCGATGGGAGGACGGATGCGGGCCGCGCTGAACGGCGAAAGCTGTTCGAGCGCTCCATCCGATATTTAACCGCGCTGCAAAAGCCGCTGGTTGTGTACTGGAGCCTGTTCGATTCCAAAGAGGGCGGCATCCGGGAGTGGGCAGACCTTGTAAACAAGGAACTGGCCCTGCTCCATGGAGCTGCACACTTTGAGGATGACAGAGAGGTTTCCATGATAAAGACGTTTGACCTGAAATATTCGGATGACCGAATGTTCTTGAATAAAATGCGAGAGCTGCACAAATACACCTACTCCAAAATTTGCTCTGTACCTTTGGAATATAAGGACCACCTGTCCGACCAGATTTTACAATTCGTGGATGATGCGCTGTTCTGCACCTTGCAGGGCAACGACATTTTCCCCACGACGCGAAAGCAGTATGAGGTGCGGGATAAGTACCTCAAACGAGCAATCGACAACCTGAACGGATTGCAGCGGCCATTGTATGCGCTGTGGAACGTCATGTGTTACAGCGAAAATACGATGGACGAGTGGGCAGGGCGAATCAATGAATGCATCAAATTGCTTTCCGGTCTGCGAAGTTCCGATAGGAAACGCTTCGGAAAGTTGAAATGATGATTCAATGGTGGCACGTTGTTTTAGGCTTTGCCGGTGGTATTGGCTGCGCGATGCTTCGGTGTCCAACTCTACCAACTTCAACAATGTGAACAACACCGGCTGGGCGGGCAACAACAACAACGCAACGAACAACAACGGCGTTCTGCCCCGGATTCTTAGCTTAGTAGTAACCGTGCATAAAGGTGAAAATACCCAGAGAGTTAAGAAGGAATGTGCAACCATCCGTCTGTAAAGGCGGTAAATTGATGGCTGGCCTGATATAAGGCTGGCGCACCGTATCGGTGTCCCTGAGCAGACCGGCGGGACGATTCTTTCATGGCGGGGCCTGTGCATACCCCGTTTCATCACCGGTTTGCAAACCTGATTAGAGCGCACACTATAAGTAGCAGGAAGGGCGTAGATTCTTTGACCAATCGAGAACAAATCATGGCTAGGATAGAGCGAAGTAAAGCTCGGAAAGCCGCAAAACGAGAAGCGCGGGCGCGTGGGTCGTGGCGTGAGAACGGCAGCATTGATCTGGAGCTGCTGACCGTGGCCGCGAATGATGCCGCTCGCCGCTGCTGCTGGCATGGGAAACCGGTCCGGGAGCAGATAGAAACCGCGTTGGAGCCGCGCACTCCCTATGCGGAGCTGCGTATCAAAGCTCTGGACCGGGTAAAGAGCCGGGAACAGCGGTTGCAGGACGTGACACCGCTCGGAGACTTCCGCAGCGTGTTCACGATTCAAAATCTCATGAAGTCTTTGCAGAAGCGCCGGAAAGGCGTCGAGTGGAAAGGCAACGTGCAGCGCTTCATCTTCCACGCAGTCTTGAAGTTGAAACGGCTGAAAGACTCGCTGCTGGAGGGTAAACTGAACGTCGATGCCACAATCCGACGAATCATGCTACATGAGCGCGGCAAGCTGCGCGAGATCCATGCAGTCATGATTGACTGCCGCGTTGTGCAGGGCTGCTATTGTGACAGCTGCCTTGTGCCGCTGACAGAGCGCACCCTGATTCGAGACAACCCGGCCAGCGTTAAGGGAAAGGGCGTCACAGATGCCAGGAACCGGCTGGCAATGTTCCTGAAAGAGCTGGCCGCGAAATACGGCAACGGCTTTTTCATTATGACCGGCGACTTCACAAAGTTCTTTGACCACCTCCGGCACAGCGATTGCCTGAAAAGATTCCGAGAAATCCGGCTTGACCGGATGCTTCAGGGCCTTGGCATGAAGATCGCCCGGATGTATCAGGAAAACGAGCTGCATGAAATTGCCGATGAAGAGGAACGGGCGGCAAAAGCGGAGCAGCTGCGCCGGCATAAAGGCATTGGTCTGACGCTGGGCAGCCAAGAATCGCAGACCATGGCGCTGGTTATCCCGAATGGGATTGACCATGCCGTCAAGGACAAGCTGGGCGTCCGGGCCTACGAGCGGTATATGGACGACACCATGGCTGCTGGACCCTCGAAAGAGGAGCTGAAGCACGTTGGTCAGACTATCCAGAGTGAGGCGTCCGAGGTTGGGCTTTCGATGAACGCCAAGAAAACGGCAATCACAAAAGCCTCCAAGGGTATGAAGTTCCTGCAAATCTATTATAAGGTGACGGACACTGGACATCTGGTGAAAAATCTCGCGAGAGCCGGAATCGTTCGAATGCGGCGCAAACTGAAAGCGTTCGCAAGGATGGTTCAGCGCGGCGTCATGCGGCTGGACGATGCTTTCGCGTCTTTTTCTGCGTGGTTTGGCAATTCCTTCCACGCAGACGCATACCACACCAGAAAGCGGATGCTGTCGCTGTACTGGCGTCTGTTCCATGGATATCGAATGAAAGGAGTGTACGCATGATTTTTTATAAAATCCTTGCAGACGGTAAGGTATTGGATGTCAACGATGTGTTTCTGCGCTGGCAGCCCAAGCATGGCGTGATGCTTGTCTGCGACCCTGCAAAGGCAGAGTTCATCTGTCCGCGGGATTGCAGCGGGTACTATCACCCGTCGTGGCTCAATACGCCGCCGGAGGCTGCTGTATACGACGGCGAGGTTGACGCTGAGGAAATCACAGAGGCAGAATACAGAGCGCTGCTGGAGCAGTTGGAGGCGGGCGGAACGGTGGACAACCCGGAGCCCGACCCCGGCGGCACTGGCGGCGAGGATACCGGCTCCGGCGGCGATAACACAAGTGACAACGGCGGGCAGCAAAAGCCCGCCGTTGCAGATATAAAGCAGTTGGTTGACACCTGCGCTGGCTTGCAGAAGCAGGTACAGATGCTGACGGACTGCTTGTTAGAGATGAGCGAGGAAGTTTATGGCTAAGTTGGCCGTGGACATTCTTGCTCATTTTCTTTGCAAAATTTTATTCGGAAAGGAGGGTACGTTCATGATGGCAATGCTGTGGGCACAGCAGATTATGTTCGGCAAAAAGACTTTTGCTGAGGTTCCTGCCAAGCTGAAGAGCAAGGTTCGGGAGCTGCTCATTGATTCCGGCTGCGAAGACCTTATCACTGAGGACTAAGCAGGGAGACAACAGGAAAGGCGACTGCGTGAAGATACGCGGCCGCCTTTTTATTATGGAGGACTGACCATTGAACATCGACGACATCAAGGAACTTTTTACAGCGGGGGGCGGGGCGCTCGTAGTCCTCCTGACCCTCGTGCAGATTTCGCCCATCAAGCTGAATCCGTGGAGCAAGTTGGCCCAGCTCATTGGCCACGCTCTGAACGCCGAGGTGCTGGAACAACAGAAGCAGACACAGCAGAAGCTCGACGAACACATCAAAGTTGACGACGAGCGAAACGCAAACCTGCTCCGCACCCAGATTTTAAGGTTCAATGACGAGCTGATTGACGACAGGCATCACACGAGGGAGCATTTCATCGAGACTTTGGCCGTCATTGACGCCTATGAGGACTACTGCCGTAGCCACCCGAACTATAAGAACAACCGCTGCATCTGTGCAGTGGCGAACATTAAACGTGTGTACAATGAGCGGCTCCAGAAGCACGACTTTTTATAAGGAGGCATGAGGCGTGAGCGTTATTATCTACCGGCGCGGCGACAGAACCGCGCTGACGAAGAATTTCAGCCGGAACGAGTTCGACTGCCCGTGCGGCTGCGGAACCCAGATGGTAGATCCGGAGCTGGCCGAAAAGCTCCAGCGTATCCGGGAGATGACCGGGAAGAAAATCAAAATCACTTCCGGCTACCGCTGTCTGAAGCGTAATCAGGAAGCGGGCGGTGGCACGAACAGCCGCCACCGCTACGGCATGGCTGCCGATTGGCGGCTTGATGATCGGAGCCTGAACCCGGTGGCATTGGGAATCCTTGCGCAGGCCGTTGGATTCGGCGGTGTCGGTATCTACTGGTACGCGGGCAATGCGTTCTGTCACGCAGACACGAGGAGCAGCAAGGCAACGTGGCTCTGCGATGCGGCGAAGCACTATCCGTCCACGACCTACCTGTCCTTTATCCTGCCGACCATCAAGCGCGGCTGTACCGGTGATGCAAACCGTGTAGCAACTAAGATGCTGCAGCGGCTGCTCGGCCTGACCCCGGACGGTATTTTCGGTGAGCAGACCGAGAACGCTCTGCTCAAAGCGCAGGCAAAGCACAAGTTGACCCCGGACGGCATCTGCGGCCAGGCGAGCTGGAAAGCTATTTCCGGGGCCGATAAGCACATCTGACCTATCCCACTATCATAAACGACACAAAACGCCCTAGAGGGGCCTCTCCGGGGCGCTGATAACATATAAGGAGAACTATCATGGAAACTATGCTGAGTTTTGTTCCCACGCCGGTCGCCCTCGTTCTGATGGCCGCCGGCTTCATTGCTCTGGCGGTCGGCGGTATCCGGCTGGGCTACAAGGCCACCGTCAAGGATCTGGCTCTGGAGCTGGTCGAAAAGGCCGAGCTGTCCATCATGGGCAGCGGGCAGGGTGCCAAAAAGAAGAAGCAGGTGTTCGCCGCTCTCCGCGCCAAGTGCCCGGCGGCTATCCGCTGGGCCATCACCGACGAGGTGCTGGATGCTGTCATCGAACACGCCTTTGATGTTATGACCGCAGCACTGGGCAAAAAGTCTTGACTGCTGCATGAGTGCCGTGTAAAATAGAGGCACTTGAAAAGCTTCGGCTTTTGTAGAGAGCGGCCCGGCATGGTCCACTCTTGATTTTATATTTGGCTACCTCGGTAGCGCGCAAAAATCCCCCCGCATTGACCTTCGGGCCAGTGTAGGGGGATTTTTTGTTTGTTAGAACTTCATCTGTGCAGCGTCTTCAACACTCACGTCGTCGAAACACCGGGTCAGTTCATCAAGGACTTTGCGCTGTGCTTTCTCACTCAAACCGGCGTTGCGCATCGCCATGACACAGTAGCCGATGCAGGCTGCGTTTGACCACGGTCCATTCAGTGACAGGAGCATTTCTTCCATATCGATTACCTCCGAAGATCTCCATTGTATACGCGAACCAGCACCCAGTCGGACAGCGGTTTGACGTTCCCGGCCCAATCCCGGAGGGCTTCATCGGTGCCGCAGGCCTCGCAGATGTACACGCCCTTGGCGTGGCGGCTCAATGCTCCATGGGTCAGCTTGTCCGGCATCCTCTCGCCGCAGCGGGGGCACAGCGGCCAGCCCTGCTGCTGGTCATATAGCATCTTCTCAATAGCTTTTTCGTCTGTCATTGTGCTTCCTCCTTAAACATCTCGACTAATCGAATGGTATGCGAACCAGTGACCACGCCGCCGGGTCAGCTTGAACCAGTTTGTGAACAGCTGACCCGTGCAATCGTACTGGCTGGGCGTGGCGGTCATGTACCGATTCCACATGAACCACTTCTGCACTTCGTCCTCGGTGTAGCTGTCCAGCTCATCCGGTAACTGCTCCAGCTGGATGCACGATCCATCGTAGTAGTCCTTAACGATCCACTCCCGGCACGGCGGCTGTTCGCGCATGAACTTCCGCATCGCCCGCTTTAAGCGGATCAGGGCATCCGCCTTGCCGGAGTAGTCCGGGATGCTGGGCGAGTTGTAAAAGGTGCGGATCATCAGCCATCCCATCATCAGATCGCTTTCACTCTCAACGATTGCCATATTCTTGTCCTCCTATCAAAGATGAGTTGCCAGCCCGGTAACACGGGTGAAGTTCTCCTGCAACGTGTCGCAGAACACGCCATTGACCACCTCGACATCGGTATTCTTGTCATCAATCCAGCGGCCCGTGCGGGTGATCCGGCCATTGGTGTGCTTGAAGAACCGCATCGTGTAATCGTCCATCGGGGTCAGAGTGATGTAAAGGCGATTCGCGCCGCTGGCGTTACGCGGCAGGGCCATACGGAGTGTGTTACCGTCCGAAACAAAGTTCTTGGCCCCGGTCATCATAACGAATCCCGGCCCGCCCAGCTGATTGAGAATAGTAGTTGCAATGCTCATGGTGAAACCCTCCTGTTAAATGTCCTCAACCTGTACACTCTTGATGCTGCCCTCGATAAAGCCGCGTCCACGCAGATGCTCACAACTCCAGCAGAAACCGATTGCCCGTTCCCGCATGGTGTAGGCGGCTGCGGCTTTACGGTTTTCGTTGAATGCTACCCGGATTTCCTCTGCCCGGTCATCGTCCAGCAGGATGGACGCGCAAGCTTCGCCAATCTCGCCATTGATGCCGTGCTTCATATCCTTGGAATCGTAAGTAAAGATTACCTTTTTCATTGTTTTGCCCTCCTCAGTGCAGCTGGGCGCTGTGCTGGTTGTAGGTGACGGTATACACGCCGCTCTGCTTGGCGATCTGGATGTTGCTCACCACGACACGCTTCAGGCCGAACTTCCGGCGAACGAATTCCTTGACCAGCGGAGAAGCCTTTTCTGGAAGGTGCTTCTTGATGCGGCAGTCACGGCGGCAGTAGCGCTCGAAGCGCTTTTCATTGGCTGCGGTGGCCTCCTCTCGCGTTCCGTAGAACACGGAATCGTCGCGGTTGCTGCTCAGCTTGTAGAACTTCTCGCAGGAGATGACATCCAACCGGTTGTTCCAGATGACATCGCCGCGCTGGTTATCGTTGGGATTGACGTTGTCAGCGGCGATGCCGACCACGAGCTTCAGACCTTCCAGCTGGTTGTAATCTTCCCATTCGGTGAAGCTGTCCAGCAGAACGCGGACAATCTGCTTACCGTCGGTCAGGTCGATGTGAGCGATCTCGCCCTGACTGCCGGACATCGAAGCGGTGTTGATGATATAGCCCTGTGCGATGTAGCTGCTGACAGTCTCGGTGAACTTGCGGTTGATATCGATGTACTTCATTGTGTTACCCTCTTGTCTTTCTGGCCTTACTCTGATAAAATAGAGGGCGGCCGGGGTAAGGCTCCCGGCTCGCCGTTGTTTCGGTGTTGAAGATCAGTTGCTTTGGACGGTGGCTGGTCTTCTTTTTTTATTCCTCCATGATTTTCTTGACGCTCTCTCTAAGCTCTTCCAGCGTGTCGCACTTCTCGATGAGTTCGAGGATTGCTTTGAGCAACGCCTTGGTTACGTTCATGTCTTCCATTCACCTCACTCCTTTCCGTAAGGGGCTTTCGCTCTCTGCCTTACATCTACATTGTACACCTTTTCGGTTTACTTGTCAATAGTTTTGATAAACTTTTTTGATTTACTTTGAAATAAAAGAGGTTGACAAGTAATTGATTTTGGTGTACTCTATACATGAAAGGAGTGGATGAACACATGACAGTGTCGGACATCATCAAGGGGCTGCTTTCCATGACAGGGAAGAAGCAGACAGATCTGGCTGAAGTCCTCGGTATGAGCAGCAAGCAGGCAATGAGCAACAAGGTGCGCATGAACCGCTGGTCGGCGGATGACCTTATCAAGGCAGCAGAACTGTGCGGCGGCAAGGTTGCAATCATCATGCCGGATGGGCAGACCATCCAGCTGCGCAATGATGAAGATGAAAAAAGCCCGGACGAATAAACGTCCGGGCAGGGGAGATGTGCTTACTTTTTGCGGCTCTTGCTCACCGTTTTCGGGATTCGCCGGACCTCTTTTACTCTGCGCACCTCATTCGGCTCATAAATAAGTAAGTCGCTGAGTGTGCAGTCCAGGGCTTCACAGATAAGGTCGAGGTCATCCAGATTGACCCGATCGGAGAAGTCATGGTACATTTCGTTGATGGTCTGGCTGCGGATCCCGGTGGCGCGAGCAAGTTCACTCTGCGTCATCCGCCGTTCGCCAAGGCGGGTGGACAGCATAATCCTAATCATAGCCTGTATCTCCTTTGCCAAGAATTTTACCGATTTGAAACCGGCTTGTCAGGATTTTGGCAGAAAAATACAGAATATGGCAAATTAGAACGAAATACGGAAAACTGAAACGAAAAAAGGCCCGGAACCTGCGTGTGTAACGCAAGGCTCCGGGCCTTTTTCAATGCCGATTAGTGAGCGTCGGTTTTCTATCGACTGTTGGAAGAGGACAAAGCAAAACGAACACAGAACCCACCATGCAGATGGAACTGTGTTCGCCTAGCTCTCTAATGGTTGGGGATGAGAGAATCGAACTCCCACAAGTAGAGTCAGAGTCTACCGCACTACCACTATGCAAATCCCCAATATTCTGTTGTGTTTTGCGGGGTGAGCCGCTCAACGTGTGCTATTATACGGGAAAAGCCCGGGGTTGTCAAGCATATTTTTGAAAAAAGTTGTACTTTTTTGGAAAATGCCGCAGCAGCGCCGGATAATCTATGCCGGAGCGCTGCCACGCTTCGGCAGGTTCTGCGCACCGCACCGCCTATACTGGAAGGTACAAAACCTTACAAAGCACCAGAAGGAGGATGCCTATGCCGGAACGAACCACACAAAACGCCCAGACCTTGCTTTCGCCCCGCGTCCCGCGGGATACCGAGCACGAGCGCTACCATCCGGAACTGGAGGAGGAGCTGAAGGAATGCCTGTTCTGTTTGAAGCGCAACGAGATGATGTTTGATATGGAGGTGGATACGGACCTGATCGAGCAGCGCATCTACGAGCGGCAGGCGCTGCTGTGTCGTTACCGGTACTTACTGGCGCGCGCCCGGGAGCTGGGGCTGCACACGGTGCTTACCCGCTACCAGCCCATGGGCGGGTGAAAAGGCTTAGGGCAACACCGCACAATTCCCGCCTTACGGCTTAAGCACCACTCCGGCGGTTGCGGCACGGCATCTGCGTTGCCAAAATGCTCGATAATACACAAAGTATTATCTGCGCTTTTGGCTTAGCATCTGCCGCACCTCACTCGCCGTATCGGCACCTAGAATTATGCGGTATTGCCTTAGCGAAAAAATCTTGACAAAAGGCGCGCTGCGTGATATCCTATTACAAGATAAAAGCGTACCGGAACTATGTCCGGCGCGATAAATTTTTGAGAGTTAGAGAGGTTTCTATCATGGAGCGTATTAAGACTATTGCTACTCGTGACCTGACCAAGAGCGTTAAGACCGGTGGCTGCGGCGAGTGCCAGACTTCCTGCCAGTCCGCCTGCAAGACCTCCTGCGGCGTGGCTAACCAGCAGTGCGAGAACAGCAACAAGTAATTTTTGCAAACCCTATGCCGCCTTTGCCGGGCGGCATTTTTTTGTGTAATCTGGAATGGAGTGTAAAATGGTACATCAGTATCAATTGAACGGTTATAACATCGTGCTGGACACCTGCAGCGGCTCGGTGCACGTTGTGGACGAGGTGGCCTACGATGTCATCGCCATGTACCCGGAGCATACCGCAGACGAGATCGTTGCCGCCATGCTGGCAAAATACGGCAGCCGCCCGGACGTGACCGAGGAGGATCTGCGCCAGTGCATCGACGACGTGACCAGCCTGAAGGAAAACGGCAAGCTGTGGAGCCCGGATGTCTATAAGGACATGGCCTTCGACTTCAAGAACCGCAACACCGTGGTAAAGGCGCTGTGCCTGCACGTTGCCCATAGCTGCAACCTGAGCTGCTCTTACTGCTTTGCCTCGCAGGGGCGCTACCATGGCGACCGCGCCCTGATGAGCTTTGAGGTGGGCAAGCGCGCCATGGACTTCCTCATCGAGAACAGCGGCACCCGCCGCAATCTGGAAGTGGACTTCTTTGGCGGCGAGCCGCTGATGAACTTTGAGATGGTCAAAAAGCTGGTGGCCTACTGCCGTGAGCAGGAAAAGATCCATAACAAGAACTTCCGCTTTACCATGACCACCAACGGTGTGCTCATTGATGACGACGTTATCGACTTCTGCAACAAGGAGTGCCACAACGTGGTGCTGAGTCTGGATGGCCGCAAGGAGGTCAACGACCGCTTCCGCGTGGACTGCGCAGGCAACGGCAGCTACGACCGCATCGTGCCCAAGTTCCAGGAGTTCGTCAAGAAGCGCGGCGACAAGAACTACTATATGCGCGGCACCTATACCCACTTTAACACCGACTTTACCAACGATATCTTCCACATGGCAGACCTCGGCTTTACCGAGCTGAGCATGGAACCGGTGGTCTGCGACCCCAGCGACCCCAGCGCCCTGACTGAGGCCGACCTGCCCATCCTGAAGGAGCAGTACGAGATCCTTGCCAAGGAGATGATCAAGCGCGACCGCGAGGGCAGAGGCTTTACCTTCTACCACTACATGATCGACCTGACCGGCGGCCCCTGCATCTATAAGCGCATCTCCGGCTGCGGCTCTGGCACCGAGTACATGGCTGTTACCCCCTGGGGCGATCTGTACCCCTGCCACCAGTTCGTGGGCGACCCCAAGTACCTGCTGGGCGATATCTGGAAGGGCGTTACCAACACCGCTGTGCGGGATGAGTTCAAGCACTGCAACGCCTACGCCCGCAAGGAGTGTCAGGACTGCTGGGCAAAGCTGTACTGCTCCGGCGGCTGCGCTGCCAACTCCTACCACGCCACCGGCAGCATTACCGGCGTGTACGAGTACGGCTGCGAGCTGTTCAAAAAGCGCATGGAGTGCGCTATCATGATCAAGGTAGCCGAGAATCAGGAACTGGCAGCCAAGGGCATCGAGGTGCCTATTGAGCTGGGCTCTACCTGCAACGCCTGCGCCGATGGCGAAGCCTGCGAATGAGCATGACCACCCCCATCGTGGATTTTGTGCGCAGCTATGCAAAGTCCGGCACCGCCCGGCTGCATATGCCCGGCCACAAGGGGCAGAGCCTTTTAGGCTTTGAGCCGCTGGATATCACCGAGATCTGCGGCGCAGACGAGCTTTACGCGCCGGAGGGCATTATTGCCGAGAGTGAAGCCAACGCCACCCGGCTGTTCGGCACGGCGCACAGCTATTACAGCACTGAGGGCTCATCTCAGTGCATCCGTGCCATGCTGTTTCTGGCGTTGCAAGGCGCACCGCAAAACGGTAAGCGCCCGGTGCTGCTGGCCGCCCGCAACGCCCACAAGGCGCTGCTGTATGCGGCGGCGCTGCTGGATTTTGATATCCGCTGGCTCTGGCCGTCTGCGCAGGCAGAGGGTGCACTGTGCAGCTGCCCCGTCACAGCCGAAGCGCTGACAGGGGCTTTGCACGCGCTGGCACAGCAGGGGATAAGCCCCTTTGGCGTATACGTCACCAGCCCGGATTATCTGGGCGGGGTGCAGGATATCCCGGCGCTGGCGGCGGTCTGCCGGGCGCAGGGCGTGCCTTTGCTGGTGGATAACGCCCACGGCGCCTATCTGCGCTTTTTGCCGCAGAACTGTCACCCCATCGCGCAGGGTGCGGCCATGTGCTGCGACTCTGCCCACAAGACCCTGCCGGTGGTCACCGGCGGTGCGTATCTGCATCTGGCGCACGATGCCCCTGTGCAGGACGAAGCGGCTGTGCGGGGCGCGCTGGCGCTGTTCGGCTCTACCAGCCCCTCTTACCTCATTTTGCAGTCGCTGGATGTCTGCAACGCGGTGCTGGCAGGAGACTATCCCCGGCGGCTGGTGCAGTGCTGCGCGGCGCTGGAAGGTCTGCGCCGCAGCCTGAACAAGGCCGCAGCGGCGCGGCAGTGTCCGGTGCCGCTGGCAGTTGCCGGGGCACAGCAGGAGCCGATGAAGCTTACGCTGGACGCCGCCGCCCTTGGCTGCACCGGCACAGCGCTGGCAGATGCTTTGCGCCGCGCACAGATGGAGTGCGAGTACGCCGACCCCCGTTATGTGGTGCTGATGTTCACCCCGGAAAACCCGCCGCAGGACTACACGCGCCTGCAAGCTACGCTGGAACAGCTTCTGGCTGCCGTGCCCGCCGTACTGCCCCGCCCCGAGAACCGGGCAGGGGAGTTTGCCGCCTTGCAGCAGCAGGCGGTGCAGCGCTGTACCATCCGGCAGGCGGTGCTGGGCGCACAGGTACGCATCCCGGTGCACAAGGCGCTGGGGCGGGTGTGCGCCATGCCCACGGTGTCCTGCCCGCCCGCCATCCCTGTGGCGGTCAGCGGCGAGGAGATCACCCCGGCGGCCATCGCCCTGATGCAGCGCTACGGCATTGAGGAACTCTCGGTGCTGCGATAAAGATTTTATAAGAAGAGAACCCGGAAAGTCCGCAGACCTTCCGGGTTCTCTATATTTATTCTTAAATATCCGTCCGGGGTGCGGCGCACATCTCCCAGAAGCGCAGCTCGTGCTCCGAGCAGGCGCGGAAGATCGCACGGCAGCGGGCGGCACGCTCCGGCGAAAGGCCGGTGCAGGCCGCCTCGGCGCGCTCTGCCCATGCACGGCAGGCGGCATCGTAGCCGGGACCGGCGTAGTCCAGCACCAGTGCGCCGTAGTAGGTGTCCTTTACGGCGGGGGAGCGCTGCAAAAGCTTCTGGAATAGCCACCCGTAACTCAGCATACAGGGCAGGCAGGCCATCAGGCACTCGGCTTCCCCCTCGCCGGTGCGGGCAGCGTCGATCATGCAGTCCAGATAGGCGCGGCTTTCCGGGCGCAGGGGCAGGGACTGGATATCAGCTTCCCGCAGACCGTACTGCTCCAGATACCGCAGCCGGGTCAGGTCCTCGTTCTCCTGCACGAAGGACAGCAGGGAATAGTAGGTGCGCATAGCCGCCATGGTGGTGGCCTTGGTCATGCCCCAAGCAAAGATCTTAGCGTACTCCCGCAGATACAGGCTGTCCTCCACAAGGTAGCTTTTAAAGCAGTCCTCGCTCAGGATGCCGTTTTCCATCTTTTGCAAAAACTCGGTCTGCAAACACTGCTCCCACACAGGCAGGTCGGACTGCACCAGCGCCGAAACAAAGGGCAGGTCAGTCACGGACAAAATCTCCCTTCAGGTTGAAGGTGTGATCCATGGGGCCGGAGCCGTGCCCTAAATCCAGCATGGCAGACAGACAGCCGGAAATGTAGGCCTTGGCGCGCTCCACGGCGGTGTCAAGGTCATACCCCTTGGCCAGATTGGAGGCAATGGCGCTGGACAGGGTGCAGCCGGTGCCGTGGGTGTTGGGGTTTGCGATGCGCTTGCCCTTGAACCACTTGCCGGTGCCGCCCTGCCACAGCAGGTCGTCGGCATCGTTGATCTGGTGGCCGCCCTTGCACAGCACGGCGCAGCCGTAGCGCTCGCTGATGGTACGGGCAGCGGTTTCCATGTCGGCAGCGTTTGCAATGCTCATGCCGGACAGGATCTCAGCCTCCGGGATGTTGGGGGTAAGCACCTCAGCCAGTGGCAGCAGCTTTTCGGTCAGCGCCTGCACGGCATCGTCCTGCAGCAGCTTTGCGCCGGAGGTGGCCACCATCACGGGGTCCACCACGATATGCTTTGCGCCGTAGAAGTGCAGCCGCTCGGCAATGGTGTCGATGAGCGGGGCAGAGGATACCATACCGATCTTTACCGCATCCGGGTAGATGTCGGTGAACACGGCATCGAGCTGCTGCGCCAGAAACTGCGGCGTGGTGTCAAAAATGGCGGTCACGCCGGTGGTGTTCTGTGCTGTCAGGGCAGTAATGGCGCTCATGGCAAACACGCCGTTGGCAGTCATGGTCTTGATATCGGCCTGAATTCCGGCGCCGCCGCTGGAATCACTGCCGGCAATGGTCAATGCAGTTTTCATGGGTAAAATGCTCCTTTGCAGCAAAAATGCGGATATGCCCGCAAAGACATATCCGCAGATAAAAGCGCTATCTCCCTACGTTGGCATGATCCAAATCAGGTCACAGGTCAGGGCAATACAGCCCACTCTCAGCCCGCTTTGCGCGGGCTCCCTTTTTATACTAGAAAGCATACCACAATCGGGGAAAAGATGCAAGAAAAACAGGCTGCGCAAACGCACCGCTTATTCGCCCAGTGCGGTGCGGATGTTGTCCAGCACCTTTTTGCTCAGCAGCACAAAGGCCTGCTTGGTGCGGCCTGCGGACACATTGGCGCAGCGCACGTTTTCCCGGGCAAAGAAGTCCTCGGCCACGGGGCCTGCGGCGGCGCGGGTGTCGCAGAAGAAATGGGTACCGGGCAGATCGAGCCACTTTTCCAGCGCAGCGGAATCGAAGCCGGGGCCGATGGAAGTGTTGAACAGCACCTTGCCTGCACCCAGCTGGGCAAACTCGTTTTCGCCCAGCAGCAGTACGTTCTTGTTCAGGCAGGTGAACACCACCTCGCTCTCAGCCAGCAGCTGAGCCAGCGGCTTAAAGGTCATACCGACAGCCTCGGCATCCGGCTTTGCGCTGCGGGCAAAGTAGCTGATCTCTGCGCCCATAAATTGCAGCGCATCGGCGATCATCCGGCCGGAAACGCCCAGCCCCACGATGCCCACCTTCAGGCCGGTGATCTCCACCGGCTCGTCCCGCAGCATGGGCATCCCAAAGCCGTGCAGCAGGCCGGTCAGCTCGTGCAGAACATACTCCACAACGCCGCGGTCGCCGTAATCCCGGATGCCCAGCACCTTGATGCCCTGGGTGCGTGCGTAGGCAATATCCACGTTGGCGCTCTCCTCAGAGTACAGGCTGCAGCACATGCCGATATAGCGGATGTTGGGGCACTGCGCAATGACCTTCTTGCCCATGCGGGAGGTGTAGCTCAGCAGCACGGCATCGGCGTCCCCGATGCGGCGCACCATCTCGTCGTCGCTGGCAGGCACGTCCCGGTACAGCGCCACCTCTTTGGCGTAGCGGTGCAGCTCCTCCTCGGCAGAGGGGATCAGGCTGACAGGCTCAATGGCAACAAGCTTTTCAAACATGACGGACTCCTCCTTATATTAGTAGAAGCAGACGGGCGAGGCCAGATTGCGCAGCAGGGAGACGGCGCTCCAGCCCGCAATGGCGCTGGTGGAAGAGCAGATATCTACCACAGCCTTCACGCCCTCGATCTCGGCAGTGATGCAGTGGTCGTCGCCCACCCAGCCGGGCACGGAGTGCATGGTCACACCGGTGATCTCGGGGCCGGTGGTGGCCAGAGAGGTAGCCACAGCCACGTTCACCCGGCGGGGGAAGGTGGCAATGGCCTGCTTGGCGTTGCCGGTGAACACGGTGGTCTTTTCGGTGTCGGTCAGCAGATGCTCTGCCCACACCGGGGTGTTGCGGAAGCCCTTTGCACCGGTATGGGTCTCGATGCCGGCGGTCTCCGGCAGGCCCTGCGCCTGTGCCATCAGGGTGACAGTCTGCAGCACGTCGAAGCCGCCGATAGCACCGCTGGCCAGATGCACCTTGGCACCGCCATCCACAGCAGCTGCCTTGACCTGTGCGTAGAAATCCAGATCCGCAAAGGCACCGATGGACAGAATGACCAGATTCACGCCCCGCTTCAGCACCGGGATGGCCATGGCGCGCACCGCCTCCACCGAGGCCGCCTCCACGATGTACTCCGGCTCAAGTGCCAGCAGTGCGTCCACGTCCTCACAGACGGCGCAGCCGACATTGGCGGCGGTCTTTTCAGCCGAAGCGCGGGTGCGGCTGGTCACGCCCACCAGCTCGTAGTCCGGCAGCAGACCCTTCTTCCACGCGTCAACCACGATGTTGCCCAGAAATCCGCAGCCCACAATACCCAATTTTGTTTTCATACCGTATCCTAAACTCCTTTTTTCTGCCTGTGGCAGCATATTCATAGCCAGTATACCATACCGGGTACAAAAAGGGAAATAATGTTTGCGGCAGCCCGGCGGGGCAGGACATAAAAAGTTAACAAAATAAATTACAAAAAAATTACAAAACCCTATTGCAAAATGGTTTCAAAAGAGTTACAATATGGTTACAGCAAGGGCAAAGCCCCAAGGCTGTGTGTGAAATCTTTTTCTTCTTGTTTTTTGGGATACTGGGCGCGGGTCCTCCTCCTCCGGCTGTTCTCCTTCACAGCTATGACCCATGCGCCGCACAGGCAGTGTCCCGCTTCGTGTGCAAAAGGGCTCGTCCGGTGTTTCGGACGAGCTTTTTTGCATTCTGCAAGCCCTGTTTTGCCTGCAAAAGTGATACTTCAAAAATCAAAGTATGACCAATGCCCGAAAACGCTTGGCAATTTGTCTGTTTTTCCGCAAAGGACAATTATAAAGTTTGGCGCGGCAGGGGTTTGTATTCTTGCGGGCTTTGTGGTAAAGTATATACAATCAATTTATAAGCAGCAAACATGAATGATTTTGATGCTGATTTGTATCGGATGCGTTAAGAGAAAAGGAGTTTGATTATGGCTTATTTCTACGAAGAACCCTCCCGCACCTTTGGCGAGTACCTGCTGGTCCCCGGCTATTCCTCTGCGGAGAATGTGCCCACGGCGGTCAGCCTGAAGACCCCGCTGGTCAAGTACCGCAAGGGACAGGAGGAGTGCCCGCTGCAGATGAATATCCCCATGATCAGCGCCATCATGCAGTCGGTCTCCGGCGATAAGCTGGCCATTGCACTGGCTCGTCAGGGCGGCGTTTCCTTTATCTATGGCTCTCAGAGCATCGAGAACGAGGCTGCCATGGTGCGCCGCGTCAAGAGCTTCAAGGCCGGTTATGTGGTGTCCGATTCCAATCTGGCTCCCACTGCCACCTTGCATGATGTGCTGGAGCTGAAGGCACGCACCGGCCACTCCACCATCGCCATCACTGCCGACGGCACTCCTAACGGCAAGCTGCTGGGCATCGTGGCCTCCCGCGATTACCGCATCAACCACACCCCGGACGACGCCTGCGTTACTACCTTTATGACCCCCGTTGAAAAGCTGGTCACCGCTCCGGCCAACACCTCCCTGCACGACTGCAACAACATCATCTGGGACAACAAGATCAACACCCTGCCGCTGGTGGATGCCGAGGGCAATCTGGTGTATATGGTATTCCGCAAGGACTATGATTCCCACAAGGCCAACGTCAACGAGCTGCTGGACAAGAACAAGAGCTATGTTGTGGGTGCCGGTATCAATACCCGCGACTACGCCCAGCGCGTGCCCGCACTGGTAGAGGCCGGTGTGGATGTGCTGTGCATCGACTCCTCCGAGGGCTACTCCGAGTGGCAGAGCCGCACCATCGGCTGGATCCGCGAGCACTACGGCGATACCGTCAAGGTGGGCGCCGGCAACGTGGTGGACGCCGAGGGCTTCCGCTTCCTGGCTGAGGCTGGTGCAGACTTTGTGAAGATCGGCATCGGCGGCGGCTCCATCTGCATCACCCGTGAGACCAAGGGCATCGGCCGCGGTCAGGCTACCGCTGTCATCGAGGTTGCCAAGGCTCGTGACGAGTACTACAAGGAGACCGGCATCTATGTGCCCATCTGCTCCGATGGCGGCATTGTTCACGACTACCACATCACCCTCGCACTGGCTATGGGCGCAGACTTTGTGATGCTGGGCCGCTACTTTGCCCGCTTTGACGAGAGCCCCACGAACAAGGTACGCATCAACGGCCAGTATATGAAGGAGTACTGGGGCGAAGGCTCCAACCGTGCCCGCAACTGGCAGCGCTACGACTTGGGCGGCTCCACCAAACTGAGCTTTGAGGAGGGCGTGGACAGCTATGTGCCTTACGCCGGTCCTCTGGCAGACGGCGTGCAGACCACCCTGTACAAGGTGAAGAGCACCATGTGCAACTGTGGCGCTCTGTCCATCCCCGAGCTGCAGCAGAAGGCCAAGCTGACCGTTGTTTCTTCCACCTCCATCGTGGAGGGCGGCAGCCACGACGTTGTGCTGAAGAACGCCACCCCCAGCATCATGAACGGCTAAGCCTGTTCTGAAAAGAATCTATTGATTTAAGCGCAGAGACCGCTGCACAGCGTTTGTGCAGCGGTCTTTTTGCGCGAAAATACTTGCACCGGCAGGGGAATCGTGCTATCATGATAGAAACGCTCTGTCATGACAGGGCGGAGGATCCCCCTGCCGGGCAAGCGGCAGGCGGCGCGCAGTAGGGAAGAGCTGACGCCGGGTATAAATAGAGAGGAAAACATTCATGAACGAGATCAAGGTTGAGCCTTATATCCCCGATGAGGACTACGATAACCCCGCGATGGTGGTGGATTTTTATGAATTCACCATGGCAAACTGCCTGTTCCTGCATGGCTTTAAGAATACCACGCTGGTGTTTGATATGTTCTTCCGCAAAAACCCGGATAATCAGGGCTATTCCATCAGCGCAGGCCAGCGCAAGCTGACCCGCTTTTTGCTGGAATATCACTTCAATGAGCAGGATATCCACTGGCTGCGCACCAAGGGCATGAGCGAGGAATTCTGCGAGTATCTGCGCACCTACAAGTGGAAGGGTGATATGTACGCCCTGCCCGAGGGCACGGTCTGCTACCCCCATGTGCAGATGGTGCGCATCGAGTGCGATCTGGTGGGCGCGATCCTCATCGAGACCTACCTGCTGCAGACCATGAATTTCCATAGCCTGATCGCCACCAAGGCCACCCGCGTCACCGGCCTGAACACCCACACCCCCCGCAACGTCATGGAGTTCGGCACCCGCCGCGCACAGGGCGAGAGCGCCGGTAACGATGGCGCTTACGCCGCAGTGCTGGGTGGCTGCATCGGTACGGCCAACTGTCTGGCAGAGATGAAGTTCGGTGCAGAGGTCAAGGCCGTGGGCACTGTGGCACACAGCTTTATCGAGTTTTTCCCCACCGAGTTCGATGCCTTCAAGGCCTTTGCCGATACCTACCCGGATTCGGTCAGCCTGCTGCTGGATACCTATAATATTATGGAAAGCGGCCTGCCCAACCTGATCAAGCTGGACGATTATCTCATTGAGAAATACCCCAATGACCCCAATCGCCGTGTCAAGAGCGCCCGCATCGATTCCGGCGACCTTGCCCGCGGCTCCAAGCGGCTGCGTAAGGCTCTGGATGCCGCCGGCAAGCCCTACATCAAGCTGGTGGCCTCCAACGGTCTGGATGAGAAGAAAATCGCCAACATGGAACTGTACGAGCACGCACACTTCGACTCCTACGGCGTGGGCGAAAACCTCATCACTTCTGCCTCCGACCCCGTGTTCGGCGGCGTATACAAGCTGGTGGCAGTGAAGAAGCCGGACGGCAGCTATACCCCCAAGATGAAGTGCTCGGACTCTGCCAGCAAGGCCATCATCCCGGGCAAGAAAATGCCGTGGCGTCTGTACGATGAAAACGGTCAGGCACAGTGCGACCTGATTGCCATGGACGGCGAGGTCATCGAGGCCGGTAAGCCGGTCACTATGGTCAATCTGGATTCGGACGCCATCGAGCGCACCATCACCTTTATCCCCACCGCTGTGCGCCCGCTGCTGGTGCCGCATATTCTGGGCGGCGAGCTGGCCATTGAACTGCCCTCTATTGCAGAAAAGAAGGCCTATATTGCAAAGCAGCTCACCGAGGAGACTTGGGAGAGCGAGCTGCGTCTGGAGTGCCCCCACAAACACTACGTCAACATGACCCCCGCAGTGGCCGAGTGCCGCTCCCGGATGTACGCCGAGCTGCACGGAGGCAAGGTGTAAGCAGCACCGAATAAGCGGTTTTTCTTGACAAAACAGGGAAACTATTGTATCATAAAAGCCGCTGATTTAATAAAAATGTTAATACCACCAGATTGCGAATAGCAGTGTGGTTGTAATAATTTTTCCTCACACCTGTTATTCCCGGCTCCCTCTCAAGCCAGAGGGCAGCAGGACTTTGTAAGCCGGGGTTGCGCCGCTGTGGTGAAATTGGCAGACACGAGGGACTTAAAATCCCTTTCTGGAGACAGAGTACGGGTTCGACCCCCGTCGGCGGCATGTAGAAGCTCAGAATTGTTCGTTGATTCGAATGATTCTGGGCTTTTCTTTTTATTCCATTTTCTGGAAGTGCTGAGCGGGCGAGAGGGATTTTTCGCGAAAAAAGGAGGAGTCTCTCTCGTGCGTAACCGTGATTTAAGACCCGCTGCCAAGGCAAATCCCACCATTCAACAGGCTTTTGAAAGGTTCCAAAAGTACAACCGGCTCAAGAACCTCTCCCAAGGCTCGCTCGACTTCTACGCCGCAAAGGGCAGAAGCTTCTTTCGGTTTCTGGGGGATACAGAACAGCCCATTCATACCATCACAGAGGAAACGGTAGAGGATTATATCTTCTATATGAAGGACCAGCAGCTCCACGATACCACCATCAATACGAACCTCCGCATGGTGCGTGCGTTTTTGTACTGGTGCATGGAAAAGGGCTATCTGGAAAAGTATCCGATCAGACTGGTGCGTGCAGATGATCCGATCAAAGAACCCTACACCACCGATGAGCTGCAGAAGCTGCTGAAGGAACCGGACTGCAAAACCTGCTCCTTTGCTGAATACCGCAACTGGGTCATAGTCAACTTCCTGCTCGGTACCGGCTGCCGTGCGTCCACGCTGCTCAACCTGCAGATCGGAGATTTGGACCTTTCCGCCGGGACAGTGTTTTTCCGCCACATGAAGGCGCGTAATCAGCAAATCGTACCCCTCTCTAAGGCACTGGTCAAAATCATGGAGGACTATCTGGAGCACCGCAGCGGCGACCCCACAGCCCCGTTGTTTGTCTCGGAGTATGGCAACCGGATGACTTTGAATTCGCTCGGCAATGCGATTTGGAATTATAATCATAGCAGAGGCGTGGATAAGACCTCTATGCACCTGTTCCGGCACACCTACGCGAAGTTGTATATCCAAGCAGGCGGCGACCCGTTCCGTCTGCAAAAGCTGCTGGGACACGCAGACCTCACCATGACCCGGCGGTATGTGGCACTGTATGCGGACGACCTGAGAGCCAACTATGACGCCCTGAATCCCCTAGAGCAGCTGACCCGCCAAAATCGCCACGGAGATAAGATCAAGATGGGGAAGGGGGAGGGAAAGTAAAAATGGGCCAATGTCCCTTGAGCAAAACGAAATGATATGGTATAGTGAAATCAAAAAAGGAGACGCGGATCAATATGAGTGATGAAGAGAAGCGCTGGCCATTCGATGGTTTCTACCTGAAGCTGGCTGAGGCACAACGGGAGTATGAGCAGGAGCAGCACATTGACCCTGCCTCGTTGACGGAAGAAGAACGACAGCAAAAACTGCAGGAGATTCTGGATTGGATTACTGCCTCTCGCAAAAAGAAAAAGGAGGCTGACGAACCGCTTGATCCCATTGTGCCGGAGGCAGAACCGGAAACCGCCGGGGCAACTCCACAGCCTGCAAAACAGTACATCACAGATCTTGTTGGTGAGGATTACAAGAACTGGCATGGGATCGTGGTGTTTGATGCGGGCACGAACTCCGGCAAGACCTATTTTATTCTGAAGACATTGCTGCCGTGGGCATATGAACATCGTAAGCGTATCCTGATCCTGTGCAATCGCGAAGCTCTGCGCAACCAGATTGAGCGCGATGTGAACCGTTTGGGGCGTATAGAAGTGACCTACGAGGACCGTGATCCCGCGCTTGGAGGAATTGTTGACAAAACCGCCATAGATAACAAGTATGAGCACACCATCCGTGTTGAAACATACCAGTGGCTGGAAACCTTCCTGCAAAGGAATGAAGATGCCGCCAAAACTTATCTGAGATCGTTTGATTATATCGTGTCAGACGAGTATCACTACATGGTGACCGATGCCAGCTTCAACGATCATGTGGATGCAAGCTATGAGGCTATTAAAGAGCTGTGGACAACGAAGACCTGCATCTTTATGAGCGCTACCGCCCGCCCCTTCTTTGACTATTGGGAGCTGCGGAAAATGATTCCAGAGGGGCAGCATTATCGTCTGCCGATGGATTATCGGTTTGTGTCAAGCGTGAAGTTCTTCTACCGTGACGATGACGAGCGGGATATCATCCGCCGGGTACAGCCGGGAGAAAAGATCCTTGTTTTTGTGAACACCATCGCCAAGCTGCGAAAACTGCGGGACAGTCTGAAGGCAGAAGGCATAGAGGATGTGGCGTGCCTGTGCTCCAAATACCGTCAGGAAGCGGAGGAGTTTGACAAACTGGATGATGTGCTTGTGGGCAATGTTCTGCAGCATCAGGTCACACTGACCACAACGACCCTCTATAATGGTGTGGATATGAAAGACCGTGCGCTGAAATATATTGTCAGTGAACTGTGGAACCCGCTCGTTAATGCACAGATCCTTGGCCGCAAACGTCCCTTGGATGAGGGGGATACCTGCGCGGTGTATTTGCTGCATTACCCCAAAGAACGTCTGGAAGGGGAACTTAAAAAAATCGAGAAGTATCAGCTGGAACCGGTCGAGGCATATCGGAAATGGTTTGATGATAGGAAGGCATGGAAGACATACCTGCATCAGCCTGAAACAGTGGAAATACTGAAAAAAAGCCATACAGTCGTTTTGGACCCACGGGAAGGTGAATACTGCTGGCGGAAACGTGCGACCTTGCAGGCTCGTGTAGAACGTGTTTTCCTGCTGCAAATGCTCGAACAGGGGTATCAGACAGAGCTGCTGAAAAAGATCGATGAAAGCCTGCTTGCAAAAGTAGAGCGCCTTGAACCACCACCGCTGCTTGCATATCTGGATGCCCATCTGAATGAGGAACGCTACTATCAAGACTGGCAGAAGATCTTCTTTGAGTTGGGGCACATCTACAACAAGGCAGATGGACACGCTGAAAAATCGTTGCCAAGCTATACCTTTGCGCGTCAATGGCTGCAGCACTATGGATATGATCTTGGAAGTAAGCAGAAGCGATTTGAAGCAGGACAAAAGAAAATGGTCTGGTGGGTGACAAAATCAGAAAATTGATGCCTACGAAATTCACTATACTATATAGAACAGTGAAAAATATAGGCACTGATGTCGCTCGGTATTCGACTTCTTTATTTGATTTTTTGCGTGGTTGTGTTAGCCGAGTGCTTCTTGAACGGCCGAAGCATGAGGACGGGACAGAAACGCTCGGTTAACATGATCACGCCAACGGAAATCTTGACTAAGCGAACCTGTGAGCTTTTTCAAGATTGGAGTTGATCTAAATGGTATGAGCGCCAGCGAATACCTTCCTCTTTATCAATCCTTCACCAATAGGACGCATATCAAAAAAGGGCGACGATTCGATCATAGTGAAATATCTCAAATAGTTGAGAAAAACATCTGCTACAGAGTGATTCTATCTGGATTGATACAATTAAAAAGTATACCTCAGACGGAATATATCGTGTTACCGTATAATACAAGGGCGTCTACACTGTGGACACCGTTTCGTGGCTGAATTTTAAGCTGCCAAAAAAGGGGGTACTCAAATTGATTACCCCTGAGAGTGGGTCAAAATGGTCTGCGTATGGTTTCCAACCTCATTAATCATCAATCTGATTAACGAGCTCAATGGTTTAAGATAAGCTTTGTTGCGCTGATAGAATCACTATACACGACACTGTGCCAAACAGTACGCACCTGCAACGGCCTAAATTGGAGTGAGGTCGCTTAGACTGACCCCATCAAGAAAGGTGTCCCCAATTTTGGGGAGATGTAGATGGTGCTCAAAAATGTGCGCCGTGGTTCAATTCTGTACTTTCGCCACAAGTGGAGATGTGTTTGACAGACCTTATGACTGGAATCAAAGTCCGCTCATAATTCCGTCGCATTTCACGACGCAAATGGATATGCTCAAAAGTGGTGAAAATAATAATCAAACCGCAAATCCGCCGGGATATCTGCTGTCTGATATTAAACGCGGCTTTTTAAGTTCACTTTCTGACTGAATACTGTATAAAATAGAAGGAGCCCTGCTACTCGTGTCTGAGCGGCAGGACCCTGTTGCTATAGGAAATGGTGGTTGGTGTCAGCGTTCAATGATTTCTGTGGTAACTTTCGTTTGACCCTTGCCAAAAAGTCCGGCATAGCCAAAATCAGCCAAATCCTTTAGTTTCTGTGCTTTTTCTCGAGTCTCACGGTAATCTTCACGAAGCAGAGTATCTCCATTTTCATCGTGGAATACCGTTTTGACAACGAATTTATTTTCAGCCATAAGCTTACCTCCTGCTTCTGATAGAAGTGGTGACGATGCGCGCGATGTCTATTACCGCAGCTTTCTCATATAGGCTTGGGACGTCCTTTTCTGGCTCTCGTAGAAGGTAACGCCGGTAACATCGTCCACGACCAGATCATCATAAGGGATGCCCTTTTTGTTCAGGTGGTCAATGAACCAGCGCTTTTTCAGATAGCACCACGGGGTTCTGCTGAGGTCGCCGTAACTCGATGCAGGCCGCTCACATGCGTTGTAGGTTTTGCCGCAGATGCTCCACCATTCTTTACGCACTCGCTCCCGCATTTGCAGAACCTCAGAGGTGCCATGAAGGCCATGCTCCTCGCCATACTGATAATCTGCCTTCTTGATTTTTGCGTTCTGTCCCGCGCTGACTGCACCAGCTGCACCAAGACCCAACATGCCTAAAAATAACGAAAAAGCGCCTGCCATAATATTATCCTCCTGTATTTTGAAGTGTGTTTGCTTTTGCTGTACCTGAAGTCTACCAAACGATGCATCCGATAAGATGGACTTACAAGTGTGCTGTTAAAAATATGGAGCGTTGTGGCTGCCGTCGCGCGGACTGATGGTTGACCGCACTATAGCAGGCAAAAAGTATCCGGTAAGGCCTCCGGTGGCGGGGCGCACCTCACTCCGTCAGCCCCAACAGATAATCGGTCGACACCTGATAGAATTGGGCAAGCTGGATCAGGCGGGGAATCTCGGGGCATTTGTCGTGCTCCCATGCGTAGACTGCCCGGCGGGTCACACCCATGGTTCGGGCAAGCTCGGTCTGGGTATAGCCGTGCGTCAGGCGCAGATGCTGCAAACGTTCTGATATAATGGTCATGGCTGCTCTCCTTCAATATAATGGGCGTCCTCTCACAGCCCGGCGGATCTCTGTCTTTACGAGTGCACTTCTAAAAAACGTCAAGGGTAATGGTGCCGCCTTTTTTTGTGATGATCTCATACTCGGTGGACTGGATATCCCGCAATACCAGCTTTTCAATACTCAGGATGCTGGCAAGGGGGACAGAAAGCATGGTGTGTCCGGCCGTGAAATGCAGCTCTGACTTGTTCCGGTGCGTGTGCAGCTGGATGTCTTGGAATGCGATTTCTGCCTCGGTAAATACGGCGCATCCACTGGCTTTGCACTCGGATGTCTCGGCAAGAAAGGTGTCAATAGCGATTTTATAAGTATCCATGAGGAGCCTCCTGTTTTTATATATAGCACTACTCTCACTCGTGCCCTCGCTCTCTGTCCTGCTATGATTTAGTCAGCCTTCACGAACAGCTCCATGCAGTCCGCGCAGATGACTCGCACGTCCTTGGTGCTCCGGATGATAGTACCGCACTTGGGGCATACCCACCGCCGGGTGCTGCTCTTTGCTTTGGGAGGCTTGGGTGCGCCGGTCTGACTGCTGCCGGGTGCCTTGCTGCCTGCTCCGGTGCCTGCCATATCCGACCATGCCAGCCGCTCGCCCATCTGGATGTCCTGCCAGCCTTGAAAGATGATAAAGTCCAACAGCTCTTCGGACGGGCTCGTGATGGTCCAGCCATACTTTTCGTGGTGGTCGACAGTCAAGCCGTGTGCCTCGGCCTGCTCCTTAAAGCGCCGGTTGTGGTAGACCCCGTTGTTGCTGGTGTCCTTGATGCCGGTCTCCATGCAGTACTCGTGCACCATCTCATGCAGCAGGGTGGAAGCGGTCTCTTCAATGGGACGGTCAAGGGTAGCCGACGAAATATTGATCTCATACTTGTTTTCGCCTCCTGCCTGCCAGACCTTGGAGCAGGTGATATGACCATAGGCGGACGGGGTCTTTTTCAGGCTGATGATGGGCTCGGGCAGCTTGCCTGCAAAGTAGTGCTTGTTGAGCTCGCGGAACATCTTTTCCAGCTGACCAGCAGCGCGGGAGGTTTTGACAGTCTGTTTCATGATTTTTCGGACCTTCCTCTTGATAAAAAAGGCCGGGACAGGTATAATATTGGTGTAGCCCGCCCCGGCGGGTGTTGTGGGCTCTGTACAGCGCAAACTTTGGTCGGTAGGCGCTGTATGGGGTTTTTTTCTGGTGATGTCAGGTGATGCTCAGGCGGGTGCCGGTGACCGTTTTGCTGTACTGGTCGTACAGGTCGGGCGCTACGGCCTTGATGGCTTTGCTGTCCAGTCGGGTGCTGGAAAAATCAGACAGGCGGACTTTGTGGCAGCCTACTTCCAGATAGTTGGCGGAGCGCTCAGCCAGTGCCTCGCGGATCTGGATCTTCAGCTGTTCCTGTTCAGCCTGTGCGGCTTCGATCAGTTGAGCGGCCTCCTTGTACTGCTCGACAAGGGTCAGTAAAACGTTGATACTCATGTGTGTACCTCTCTTCAAATCGTTGGTGAATGGTCGGATGTGAGAACCGATGTTCCCGATGGCATGAGTATATCAGTTAACCGACAACATGTCTATTCGTAAAGTGACCAACGTTAACCGACATATATCACGGAAAAATATGCATAATGTCAGTTAACCGACTATACTATAATAGGTGTATATATGGCGACAAAAGAAGCACATAATCGAGCGAGCGTAGAGTATAACAAACGACAGGATAATATCATGATTCGACCCTCCAAGGAGATGGGCGCAATAATCCGCCAGTCTGCTGCAGCCGAAAACATGAGTGTGCAGGGGTATGTTTTGCAGACCCTCTACGCAAGAACCGGCGCAACAGGGGGCGGGGTGGTTAAAAATCCAGAGGCGGGCTCCCTTTCCTTAGAACAGCGGAGTTGTCTTATCTCCCCAGACCGGGAAAAAATCTTGCGGGACATTCTGCAGGATATCGTGCTGAACACAGCTCCGGGCGAACGAAATGCGCTTTCGGAGATGCTGGTGCAGATTATAAATGAGAGCGTAGAGCAAAATGCGGACAGCGTTTATCAGACGATGACGGATTCATTGCTGTAAAATCGGCCTCTGTCTTTCACAGAAACGTGATCGGCAGGGGCTTTTTTGCGCGAACAAATAGCCCGATTCAGAGCAGGTGGTAGCTGCAGTGACGGGTGCTGATTGTACCTATATATAGATAGGAGCAGCAGGGGAGAGGGGAAAAATTATGTGGTACTGTGCGATATGCCTCGTCAGAACTCCTGATCAATGTGACGACATAAACCGGCTTTTCCGCGCGAGGGGGCGTTCTCTATTTGACGCCTGTCATTACATCAGAGCGGCTATCCAACCAGACTGTAATCTCCAACGCCTTGGACAACTATATGACCACACATTTTGTCTAGCAGTGATTTCATCTGAAGCTTTCATGCGAAACTGGGCAATGTGCAAAAAAGTTCTGGCTGAGTCGCATTTTTTTCTAAAACATGGATGGATACATTTCCTCGGATTTCTATTGATTCCCAGATATAACCATGATAAAATAATAAGAGAATTCAGACGGCCACGTAGAAGAACTGGTATCCGCTGTTTTGTGATGGAAGGATACGCCTTGATTGCGGTAAGGAGGTGAATCCAGTGGGCTTATGTCTGTTTGCGAACAATCATGTGATAGATCATAAGGAAACCCGAATGATAGACCAAAATAAAAAGCCCACTGCTGTTTCCCTTGCTGGCGTGATGCGCAAAGGTGAAAATGAAGTGGGCTTGTTGAGGTTCTACAAAAATGTGAAATATTGCATACTGGAAGCAATACACATGCGACGCTTGAGCTGTAGCATGACGTTCTGGTTTTCATTACGGCCACATTGCATTTGAAATGACCTTGGGCGAAGCTGTCGTCCGAGGGCTTTTGCTTGCCCGGAGATCAGGAATAACGGTCTGCCGGTTTTAGGAAAAGAGGAACGGTTATCTAAAAGGAAGGTGCTTGCGGGAACGGTGTGAGTTAAAGGGATTACTTTATAGCAGTTTGTGTTTTTAATGCGCAAGCAACATCCGCAAACTGCATATCGCAAATATGCCGTGTTGATAGGGCACTATTTCTGAAAATTGCGATAAAACGAATGACGATAAGAAGTGCATAGATAAGGATTTATGTGAGGAGAAAAAATGGCTACGAATACTGTCGGAATCGATAAAGAAGTCGAAGTTGACCGCAAGGAAAATCTGCGCGACCATCGCCTGTACTGGATCGGGCGTCGGACGCAGGACGTGATCTTGTCATCGCTGGCACTGGTGGTGCTGTCGCCTGTCATGCTGGCTACTGCCATCGCAATTGTAGTCGACGATCCGTCTGCGGGTCCTGTCTTTAGTCAGGAGCGCATCGGACGTAACGGAAAACCCTTCAAGTTCTATAAGTTCCGCTCCATGTGCCCCAATGCAGAGGCAAAACTGGACGACCTGCTGGATCAGAACGAGATGGATGGTCCTGTGTTCAAGATCAAGGACGACCCCCGCATTACCCGTGTGGGCAAGTTTATCCGCAAGACCAGCATTGATGAGCTGCCCCAGTTGTGGAACATCCTGAAGGGTGATATGAGCATCGTTGGTCCCCGCCCGGCACTTCCCCGCGAGGTGGAACAGTACGGTGACTACGAAAAACAGCGCCTGTATGTGACCCCCGGCCTGAGCTGCTATTGGCAGATCGCCCCGCATCGCAATGACCTCTCTTTTGAGGAGTGGATGGATCTGGACGTGAAGTACGTCAAGGAGCGCAGCTTCTGGGTGGATTGGAAGATTATCTTTAAGACCTTCAAGGTGTGCTTGCTGGGGCGTGGGGAGTAAAAGATCGCGATACCGTCTTTCGGGATGAGTACATAGATATTGGAAAATTAGGAATATGGAGGAAATTTAAAATGTCTGCATTTGATAACGCAACCCTTATGATCACTGGTGGTACTGGTTCTTTTGGTTCTACCGTTCTGAAGCACTTCCTGGATTCCGATTTGAAGGAAATCCGCATCTTCTCCCGGGACGAAAAGAAGCAGGACGATATGCGTCATGAGCTTCAGGCCAAGCATCCTGACACCGCCAAGAAGGTCAAATTCTACATCGGTGATGTCCGCAACCCGCAGTCCATCCGTGACGCAATGCCCGGTGTTGACTACATCTTCCACGCTGCCGCTTTGAAACAGGTTCCTTCCTGCGAGTTCTTCCCCATGCAGGCCGTCCAGACCAATATCATCGGTACTGACAATGTCCTTCATGCTGCTATTGATGCCGGTGTCAAGCGTGTTGTCTGTCTGTCCACCGATAAGGCAGCTTACCCCATCAATGCCATGGGTATCTCCAAGGCCATGATGGAGCACGTCATCTACGCCAATGCCCGTGTAGCTGCTGAGCGTGGTGGCACTACCATCTGCTGCACTCGTTACGGCAACGTTATGTGCAGCCGTGGTTCCGTTATCCCTCTGTTCATCGACCAGATCAAGGCTGGTAACCCCATCACTATCACCGACCCCAACATGACTCGTTTCCTGATGAATCTGGACGAGGCTGTGGATCTGGTCTTGTTCGCTTTCCAACATGCAAATCCCGGTGATTTGTTCATCCAGAAGTCTGATGCTTCCACCATCGGCGATTTGGCAAAGGCCGTCCAGCAGCTGTTCGGCGATACCGGTACGAACATCATCGGCACCCGTCACGGCGAGAAGCTGTTTGAGACTTTAATGACCCGTGAGGAGCGCCTGCGCAGTCAAGACATGGGCCATTACTTCCGCGTCGCTGCTGATAACCGCGATTTGAACTATGACAAGTTTATGGTTCATGGTGAAGTACATACGATGGCTGATGAGTCATACACCAGCCACAACACCACTCGTCTGGATGTGGAAGGTACTGTGAAAAAGATTCTGACCACCGAGTATGTTCAGAATGCACTGAAGGGCATCCCGAATGTCTAAAGAAAAGTTGCTGCTGGTTGGAGCCGGTGGCTTTGGCCGCATGGTGGCTGAACAAGCGATGATAGAATATGACTGTGCCTTTGTAGACGATGGGCAACCTGTGGGCACTGACATCTGTGGCATTCCGGTGGTTGGCGGTCTTGCTGATTTGCCGGAGCTGCGGAAGGAGTATGGCTTGCTGGTGGTGGGAATCGGCAATAATCGGTTCCGAGCACAGGTGTATGAGAAGGCAAAAGCACTTGGCTATGCGTTCCCCAACATCATTGCTCCCAGTGCCTACATCAGTCCATACGCCAAGTTGGGATGCGGCTGTGTGGTGCTGCAAAACGCTTGTGTCCAGAATGGTGCGTCCGTAGGCAACGGTGTTTTGCTGAATGCCGGAACGGAAATCCACTGTGGTGCAGCGGTAGGGGACTACGCCCTAATTTACACCAACAGCGTTGTTCGCACCGGTGCGATTGTGGGAAACTTTACTCGCATCGGCAGTAACTGCACCATCTGCAATCATGCAGCCGTGCCGGATGGCGCGGATATTCCGGACTGCACCGCAGTACATTAAAGAGGTGATAGGATGAACATTCTAGTCACAGGTGCCAAGGGCATGGTGGGAACCGCCCTGTGCAACAACCTGAAAAACATCCGGGACGGCAAGAACAAGACCCGCCCGGCATTGAATATTGAAGAAATCTACGAGTACGATCTGGATTCTACCCCGGCGGAGCTGGACGAGTACTGCCAGAAAGCAGACTTCGTATTCAATCTGGCAGGCGTGAATCGCCCGGAGAACCCGGAAGACTTCATGAAGGGAAACTTCGGTTTTGCTTCTGATCTGCTGAACTGCCTGAAAAAGCACAACAACAAGGCAACCATCATGCTGTCTTCCTCCATTCAGGCTACCATGGCTGGACGCTTCGGAAACAGCGAGTACGGACGCAGCAAGAAGGCTGGCGAGGAACTGTTCTTCCAGTATGCTCAGGAGACCGGGGCAAAGGTGGCCGTCTACCGCTTTGTCAACCTGATGGGCCACAGCCGCCCTAAGTACAATAGTGCCGTCAGCACCTTCTGCTGGGCGGTTGCCAATGACGAGCCCTTCACTGTCAACGACCGCAGTACCGAGTTGGAACTGCTGTACATCGACGATTTGGTAGAGGGAATGTTTGACCTGCTGGAAGGCAAGGAGCAGCACTGTGAATTTGACGGTGTGGAGACAGTTCTGCAAACGGATGGCCGCTACTGCTGCGTTCCCGTGACCCACAAGGTTACGCTGGGCGAGATCGTGGACCTGCTGCAGGAGTTCAAGGCGCAGCCGAGTACGCTCATGATGCCCAAGATGCCGGACGGCTCCTTTGCCAAGAAGCTTTACTCCCTGTACCTGACCTATCTGCCCACAGACAAATTTAAGTACGCTCTGAAAATGAACGTGGACAACCGTGGTTCTTTCACGGAATTGGTTCATACCGCTGACTGTGGGCAGGTGAGCATCAACATCAGCCGTCCCGGAATCACCAAGGGGCAGCACTGGCACAACTCCAAGTGGGAGCTGTTCATTGTGGTGGCAGGTCACGGACTGATTCAGGAGCGAAACATCAACACTGGAGAAACGGTGGAGTTTGAAGTTTCCGGGGACAAAATTGAGGCTGTCCACATGATTCCCGGCTGGACGCACAACATTATCAACCTGTCGGAAACGGAGAATCTGGTGACGGTGATGACCTGCAACGAAATTTTCAACCCGAACCACCCGGACACCTTCTTCGAGCCGGTGTAAAAGAAGATACTGGTTGTCAATAGGAGAATGATATGGAACACAATTTTACATGGAAAAACGACGGTCGCACCAAGGTCATGATTGGTTGCGGTACCCGTCCGGAGATTATCCGACTGGCTGCGGTTATCAAGCGTTGCCGGGAATACTTTGACTGCTGCGTGGTCTACTACAATCAGAACTGGGACAGAAACCTTTCCACCGTGTTCTGGGAGGATTTCGAACTGAAGAACACCTTCGGGGAATATGGCCCGGACATTCTTGTGCCGGTGGTTGGTGAGAATCTGGGTGTGACCTGCGGTAATATTCTGGAACGTAGCTATGAGCTGCTCAGCGAATTGCAGCCGGAGGGCTATCTGGTGCTGGGCGATACCAACTCCTGCCTGTCTGCCATCTCTGCGAAGCGGCTGCACATTCCTCTGTTTCACATGGAGGCCGGCAACCGCTGCAAGGATGAGTGCCTGCCTGAGGAGACTAATCGCCGCATCGTGGATGTAATTTCTGACGTGAATATGTGCTATTCCGAGTTTGCCCGGAAGTATCTGGCGGACACCGGACTGCCCAAGGAACGCACCTACCAGACCGGCTCTCCCATGGCGGAAGTCCTGCACATGAATCTGGAGAAGATCCAGAAAAGCGACGTGCTGGAGCGTCTGGGACTGGAGAAGGACAAGTATATTCTGCTGTCCGCCCATCGGGAGGAGAACATTGACTCTGAAAAGAACTTCCTGAGCTTGTTCACCGCCATCAATGCACTGGCAGAGAAGTACGATATGCCCATCCTGTATTCCTGCCATCCCCGCAGCAAGCACCGTCTGGAAGAAAGCGGCTTCCAGTTGGATCCTCGTGTTCGGGTCAACGAGCCGCTGGGCTTCAACGACTACAATAAGCTGCAAATGAACGCGCTGGCAATCGTCTCCGACTCCGGCACTCTGCCCGAGGAGAGCAGCTTCTATCTGTCCATCGGTCATCCCATCGCTGCTGTGTGCATCCGCACCTCCACCGAGCGCCCCGAGGCTTTGGAAGCAGGCGACTTTATCCTAGCTGGCATTACAACCCGGGAACTTCTCAACGCCACCGATATGGCGATTGAAATGAAGCAGAAGGGTGTTTTGGGCAAGCCCTGCCCCGATTATGTGGACGAGACCGTGTCCATGAAGGTGGTTCGCATCATTCAGGGTTATGTAAACGTGGTCAATAAGATGGTGTGGAGAAAATACTGATATATAGGTGGTGGTCATGAAAAAAAAGAAAGTTTTAATGGTGCATAATTTCTATCAAATCGGTGGTGGAGAACATACAGTTTTTAAAAATGAAGTCGATTTGTTGCGGCAGCATGGTCATGAAGTGATTGAGTATACTCGCAATAATAATGAGCTAAAACAGAACAAATTAAAGCTGGTGCTGCTTCCGTTCACAACAATTTGGTCATGGAAGACTTATAACGATATACGCAGGATAATAAAAGATAATCATATTAATATCGTACACTGTCACAATACGTTTCCGTTGATTTCACCATCAGTCTATTACGCGGCGCGAAGCATGAAAGTTCCGGTGATACAGACAATTCATAATTTTAGATTATTGTGCCCCAATGGATCTTTTTTTTGCGATGGGGAAATATGTGAAAAATGCAATGAAACGGGGAGCTTTCGAAGTGCGTTACAGAATAATTGCTATCGAAATTCTAAAATCCAAACGCTTGTTCTTGTAGCAATGCTGAAATTTCATAGGTGGATTGGAACTTACCAAAAGATATCATACATTTTTTTGACGAAGTTTAATCGAGAAAAATTTTCAAAATTGATTGACGTGAATTCGGAACAGGTCTTTATAAAACCTAATTTCGTGAAAGAAAGTAATTGCTTTGTTAATGCAGTCGAAAATAAAACCTTTGTTTATGCTGGAAGATTGGAGGTAAATAAAGGGATCCTTTCTTTGATTGAAATGTGGAAAACGCTTCCAGAGGATTTTGTTCTTCATATCTTTGGTAGCGGAACAATGGAAGAACATATAAAAAAAGAAATAAAAGAAAATAAAAATATTTCGTTTTTTGGATTCAAATCGCAGAAAGAGGTATTTGAGGATTACAGGAATGCGGTTGCCGTAATCATTCCGAGCGAATGGTATGAAACATTTGGCATGGGAATACCAGAATGCTTTTCGATGAAACTCCCAGTGATTTGTACGGATATCGGCAATCCCGGAGAAATGGTAAAAGAATCCAAAGGAGGACTAGTTTATCCAATAGGAGACATTTCGAAATTTCAAGTGGTTGTCAAGAAAATGATTGAGATGCGACAAGTATATTCGGAAAATGCATATCAATATTATCTAAACAATCTGACGGATGAAAAAAATTATAAAGAGCTAGTTGAAATTTATGATAAATCAAGAAATATTAAATAACATTCCGCGGCGCGTAAAAATCATTGACGTGCCAATTTCGGCAGTGAACATGAATAGTTGCATTGATTTCTTGTTTTCAAACTGGAATGCGGTGCATGGAAATTATATATGTGTTTCAAATGTTCATACCACGGTTATGGCACATGATAACTCAGAGTACTTCAAGGTTCAATCTGCATCATTGCTGTCTGTCCCGGATGGAAAGCCTTTATCCGTTATCGGAAGAAAGCAATGCCCGGAAATGGGTAGAGTTACCGGTCCGGACCTAATGCGGCGAATGTTTGAAGAGTCAAAGAACAAAAGAATTAGACACTATTTTTATGGAACCACGCAGGAAGGTTTGGATGCGTTGCTTTGTAAAGTAAAAGAGGCGTATCCGTGGGTAGATGTCGTTGGATATGAGCCATCTGTGTTCCGGCCAATGAGTGAATCCGAAGAAAAAGCTCTTGTTGAAAGAATCAACAAAACCAATCCGGATATTGTGTGGGTTGCATTAGGCGCACCACGTCAAGAAGAATTTTGCTATAGAATGCAGGGAAAAATTAACGGTTTGATGATTGGCGTTGGTGGAGCATTTAATGTTATTTCAGGCGTCATCGATGAGGCTCCTCAATGGATGCAGGATATTAGCATGGAATGGTTTTATCGGTTCATGAAAGAGCCCAAAAGGCTTTTCAAACGATACGTTACAACAAACAGCAGATTTATTTGGCTGAATCTGCTACACAGATAAAGGAAGAATCATGTACGAATTAGTGATATATGATACCAGTAATTATGAGGATTTTCCCATTGGAGGTCAGCTGACAAGTGTTCGGAATTTTTTAACATATATTGCCGAATATCAAAAGGATTATTGTTCAAAAATTTTGTTGGTTGGTTTGACAACTTCGGTCACAAATTTGGGAAAGAAAAAGATAGTTGATATTGGTGGCAAACAGTTTGATTTTCTTCCAGTTGTATACAGAAACACAAATTTAAAGGAGGTCAAGAATTCTCTTCGGCTGGAATTTTTGAAGGGACTATTTAAGTATAAAGACAAAATTCCTCACGAAAAAGAAATCTTGCACTATATCCATACGCCGGAGGCGTTTATTCAAGTCAAGTTATGTCATCCATTTGCCAGAACAGCGATTTTTTCTCACGGAAGTTTTTTCAATATGGTTCGAGGATTCCGTTTTTTTCAAAACAATAAAATTGTAGGAAGTTGCTTTGAAGTCTTCATTAAGTGGATGTTGAGAAACGCAAACTTGATATTTGTTTTGGATGACGATTCCCTGAATCAATATATAAATTATAACAAAAATGTCGTCAAGGTCAACAATTCAATTATATTGCCAGAAGAGGACTATTCTGATAAGCAACTGCACAATCCCATTCGCCTGTTATTTGTTGGTCGATTATCGAAGGTTAAACGAATTGACGAAATCATCAAAGCTGTCGAAAACTGCAAAGAAGATGTAGTTTTAACAATTGTAGGCGATGGGGAAGAACGAACTCATTTGGAATCCTTAGTAGAAACGAACCGAGTAAAATTTACTGGTGCGTTAAAACCAGATCAGGTCAAAAATGAAATGATTCGTGGAGATATTCTTGTGATGAACTCCGTTTTAGAGGGAAAGCCCATGACTATCATTGAGGCAATGAGTTATGGCATGCCGATCATTACAACAAATGTTGGTGGAATTTCTGAGCTGGTTGAATTTGGCGGAAATGCTATTGAAACAGATGGAACATTTCTCCAAATTATATGTGCCATTAAAAACATAACGAGTCAATATACAGAAAAAGTTGCGTTGAGTCTGTGTAGAGCAAGAGATTATGATTTTAAACTAGTGAATGCAAAAGTATTTTCTGAACTTCGGAGAATCAAACGATGAAATTATCAATAATTGTTCCGTGCTACAATGTTGAGCACACAGTGAAAAAGTGTATAGATTCTTTGTTGAATAGCACTTATGAGGATAAAGAAATCATTTTAGTTGATGATGGCTCAAGTGACGACACTAGTTCCATTATAATGCAATACGCACATGATTATAGGAACATTTTCGCTTACTCAAAAGTAAATGAGGGTTTGGGAAAAACCAGAAATTATGGCATCAAACACTCCACAGGAGAACTGATTACATTTATCGATTCTGATGATTATATTCAACCTGAAGCTTATAGTAATATGATTGATCGGCTGAATAAAACAAATGCGGATGTTGTCTATTGTGGATTCCGATATGTATACGAAAATAGAGAAAAAACGGATGTTTTTGATTGCAAAGAACTATATACAAACATAGCGGAATTAATGGAGTATATCCTAAATGAGCATCGATGCTTTGCTGGATTATCCGCCTGTACCGGAATTTATAAGAGATCGATAATAGAAAAAATATCAGATGGGCCGTTCTTGTCAGAAAGAGAGTTTTTGTCCGAAGATAAACTTTTTAATATAATCTATCTTCAAAATGCAAACGCTGCAGCAATAATAAATGCATCATATTATTATTATGTTCAGCATAGTGTGGGGTCAATAACTACTACTTTTAAAGAGTATAAAATACAAGCAGCGTACAACATGTGTCAAAAAATGCTTGAAATCAATAAAGTGAGTGAGTTGATTCCTTTTATTTTGACTGATTACTTGGTTAATCTATCGGCATGTTTTCATCAAATCTGCGCAGATGACGCTTTAGATATAAAGAAAAAATTGAGCGAAATAAGTTTGATTGTTAACAACAAAGATTATCAAGGGTGTTTGAAAAATGTCAATAATCAAATGTTGAGTGCCAAATTTCGGTTGGTATATTGGATGATTCGGTTGAAGATGGAGGGGGGCATCTATTTGCTATATTCAGCAAATTGCCTTATGAAAAATTGGAAAAAATCATGACTATCAATTCCAGAAAATGCAGAGAACTTGTAATTTTTCAAGTGTATTATATTTTAATCGTTCAGCTTCTGATTGATGCATTAAATGCCCCACAGTATATTGTCTTTTTGACGGATATTATAAATGCACTTCTATGTCTATACATGTTGCGTTTTCCCAAGACTCTGTTTTACGAAAATGACACGAAACTATTCCATCAGATACTTGAGATTTATATTGTATACTTGTTTATAGATGCATTACTCAATCTCGTTCCACTTCCAATGTTTATATGGGGTTGCAGAAAGTTATTGCGGGGATTGCTCTATTTTTTCGCATGTATAAGGTTTTTAGAATTTGAAGATTACATAAAATTTTTAGACAATATGTTTATCCTTCAAATTGTGAATGTTGTTTTATCTCTATACCAGTTTTTTGTTTTAGGCTTAGTACAGGATAATTTAGGGGGAATATTCGGTACTGCATCAGGATGCAATGCTCTTTCTAATTTGTTTTTTTGCGTGCTAGATACATATTATATTTGCTTGTATCTTAGAGACAGACGAGCATTAAAAAAATTAGTATTCGTTTTGGTTAGTTCTTTGCTTTTGGCTGCACTGGCTGAATTGAAAGCCTTCTTTCTGGAATTTGCTGTTATTGTCATACTTGTGTTGCTTGTTACAAGATTTTCTTTTAAAAAAATACTTCTCATAGTTGGATCTATTTTTGGATTATCCCTAAGTCTGAAAGTTTTTGCTAAATATTTCCCGGGATTTTATAGCAGAATGACGACCCTAAAGGATTTCCTTCAAATTGCAAGCGATGTTGGAACAGGATATAACATCAGTCGCTCCGGTGCATTTCAAGAAATAAACAATTATTTCTTTAATTATTCGATGAGATATGAGCTGCTGGGTTACGGCCTTGGTGGATGCGAAACGTCACCATTTGAGTTTTTGACAAGTGATTTTTACAAAGCGTATGGAAGTTTCAACTATGTGTGGTTAGGTCATGCAATTACCTATCTTGAGACCGGCGCATTAGGCACTGTATTAGCACTGGCATTTTTTTTATTAATAGGTTGTTATTCGTTAAAATTAAGGCGTCAGTACAAGGAGTTTGAGTACGAACTTTGCTTTTCATTTGTCTTTTCCATGATTGTTATAGTCAACTTCTTTTATAATAATTTTATAAGAGCTGACATCCAGTATTTTGTATATTTTATACTTGCTTTTCCATTTGTTATTGCGGGGAGAAAAAAAGATGTTTATTAAGGAAGCAGTCCGAAAACTCATTTATCATGAGCGGCGTTCATCTAAAAGTTATATCCAACACTTACGAGATAAAGGAGCATCAATAGGTAATGGATGCGAGATTTTCAATCCTGAAACGGTAACAATTGATGGTACAAGACCGTGGCTTATAACGATTGGAAACAATGTGCAAATTACCAGAGGCGTCACGATTCTTACTCACGGCTATGATTGGTATGTCTTAAAAGGCGTTTATGGTGAGGTCCTTGGTTCAGGGGGGGTAACAATAGGAAGTAATGTTTTTGTCGGTATGTATGCGACTATTCTGAAAGGTGTGCATATTGGGAATAATGTTATTATTGGAGCAAATTCATTGGTAAACAAAAATATACCGGATAATTGTGTTGCGGCAGGAAACCCATGCAAAGTTATTATGAGTTTAGATGAGTATTATAAAAAAAGAAAATCCGCACAATTAACTGAAGCTAAAGAACTTGCACAGCTATATATAGAACGATATGGAAAAGAACCGGACGAAAAGGCATTTCATGAATTCTTTTGGCTATTTTCCGATGCAAACGATAAGCTTCCTGAATGCTGGAGTAGTATGATGAAACTTGGGGAGAACTACGCATATACAATGGAGCGCTTTAGGGAAAACAAAAAGCAATTTAAAAATATGAACGATTTTTTGAATAAAATTAAGATGGAGGATAATCAATAAAAAAATAGATTTTGCTCAAACTGAAATGAAAATGTATCACTTCATGGAGATGCATTTTCTTACAAGGAAGCTTTTAATCCTTTTGTGCGGATGCTGTAACCCGGACAATGTATATTGTAAATTGGTGGCAGCATAATTAAACACATGATTTGCAATTTGATAAGCAAGAAAAAATATCATGGGGAAATATATGTCAAAAGTACTAATTATAAAATATGACACAGATGAGTTTGAGAAATACTACAATAACTTAGCTCGAAAAAATGATATTGAGGTTTTGCCGATTTCATTTTTTGATGGGACGAAGGCAGTAGGCTTTTGGGACAAAATCAAGCGGTTTTTTAAACTTTGTTTTATTCCTAAAAATGTAGTTGAAGATTTTGATATAATTGTCATTTTCGACAATATGATTTTGGTCCCCTTTTTGAAGCTGAAAGCTAACTGGAATACACGAATCATTTATTGGCGGTGGAATATATTAACAGAAACGGAAGCACATAAACTTCGATATTTGAAATTGTTTTGCGAATTGTGGACATTTGATGAGCTCGATTCAAAAAAATATGAAATGAAGTTGAATAATCAATTTTACGGAATTATTCCCCCAAAAGAGTTTCCTGCACCGAAATATATAAAGAGAGCTTTTTGTGCTTGTGTTGATAAGGGAAGATATGAAGAACTTAGTGAGATAAGAAAGCTTCTCATAAAATATAATGTCATTTGTGACTTCATTCTGGTTAAGGAAAAAAATAAGAACTATAAACAGCTCGATTCCGCGTGGATTAGGGACGAGGGGATTTCATATAGTGAATTTGTCGAAAGAACCATAAACAGCGATTTGGTTGTAGATCTTGTTCAGCATAGCCAAGTTGGAATTACAGTTCGGGTTTTAGAGGCTTTGTTTTATAACAAAAAGCTAATAACAAATAATATAGCAGTAAAGCAGTATCCCTTTTACAATCCATCAAATGTCTTTATCTATGGGAGCGATGATGAATTGAGAATAAAGAAATTTCTGGAGAGTCCATATGTTGAGATATCTAAGAAAATTAAAGAACACTATACCATAAACCAATGGGCAAATAATTTTATTGAGGATAATGATATAAACAAATGAGACAGTTATATATTATGTTTTGCTTTTCTGACACCTTCGGTGGTGGACAGAGCTATGTAAACACTAAAGTAAAATGGTTAGAAAAAAGAAATTGGGATGTTATAATTTTTTCTGCTGTTGAAGATTTTTCAAACAAATTGGAGAGCCCATGGGATGCGCTAAGAAAATACAGATGTTATCGTTCGGAAATGTTTAATCATTCGCCAGAATATTGTGGGAAAAGACTAACAAATCGCACGCTTGATTGGATGCAAAACGCTATCGGAACGAGTTACGGCAAGGTTGTGATAGAGTCACACACGGATTTTTTTGCAGAATGGGGAGAACTCCTCGCAAAAAGAATTAGAGCAAAACACATCTGTTATCTTCTAGATGAAAAATTAGAGCTATATGGGGCAAAAGAATTCCTATACTATAAATATTTGAGGGGAGAGGTTGCTGGAATTGCTCCATCTTCATTGAAACGATTATTTGATGGTTATATAGAAATTTCTGAAGATAAAAAATATGTTCTTCGAGCGTCACATGAAGAAAGTGTAAAAGAAGTTGAAAACGAACAGCTTAACAAGTTAGAGAAAGAGGATTACACTGTTGCTTATATGGGACGCAGCAAGCAGTACTGTGCCAATATAGTTCAAGGTATAAAATCATTTGCCCAAAGACATAATGATAAAACAATTCAGTTTGTGATTATGGGTAAAATTAATGACTTAAGTGTTTTGCAAAATATAAATAACATTCGAGTTGTTGAGCTTGGATTCTTGAATCCGATTCCAAAAGCTTTTTTTACAAAAGTGGACGCTGTGATTGCAGGAGCGGGCTGTGCAACTATTGCGGCTAATAATGGAGCATACACAATTGTCGCAGATGCAGCATCTTGCTTGGCATCAGGTGTACTTGGATATACTGTGCAAACAACATTGTTTTCTGAAAGACAAGGAACTCCATTTGAAGATGAACTTGAAAATGTTCTTGTAAGAAAATTGTATGATAAACAGGTGTGTCAATTCCATGTGATGTCTGAAGTAGATAAAAGCTTTCAAAAGCATTTTGATTTCATAAACGCATCTGCAAAGCAGTTGGATTACTTTGATTTTGATGTGAATCCTCAAAATAATATTCCGCTTAGAGGAAAGAGGGACATTTATAATAGGTTTCGGTATATTGTGCTTCCAGATATAACATGGGAATGTATGAAAAAGCAAAGGAAATGGCAGTGTAATGAGCGAAAATAAGGCGGTTGCCAGTAATTTTATATGGCGCTTTTCAGAGCGCTGTGGTGCACAAATTGTAACATTTATAGTCTCCATAGTACTTGCACGTATCCTTGCACCAGAAGATTATGGCCAGATTGCACTGATTACAGTTTTTATCACTATTATGCAAGTGTTTGTAGATAGTGGATTAGGCACGGCACTTATTCAAAAAAAAGACGCTGACGACTTGGATTTCTCGTCAGTGTTCTACTTTAATTTTGTGGTTTGCCTTGTTCTCTATGCAGTGATGTTCGTGTCGGCACCGTTTATCGCGGAGTTCTATAACAATAGCGCTCTTACGCCGATCATTCGAGTCATCAGCTTGACCATTGTAATCTCTGGCGTTAAAGGAATTCAGCAGTCCTATGTGTCGCGTAATATGCTGTTCAAGCGGTTCTTTTACGCAACGCTAGGCGGTACGATTTTTTCTGCGTTTCTGGGCATTGGTTTGGCTTATGCAGGTTTTGGTGTGTGGGCCATTGTGGCACAGCAGTTGTCCAATACGACCATTGATACCCTAATTCTGTGGATTACCGTTAAATGGCGGCCAAGAAAGATATTCTCTTGGGAGAGGCTAAAAGGATTGCTCTCTTTTGGCTGGAAACTGTTGGTTTCAGCACTATTGGATACAGTGTATAACAATATTCGCAGCTTGATTATTGGTAAAATGTACTCCTCATCTGATTTGGCATTTTATGACCAAGGCAAAAAGTTCCCAAGCGTCATTGTAGCAAATATCAACACATCCATCGACAGTGTCCTTTTGCCCACAATGGCCAGCGCACAAGATGATTCTGGTCGTGTTAAGTCTATGACTCGTCGCGCTATTAAAACCAGCACCTACATTATGGCTCCGCTGATGATGGGCTTGGCGTTCTGTGCAGAACCGATTGTTCGGCTGGTTTTGACGGATAAGTGGTTGCCCTGTGTGCCGTTTTTACGCATTTTCTGTATTACTTATATGTTCTATCCGATTCACACAGCAAACCTGAATGCAATCAAAGCAATGGGGCGCAGCGATCTGTTTTTGAAACTCGAAATTGCGAAGAAAATTGTTGGTATGACGCTGCTGCTTTCTACCATGTGGTTTGGCGTGATGGCAATGGCGTATAGCTTGCTTGTCAGCAGTGTTTTAAGTCAGATTATCAACTCGTGGCCGAATCGGAAATTACTTAACTATCGGTATCTGGATCAGTTGAAGGATATTTTGCCGGGCATTATTTTGGCAATCTTTATGGGCTGTTGTGTAAACCTTGTTAGGCTGCTTCACCTATCAAATGTTGCGACTCTGCTGATTCAAATCCCGATGGGGGCAGCAATTTACATTGGAGCATCGGCTGCAATGCGTTTGGAATCCTATGAATATTTGATGGGCATGATTCGTCCTGTCTTGAAAAAAATTGCAAGAAAGTAAAGGCGATATAAATGAAAAAGATCCTTTTATTAGGTGGTTCTGCACAGCAGGTGATAGCCATTGAAACTGCAAAAAAACTTGGTTACTACACTGTTTTGTGCGATTTTCTGACGGATAACCCCGGTCAGTATGTTGCAGACAAGTTTTATCTTGTAAGTACTACGGACATGGATGCAGTCCTTGATGTGGCTCAAAAAGAAAAAGTTGATGGTGTTTTGGCCTATGCCTCTGATCCCGCTGCACCCACAGCAGCCTATGTGGCTGAAAAGTTGGGTTTACCGGGAAGCCCCTATAAATCAGTAGAAATCCTCTGTAATAAAGATGAATTTCGCGCCTTCCTGAAAGAAAACGGATTTTGTACGCCGGAGGCAAAAGGTTACACAGATACCCGGGAAGCGCTGGCAGATATCAAGAATGGCACTTTCAAGTATCCAATAATCGTGAAGCCAGTAGATTCCTCCGGTAGTAAGGGTGTAAGTCGAATTGATTGTGCTAAGCAAGCAGAGAAACTCCTCGAATATGCAATGTCGTATTCTCGTGGTCATCGAATTATCGTAGAGGAGTTTGTAGAAAAATACGGTTATCAGATCGCAGGTGATGGTTTGTCTGTGGATGGAACGTTGGTTTTCCGTTACTTCGCCAATGACCATTTTGATGAACGCTGCAAAAATCCGTTTGTTCCGGTAGCGGCGAGCTTTCCCTATAATATGCCGGACGATGTACAGAACAAGATTCATGCAACCATTCAGCGATTACTGACCCTGTTAGGGATGCGTACCTCAACCTACAACTTCGATATGCGTATCGACAAGGATTATAACGTTTATCTGATGGAAGTTGCGCCTCGTGATGGCGGAAATTATATCCCGCAGGCGATTCGCTATGCAACCGGTGTGGATTTGGTTGAGTGCTCAGTCAAGGCGGCAATGGGTGAAAAAATTGAGATCTCTGCACAGATTCAGCCGAAAGGCTTTTGGGCGTATTATGCAGTTCACAGCTTAAAGGATGGTATTCTGAAGCAGGTTATTATAGACCCGGAGGTTGAGAAAAATCATGTGGCAGAGAATCATCTGATTGTAAAACCGGGTGATGAGATTCATTCGTTCATTGGTGCAAACTCTACGTTGGGCATTCTGGTGATGAAATTTGACACTTTGGAGCAGATGCTGGATATGATTGAACACGCAGATAAATGGATTCAAATTGAATATAAGTGAGGCGTAGGCATGAAAAAAGTTGTTGTTTTTGGCGCAAGCGGCAATACGGGCACCTATTTTGTGAAATATTTTTTGGAAGACAACAGCGACAAGGACTATGAAGTTGTTGCTGTTGGAACACGAGAAACACAAAAATTTGACGAGCTTGGCGTTACATACTATCAGGTTGATATTACCAAGAAAGAGGAATTCGATAAACTCCCCAAAGATGTATATGCGGTTGTTGATCTAGCTGGAGCGATGCCTGCAAGAATGAAAGGATATGATCCGCAATACTATATCGATGTTAACATCACTGGCAATCTTAATATTCTTGAATATTGCAGAAAAAACCATGCGGACAGAATCCTGTTTGCACAGAGCTTTGGTGACATTAAAGATTATGGCGAAACGGAATTAGTCTTAAAGGCCGATATGCCTAGAAAATTCAGCTTCGCCAGCGACCATACGATTTACGTATTGACCAAAAATTTCATGGTGGATATGATGGAAAACTACTATGAAATGTATGGGCTTAAAAAGTTTGTTTTTAGACTGCCGACTATTTATTTGTATTCACCTATCGATCACTATTATGTTGATGGCGTATCGAGAAAAATCGGCTATCGCTTATTGATTGATAGAGCGCGTGCAGGAGAAACCATTGAAGTCTGGGGAGACTCCAGCCGTGTAAAAGATATGGTCTATGTGAAAGATTTCTGCCAAATGTTGTTTAAGGCTGTATTCGTGAATCGAGATTGCGGATATTACAATGTTGGCACAGGTGTTGGAACATCTTTGCTGGATCAGATTAAAGGAATGGTCGAGGTGTTTGGAGAAGCTGGCAAAAAATCGCAGATAGTGATGCGTCCTGATAAACCCAATGCACCTCAGTATATTATGGACATTACGCCCGCTCGCGAAGAACTTGGCTATATCCCAAAGTACGACTACATCTCGATGTTAAAGGATATTAAACGAGAAATGTATTGTGCAGAAGGAAATGAAATCACTAAAGACTAAGGTTTGATAAATAGAGTAGTTGTGAAAGGAGAATAGTGATGGATAACAAAATTTTAGTTACTCGCTCGTCTATGCCGAGTTTAGATGAATATGTAGAAGAAATTCGTCCTATTTGGGAAAGCCACTGGCTGACTAATATGGGCGCAAAGCATAAGCAGTTGCAGGCAGAATTGGAGGGCTGTTTGGGCGTGCCCCATGTGGCACTTTATACGAACGGTCACCTGGCTCTGGAAAATGCCATTGCTGCCCTGAACCTGCCGGAGGGTGGTGAGGTGATTACTACGCCCTTTACCTTCGCTTCTACCACCCATGCTATCGTTCGTAACGGACTTGTGCCGGTGTTCTGCGATGTGAACGATAAAGACTATACCATGGATGTGACGAAGATTGAAAGTCTTATCACCGACCGCACGGTAGCCATCGTTCCGGTACATGTGTATGGCAACATTTGCGATGTTGAGGAAATTAATCGAATTGCAAAGAAATATGGCTTGAAGGTGATTTACGATGCAGCTCATGCCTTTGCTGTGAAGTACAAGGGCGTATCCACCGCTTGCTTTGGCGATGCTTCTATGTTCAGTTTCCATGCGACCAAGGTGTTCAACACCATCGAGGGCGGCGCAGTCTGCTTTAAAGATGATAGTTGGGTACAACTGTTGAACGACCAGAAGAATTTTGGTATCCATGGTCCTGAATCGGTTTGCTTTGTTGGTGGCAACGCCAAGATGAACGAGTTCCAGGCAGCTATGGGTATCTGCAATCTGCGTCATCTGAACGAGGAAATCGCCAAGCGCAAGAAGGTTGTGGAGCGCTACCGTGAGCGTCTTTCCGACGTGGAAGGTATCAAGCTTAGTGCTATTCAGGAAAATGTAGAGAGCAACTATGCATATTTCCCGGTTGTGTTTGATGGCTACAAGTTTACTCGCAATGAGATTTTCGAGATGCTGTCTAAGCAAGGAATTACTGCAAGAAAATATTTCTATCCGTTGACCAATAGCTTTGAGTGCTATCGGAATTATCCGACAGCCGGCGCTGAAAAAACCCCTGTTGCACAGCACCTGGCATTGCGTGTGCTTACTCTGCCTCTGTATGCAGATTTGTCTTTGGAGGATGTGGACCGCATCTGTGATGTGATTTTGGGGCAGAAAGACTGACAAGATAGACATTTGTGAGAGGTTTAGAAATGAACGCAGTTGCGGTAAAGACCGATAAATTCAGGGGGGGGGTAAGGAGTTCTAACATTGAACTTTTCAGAATCCTCTCGATGCTGATGATTGTGGCGCATCACTATGTTGTTAATTCGGGTTTGATGAGCTGTATTGATGCGCAAAACGTTTTGCATTTTCAAGATTACTTTTTGCTGCTGTTTGGCTGGGGCGGCAAGACAGGTATTAATTGCTTTGTACTGATAACGGGGTACTTTATGTGTACCTCGGCGATTACAAAGAAGAAATTCTTTAAGCTGTTGGGAGAAAGGTACTTTTACGCGGTGGCAATCTGGTGTCTTTTCTTTTTTACCGGCTATGAAGCATTTTCTGTCAAGGGATTCCTGAAAATGATGTTTCCATTTTTTACAGTAGCAGATAATTTTACAAGTTGCTTTTTGTTATTCTATCTGTTGATTCCATTCCTAAACAAGTTGATTCATGCACTGACAGAAAAAGAGCATTTTATGCTGATGGCATGGTGCATAGGCGTTTATGTATTCCTGCCTTCCTTTGCAAAAGCGAATGTGGTGTTTAATTATATCACATGGTTCAGCATCCTCTATGTGATAGCATCGTATATTCGTCTGTATCCCAAAGAATGGTTTAGCGACGTAAAAGCCACCGGCTCAATAGCAGGAGTATCTTTGCTGCTTTCATGGGCAAGTGTGGCAGTACTGGCAGCACTTAGTCGCATTATTGGGAAAGGGGTTGGCATTTGCTATTTCCTCGTAGCGGATTCCAATAAGGTGCTGGCATTGGCAACTGGAATTAGCGGATTCCTTTTCTTTAAGAACCTGAAGATAGGGTATAGCAAGGTAATCAACACAATTGCAGCTTCTACGTTCGGAGTCTTATTGATTCATGCAAATAGCGATACAATGCGGCGCTGGTTATGGGTGGATGGTTGCAAGAATGTTGGGGTATATCAAGGCGGTAATATGATAATCCATGCCACTGTTTCAGTGGTGGTGATTTATGCCGTGTGTACGATAATTGATATGGTTCGGATTCGGTTGATTGAACAACCATTGAACGAACGAAACTAAGACTCATCGGCCATGCACTAGCATGGCTGTGCTGCTCAGGTATGCTACCTCTCCATGGTGAGCAGCGGGCAACGGATTTCCGGCTAAAGCATATAATCGTTAATCTACTCTTAGAATGAGGCAAAACTATAATGGGAAAGTATTTTGGAACTGATGGCTTCCGTGGTGAAGCTGGTATTGATCTGACTGCCGACCATGCCTACAAGGTTGGTCGCTTTTTGGGCTGGTATTACAATATGCTCCGCGAGCGCAATGGCAACAACGAACCCGCCCGTATCGTCATCGGCAAGGACACCCGCCGCAGCTCCTATATGTTCGAGTACAGTCTGGTCGCAGGACTGACCGCCTCCGGAGCAGACGCTTACCTGCTGCATGTCACTACTACGCCCAGTGTGGCTTACATCGCTCGCGTGGATGACTTTGATTGCGGCATCATGATCTCTGCAAGCCACAACCCGTACTATGATAACGGTATCAAGCTGATCGATTGCTACGGTGAGAAGATGCCCGAGGAGACCCTGCTGCTGGTGGAGGACTACATCGACGGCAAACTCCATGTATTTGACAAGGACTGGCCGGAGCTGCCCTTTGCACACCGGGAGCACATCGGCTGCACCGTGGACTATGTGGCAGGCCGTAACCGCTACATGGGCTACCTGATCTCTCTGGGTATCTACTCCTTCAAGGGCGTGAAGGTCGGTCTGGACTGCGCCAACGGTGCAAGCTGGAATATCGCTAAGTCTGTTTTTGATGCTCTGGGTGCGGATACCTATGTCATCAACAACAAGCCCAACGGTCTGAATATCAACAATAATGCTGGCTCTACTCACATCGAGGGCTTGCAGAAGTTCGTGGTGGAAAACGGTCTGGATGTCGGCTTTGCTTTCGATGGTGACGCTGACCGCTGCCTGTGCGTGGACGAGAAGGGCAATGTCGTCACCGGTGACCACATTTTGTATATCTATGGCTGCTACATGAAGGAACACGGCGAACTGATGAACAACACGGTGGTCACCACGGTCATGTCCAACTTTGGTCTGTACAAGGCTTTTGACGAGCAGGGCATCGGATACGCTAAAACTGCTGTGGGCGATAAGTACGTCTATGAGTACATGGCTAAGAACGGCTGCCGTATTGGCGGTGAGCAGAGCGGTCATATTATCTTCAGCAAGTACGCCAGCACCGGCGATGGTATCCTGACCAGCCTGAAGATGATGGAGGTCATGCTGGCCAAAAAACTGCCCATGAGCAAGCTGGCTGAGCCGCTGAAGATCTATCCGCAGGTTCTGGAGAATGTCCGCGTCACCGATAAAAAGGCTGCACAGAACGACCCGGCGGTGCAGGAGGCAGTCAAGGCTGTAGCCGAGGCTCTGGGTGACACTGGTCGTATCCTTGTCAGGGAGTCTGGTACTGAGCCGGTGGTTCGTGTTATGGTAGAAGCACCGGAACATGACACCTGCCAGAAATATGTCTCTCAGGTCGTGGAGGTCATCAAGAGTAAGGGCTACGCTGTCTGAACGTAGGTAGTAAATACAGGTTGATGTATATTTCACCGTTACCCTTGAAAACTAATTTTTAAAGGATTATATTTGAGCCGTGGGAAAACTCTCACGGCTTTAATATTTGAAACTTTTCGTGCCCTTACGTAGTGACTGCATGCAATGTTTGATATAGTAGCTGGATGTAAGAAGCGAAAGAGCGTAAAAACGATATTCTGAGGGCTATAAAGGCGGGAGTGTTTTGGACAAAAGTATATAAAGATTACAAAATGAGGAAGTTAAAAATGTTTCTTTATAGATTGTAGGCAATAACATATGAGTTGATTTAACGGAGAATTATCCATGAAAATAAATAATAAAAATTTTCAAGACTGGACAGAAGAAGACCTGAAAGTTCTCCTTCATAATGATGCGTATCGGGAAAACAATTTTATTGACTATAAGGTTGATTTTGCACCGTTTAAATGTGAAGATAAAAACAAAAAGAAGGAAAAACAAGCCGAATTTAGAAGCGATGTGTGTTCTCTTGCAAACGCAGACGGTGGATATATCTTCTATGGTATCGGAGAAGATGCTGGTATGGCAGGGGCATTGGTAGGGATTGTGCTATCTAATCCGGATCGTTTTGAACTGGATCGAAGAAACGAATTGCAGGCTATACGACCTGTGATGCCGGAAGTGGAATTTACCTTTGTAAGGCTGAATAACGAAAAACATGTAGTAATTCTGCATATTCAACGTGGATTATATAAGCCGTACATTACGGAAGAACCGGAAGGCGATTTCCACTTTTATATAAGGCATGGGAATAAGAAACAGGCGATGAGTTATACAGAAATGCAAAATGCTTTTTTAAATGCGGCGATGTTGGCAGAGGATATTAAATCTTTTAGAAAAGCGCGATTAAATGATTATAAGGAAGAAACAGCGCACCCATTTGCTCTTGTGCATTTGATTCCGGCTACTTTCAAAAACCAAAGCGATGCTCTTTCAATGTATGATCTTGCCAGAAACCGGAAACTGATATTTGAAAGCCTATTTAATGGAATGGTGCGAGATCGACCAGTTCCCAATGTGGACGGCGTATATTTTCCAAATTTTAAATATGAAGAATATGATAATGAGCATCTTCAAATATTCAACAATGGTACAGTTGAATTGAGAATGAATCTGTACGTGTATGGAACAAATAAAAATGATTCACATTTAAAAATAGAACGCTGGTTGAATACACTTGAGTTTTGGGAGGAATTACAAAAGCTGCTTGATGATACTGCTGAAATGTATAAGAAGCTGAATCGTGCGGTTCCGATGTATGTTTGCGTTTCAATCTACGGGTGCAAGGGTCTATGGAATGATGAGATGGATCGGTTTGGAATGAATGCGCCGACCAAGGTTGATAGAAACGAAATTGTGTGTGCACCAATTGAAATCCGTAATATTTTGGATGATGAGCAGCTTGCAAAGGGAAAAGAAGACAGCGTTAGAATGACGAAGTACGCGCTGGGAATACGGAAGTAAAAGTAATTGATGAATATAAGAGGATTGTGAAGTGAATGTCTGAATGAAAATGATGAAATTAGAAGGAGTTGTGTTGACTACGGACAAGAGGCTGTTATTTCGTCAAGTCGACAGGTGTACCTAAAAATCGTGAATGGGTACTACCTAAAAGATGTAGGGATTGCAAAAAAAAAGAAACAGCCTATTGTGTTTGGGCTATAATGTATAGGAAATATAGTCTTTTTAAAGCTTTATACCTCGTCTTAATGGTCAGTAGACTGTGATTGCACTTGTAGGCATAATTCGTAGAAATGCGAAAAAGAGCGGAGGTTAATACTTTTGGAAAAGAAATACCAATTTTTTGTTTCATCGACATATGAGGATTTAAAGGAAGAACGTGATGTTGCAATTCACGCGATTTTAACAATGAATCAGTTTCCAATTGGGATGGAGATGTTTAGTGCAGCAGATGATGATCAATGGCAAATAATTAAAGAAGCTATTGATTCTTCTGATTACTATATTTTGATAATTGGAAATAGATATGGCTCAATTGAGGAAACGACAGGGGGGAGTTATACAGAAAAAGAGTTTGATTATGCTGTATCACAAGGCATTCCAGTTTTAGCCTTTATTATTGAAAAAAGTGTGAGTATGGCACCGGACAAGTATGAAAGTGATCCGTTAAAGAAAGAAAAGTTGGATGTTTTCAAGGAAAAAGTTAAGAATTCAGGTCGCTATGTGAAATTCTGGAAAAACAAAGATAATTTAGAGTCGTTGATTTCGCAATCAATATCCAAATCTGTTACAAGAGGTAGAAGACCTGGCTGGGTTAGAACTACAGATTTTGATATTGATAAGAGCCATGCGGAGATATTGCGATTGACGGAGCGTGTACATACACTTGAAGCACTAAATGCAGATTTGAAAAAGGAAAACTTTAGAAAACCCAATTTGTGGGTCGATATCCAACCGGGGCGTGACGAAGACGGGAAAATATATGACGAAGGAACAAGGCTGACATCAAATGGAATACATTTTACAGTTGTACCGATTATTACAACAGATGTAAAAAATGGTCTCGATTATAAGGACTGGGCAGGACGATGGGTTCATGAAAGCAAGGATGAAGTGAGGCTGTTGCGTTATGTCTATGAGAATAGCTTTGTTGTATATTTTCGGGTTCATAATGATGGAGATGCTCGTGCCACTGGAGTACGAGTTAAACTATCATTTCCAAATGACTTGATGGTCCTGTCGGAAAGGGAACTCCTTGAATATCGTAATGAAGAGGCAATTCACTTTGAAAAAGATGCTTATAGAAATTGGAGAAAAAGATTTGAAAATCCAAAGAATATTGCAAGTGTTAAAGAAAATGACAATAAATTTATCTCATTAGATGAACTCATTACAGTAGAAGATATAGCTGATTTGATGGATCCTGCGGATATGAATGAGGTGGTGTCCATTTTGCCGGGTGAGATTCTGTTTGACAAAAATGAAGTAAGGCATAAAGATACTGATTGCATTTATGGCGTATGTGTTTTACCAACACGGGCGGGGCAGTTTACTGTTAAATGTGAAATAATCTGTAATGAATATGCTGAGGTAATTAAGCAGGATATTACTGTAGAAGTTGAATGAGAAGAACTGGTATTCATAACTATACAATAATATAATTAACGAACTATAAAGAGAAAAGAGGCTACCGTCTATGCCAAGAACGAAAGACAATACATGGTGGGCTAATCCGACAAACACGATACAATAAACTATCAGGGAAACAAAAACTTGATCATTTTATTAAATATTTTGGATTTGACCCTGTGTTTTTTTGGAAAAGGATAAGAATGAAACGCAGTTAAGAAAGAAGTGAATGAGATGATTTTTAGAAAAAAGAAAAAACCTACTAAAAAACTTCCTACACCCACAATAGATACAATTATAATTATTGGAAACGGGTTTGACAGGTGGCAAGGACTGAATACATCTTATGCGGATTTTCAGACGTATTACCATGAACACTTGAATGAGATTTTAAAAAAACTTCATATCAGAAAGCGCAAGTATATCAGTTCAGACGGTACGGTCAAAGAATGCTCGGATGTAGAATTGATTTACGGAGATCCATTTGATCCGGGCGAACTCGATAATGAATTTTGGAATAACTTTGAAAGCTCATTGGCTAATATCGATACAGAACGAATCAATCTTTTCTTTGGAAAAGAGAGAAGGAATCTAAAAGATATGCGGAGGTCGATTCGCAATGCAAAAAGAATTTTAACAGAGGCTTTTTGTGGATGGATTGCAACAATTTCTATTACAGAGGAGGATGCAGGATATTGCTTTGGAGATAATTGCGTGTTCATTAATTTTAATTATACCGATACTCTTCAGAAACGCTTTGGCGTCAATGAAATGAGAGAAATCCATATACATGGGGAGGCAACAGACAAGAAATCCATTGTTTTTGGACATAATCGGCATCCGCAAGAACCTGAGCCGATGCTTGCGAAAATAGGCGGACGCTTTTTTGGATTACACCTTGTAGATAAAATTCTATATGAAACAGATAAGCACTGTCAGAACAATATTCAGATTCTGTGCTGTTTCTTAGCAATGAATGGCGTAATGTGTGAGGAAATTAAAAATATCTATGTCTTGGGACAGTCGATGAGTCCTGTGGATATTGAGTATTTTGATTTTCTGATGAGAAGCAGTAAAGTTCCGTCTGTAGACAATGCTGAAGAAAAAGCAAATGTACTTGAGACAGGGGACGAACTATATGAACTGACGCAGAGAATGCAGTTCGTAATTGATGAGATTGGATATCACAATACAGCGAGTGAAAGCGCTAAAGATGCCATGGAAAGAAGGCTTCAAAGAGAACAATGTGTGAGAAACGAGCGATATAGAAAAGAATTTCTGAAGATGCTTGGTAAACCTACAAAGAAGGAATTAGATTCTGTAAAGGTTGCTCCCAGAACAGAAGATGCAAAGTGGCATATTTCTTATTTTGGAGATATGGATAAGAAGTGGAAAGAAATCGTGATGAAAGAACTGGGCTGTAGTAACTACGAATTATATCCAAGTATAGACGACTGTATCTCTAAATGGAAAAAGTAATCACATTCGAAAAAAGCCAAAGCAGAGGACGTGCTGAAAAAGCTACTAGCTAGCGGCGTGAGCACGGACGTGACCCGTACAAACCTAAAATAATCATTCAAAACCTTAAACCGTGTGGGTGTAGTTACAAAATCCCATCCACGCGGTTTTATAATAGAACGATTGCTTTATATCGAACAAATATACACGTTTTTCATTCCATCCCTCAAAATCACTTCCGGTGAAATTTCAGCAAAAGAGGTAGCAGGGGAGAGCACAGGCAAAGTAGTTACTGGGCAAATAAACAGCAATGAACATCACAGATAAGAAGTAATCGAATCCGTCAGCACATTAAAACAGCTTCAATCTCTTCAAAAATCAGAGGAAATCCATCACTCAATTCCGTCCATCAATGTACCAATCAAACCGTAATTCAACCCGTCATCACCCACCCTGAGGAGCGCATCTGGGCAGGGCAAACGCCCCGGGTCCCGGGCGCTCCGAAGATCAAGCACGACAAGATGAAACAATTTTACATGATTGACATGGGGCGAAAAATGTGGTAATATCGTCTTATCAAAAAAGTGCGAATCCCTCTCGCTCGCGAAGGAAAAATCTCTCTCGCAATAAGAAATAAAACGACACAACGAACAAAAATCGACTTTGCCGAAGGCTGGCAGACACGAGGGACTTAAAATCCTTTTCTGAAGACAGAGTATGGGGTTGCCCCCGCTGGAGACATTGAAAATCTCAGAATTGTTCGTTGATTCGAATGATTGTCGGACTTTCTTTTTGCTCTGCTTTCTGGAAGCTTTGGAGAGGTGAGGGGAATCATTCTTGCATAGACGATGCCGTATGGACGCGTTTACAAGAACCTTTCCATGCGGGGCCATAGTGAAATATTTTTATATCAAACAGACTGCCCCCAAAGTAGCTCGCATCAAATCGCGCTGCTTTGGGGGCAGTTTTACGCTTTGCGGGGGATGGGCGGGGCGCTGTCGTCCGTAAGGCCGAGAATATAATCGGTACTGGTATGGTAGAGACCGGCAAGCTGGATCAGCACCTCGGTGGGGATATCCCGCTTGCCGGTCTCGTAATTGGAGTAGCAGACCTGTGTGCATTTCAGATACGCCGCAACATCCTTTTGCAGCAGATCACGATCCTCCCGCAGATCCCGGATACGTTGATACATGGTATTTACCTCAAAGGCTTTATTTAAGGTAAAGTATAGGCATAACGAAATGTTATATTGACATATAAAACAAAATGTTATATCATAGTATCGCGCCGGGAACAGCTGTGAATCTCCGGCGCAAAAGGGGAGAGCATCATGAAACTGGAATTCCGGCAGACGGTGACCTGCAACCACCTTACGCTTGCAAGGGTCTGCAAAACTATCGACTGGCAGCAGCCACTGCCCCGGTGCGGAGAATATGTGGCCGGGCTGGATACGCTGGACGGCGAACCGGAACTGCCGGTGCGCAAACTGCTGCACCGGGCACAGGACGGCGGCTGCCTTGCGGAGCTGCCGGGCTTCAACATTGCGCAGCTGAGGCTTTCTTACCGGGAGCTGGAGCAACTGGCAGCAAAAAAAGGCTGGACGCTGCAAAAGCTGTAAAAAACTTAAATTTCCCTCTTGCATTCTGGCCGATTCGTGCTATAATAGTAAGGCAATCGTTTCCAAGGCCGCTCGACGGGGTAGCCGATATTGAAGGTTGTGATGGGCACATACATTAAATATGGCCCCAATACGTCAGAACCAGAATTGAGGTGAAAAGAATGAAACAGGGTATCCATCCGAACTACGTTGACTGCACTATTACCTGCGCTTGCGGTAATGTCATCAAGACTCGTTCCACCAAGCCCGAGATCCACGTCGAAGTTTGCTCTAAGTGCCATCCTTTCTACACTGGCAAGCAGAAGCTGGTTGACACCGGCGGACGTGTTGAGCGCTTCAACAAGCGTTTCGGCCGTAAGTAATTATAGGCTATCTCATGCCGCTTCCTTCGGGAGGCGGCATTTTTGCGTTTCGCGGTGGCAAATATTTCGCTTTCCCACACAGGATTGTCTTATTTTGAACACATTTTCCATCTAAACTAAAGCAGTTCCAAACCGGAAAGCGCTGGTTCTACGCCGCTTTCCACAAAACAGCTTCTGAAATAAAAGGAGAGTTTGCTGTGATCGAAGTTTCTCACCTGAGCAAGTCCTACGGCAGCCGCCCTGCCGTGCAGGATCTCTCGTTTACGGTGCCGGACGGCCAGATCTACGGCCTGCTGGGGCCAAACGGCGCGGGCAAATCCACCATTATGAATATCCTTACCGGCTATCTGGCGCCCACCGAGGGCGAGGTAAAGGTAGCCGGCTTCCGTCTGCCTGAGCAGGCGCAGCAGGCCAAGGCCTGCGTGGGCTACCTGCCGGAGCAGCCGCCGCTCTACCCGGAAATGACCGTGCAGGAGTATCTGGACTTTGTGGCAGAGCTTAAGGGGGTAAAGCACGCGCAGCGCAAACAGCAGGTGCTGGCCGCTGCTCGCCGCACCGGGCTGGAAGAAGTGCTGCCCCGGGTCATCCGCAGCCTGTCCAAGGGCTATCGTCAGCGGGTGGGCATTGCGCAGGCGCTGCTGGGCAGCCCGCAGCTTATCATTCTGGATGAACCCACCGTAGGGCTGGACCCCGCGCAGGTCATCGAGATCCGCAACCTCATCCGGGAGCTGGGCAAGGCGCACACGGTCATCCTGTCCAGCCACATCCTCAGCGAGGTGCAGGCGGTATGCCAGCAGGTGCTCATCCTCTCTAAAGGACGTCTGGTGGCGGTAGGCAGCCCGGAGGAGCTGGGCGAGACCCTGAACCCGGGCAGCCGCCTGCGTGCCACCGCGCAGGGCGAGCCCGACACCGTGCTGGCCGCTGTGCGCAGCGTGCCGGGCATCTGCAAGGTAGAACTGGAAAGCGCCGCGGACGGTCAGGTCACCTTTACCGCCGAGAGCGAGGACGCCGCTGACCGCCGCGCCGCCGTGTCCCGGGCACTGACCGAGGCCGGGTGCACTGTGCTGGCACTTGCCGCCGAGAACCGCAGCCTTGAGGAGGTATTCCTTGCACTGACCGAAAAAACGCCGGAGCAGGAAGCCCCGGCAGAAGGGGAGGGGAATTGAGATGCTGGCCATCTTTAAACGAGAACTCCGCAGTTGCTTTCACGGCATGATCGGTGCGGTGCTTACTGCCTTTATGCTGGCGGCTACGGCTATCTATTTTGTGGCGCTGAATCTGGGCTATGGTCTGCCGGATTTTGGCTACTACACGCTGTACCGCACCATTTTTGTGCTGCTGCTCTACATCCCGGTGCTCACCATGCGCTCCTTTGCCGAGGAGCGCCACAGCCGCACCGACCAGCTGCTGCTCACAAGCCCGGTGTCAGTGGGCGGCATCGTGCTGGGCAAATATTTTGCCCTTTGCGTCATTTTTGCGCTGCCCTGCCTTGTGGATGCGGGCATGATCCTTGTGCTGAAAGCACTGGGCGCTACCGGCACCAGCACGCTGGCCAATTTTTCCGCGCTGCTGTGCTATTACCTCATGGGCTGCGCCGCCATTGCCATCGGGGTGTTCCTTTCCAGCCTGACCGAAAACCAGATCATCGCCGCCGTGTCCGGCGTGGCAGCGCTGCTGCTGGCTTATATGATGCCCAGCCTGCGCACCATGTTCACCACCGGCAGTGCGGTGGCGCTGGCATTGTTCACCGCCATTGCCGCTGTGCTCAGCGTGGTGGCGGGGCTGCGCAGCAAAAGCTTTACGCTGGGCTGCCTTTCCTTTGCGGGGTGCTGTGTGGCGCTTACGGCGCTGTTTCTGCTCAAGAGCAGCTGGCTGACCGAAGCCTTCAGCGCGGTGCTCAGCGCTCTATGCCTGTTTGCCCCTTTTGAAGAGTTTGTCAACAGCAGCTTCTCCATTCCCACGCTGGTCTACTACCTGACCGTGGCGGCGGTGTTCCTGTTTTTCACCGCGCAGGGGCTGGAAAAGCGCCGCTGGAACTGAGAGGAGGCCACAACGATGAAATGGAACAAGAACGCAGCCTCCCAAAAGGGCAGGGTGTTCCGCAGTGGGCTGCTGTCCACCGCTATGCTGGCGGCAGTGCTGGTGCTGGCGGTGCTGCTCAACCTGCTGGTGCGGGCCATCCCTGCAAAATATACCGAGTTCGACCTCTCCGAGGCCAAAATGTACACCCTGAGCGACAGCACCAAAGCGCTGGTGGAGGGGCTGGAAAAGGATGTGCACATCTATTATCTCTGTGAAACCGGCAGCGAGGATACCATCATCACAAAGCTGCTGGATCACTACGCCGCCGAGAGCGGGCATCTGAGCTGGGAACAGAAGGACCCCACCCTGTACCCCACCTTTGCCGCAAAGTATGGCGCAGAGAATGTTTCCACCGGCAGTCTGATTGTCACCTGCGGGGAGAACAGCACCGTACTGGATGCCGCCGACCTGTACGAGTACGATTATACCGATTACTACACAACCGGCTCTGCCAGCGTGACTTTTGGCGGCGAAAAGCAGATCACCTCTGCCATCTATAAGCTCACCGCAGCGGGGCAGAGCCACGCCTACTATACCACCAACCACGGCGAGCAGACCCTGACCGACTCCCTGACCGATGCGCTGGACGCCCAGAATATCGACGCACAGCCGCTGGACCTGCTCACGAGCACCATCCCGGAGGACTGCGACCTGCTCATCATCAACGCACCCACCAGCGATTTTACCGCAGGAGATGGCCTTGTGGATGAGATCAGCCAGCTGCAAAATTATCTGGCGGCGGGCGGCAAGCTGCTGCTGACCAGCAGCGTCTACGCCCAGACCCCGCAGCTGGACGCCGTGCTGGCGCAGTTCGGCCTTGCCCGCGCAGAGGGCATGGTGGTGGAGGGCGACAGCAGCAAGGCACTGTATAACTCTGCATGGTCGCTGCTGCCGGACTACGGCACGCCTACCGAGTGCACCGCGCTGAACGGCGTGAATACCAATACCCATGTCATGCTGTCGGTGGCGCAGGGCATCACGGTCACTGAGACCGAGGATGTCACCGCCGAGCCGCTGCTGAACAGTTCCACCTCTGCCTACGCCAAGGCCGACATCAACGACCTTACCACCATGGAGCGGGAGGACGGGGACGCAGAAGGCCCCTTTGCACTGGCCGTCTGGGCGCGGAACGAGGACACCGGCGCCGAGGTTCTCTGGATCGGCTGTCCCAACATGGATAACGAGCAGCTTTATCAGTCCATGCCCGGCAATCTGACCTTTTTGCAGGGCTGCGCCGCCTCTCTGGTAGGGCAGGATATCCTTGTGGACACTAAGGCGCTGGAAGCCGAGCCCATTACGGTGGCAGGCTCCGCTGCCGCAGCACTGGGGCTGACCTTCGTGTTCGTGCTCCCGGCGGCGGTGCTCATTGCCGGGGCAGTGGTGGTGCTGCTGCGCCGCCGCAGATAAGGAGACCGCCATGAAAACAAAACAGTGTGTCCTGCTGGCGCTGCTGGCAGCAGCAGTGCTTCTGGGCGCGGCATTGTGGGCGATGATCCGCAGCAACGCCAAGGCCGAGCAGGCGGCCAGCGCCGCCGCCGAGGGCAGTATCCCGCTTTCCACTTTTGCCGCCGAGGACATGGAGCAGATCGAGTATACCTATAACGGCCAGACCTACACCCTGCAATATTCCGGCGGCAGCTGGCAGCTGGCACAGGACCCCGCCTATCATCTGGACGAGAGCGCCTGCAACACCATGCGCACCGCCCTGATGGCGCTGAATGCCAAGCGCAGCCTGACACCGCAGGCAGGGGAGGACTACGGGCTGGACAGCCCGCAGCTCACGGTCACGGTCACGGCGGCAGGGCAGAGCACCACCCTGACCTTCGGGGCAGAAAACCCGGTCACCGGGGATCTCTATGTGCAAAAAGCCGGGGACGATGCCATCTACACCGTCAGCGGCAACAAAGCCGCCTGCTTCCAGCTGGATAAGGCCGGGCTCTTCGGCAGCTTCTGCCCCACCGGACTCACCGCTTCGGCCATTACACAGGTAGCCTACACGCTGGCAGACGGCACCTCCGTCACCCTGAACGCCGTCAGCGAGCCGACCGAAAGCGCCGACAGCACGGACGCAGACAGCGCCTCTTCCTCTGCCTACGAGACGGTGTGGCGGCTGGCCTCTGACCCCGCCGCCAGCCTTGCACAGGATAAGGTGCAAAGCCTGCTGTCTGCCCTGTGCACCTACGTTACCGCCCAAGCCACGGACGCCGACCTTTCTGCCTGCGGTTTTGATGCACCGGTATTCACCGCCGTAGTCACCAGCGAAGACGGCTCCACCGTGCAGCTGGCCTACGCCTGCGGCACGGACGGGTGGTATCTGCAGGTGGAAGGGGATACCTCGGTATACACAGTGGATACCAGCACTGTGCAGGCGCTTCTGCTGACGGAAAACGATCTGAAAACGCAGGAATGATTCCTTTTGTACGCTGTGCCGAAACCAAGGTACAGCGTATATTTTTTTGCAGCTTTTTATAAAGTTTCGGCAAACATTGGCAGAGTGATTGACAATCCGACTGTGATTGTTTATTATAAACCGTGACAGGGTAAGTCCGCCGCGCAAGATCATGCTTCTGTGTGGGGCGGAGCATCCCTTATACGCAAAAAAGATGGGGCAGGTTCCCTGTCTTTTTTCGTATCTGAGAACAAGGAGGATAACATATAAAATGGACAACTCGGTGGTCGTTTCACTGCGGGATATCGTAGTGGAATTTGATGGACAGCGCATTCTGGATGGGCTGAATCTAGATATCCATGACAAGGAGTTCGTGACGCTGCTCGGTTCCTCCGGCTGCGGCAAAACCACCACCCTGCGCCTGATCGCAGGCTTTCTGGAGCCGAACGCCGGCAAGGTGCTGCTGAAAGGGAAGGACATTACCGGTGTGCCGCCCTACAAGCGCCCGGTGAATACCGTGTTCCAGAAATATGCGCTGTTCCCGCACCTGAACGTGTTCGAGAATGTGGCCTTTGGTCTGCGGCTCAAAAAGCTGGACGAGGACACCATCCGCCGCAAGGTGCGCGATATGCTGGAGGTCGTGGGCTTAAAGGGCTTCGAGCGCCGCAGCATCAGCCAGATGTCCGGCGGTCAGCAGCAGCGCGTGGCCATTGCCCGCAGTCTGGTCAATGAGCCGGAGATCCTGCTGCTGGACGAGCCGCTGGGTGCACTGGACCTGAAGCTGCGCAAGGAGATGCAGCTGGAGCTCAAGCGGTTGCAGCGCGAGATGAACATTACCTTTATCTACGTTACCCACGATCAGGAGGAAGCGCTTACCATGTCCGATACCGTCGTGGTCATGAACGGCGGCAAGGTGCAGCAGATCGGTACCCCGGAGGATATCTACAACGAGCCGAAAAATGCCTTTGTGGCGGACTTTATCGGCGATTCCAACATCGTGGACGGCGTGATGCACAAGGACTTTCTGGTGTCCTTCTCCGGCGTGGACTTCCCCTGCGTGGATCGCGGCTTCGCCCGGGAGCAGAGCGTGCAGGTGGTGGTGCGCCCGGAGGATATCGAGGTGGTATCCCCCGTGGAGGGCCAGCTTGTGGGCGTGGTGAACGATGTCATCTTCAAGGGTGTGCACTTTGAGATGCACGTGGAGTGCGAAGGCCGCGAGTGGCTGATCCACTCCACCCGCGCCTGTACCCCCGGCGAGACCATTGGTATGCGCATCGGCCCCAACGAGATCCATATCATGGCGCGGAGCGAGGGGTGATGTGCCATGAAGATCTATGATAAAAAGCTGGCCTATCCGTACTTTGTATGGATGGTGCTGTTTACCGTTGTGCCTCTGTTCATTGTGGTGTACTATGCCATGACCGACGCCGAGGGCAACTTTACCCTGAATAACCTTACCTCCATCAGCGGCTACGGTTCGGTGTTTGCCCGCAGCCTGCTGCTGGCGCTTATTGCTACCGTTATCTGTCTGGTCATCGCCTTCCCGGTGGGGTATTTCCTGTCCCGCCTGCGGGTGAACAAGCAGCACATCATGCTTATGCTGGTCATGCTGCCCATGTGGATGAACTTTTTGCTGCGTACCTACGCATGGATGGGTCTGCTCAGCGTCAATGGCCCGGTGAACACCCTGCTGGGCTTTATCGGCCTTGGCCCCTATACCATGCTCAACACCTCCGGCGCGGTGGTGCTGGGCATGGTGTATAACTATGTGCCCTACATGATCCTGCCGCTGTACACCAGCATGACCAAGATCGACCAGAGCCTTGTGGAGGCTGCGCAGGATCTTGGCGCCAACACCACCAAGACCCTTGTGCGGGTGCTCATCCCCATGAGCGTGCCGGGCATCAGCACCGGCATCACCATGGTGTTCGTGCCGGCAGTTTCCACCTTTGTCATCAGCCGTATGCTGGGCGGCGGCTCTAATCTGCTGATCGGCGATTTGATCGAGATGCAGTTTTTGGGCAACAGCTACAACCTGAACGTCGGCTCGGCCATGAGCTTGGTGCTGATGATCATCGTACTGCTGTGCATGAGCTTTACATCCAGCTTTGACGAGGATGAAATGGAGGGCGTGTCCTGATGAAAACAAAACATCTGCGCCTGATGCAGCGGGTCTACATCATCCTGTTCTTCTGCTTCATGTACCTGCCCATTGCCTACATGATCGTGTTCAGCTTCAACCAGAGCAAGGGCTATTCGCTGTTCACCGGCTTCACCCTCAAGTGGTACCGCAGCCTGTTCACGAATGCGTCCATCCTCCACGCGCTGTGGGTGTCCGTTGAGGTGGCTATCTTGTCCGCTATCATCGCCACGGTGCTGGGTACGGCAGCCAGCCTTGGCATTGCCTCCATGAGCCGCAAAAGCCGCCTGCTGGTGACCAACATCACCTATATCCCGGTGGTCAACCCGGAGATCATCACCGGTATCTCCCTGATGCTGCTGTTCGTGGCCTACCAGCGCTTTGCCACGCAGTCCGCATGGCTGCCGGACAACATCATGGGCCTGCCCACGCTGCTCATTGCGCATATCGCGTTCAACGTGCCTTACGTTATCTTTAACGTAAGTCCCAAGCTCAAGCAGCTGGACATCAAGCTGTACGAAGCAGCGCTGGATCTGGGCTGCGACCCCCGGCAGGCCTTCTTCAAGGTCATCTTGCCGGAGATCAGCCCCGCCATCCTGTCGGCCTTCCTCATCTGCCTGACCTATTCCATTGACGACTTCATGATCTCCTACTTCAACTGTGGTACGGTGGAGACCCTGCCCATTGCAATCTACTCCATGACCCGCAAAAAGGTCAGCCCGGAGATCTACGCACTGTCCACCATCATGTTCGTGGTCATCCTCAGCGTCATTCTGGTGTCCAATGCCATGGAGAGCCGCAGCTACCGCCGGGATCAGAAAACGCTGCGAAAGGAGGGTGCATGATGAAACGCATTGCTGCATTACTGCTGACGCTGGCTGTGGCGCTGTGCGCCGCATTGCCGGTGTTTGCCGCCGGTACCATCGAGGTGACCGAGGATGTCTCGGTGTCGGATGATTACGACTGGACCCGCTTCAAGGGGCAGAACGTCACCCTGAACGTCTATAACTGGGGCGAGTACATCTCCAACGGTTCGGACGACAGTGTGGACGTGGTGGCCGCCTTTGAAAAGCTGACCGGCATCAAGGTGAACTACACCACCTTCGACGCCAATGAGTCCCTGTACGCCAAACTCAAGTCCGGCGCAGCCAACTACGATGTGATCATCCCCTCCGACTACATGGTGGCAAAGATGATCAACGAGGGGATGCTTGCACCCCTTGACTACGACAATATCCCCAATTTCCAAAAGATCGATGCAGGCTATCGCAACCCGGATTACGACCCGCAGAACGCCTACACCGTACCCTATATGCTGTGCACCACCGGCATCATCTACAACACCACTATGGTAGACGAAGCCCCCACCTGCTGGGCAGACCTGTGGGATGAACAGTATGCGGGCAACATTCTGATGTTCAACAACAGCCGCGATGCCTACGCCATCGCTGCGTTCAAGAGCGGCCACAGCATCAACCCCGCCACCCCGGAAGAGGTGGACGAGGTGGTGGAGGAGCTCAAGGCACAGAAGCCGCTGGTGCAGGCCTACGTCATGGACGAGATCTTTGATAAGATGATCGGCGGCGAGGCTGCTATCGGCGTGTACTACTCCGGCGATGCCATTACCATGATCGACGATAACCCGGATTTGGCTTGGGTGTTCCCGGAGGAGGGCAGCGTGCTTTCGGTGGACTGCATGGCTGTGCCTGCTGCCAGCGAGCACAAAGAGGCCGCCGAGATGTTCATCAACTTCATGTGCGAGACCGACATCGGTAAGGCTAACAGCGAGTATATCGGCTACACCACCCCCATGCACGATGTTTGGGAGGTGCTGGACGAGGATCTGAAGACCAGCGAGATCGCCTATCCGTCTGAGGAGGACGCCGCCCGCGAAAAGGTGTTCACCGCCCTGAGCGATGAGGTAAACAGTGAGCTGGATCTGAAGTGGAGCGAGATGAAGAGTTACGACGAGGGCGGCGGCAGCTACCTGTTTTTGCTGTTGCTGCTGGCCATGCTGGCGCTGGCCTGCTTCAATATCTGGCGCAAAGTGCGCAGAAAGACCCGCAATCAGTATTGATCGTTTCAACCAAGGCTGCCGTCCCGGACGTGGTGCGGCGGCCTTTTTCCGATAGGAGGGAAAGAATATGGAACAGTTTTATTATCAAGGTACTGCCGTGGTAGAAAATGCCGATGCAGACTGCCACAGCCTGCTCAAGGCCAGCGCTCTGCTGCGCTATGTGGAGCAGATTTCTTCCATGCACGCCCGGAAGTTTGGCATGGACGATAAGTTTTTTGAGGATCACGGCGTAGCGTTTCTGGTGGGCAAGCAGGCGCTGCGGTTTAACCGTGTGCCTCGCCGTGGCGAGACCCTGACCCTTTGCTCCCGCTCAGAAAAGGCTCTCCGCGGCTCTATCAAGCGCGTCACCACCCTTACGGACGAAGCCGGGCAGGAAGTAGCCATGGTGGACAGCCGCTGGATCATGTCCAGCCTTGAGAATGGACATATCCTGCGCCAGCCGGGCTGGACGGTGGAGGGCTATTGGAACGAGACGGTGGAAGAGGAACTGCCCCTTTTGCTGCATAAGCGCCGGGACAGCCTGACCAGCGCCGGTCTGGTTACGGCGCGCTACTCCCAGTGCGACCTGCACTACCACATCAACAACGCCTTTTATCTGGATATCGTCTGCGATGCACTGCCGCAGGAGATCATGCGCGATCATGTTGTGAAGTTTGCCTCCATCAATTACCACCGCGAAGTCCCCATGGGGCAGCAGGTGGAGGTGTTCTACACCCCTTCGGATGATGGCTGGTACTTTATTGCCAAGCACGCAGACAAAACGGCTTTCGAGTGCTATCTGGAGCTGGAGCCAGTCAAACAGTAAAAACATGGAGGGATGCCTATGTCTAAAACCGGAGAATTGTTCGGCACCTTTTTTAAGATCGGTGCCTTTACCTTTGGCGGCGGCTACGCTATGGTGGCGCTGCTGGAGCACGAATTTGTAGAGGAAAAGCGCTGGCTCACCCGGGAGGAGTTTCTGGATATGGTCGCTATTGCCGAGTCTACCCCCGGCCCTGTGGCGGTGAACAGCGCCACCTACATCGGCTATAAGCTGGCCGGTGTTGCCGGTGCGGCGGCCTCTACCTTGGCGGTGTGCCTGCCGTCCTTTGCAGTCATCTACCTTATTTCGCTCTTCTTCGACCGCTTTTTGCAGCTGACGGTGGTGGCCAATGCCTTCAAGGGCATTCAGGCCTGTGTCATCTACCTGATCTTATCCGCAGGGGTCAAGATGCTCAAAAACTTGCAGCGCACCCCCTTCAACACGGCAGTGGTGGCGGTGGTGTTGGCGGCTATGGTGGGCTGCTCAGTGTTGGCGGTAAAGTTTTCCTCCATCTGCTGCATTTTGCTTTGCGGCGCAGCCGGGGTGCTGGCCTACGCGGTAGGGCAGGGGAAGAAAGGCGGCACAAAATGATCTTGCTGCAATTATTCTGGAACTTTCTGGTCATCGGTGCGGTGTCCTTTGGCGGCGGCTACGGCATGATCTCGCTGGTGCGGGAAACAGTGCTGGGGCACGGCTGGCTGACCGAGAGCGAATTTCTCAGCTTTATCGCAGTGTCAGAGTCTACGCCCGGCCCGCTGGCGGTGAACATGGCCACCTTTATCGGCGCTTCGCAGGCGGGGCTGGCAGGCTCCTTTGTGGCAACGGTGGGGGTGGTGCTGCCCTCTTTTGTCATCATTCTGCTCATTGCAGCGGCGCTGCACAGCCTGATGAAGTACGCCGGGGTCAACGCCTTTTTGGCTGGGGTACGTCCCTGCGTGGTGGCTATGATCCTGGCCACCGCCTGCACCATGGGGCTTTCCACGCTGGGCGGCTTTACCACCCTTGTCGGCGGCTTTGCTCCGGATATGCGTGCACTGGCGGTGTTTGCCCTGCTGGGCATTCTGCATTTTGCCTATAAAAAGAAAACGCAGAAAGCGCCGTCCCCCATCGGGATGATCTTACTTTCTGCGGTGCTGGGCGCGGTGCTGTGGAGCATCTGAACCGGAAGGAGAGGTTGACAAAATGAACATTACCGTGTATCTGGGGGCAAACCTTGGCACCGACCCTGCACTGCCGCAGGCCGTGCAGCAGCTGGGGCGCTGGATCGGCGAAAGCGGCAATGCGCTGGTGTATGGCGGCAGCAAAAGCGGCCTGATGGGGCTTTTGGCCGACAGTGTACTGGCTGCAGGCGGCCGGGTGACCGGCGTAGAACCCAAGTGCTTTCTGGATGCAGAGCTGCAGCACGAGGGACTGACAGAGTTGATCGTGACCGAGGACATCCCCTCCCGCAAGACCAAAATGATCGAGCTGGGGGATGCTTTTATCGCGTTTCCCGGCGGCACCGGCACGCTGGAGGAGATCACCGAGGTCATCAGCAAGCTGTCTCTGGGGCAGCTGGACGCGCCCTGCATCCTCTACGACCTGAACGGCTACTACCAGCCTCTGCACCAGCTTTTGCAGCAGATGATCACCATGGGGCTTTCTACTCCGGCGCGGCAGCGGAACATCGCCTTTGCCGCCGACCTTGCTCAGATCCGCGCAATTCTTGAAAAATGATACTGGGAAGCTTACTTCTCAAACGCGAGGGACTGCTGTACATGGCTTTGTGCGGCGGTCTTTTTTCATAAAAATGGGATACCGGGGCGTTCGCAGACGACCCGGTATCCCGAAAAAAATCATTCCGCTGGGTATGCCCATAGCGCACGCGAAGGGCATTTAAATCTTTCTGCGCAATCAAAAAGGCCGCTGCACAAAATAATGTGCAGCGGCCTTCTGCTATCCTGTTATGTACGCTGTGCGCTAAAATCAGGCGGCAGTGGTGGAAGCAGCCTCAGAAGAAGCAGCCTCAGAGGAAGCAGCCTCAGAGGAAGCAACCTCGGAAGATGCAGCCTCAGAGGAAGCGGCCTCGCTGGAAGCAGCCTCAGAAGAAGCAGCCTCGGAAACAGCGGTGCTTGCGGAAGCAGCCTCAGAGGAAGAAGCAGCGGTAGAAGCAGAGCCACCGCAAGCGGTCATGCCAGCAGCCAGAGCCAGAGCAACAACAGCGATGCAAATATTCTTGAGTTTCATATCAATGATCTCCTTAGTCTTCTTGTAAATGTTTGGCAGCGGGCTTTCGGTAGCACCTCACTGCGATGCTATATTCTAATCCGTTTTTGAAAAAAATCAAGAGGATTTTGGTCGAAAGTTATAATCTGCGTAAAGAATCAGCATAGTTGTCATAAAGTTTCGCCAAAAGTAAAAGACTTTTTGGCAAAAATAAAGCGCGGGATAGAGCCTGTACCGCCGGGCGGGAAGCACAAAAACAGAAAAATTTGAAAAATACTCATAAAATCCTTTTTATTGTACTGTAAATGTGGATAATAGAGACACAACGAGGGACGGACATCCCCCGGAGGGCTGAACGACAAGAAAATTTATGGAGGGTACTACAATGAAAGACTTTGATTTTGGCTACTTTGGCACCGGCGACGAGGGCTATGCCCAGTACATGACCGCGTTCGAGCGCAATTTCAGCACGGACAGCACTGACAGCTTTGCGTCCGATGACGCAGACTACGATGCAGACAGCTGCGACAGCACTGAGGACGATTTCTGAGCTTGCACCCTTTTGCCCGTTTGTGCATACAAAGGGCAAAGGGGGAATGCGGCTTGAACCGGATCGTTTTCACACTTGGAATCTGGCTGTTCCCGGCGGCGTGTACCGCGCTGGGAGCAGCAGGGGTGTTTTTGCTGCGCAGGCAGACAAGGCCGGCAACCCGGCGCATTTTGTGCGGAATGGCGGCGGGTATCATGCTGGCGGCCAGCGTGTGGAGCCTGCTGCTGCCGGCCATTGCCCGGTCGGAGGGCAGGGCGGCATGGGTACCCCCGGCGCTGGGGCTTATTTTAGGTGCTGTGGGGCTTTTACGGCTGGAGGATGCCGCCGGGCAGCTGCTGGCGGGCGGCCCCGGGCATTGCGGGCGCATGGTGCTGGCGGTCACCCTGCACAACCTGCCGGAGGGCATGGTGGTGGGGCTGGCTGCGGCGCTGGCGCTGCACGGGGACGCGGACGCTGTAAGCGGCGCGCTGGCACTGAGCCTGGGTATCGGCTTGCAGAACATTCCGGAGGGTGCGGCGGTCAGTTTGCCGCTGACCCAGAGCGGGCGCACCCGGGGGCAGTCCTTTGCCGCCGGGGCGGCCTCCGGGCTGGTGGAGCCCTTGGGCGCGGTGCTGGCCTTTGTTCTGGCCGAGTGGGTAGGCGCAGCGCTGCCGTGGCTCATGAGCGCGGCGGCGGGCTGTATGGTGTGTGTGACCGCACAGGAGATGATCCCTGAGGCGGTGGAACCGGATGAAGTGGCCGGTGTCATCAGCATCGTGCTGGGGTTTGCGCTGATGATGGCACTGGATGTGGCCCTGTGATATAGTAAAAGCAGCGCCGGACAGACTTTTTTGGTCTGCCCGGCGCTGCTTTTATGCAAAAAGGATTTATACCGTCTGCTGCTGTTTCTGGCGCAGATGCCGCCGCACCACAAGCAGGCAGGCCAGATGCACCAGTGCGGTCAGTGCCCAGCTGATGGGGTAGCTGATGTACAGCATAAAAGGGGTGCGGTTCAGCTGGAAAATAGTGGCGATCCACACCAGCCGCAGCACGCACACACCCACAAGGCTTACCACCATGGGCAGCACGCTGTAGCCCAGCCCGCGCAGGCTGCTGGCCAGCACGTCCATGATGCCGCACAGCAGATAGAAGCCGCAAATCAGGCGCAGCCGCTCGGCGCCGGTGGCGATGACCGCAGTGTCCGAGGAGTAGAAGCGCAGCAGCTGGTGCCCCGCCAGTGCTGCGCCGCCGCCCAGCACAAGGCCGGTCACCACGACACACAGCAGACAGTTGCGGATCACCCGGTCAAGATTGTTGTACTTGCGCGCGCCGATATTCTGGCTGGTAAAGGTAACAGCGGCCTGTGCAAAGGCGTTCATGGCGGTGTACACAAAGCCCTCCAGATTGGAGGAAGCAGAGTTGCCCGCCACCACCATGGAGCCGAAGGAGTTGATGGAAGACTGGATGACCACATTGGAAAGGCTGAACACCGTGCTTTGCAGCCCGGCAGGCAGGCCGATGAGCAAAATCTGCTTCAGCGTCCCGGCGTGGAAGGCCAGCCGCCGCAGGTCTAGCCGCAGTGCGCCCTCCTCCCGGACGAGCATCCCAGTCACCAGCAGCGCGGACACAGTCTGGCTGATGATGGTGGCCAGTGCCACGCCCGCCACGCTCATGGAAAAGCCGATGACAAAGACCAGATTCAGCACCACGTTGATGATACCGGCAGCGGCCAGACAGTACAGCGGGCGCTTGGTGTCGCCCACGGCCCGCAGCAGCGCACTGCTGAAGTTGTACAGCATGGTCATGGGCATTCCGATGAAATAAATCTTCAGATACAGGGTGGAAAGGCTGATCACGTCCTCCGGGCAACTCATCAGCTCCAGCAGACCGCGCGCGGCGCAAAAGCCCACCACCGCCAGCAGCACGCCGCTGACTAAGCCCAGCGCTACGGCGGTGTGCACCGTATCCTGCACGCCCTTTTCGTCCCGGGCGCCAAAGCACCGGGCTGCCACCACATTGGCACCCAGCGAAAGCCCGACGAACAGGTTGACCAGCAGGTTGATCAACGCGCCGTTGGAGCCCACGGCGGCCAGCGCCGTGCTGCCCGCAAAGCGCCCCACCACCACAACATCGGCGGCGTTGAACAGCAATTGCAGAATGCTGGATGCCGCCAGCGGCACGGAAAACAAGATGATCTTTTGCAGCATGGGCCCGCTGGTCAGGTCTGCGGAACGGCTGGTCGTAGCCATGAGTTGTCTACCTCCTATAATAAGCCTTGCGTGAACATAGCAATTGCTTATTATAGCGCGATATTAGGTAAAAAACAAGAGGTAAAGCGTCCTGTTCTCTCCAAAAGCGGCAAATATCACCCGCCGGGTACAGCCTGCAATTGAAAAATGCTGCCCATACTGCTATAATAAGGCGGTAGACCCGTAGAAAACGGAGGAAGTTGGATTTATGTATCGGAATCGGATCAAACGGCTGCTGGATATTTTGCTGTCGGCCTGCGGCATTCTGTGCCTTTCGTGGCTGCTGCTGCTTTTGGCTGTTGCCATCAAGCTGGACTCGCCCGGGCCGGTGTTTTTCCGGCAGAAGCGCGTGGGCATCGGCAAGCGGCATTTCCAGATTCTCAAGTTCCGCACTATGCGCATTGATACCCCCCACGATATGCCCACCCATCTGCTGCACGACCCGGAGCAGTATATCACCCGCATGGGACGCTTTCTGCGCAAGACCAGTCTGGACGAGCTGCCCCAGCTGTGGAATATCCTTGTGGGGGATATGGCGGTCATCGGCCCGCGCCCGGCGCTTTGGAACCAGTACGACCTGCTGGCCGAACGGGATAAGTACGGTGCAAACGATGTACGCCCCGGGTTGACCGGCTGGGCGCAGATCCATGGCCGGGACGAGCTGGAAATTGCCGAAAAGGCAAAGCTGGACGGCTGGTATGTGGAACATATCAGCTTTGGGCTGGATGTGAAGTGCTTCTTTGGCACCATTACCGCTGTGCTCAAGCATGACGGCGTGGTGGAGGGCGGCACCGGCACCCTGCATGATGAAAAATGATCTATTATATGGAGACACCGGAGCCTTGGCTGACGCTCCGGTGTCTCCATTTTTACAGAAAGCACAGCACAGAGCGGCTGAAATTGGCATATCTCTTGATTTATCCCCTGAAAAGCGTATAATAAAACAGTACACAAGACGTTAAAGGAGGATTCCTGTATTATGGAACGCACCTATATCAATGAGGCTCAAAAGGCCATCGGCGGCACGGTGAAGGTGCAGGGCTTTATCGAGAACCTGCGCAACAGCAAGTATATGGCATTTATCGTGCTGAAGGATATTACCGGCAAGCTGCAGATTACGGTGGAAAAGGCCGACCACCCCGAGCTGGTGGATACCATCGACCAGCTCACCCCGGACTCTGTCATCACCGTCACCGGTAAGGTGATGGAGAACGACTACGTCAAGATGGGCGGCGTGGAGATGATCCCCGAGAGCATCGAGGTGGAGAGCACCGCCAATGCACTGCCCATCGTCCGCAAGGAGATCGCAGCCACCAAGAAAAAGAAGGCTGTGGAGCGCTCCAGCATCGACCAGCGCATCGACTACCGCTGGATCGACCTGCGCACCGATGAGAACCAGCTGATGTTCAAGGCACAGAGCTGCTTCGTCAACGCCATGCGCAAGTTCCTGCTGGACCGCAACTTCATCGAGATCCACACCCCCAAGCTGATCGCTGCTGCCAGCGAGAGCGGCTCTGAGGTATTCAAGGTGGACTACTTCGACCGCAACGCTTATCTGGCACAGAGCCCCCAGTTCTATAAGCAGATGGCTATGGCTGCCGGCTTTGAGCGTATCTTCGAGACCGGTCCTGTGTTCCGCGCTGAGAAGAGCTACACCAACAAGCACGCTACTGAGTTCTCCGGCTTCGATCTGGAGTTCAGCTACATCACCTCCTTCAAAGATGTGATGAAGATGGAAGAGGAGCTGTTGACCGCCGGTCTGCAGGCTGTTAAAGATAACTACGGCGACCAGATCAAGGAGTTGTTCGGACTGGAAGTTATCGTGCCCACCACGCCGTTCCCGGTGGTCAAGCTGGCAGACCTGTATAAGGCTCTGGAGGAAGAGTTCGGCTACACCGTGGACGAGAGCGAGAAGGGTGATCTGACCACCGAGGCCGAGCGCCTGAGCTACGACTGGGTCAAGAAGCACTATGGTCACGAGTTCCTGTTCATCACCGATTACTCCGCCGAGAAGCGCGCTTTCTACCACATGCGCGATGAGAACGGCGTGCCGCAGGGCTACGACCTGATCTGGCGCGGCGTGGAGATCACCACCGGTGCCCAGCGCGAGCATCGCTACGAGGTGCTGAAGAAGCAGGCTGAGGAGAAGGGTCTGGCTGATGATGTCAAGTTCTATCTGGAGTTCTTCCAGTACGGCTGCCCGCCCCACGGCGGCTTTGGTCTGGGCATCGACCGCCTGACCATGCTGCTGTGCGGCCTGAGCATCAAGGACGCCGAGTTCCTGTTCCGCGGCCCCAACCGCCTGACCCCGTGATTTCATAAAACCTTTCTGAGAGCTGCTGTGCGTTTGCATGGCAGCTCTTTTTTGAGTCCCGTGAAAAGGCAATTGAGGAAAATCCGCAGATTTTCCTCAATTGCAATTATATAAAATAATTTTTCCGCTGATTATGCCCAGAGCAAAGCGGAGGGCATTCAAAACTGTCCCGGCATAATAAACGCTCCCTTTTCATACGATACAACGAGCACACCCACCCCTACGGGCGCGGTGCGCAGCGCAACAGGAAGGGGAGAAGGACCTTGGAGAAACAGGAACAGAACAGCATCTGTCGCGAGATCGGCGCACGCACCGGCGGGGATATCTACATCGGTGTGGTGGGGCCGGTGCGTAGCGGCAAATCCACCTTTATCAAGCAGTTCATGGAGCAGCTGGTGCTGCCCGCCATGTCCGGCTCTGCCGCCGCCCGGGAACGTGCCCGGGACGAGCTGCCGCAGTCGGCAGCAGGGCGCACCATCATGACCACTGAGCCGAAATTCATCCCGGAGACCGCCGTGCCCTTGCAGCTGGAAGGCGGCGGGGCGTGCCGGGTGCGGCTGATCGACTGCGTGGGCTACATGGTGGAGGGCGCTATGGGGCACGAGGAGGACGCAAAGCCCCGCATGGTCAAAAGCCCGTGGTTTGAACAGGAGGTTCCCTTTGACCTTGCCGCAGAGACCGGCACCCGCAAGGTGATCTGCGAGCACTCCACCATCGGGGTGGTGGTCACCACCGACGGCTCAGTCAGCGATATCCCCCGGGCGGGCTACGCAGAGGCCGAAAGGCGGGTCGTCACCGAGTTGGAAGCGCTGGGCAAGCCCTATATCATCCTGCTCAACAGCACCCACCCGGACGCGCCGGAGACCCGGCAACTGGCCGAGGGTATGGCGCGGGACTACCGCCGCACTGTGCTGCCGGTAAGCTGTGTGGACTTGGACGCCGCCATGCTGGGGGAGATCCTGCGGCGGGTGCTGTACGAGTTCCCGGTGCAGGAGCTGGATTTTGCCCTGCCCCGCTGGGTGACTATGCTGGAACCCGGGCACTGGTTGCAAGCACAGGTGTACGCAGCTGCCATGCAGCTGGCAGAGCGAGTGTCCCGCATGAAGGATCTGCCCGCCGGAACAGACGCCCCTGCGCTGGAATGCGATGCCGTGCAGCGCTCGGCAGTGGCGGGGGCAGACCTTGCCGCCGGCAGTGTGCGGGTGAGTGTGGAGCTGAAGCCGGAGATCTTTTATCAGGTGCTCAGCGAGCAGACCGGGCTGGACATCGGGGACGAGGCGGGGTTGATGCCCTGCATCATGGAGCTGGCCCGGGCAAAGCGCGCCTACGAGAAGGTGCGCAGCGCCTTGGAGCAGGTGGAAGCCACCGGCTACGGCATCGTGATGCCCTCCATCGACGAGCTGCATCTGGAACCCCCGGAGATCGTGCATCAGGACGGGCGCTGCGGGGTGCGGCTGCAAGCCTGTGCGCCCTCTATCCAGATGATGAAGGCCACTATCCATACAGAACTGAGCCCCATCGTGGGCACCGAGAAGCAGAGCGAGGACTTGGTGCAGAGCCTGCTGGCCGACTTTGCGGACGACCCGGTGCAGCTGTGGGAGTCCAACATCTTTGGCAAAAGCCTGCACGAGCTGGTGAACGACGGTTTGCAGAACAAGCTGCTCCACATCCCGCAGGAGGCCCGCACCCGCCTGCAGGAAACGCTGGAGCGGGTCATCAACGAGGGCTGCACTGGACTGATCTGTATCCTGATCTAGGGCGTATCTGAAAAAAATCCCCGCCCGCCGTAAGGTTTGCTTACAGCGGGCGGGGATCGTTCTGTCTTATTTTTCTTCCTCGGTCAGCTTGTTGATCAGCAGCTGATAGATCTCGTTGCCCTTCAGGATGAACTGCTTTTTCACCAGTTCGGCGCTCAGCCGGTCGGGCGCGCCCAGTTCCAGACAGAACAGTTCGCTGTCCAGCCCCTTTACGGTGCAGCGCACGGTGCAGTGACCATCGGCCTTTTCGGTAATGCGGGCGCTGTACTTGGCCTCCTTGCGGGCCCATGTCTGGCAGCGCAGCACAGCAGCCACCGCCCGCTCCCGCACGGTGCGGGGCAGGTCGTAGGCCAGCTCCTGCGCCACCTTGCGGCCTTTATCGGTAATGGTATAGCTGTCGCCGGTCAGGGTGACCAGCGCCTGCTTTGTGATATCGTCCAGACAGGAGCCGATCTCAAAATAGTTGACAAGGGCTTCCTCCATCAGGGCGTTCTCGATCTCCTGCCGGGTAATGGGACCGGCGTTTTTCACCAGATAGCACAGCAGCAGCCGGATCTCGGTGCTGCTGGTCAGGCCGCCGGGACGGACACCGGCGGTAAAAGCATCATTGGCGCTCATCGTTCCTTACATCCCCCTTGCGCTTTCACATGGTATCAAAGGTCTGCGCCGCTGCCAAAAGGGCGGGCAGCGGGCAGACAAAAACTCTTTCTATTAGTATAAAGGCTTTCAGCCCGGATTGCAAGCCGCAACGGCAAAATCTGTCTCAATGCGCTTGGGGCATTCCGGTGTGGAGTACACCCACCTGTCCAGATGTCCCTCGGTGATGAAGTACCGCAGCTCAAACCGGTGGGGCTGGCTCAGGGCGTGGTTCACGATGACCAGCTTGATCTTCATCTTTTCCGGCAGGATGTTTTTGATGTAGACGCTTACCGCCTGTCCGGGTGCAAGGCCGGAGCAGCTCTCCGCAAGGCCGGCAAGGTTCGGCGCGATCTCCACAAAGGTACCGTATTCCTCCACGCTGCGCACGATGCCCACCACCGTTTCACCCACGGTGAACCGGGCGGCGTTCTCTGCCCATGTGCCCAACAGTTCCCGGATGGTCAGCACAAAGCGCCCTTGCGCGTCCCGGTTCTTGATGGCGCACAAGATCTGCTGTCCTACGCTGACCCGGTCGGCAGGGGAGGAGATGCGGCTTACCGACATACAGTCGATGGGCAGCAGGGCACTGATACCACAGCCCACGTCACAAAACGCGCCGAACGGCTCGATGTGGGTCACGGTACAGGGCAGGATATCCCCGGGCGAAAGGGTATCCAGATACTCCGCCTTGCACAGCCGCTGCGCCTCGGCGCGGGAAAGCCGGTAGCAGGGTGCGCCGTCCTCGTCCGTGTCCAGCCCCTCGATGACAAAGCAAGTGGGGCGTCCCACCCGGGTCAGCACCGCAATATCCCGCACGGTACCGGTCTCGGCACCGTCTGCGCACTGGGCAAAGGGCATCACCGCCTTTACGCCGCCCAGCTCAAACCGCAGCTGCCGCCGGGTGTCAAAGGCAAGGGCAGTGGCCTGTAAAATCTCGCCGTTGGCCATGGCAGCCCGCAGCTCGGCAGGAGACAGACGGGCGGCAGAACGGTAACTGTTTTCGGTACGATAAGCTTGCATCATGTTTCATTCCTCTTTCTATATGGTTTTCGGGTCTCTGTGCGATGCTACAACGATATGCAGCAATGTGCGCAGATATTTGCATTTTGTGCGGCTTTGCATTATACTATATCTGTATGCGCAGCACCCGCTCAGCGGGCGGCGGCACACACTGGCTCTGCCGGGCATCTGCGCGGCAGAAAAGAAGGGAGAGGTCGGATAAATATGGACATCGCTGTGGGAGATACCATCCTCACCCGCAAAAAGCACCCCTGCGGGGCATCCAGCTTCGAGGTGCTGCGGGTGGGCATGGATTTTAAGATCCGCTGCACCGGCTGCGGACGCGAGGTCATGCTGCCCCGCGCCAAAATTGAAAAGAACATCAAAAAGGTGGTAAAGCCCGGCAGCGCACAGTAGCGCAGCCAACGCACCCGAACCGGAACGAATTTGTAAGGAGAACTGCAAGGATGCAAGATATTTCTTCCCGGATGGATGCGGTCTGCCGCCGCTTTGAGGAACTTTCCATGCGGCTGAACCAGCCCGATACTGCCGCCGACCCGGCGCTGTTCCGCAAGCTGATGCGGGAGTATCACGATACAGAGCCGGTGGTGGAGGCTTACCGGGACTGGCAGACCGCGCTGGATCATCTGGCGCAGGCCAAAGCCCTGCTGGAGGAGCCCGGTTCACTGGACCCGGACTTCAAGCAGATGATACAGCAGGAAATCAGCGAAAAAAGTCAAGATGTGGCAAAGCTGGAAAATAATCTCAAAATTTTGCTGCTGCCCAAGGACGTGAACGACGGCAAAAACGTCATCATGGAGATCCGCAGCGGTGCCGGCGGCGAGGAAGCCGCTCTGTTTGCCCACAGTCTGCTGCGGATGTACACCATGTACGCCCAGAACCATGGTTGGACGCTGGAACTGCTCAACCTGAACGAGACCGAACTTGGCGGCGTAAAGGAAGCCATCGTCTCAGTGGATGGCGCAGGTGCGTATAACCGTCTCAAGTACGAGAGCGGGGTGCACCGGGTGCAGCGTGTGCCGGAGACCGAGACCCAAGGCCGCATCCACACCTCCACCGCCACCGTGGCGGTAATGCCGCAGGCAGAGGAGGTGGACTTTGCGCTGGATATGAAGGACCTGCGCATTGATACCTTTCGCTCCTCCGGTGCGGGCGGTCAGCACATCAACAAGACCTCCAGCGCCATCCGTGTGACCCATATCCCCACAGGTACAGTGGTGGAGTGCCAGAACGAGCGCAGCCAGTTCCAGAACAAGGATAAAGCGCTGGAGATCCTGCGCAGCCGTTTGCTTGCGCAAAAACAGAAGGAACAGCAGGATGCCATCAACGCCCAGCGTCAGGGGCAGGTGGGCACCGGCGACCGCAGTGAGAAGATCCGCACCTACAACTTTCCGCAGGACCGCTGCACCGACCACCGCATCGGCCTGACCGTCCACAATCTGGAAAAGATCATGGACGGCAATCTGGACGAGGTCATTGACGCCCTTGCCACCCGCGAGCAGACTGAAAAGCTGCAAAGGCTGGGCGGGTAAAACCCGGTTTTGCGGGTGCAAAACCATCCAAACGGCTGCCAAGCAAATATACTTTACAGATAGAAAGAACGATGATTCGTATGGAAATCAAAACCAGAGTTTTGCCTGCCGATGAAGCAGGCGTAGCCGAGGCCGCGCAGCTGCTGCGGCAGGGTCAGCTTGTGGCCCTGCCAACAGAAACGGTCTACGGCATTGCCGCCGATGCCCGCAACGGTGCGGCGGTGCGCGATATCTTTGTGGCCAAGGGGCGCCCGCAGGATAACCCCCTCATCGTCCACGTCACCGGGCCGGAGATGCTGCCGGGTCTTGTCAGCGAGGTGCCGGAGCGTGCCCAGCTGCTGATGGCAGCCTTCTGCCCCGGCCCACTGACCATCATCATGCCGCGCGGGCCGGAGGTGGCGGATGAGTGCTGCGCCGGACTGGATACCGTGGGCATCCGGATGCCCAGCCACCCGGTAGCGCGGGCGGTCATCCAGCAGAGCGGCTGCGCCTTTGCCGCCCCCAGCGCCAACCTTTCCGGCAAGCCCAGCCCCACCAACGCACAGGATGTGTTCACCGATATGGACGGCCGCCTGCCGCTGATCCTCGACGGCGGCGAGTGCGATGTGGGTGTGGAAAGCACCGTGGTGTCGGTGGTGGGGGAAAAGCCCACCCTGTTCCGCCCCGGCCACATCACGCTGGAGGACTTGGAACGCGCCCTCGGCGAAGAGGTGGAGGTGTCCAAGGCCATTCTGGAAAAGCTGCCGGAGGGTGCTGTGGTGCGCAGCCCGGGCATGAAGTACAAGCACTACGCCCCCAAGGCCGATGTGACCTTGCTCAACGGCACCTTTGCGCAGTTCAAGGCCTATGTGGACGCCCATAAAGACGAGAACCCCAGCTGCCTGTGCTTTACCGGCGAAAGCGCAAAGCTGGACGTGCCCTGCGTGGAATACGGCCGCGAGGGGGACGGTGCCGATCAGGCAAAGCACATCTTCCGCTCCCTGCGGGCACTGGATGAGCAGGGCGACGGCGTAGTCTACGCTCGCTGCCCGCAGAAGGACGGCCTGTCCATGGCAGTGTACAACCGCCTGATCCGCGCCGCTGCCTTCCGGGTGATCGATCTATGATAACTTTAGGCATCACGGGGCGCAGCGGCTGCGGTAAGTCCACGGTCACGGCGGTATTTGCCGCCCACGGCGTGCCGCTGGCGGACGCCGACCAGCTCAGCCGGGAAATTTTGCTGCCCGGCTCGCCGCTGCTGCCGCAGCTGGCGGCGCGGTTCGGCGGGGAGATCCTTCGCCCGGACGGCACGCTGGACCGCCGTCTGTTGGCTGACCGCGCCTTTGCCACCCCGGAGGGCAAGGCCGCGCTGGACAGTCTGACCCACCCCGCCATCGTGGCACGCATCCGGGCGGCAAAGCAGGCGGCGCAGGTCGCCGGAGCACCTCTTTTTGTGCTGGACGGTGCGGTCATCGTGGGCACGGCGGCGCAGGCTGAGTGCGACCGCCTGTGCGTGGTCACTGCGCCCTTTGAGACCAGTGTGGCGCGCATCGTGGCGCGGGACGGCATCTCGCCGGAGATGGCTGCCCGCCGCTTGAACGCTCAGACCCCGGAACAAACCCTGACCGCACAGGCAGACTACACCCTGCACAACGACGCCGGGTTGGAGGCGCTGCAAGCCGCAGCCGCCCGCCTGTGTGAGCGGCTGCAGGCAGAAGGGGGCGTGACGGCAGCGCTTTGAACGAACAAAATTATGAAAAAGCCTACGACCCCATCGCCGTCCGGGAGCGCCGCGCCGCGCGGGAAAAACTGCGTCGCCGCAAACAGCAGCGCCGCCGCCGGATGGTGCGGCGGCTGGTCGTTTTGTGCCTGGCTGTGGTGCTTACGGTGTGCGTGGTGCCGCCTTTGTGCAACCGGGCAGAGCAGCTTTTGTACCCCCGCAAGTACGAGCAGCTGGTGGAAAAATGGGCAGCAGCCTATGAGTTGGACCCGCTGCTGGTCTACGCCTTTATTCGCACCGAAAGCGGCTTTGACCCGCAGGCTACCTCCAGTGTAGATGCCCGGGGCCTGATGCAGATGACTGAGGAGACCTTTCTCTGGATGCGCAGCAAGATCGCCCCGGAGGAACCGCTGACCTTTGCCGACCTGTACGACCCCGATACCGCCATCCGCTTTGGGTGCTATTACCTGCACCTTTGCATGGTGCGCTACAAAGGGGATGTATCCACGGCGGCAGCGGCTTACCACAGCGGCTGGGGCACGGTGGATCAGCTGCTGCAAATAGAGGAGCACTCCGCAGACGGGGAAACGCTGCAGGGCTTCCCTTATAACCAGATGCACCACTACGTCAACAAGATCACCGCCTGCTACCAGACCTATCAGCGTCTGTACGCAGGTCAATGATAAAAAGTTAAGGAGCAAAAAATCATGAGTGAGAAACTTACTGCAAAAGAGTACGCCGAAAAGCTGCTCTACACCCCTGAGTACGCTGCCGACAAGCAGGCAGACGTAAAGGAAAAGGCTGCTGCCTTTGCCGAGGGCTACAAGAAATTTATGGACAGCGCCAAGACCGAGCGCGAGGCTGCCGTTGTCAGCGAGCAGATGCTGCTGGCTGCCGGCTACAAGGCTTTTGAACCCAAAAAGGCCTACGCCCCCGGTGAGAAGGTCTACTTCATTCAGGAGAACAAGGCTGTTGTGGCGGCTACCATCGGCCAGAAGCCCTATGAAGAGGGCTTCCGTCTGGTCATCGCCCACATCGACTGCCCCCGTCTGGACCTGCGTCCCAACCCCCTGTACGAGTCTGACCACATGAGCTACTTCCGCACCCACTACTACGGCGGTATACGCAAGTACCAGTGGGCTACCATCCCGCTGGCCATCCACGGCGTGTTTACCCGCGCCGACGGTTCCAGCGTCAACTTTGCCATCGGTGAGGACGAGAACGATCCCGTGTTCTGCATCACCGACCTGCTGCCCCATCTGGGTGCTGAGCAGAACGAGCGCAAGCTCAGCGAGGGCATCAAGGGCGAGGAGCTGAACGTGCTCATCGGCTCTGACACCGTGGAGGAAGAGGACGTCAAGGAGGCTGTCAAGCTGAACACCCTCATCCTGCTGAACCAGAAGTATGGCATCACCGAGCGCGACTTCACCCGCGCCGAGATTGAGGTGGTGCCCGCTGCCAAGGCACGCGACGTGGGCTTTGACCGCTCCATGATTGGTGCCTACGGCCACGATGACCGCGTGGATGCTTACCCCGCACTGCTGGCCGAGATCGAGACCAAGGATCCCGTGCACACCACCATCTGCGTGCTGACCGATAAGGAAGAGATCGGTTCTGACGGTGTGACCGGTATGCAGAGTATGTATGTGTTCCACTTTATGCAGCTGCTCTGCCGTGCTGCCGGTCAGGACGACATTCTCGCCTTCCGCAACAGCGTGTGCCTGTCTGCGGACGTGACCGCTGCCTACGACCCCTCCTGGGCAAGCGCCTTTGAAAAGCAGAACGGCACCTACGCCGGCCGCGGCATTGCCATCTTCAAGTACACCGGCAGCCGCGGCAAGAGCTCTGCCAGCGACGCCAACGCCGAGCTGCTGGGCGACATCACCCGGATGCTGGATGCCAACAACGTGGCATGGCAGATCGGCGAGATGGGCCGTCTGGATCTGGGCGGCGGCGGCACCATTGCCAAGTATGTGGCAAACCGCGGCATCAAGGTGCTGGATCTCGGCGTGCCCGTGCTGTCCATGCACTCTCCCTTCGAGGTCATCCATAAGACCGACCTGTACATGGCCTACCGCACCTTCAGCCTGTTCTGCCAGTCTGCTGACTGATCCCCCGCGCTGACGGATATTTTGCATTGAAAAACCGAGCTGCCTGCACATTTTTGTGCAGCGGCTCGGTTTTTTGCGCAAAACCCTTGACCTTCAACCGGCTTTAAGGTGTAATGTAAGGGCGGAGGTGAAGCAAATGAACATCAAACAGGCTTCTGAACAAAGCGGTGTGTCCGCCCCGAACATCCGCTTTTATGAAAAAGAAGGGCTTCTTACACCGGCACGCAGGCAGGGCAATGACTACCGCGATTACACCGCCGGGAACGTCCGCACGCTTAAACTTATCCGTATGCTGCGGATGCTGGATGTGCCGCTGCCTACCATCAAGGCGGTACTGCGCGGGGAACAGCCCCTGCAACAGGCGCTGCAAGCCCAGCAGACCGTGCTGGAGCAGCAGGCGGCGCATCTGGCGGCAGCCATGCAGTTCTGCGCCGACCTTGCCCGGCAGGCTCCGCAGACGGACACGCTGGACGTGGACGCCTGTCTGACTCGTATGGAAAGCCCTGCTCCGCAGCAGGGATTCTTCTCCGGCTGGCTGCAGGATTACCGCACGCTGGCGCAGGTGCAGCACCAGAAGCACTTTTTCTTTATTCCGCAGGGCAGCATCAACACCCCGCAGGAGTTTACGGCGGCTTTGCAGGCCTATGCAGAGGAAAAGGAAATGCAGTTTACCCTGACCAAAGAGGGAATGTACCCGGAGTTTTTGCTGGACGACATCGCGTATAAGGCCTACCGCAACCCGGGCAAGTACCGGGACGAGATCTGTTGCGATGCTGTGCATCCCGAGCAGCTGGACGCAGGACTGCCGCTCCGGCGGGAGAAGCTGCTGCGCTTTTTGCGCCTCGCTGTGCCGCCGGTATGTACCTTTGCCGCCATTCTGGCGGCGGGGTGGGTGGTGACCGGCGGTGCAGGCTGGCTCTGGCTGGCGGTGCTGGCCTCTGCCGGGGTGCTGCTGGGGCGCTGCCTTGAAAGGTGGCTATAAGGCGCGTTACCCCAGCGGCAGCGCCTCGGCTACGGTCAAAAAGGTGTAGCCGTTGTCTGTATACCACCGGATGATGTCCGGCAGCGCCTCGGCGGTGGTGCGGGTGGTGGCAGAGTCGTGCATCAGCACCACGCAATGGGTTTGGTCGCCGGTCTCCCGCACCACATTGCGGTAGATGGTATCCGCACTGGGGTGCCCGCCCACGGCGTCCTCGGCGCAGACGTTCCAGTCCACCCACTGCCAGCCGCGCTGCTCTACCTCGGCCTTCAGCTGCGGCATCAGCCCCTTGCCGCCGTAGCGGCGGCTTACGGTGTTGGTGCTGCCGCCGGGGAAGCGCAGGTACCGGATGCTCTCAGCGTCCACATAGGGCGCAATGCGCTGTTTCAGCAGGGCAATGTCCTTCCAGTAGGCGGCGCTGCTGCGATAGATATCGCTGTATTCGTGGGAGGCAGAGTGCAGCGCGATCTGGTGCCCGGCAGCAGCAGCCTGTGTGAGCAGGGGCAGATATTTCTCGTTGTAGCCGGTGGCCACCACAAAAAAGGTGCCGTGCACCCCGGCGGCATCCAGCGCAGCCAGCACCTCCGGGGTGGTCTTGCTGGGGCCGTCGTCAAAGGTCAGGCAGACCCATTTTTCCGGCAGGGAAGGGGCAGCGGGCGCACCGGCATCGGATGTAGCCACCGCCGGCGCGGCAGGGGAAAAGGGCGAAAAGTCCGGCGCGGCGGTCAGCTCGTTCAGCTTGCAGCCCACCGGCGCGCGTGCCGGCACCAGCCACCCCGCCGCAAACGCTGCCAGCGCAGCCGCCAGCAGCCCGCCCCATAGCCCGATACGCCCGCCGGTGCGCCGCACAAATTGCTTCATATACAAACCCCTCCTTTGCCGCAGGGCGATGACCGTGCCGCTCCGGGGACAAATATCCCGTAAAACTGCCCGAAGCGTTGCCATTGCACGCCCTGCGCTGCTATTATAGATATGAAACTTAAAAAAACTTATGAGAAACAAAGAAACCACTTGACGAATTGCCGGAAATGTGTTACTATATGCAAGCAGTCCGCACCAACGGTTTTCTACCTCAAAAACCGGAGAACTGTATAACAGGTATGCGAGGGTGGCGGAACTGGCAGACGCGCACGTTTGAGGTGCGTGTGGTTTATCCTTGGGGGTTCGAGTCCCCTCCCTCGCACCAGAAGGCAAGTCGGTTTTTGACTTGCCTTTTTTCTATGAGCAGAAGTGGTGGAATGGCAGACACGCTGGTTTTAGGCACCAGTTCCTAGTGAGTGAGGGTTCAAGTCCCTTCTTCTGCACCAGCAAAAAGACCCGCAGCGGCCCTGAAAGTTCAGGCGCGGTCTGCGGGTCTTTTTGTCTTTTTAAGCGGCAAAAGCAGAGCAAATCTGCGTGAATCGCCCTTGAAACGACACGAATCGCCCCGGGGATGTGTTGACAGGCTTTTTTGCGGAATGGTATAATGTTATTAGGGATAGTGTCGGTTTATGCGGGAACTGACACGCAGCGGTTGTACACTTTTTGCAAAAAACTGTGCACAGCGCTTTGACATAAAGCCTTTGGAAGAACGTATTGTGAAGGGGTTTGGCTGCGGGGCAGTCGGGGGGAATTGACCTTATGAAGAAGAAACGAAAAAATATACTGCTCATAGCAGGGATGCTGCTGGCGCTGCTGGTCGGCATCCTTATTTACAGCGCCTATACCCAGAAGCAGATCTATCAGGAAAGCACGGCAAATCTGCTTTCCACCTATGGGCAGTCTGCCAAGACCTTTACCATGTTTGCGCAGCGCAACTGGAACATCCTGACCGACTGGGACAGCTACCTAGGCACCCTTGCGGAGCTGGGAGAGCAGGAGGGGCAGTGGCAGGAGTATATCGCCCAAAAGGCTACTTGGCAATACACGGATTTTTACCTGTTCAACGAGCAGTGCGAGTTCTGGACCACCGCCGGGCGGCAGGGCACAGCAGAGCATATGAGGGCAACTTTTGAGGAGCTGTATACTGCAAATGCTCCGGTGATCTCCAGCTATATCTCCAGTCAGGGCATCCGCAAGATCCTGTTTGCTATCCCAATGGAGCAGCCGCTGCAGTTGGACGGCACTACCTATACGGCGCTGGTGGTCAGCTACGATAACGCCGTGCTGGAAAAGCTGCTGGGCAGCATGGTCTATGAGGGACAGAGCGATTGCTATATCGTGCGCTCAAACGGCGATATCGTGCTTTCCACCGAGACAAAGACCGAGATCACCGAGCAGATGACCAACCTGTTTGATTACTTACAGCAGAACGCCAGCGTGGATCAGCCTTACTTTGACACCATGGTGCAGACCCTGCCGCAGGGCGGCGAGGGCTGTGTGCTGTTCACCATGAACGGGCAGAAATATTACCTGATCTATCAGCCGCTGGGCATTCTGGATTGGAGCATCATCGGCATCGTACCCACCGGGGTGGTGGATTCCGGGATGCGCAGGGTGCAAAACGCTACTATTTTAGTCATCGCACTGCTGGGGCTTCTGATCATGGCAGGCGTGGTAAAGATCCAGCGTGACGCGGAGCGCAACCGCCGTCGGGAGCTGGAGCGCCGCCGGGAAAAAAGCGATATGATGTTTGCGGGCATGGCACGCGTTGTGGAGCGTTTTGCAGTGTGCGATCTGGACCGCGACCGCTACCAGTACCACGAGCGGCGCGGAGAGCCGCTGTACCAACCGGAGGGCTCTTACCAGCAGATGCTGGAGCAAATATCGCGCAAGTATGTAGTTCTGACCGATAGCGAAAACGCCAAGATCCCCCAGATGCTGGCCCCGGAAAACCTGCGCAGGCTCATCAAAACGGACAACGACTCCCTCAAGCTGGAATATGCCGCCCGCGATAAAAGCGCATTTTTCATGATGACGGTCGTTCCCATGGCGTGGAAGGAAAATCGCCTGACCCGCGTGATGATGATCGTGCAGGATATGGGCAAGCAGCATCTGCTGCAAAGCCTTGCCAATACCGATGGCCTGACCGGCCTGCTGAACAAGCGCTATTTTGACCGGGTGCTGACAGTGCTGGAGCAGCACAGCCAGCCCTTTGCACTGTTCTATATGGACTTGGACCGCTTCAAGCCGGTCAACGATACCTACGGCCATGATGTGGGCGATAAGCTGCTGAAGGGCGTTTCCCAGCGGCTGCAGGGCTGCATCCGCAGCCGGGACTACGCCTTCCGTCTGGGCGGCGACGAGTTCGCTCTGCTGCTGCTCGGCCCGATGGAGTCGGAGGCCTGCGCCAGCAAGATGAACCTGATCTGTGAGATGGTCGCTGTGCCCTACGAGATCGACGGCAATACCGTGAGCGTGGGTGCCAGCTGCGGCTACGCCCTGTACCCCGCCGAAAGCGTGGACGTGCAGCAGGTGCGCTATATCGCCGACCAGCGGATGTACGAGAATAAGCAGGCAAATCACGCCAGACAGGACGGCGCGGAAAGCATTTAAAATCGTCTTACATAAAGCAAGGCCGCAGCACGGTATTTTGTGCTGCGGCCTTGCCGTTATATTATGCTATTACAGATGCAGCATATCCCGCTGGGCGGCAGCGCGGTAGCGCAGCGCAGCGGCGATAAAGCCCTTGAACAGGGGATGTGCGCGGTTGGGGCGGCTCTTGAACTCCGGGTGGAACTGTGCACCCAGATGGAAGTCGCGGCCGGGCAGCTCCACAGTCTCCACCAGATGGCCGTCCGGGCTTGTGCCGGAGATGACCAGCCCGGCGTCCTGCATCTCCTGCCGGAAGTCGTTGTTGAACTCATAGCGGTGGCGGTGACGCTCCCAGATCTCGTTCTCGCCGTAGCACTCGGCCATCTTGGTGCCGGGCTTCACCGTGCAGGGGTACTTGCCCAGACGCATGGTGCCACCCTTGGGGATATTGCCCTGCTGGTCCGGCATCAGGGAGATGACATTGTGGGCGCCGTCCGGGGTGAACTCGCTGGAATTGGCGTCCTTGTAGCCCAGCACATTGCGGGCAAATTCAATGACCATGATCTGCATACCAAGGCAGATGCCAAAGCAGGGAACATGGTTCTCGCGGGCGTACTGGGCTGCCTGAATCATACCCTCAATGCCGCGGTCGCCAAAGCCGCCGGGCACGATGATGCCGTCCACATCCGCAAAGGCCTCCTTGCAGGCGGCCTGATCGGTCAGATCCTCGCTTTCTACCCAGCGGATCTCCACCTGACTGTCATTCTCAAACCCGGCATGATACAGGCTTTCCATCACCGAGAGATATGCGTCGTGCAGCTTGACATACTTGCCCACCAGTGCAATGGTGCAGGTCTTGCTGCGGGTGGCAATGCGGGAGACCACCTGCTTCCACTCGGTCAGGTCGGCGGGGGGAACATCGAGGTGCAGCTGCTGTACCACCACATCGTCCAGACCGTTGGTGTGCAGCATCAGCGGGCACTGGTACAGGCTCGGCATGGTCAGGTTCTCAATGACACACTCCGGCTTGACGTTGCAGAAGGTGCTAATCTTGCGGCGGATGTCGCTGCCCACGCTGCCGTCTGCGCGCAGAATGATGATGTCGGGGCTTACGCCCATGCCCTGCAGCTCCTTGACCGAGTGCTGCGCGGGCTTGGACTTGTATTCATCCGAGCCGGAGATGTAGGGCACCAGCACCACATGGATGTAGCAGCAGTTCTCCCGTCCCTGCTCCAGACCAACCTGACGGATGGCTTCAAGGAAGGGCTGGCTCTCGATATCGCCGGTGGTGCCGCCGATCTCGGTAATGACCACATCGGCTTCGGTAGAGGAGGCCAGATTATAAATGTAGCTCTTGATCTCGTTGGTGATGTGAGGGATAATCTGCACCGTCTGTCCCAGATAAGCGCCCTGACGCTCCTTGTTCAGCACGTTCCAGTACACCTTGCCGGTGGTCAGGTTGGAGTACTTGTTCAGATTTTCGTCGATGAAGCGCTCGTAGTGTCCCAGATCCAGATCGGTCTCGGTGCCGTCATCGGTCACGAACACCTCGCCGTGCTGCAGCGGGCTCATGGTGCCCGGGTCCACGTTCACATAGGGGTCCAGCTTCTGGCTGGCCACCTTCAGGCCGCGGCACTTCAAAAGCCGGCCCAGAGATGCAGCGGTAATGCCCTTGCCCAGACCGGAGACCACGCCGCCGGTCACAAAAATAAATTTTGCCATAAAAATATACCTTCCTTTGTTGTAGAATAAAACTCTCCCATAAAAGGCCCGCTCTCGGCGCACCCCTTTCCCTGCGGGTGCGTGGCGAAGCCCTATGTCTCATTCGTTTCTGTCAGCGTACTCTTCCAGCACCTCCTGCGCCACCTCGGCGCGGTCGCGGCGGGTGTCCATAGCCTGTTTTTCAAGGTAGCGGTGCGCTTCGGCCTCGGTCATGTGGGCGTGCTCTACCAGACAGCACTTTGCCCGGCTGACCAGCCGCAGCTGCCCGATCTTGTCCTGCAGGCGGGCGTTTTCCTGCCGCAGTCGCTGCAGGCGGTGGTTGCCGGCAGCCGCCATGTGCATGGCCTGCAAAAACAACGGGGTGGTGAAGGGTTTGCTCAGCAGCAGCACCCCCTGCTCGTTCAGGGGGGCAAGCAATTGCTCAGCCTGTGCGGCCTTTACCAGAAAGACCACACCGGCATCAGTCTGCTCCACAGCGGTGATGCACAATTCGTGCCCGAACTCATCGGGCAGGGGAGCGTTGACCACGATCAACTCAAAATCAGATTCCGACATTCTGCGCCGTGCCTCGGCTCCGCTGGGAATGATCACCGGGCGGCTGTAACCCATCTCGGACAGCCGCGCGGCAATATACTCGTTGGAGTTGGCACCGGCGCTTACGATCAGTGCGCGTCCCATTTTCCGCACTCCTTTCTCCTGCGCTGGCAGGGATCAGATGGCGTTAAAATAGTAGACGCGCTCGTGCTCGGCCCGGTCAGGCGCACTCCGCAGTGCGGCGCAGCGCTTGAGCTCCTCCGAGAAATAGCGTTTAGAAAGCCCCTCTGGCAGCACCCGGCGCAGGAACTCGCTCTCCTCGGCCACCTGCACCGCCTCCTCAAGGGTGGCGGGCAGGGTCTCAAGCCCCAGTCCCTTGGCTTCGGCGGAATCGAACAGGTTGCGGTTCACCGGCGGCTGCAAGACCATGCGCTGCTCAATGCCGTCCAATCCGGCGGCAAGGATCAGGCCAATGGCCAGATACGGGTTGCAGGCGGGGTCCGGGCTGCGCAGCTCCATGCGGCAGTTGTCGCCCTTGACCATGGGAATGCGCACCAGCTGGCTGCGGTTCTGGCGGCTCCAGCTCACATAGCGGGGCGCTTCGTCACAGCCAAAGCGCTGGTAGCTGTTGGGCAGGGGATTGGTAAACACGGTCAGTTCCCGGCTGTGTGCCAGCACACCGGCCATAAAGCTGCCGGCAATGCTGTCCGGGGCAATATCGCCCTCAAACAGGTTTTTGCCGTCCATGTAAAGCGAGAGGTTGATGTGCAGCCCGCTGCCGGCCTGCTGGGGCAGGGGTTTGGGCAGAAAGCTGGCGTGCAGGCCGTTGCGCATGGCAATGGCACGGACGATCTGCTTAAAGGTCATCACGTTGTCGGCGGTTTTCAGCGGCCCGGCGTAGCGGCAGTCGATCTCGTTCTGGCCGTTGCCGCTTTCGTGGTGGCTGTGCTGGGGTGCCATACCCATCTGCTCCATGGTCAGGCAGATATCCCGGCGCAGATTTTCACCCGCATCCAGCGGCGCAACGTCAAAATATCCGCCGAAGTCAATGGGAATGCAGGTAGGGTGGCCACGGTCGTCCTTTTCAAACAGATAAAACTCGCACTCGGTACCCACGTTGCAGGTAAGCCCCAGCTTTTTGAATTTGCGGTTCACATCCCGCAAAAAGCCACGGCAGTTGCCGCTAAAGGCTGCGCCGTCCGGCTTTTCCACATCGCAGAAGAACTGCATCACTCGGCCCTCGGTGGGACGCCACGGCAGGATGGTCACGGTGGAAAGATCCGGCCGCAGTACAAGGTCGCTTTCCTCAACGTGCATAAAGCCCGCAATGGAACTGCCGTCAAAGCACACGCCCTCTTCCAGCGCCTTGGACAGATTGCTGGCCAGCACGGCAATGTTCTTCTGGGTGCCAAAAATATCACAGAAGGCAAAGCGCACAAATTTGACGTTGTTGTCCTCCACGAAATCCAGAATATCCTGTTGGGTGGAATAGCTCATAAATAACCCCCTTACAAAAACTGCATTTCAAATAAAACGCCCAAAGGCCTGCCCTCAAAAAGGGAGCAGGTCTTTGGGCTGGTGTAAGAAATAGGAAAAGGAGAATGGCTAATTGATCCGGCAGCCGGCGGATGCTTATTTTTTTACGCTGTCAGGAGATTATCAGACGTAGTAAAGCATCTTGCTGTAGCTGGGCAGAGGCCAGTAATCCTCGCCGCAGATAGTCTCGGCATCGTCGGCAGCGGCACGCAGGGCATCCATCACCGGGAGAACGTTATCGTGGAAGGCAACGGCCTTCTCGCTCTCGGTGGGCAGTGCCTTTGCGGCATTCACGGCATCCTGCAGGGTGTCGATGGCATCGCTCATGGCATCGGCGTCAGAAGAAAGCTTTTCCAAAGTCTTGGTCTCGCTGCGTACGCTGATGTGCTCGCTGACAGCCAGCTTGGAAGCGGCGGTATTGGCAACCTCGCTCATGTAGGCGTTGATGGCGGGCAGCAGCTGCTTGCGAGCCATCTCCAGCATGGTCAGAGCCTCGATATTGATGATCTTGGAGTAGTGCTCCATCTCGACCTCGTAGCGGCTCTCCATCTCCACCTTGGTCAGCACGCCGAACTCTTCCATCAGCTGGATGTTCTTGGGCTCGACCAGTGCGGGCAGAGCAGCAGGGGTATTCTTCTTGTTGGGCAGGCCGCGCTTTGCTGCCTCGGCCTCCCACTCGGCGGTATAGCCGTTGCCGTTGAAGATGACGCGGCGATGGTCGCGGATGGTGCGCTTGATCAGAGCGATGGCTGCACTGGTAAAGTCCTCAGCGCCCTCCAGTTCGTCGGCGTAGCCCTTCAGTTCCTTGGCGACAGCAGTGTTCAGGATGGTGTTGCAGTCGCTCAGGTTCTCGGCAGAGCCGGGCATACGGAACTCGAACTTGTTGCCGGTGAAAGCGAAGGGAGAGGTACGGTTGCGGTCGGTGGTGTCCTTGCTGAACTTGGGCAGAACGTCCACGCCCAGATCCATCTTCATCTTGACGGGGCCGGCATAGGGAGAATCGGATGCAATTGCATCGATGACAGCTTCCAGCTCCTCGCCTACGAAGATAGAGATGATGGCCGGAGGTGCTTCGTTAGCGCCCAGACGGTGATCGTTGCCCGGGGTGGCCACAGAGGTGCGCAGCAGATCGGCGTACTCATCCACAGCCTTGATAACAGCGGCCAGGAAGATCAGGAACTGCAGGTTCTCCATGGGGGTGTCGCCGGGGTCCAGCAGGTTCTCGTGGGTGGTGCTCATGGACCAGTTGTTGTGCTTGCCGCTGCCGTTCACGCCTTCAAAGGGCTTCTCGTGCTGCAGGCAGACCAGACCGTACTTGGGGGCGATCTTGCGCATCATCTCCATGGTCAGTAGGTTGTGGTCGATGGCTACGTTGGTGGTATCGAAGATGGGAGCAAGCTCATGCTGGCAGGGAGCAACCTCGTTGTGCTTGGTCTTGGCGGGCACGCCCAGCTTCCACAGCTCCTCGTCCAGCTCCTTCATGAACGCAGAAACCTCGGGACGGATGACACCGAAGTAGTGCTCCTCCAGCTCCTGACCCTTGGCAGAGGGAGCACCGAACAGGGTGCGGCCGGTAAGGATCAGATCCTGACGTGCCTCGTAGTCCTCCTTCTTGACAAGGAAGTACTCCTGCTCGGGGCCGACGGTGGTGGAGACGTAGTCCACATCCTTGCCGAACAGCTTCAGGATGCGGACGGCCTGACCGGACAGTGCGTTCATGGAACGCAGCAGGGGAGTCTTTTTATCCAGAGCCTCGCCGGTGTAGCTGACGAATGCGGTGGGGATGCACAGCACATCATCCTTCACAAAGGCGTAGCTGGTGGGGTCCCATGCGGTGTAGCCGCGTGCTTCACAGGTAGCGCGCAGACCGCCGGAGGGGAAGGAGGAAGCATCGGGCTCGCCGCGTACCAGCTCCTTACCGGAGAACTCCATGATGGCGGTACCGTCGCCCACAGGGCTGACGAAGCCATCGTGCTTCTCGCTGGTGATGCCGGTCAGGGGCTGGAACCAGTGGGTGTAATGGGTGGCACCCAGCTCCATAGCCCAGCGCTTCATCACGCTGGCAACGACGTTTGCCACCTCGATGTCCAGCGGAGCACCCTTGTGCAGGGTGTTCTTCAGGCTCTTGTAGGTAGCGCTGGGCAGACGCTCCTTCATAACGTGCTCATTAAAGACCTTGCTGCCGTAGATCTCCATAACATTTGCTGCCATAAATCCTACTC